>Ga0172376_10004673_pt1 | contig 15544 bp, 31 predicted proteins | sample Lak35m_FD_121114 | JGI IMG/M metagenome (GOLD analysis project Ga0172376, IMG submission 121114) | Freshwater microbial communities from Kabuno Bay, South-Kivu, Congo - kab_092012_35m | ecosystem: Environmental > Aquatic > Freshwater > Lake | place: Democratic Republic of the Congo: South-Kivu...
GAAGAAGATACAGACGAAGAATAACTTTTTTGTTTACCCTAGAGTTTATAAGCTCTAGGGTAGACGTATGATCAATATTACAATATTACTTCCTACACGTAAGCGAGTAACGACTTTAAAAAAATCGATAGAGTCATTAATTAACACAGCTAAACACCCCGAGAGATTACAATTTCTATTTGCAATAGATGAAGATGATCCCGATACTATAAATTTTTTAAAAAGTTCTCATTATCCAAATCAGACTGTAATTACATTTAAACCTATGGGATATGAAAACATTCATAAGTATAATAATACTCTAGCTCTTTATTCTCAAGGTAAATGGTTAATGTTCTTTAACGATGATGCGTTAATGAAAACTTATAATTGGGATGCTAAAATAATGGATCGTGGATCCAATTTTCGTGTACTACGTGTAAGAGAACAAACATCGCACCCTTATGCGATATTTCCAATTTTTTTAAGAGATTGGTTTATATTACTAGATCATATTAGTTTACATGGTCAAAACGATGCATGGATTTCTGAGATAGCCTACATGTTAGATATAATGAGGAATATAGATATCGATATAATACACGATAGAGCTGATATAACTGGTAATAATAATGATGAAACTTTTAAAGCTAGAAAGTACAATGAGGGAAATCCAAATGATCCAAATGATTTACATAGCGAAAAAATGTTAAATCTAAGATATAGAGATGCTTATAAAATCGCCTGGTACTTAGAAAAAATAGGTCAAAAATCAAACGCATGGGATTTAGTTCTTTCTAAAAAAAGAGATCCCTTTATAAAACTAAAAGAATTATTTAATATATATAAACAATCAGGTGCTATAGGAGTAGGACTTCAAGATGCTAGAACAGACAGTAAAACAAAAATTGAACGAAGCGATCATACTTTATCAGAAAACAAAAGATAAACGTGCGCTTGAAGCTATAGAATTTTTTAATCATATATTAAAAAATAAAGTTTGTCGTGAAAGTTTAATTTCATATGCGAAACATATTTTTCCTAATTATAAAGATCCAGCACATATACAACTCATTGCTAAAAATTTAGAATCATTAGAGGCGGGAGAAATAAAACGACTTGCTGTCTTTATGCCACCACGACATGGAAAATCTATGTTATGTAGTGAATTTTTTCCAGCATGGTATTTAGGAAATAATCCTAACGAATTTATTATACAAGCGACATATGCTCAAGAGCTTGCTGACGACTTTGGACGTAAAGTAAGAAATCAAGTTCAATCACACGATTTTAATGAAGTCTTTCCACAAGTAGGATTACGATCTGACTCTACATCAGCTAAACGTTTTCATACAATGCAAGGAGGTACTTATAGTGCAGTCGGTGCTGGTGGAGCAATTACAGGTAGAGGTGCTCATTTATTAATTATAGATGACCCGATAAAAGGAAGAGAGGATGCGGAATCGGAAGTTCAACGTAGAAATTTAATAGATTGGTATAAATCAGTCGCATACACACGATTACAACCGGGTGGTAAAATAATTTTAATTCAAACGAGATGGCACCAAGATGATTTAGCGGGATTCATTTTACAAGATTCACAAGAGCAGTGGAAAGTTTTAGATTTACCTGCGATAGACGCAGAAGGAAATGCGTTATGGCCAGAAGCATACTCGAAAGAAGATTTAGAAAAAATAAAAAATACAGTCGGTCAACGAGTATGGCAATCTCTTTATCAACAACAACCTTCAAATGAAGAAGGATCTATTATTAAAAGAAACTGGTGGAATATATATACTGAAAAAAAAATTCCAGTATTAAGTTATGTGATACAATCTTATGATACTGCATTTAGTACAAGTTCTACAGCAGACTTTAGTGCGTGCACTACTTGGGGAGTGTTTACAGCTCGTGATGAAGAAAATAAACCCTACGCTGCATGTATATTATTAGACGCATGGAAAGAAAGATTAGAATATCCAGATTTAAGAAAACGTGCGCAAGATAGCTTTAGAGAATGGATGCCCGATGGAGTATTAATTGAAAAGCGAGCCTCGGGTCAATCTTTAATACAAGATATGAGAAGATCAGGTGTTCCTGTCATTACGTTTTCTCCTGAACGAGATAAAGTTTCAAGAACACATAGTGTTGCAAGTATGTTTGAAGGTGGTTTAGTCTTTACACTTGATAAAGAATGGACTAAAGACGTAATCGAGGAATCTGCTCAATTTCCTTATGGAAAACATGATGACGTACACGATACATGTGTACAAGCTCTTATGCGAATACGTGAAGGATTTTTAGTAGTACACCCAGATGACCCTGAAGAAGATTATGACGAAAAAATTACAAAGTACAGGAAACACAAACGTTATTACTCTTAACGTTTTCAATCGTAAGCCATCATCACGAGTATTAGCTCGTCATGAAAACGATAAAGTAATAGATTGTCTACATAGTGCTGCCATAGCTATTACAGATAGAATGGATCTAAAGGGCTATGCTTTAGTTGCATGGGATAAGAAAGGAACTCCTTGTATATCTTATTATGCAGATCACCCTGAAAACCCTATATCTGATATGATGATTCCTAGCTTTACACAAACTTGTTTTCAAGGTATAGTTTCACAAAGATTATCAAAACCGGAGGATTTAGATGGTGAAGAATAATAAACAATATGGAATAGAAGATGTAAAAGCTTCTAATAAAAGATTTTACGAAAAGTTTCCAAGTGCTAAAGAAGATGCTGCTATGCTTAAAAGAGCAATGCAAGATAATGGAAATGATATCGTAAAAGAAGTTGATCAAGATCAAGTTAATCGTGAAAACTTTGAACAAGGTTTAATGGGAATTAAACCACAAGGTATTATCATTAAGAGAGTAATTTAATTATGCCTAAAGATATAGAAAAAAGATTAGCTGGTTTAAAAGAAGCTCTTAAAGAAGGATTTGAACATACAAACCCTGCACGAGTTAAAATGACACCAGATGAATCAATGTCAGATAAAGAAAAAGATATGAAAAATTTTAAAGAAAAATTATCTGAAATGACTGATCAATTCAAAAAAAATATTTTACCTGCTTCTGATAGAGAAATTTCAAAATTAAAAAAAACATTAGATGAAAAAGATTAACACTAAAAAATTAGAAAAAGGTTTAATGCCTTCTAAGTCTAAGATGAAAAATAAAAATGGTAAAAAAAACTCCAAGTGTTGATTTAATAGACGAAGGAATATTACTTCAAGGTGATTACTATTTAACTCCAGAAGAAATAGATTACATTAGAGAAGAACAACAAAAGAATAATGGAAAGAAACTTTACTTTGATCCAGATATTGAATATATAGGAAGCATGGAACCGTTTGATAAAGATGGTTTTAAAAAGAATCAAGATAGATCAAGAGGATAATATGGTTAAAAAAACTACAGAAGAAGTTACTAAAAATATTTTAGATATAGAATTTGAAAATCTTTCAAAAGAAAAAGATTTTGATGATAAAGGATACATGGAAGATCAAGATTCATCAAGAGAAGATGATGATATGGAAGATGATGAAGATATAGATGTTGCTGAAGTCGTTCCAATCTCTAAAGAAAAAAGTCCACTAGAAAAAGATGTATATCCACAAGGTCGTAGAGAAAAGTTTAAAAATAAAGATAAACCAAATCCATTTAAAAAAGCATGAAAATGACAGCTGGATCAGGATCAGGTCTTGGTCGTTTACAAAAATCTATTGATACTGGAAGTATTTTAAAAAAGCCAAAGAAAAAGAAAAATGGCAAAAAAAAGTAATCCTTACGGAACAGGTTTATTTTTTAAAAGAACTAAAAAGAAAAGACCAGGTAGACATAGTAAAAGACCAAATAAATCAATGAGTAAAAAAAAATATAACGGACAAGGTAGAATATGAGACGAGAAAATCCAATTAATACTTCTGTAAAATCTGGAAATTTTAGACCAACTAAATCAGGTGCTGGTATGACACGTAAAGGTGTTATGGCATATAGACGAGCTAATCCAGGTTCTAAATTATCAACAGCAGTTACTGGTAAAGTAAAACCTGGTAGTCGTGCTGCAGCACGAAGAAAATCTTATTGCGCAAGATCAGCTGGCCAAATGAAAATGTTTCCTAAAGCTGCAAAAGATCCTAATAGTAGATTAAGGCAAGCTAGAAGAAGATGGAGATGTCGATAATAATTAGAATATTAAATAAATTTAATTCTTGGCTATCTTATAAATTATGGAGATACGAAGTAAGACAAAGAGCCAAAAGACTTCAAAAATAAATTGTATATATTATCTTAAAATAGGCATTTGTTCTTTATTACAAGCCTGTAAATGTAACAAATAATAATTATATAACTATTAACAATAGGAGATAATTATGTTTAACCCTTTAGATTATTTAGATTATAGTAAAGTTAAGAGCTTCTGGACTGACTATAATCAGAAAGTTCAAAAGTTCTGGAAAGATGCTTTTGAAGACTACAAAGCAAACTTCTCAAAATAAGATCCTTTTTGATTGTTTAATCACTGGAATAATTAACTTTATTCCAGTGATTTTTTGTTTTATACTACTCTATAGATGTATAGGGTATGAACCCGGAGGTATTAAACAATGAAAAAAACAAAAGCACAAAATAAAATTTCTAAAGTTATGAAAGAATATAAAAAGGGAGAGCTTAACATTGGAAAATCAAAGAAAAAAGTTAAATCAAAAAAACAAGCTATAGCAATTGCTTTATCAGAAGCAAGAAAAGGAAAAAAATAATGAAAAAGAAAAAAAATAAAAAATCTTTTCCTGATATGTCAGGAGATGGTAAAGTTACTAAAAAAGATATTTTAATTGCACGAGGTGTAATTAAAAAAAAGAAAAAGTAAATGTTAACTAGATCAAAGTTTGAAAAACAAATGACAAAACCTAGAAAAAGAAAAGTAAAATCCGATTATCTTGCCGGTTTATCTGGTAAAGAAAGAGCAGCAAGAAAAGCTGCACTTTTAAGATTAAATAAAAATACAAAAGGTTCAGGTATTTTACCAGGTGATTTAAATAAAAAAGGTAAATTAAAAGGAAGTAAAAAACAAAGTCCACATAATGAAAGGTTTAGAAGAAAATATGGGTAATGTTTCTAAAGCAATACAAAATAAAGCAAAAAAAACTGGAGTATCAACTTCTAAGATAAGACAAATTTATAATAGAGGTCTTGCTGCTTACAGAACAGGAGGTCATCGTCCGGGTGTATCATCACATGCATGGGCAATGGCTAGAGTAAATTCAGCACTTACAGGTGGTAAAGCTGCTAAAGTAGATAAAGATATACTTAAAGGTAGAAAAAGTAAAAATAGAAATCCTGATGGTACAACTAAGAAAGGAAAAAAATGAAACAAGGATTATACGCAAATATAAATAAAAGAAAAAAAATGGGAAAGAGTAGATCAAAATCAAAATCTACTATATCTAAAAAAGCATATGCAAATATGAAAAAAGGATTCCCTAAAAAATAATATGGCACTTGAAGTTGAACTAGATAAAAAAAAACTGCAATATACCGATGATGAAGGTAAGAAGATTACTGTCGATGTAAATGAAGATGAAACTGATAAAGCTGAAGAAGAATTTGAATCAGATCATTATGAAAATCTTGCGGAAACTTTAGATAGTTTTAAAATTTCAAGAATAGGAAAACAATTAATCACTGCTTATGAAGATGATAAGTCTTCAAGAAAAGAATGGGAAGACCAATATTCTAAAGGTCTAAAGATGTTAGGTGTAATTGTTGAAGATAGAAACGATCCATTTCCTGGTGCTTCTGGAGTACATCATCCATTACTTGCAGAAGCAGCCACACAATTTCAAGCTAGAGCTATAGCTGAATTATTTCCAGCAGGAGGACCTGTTAAAACTCAAATAATAGGAAAACCTACAGATAAAAAAATAGATCAAGCTGCACGAGTTGAAGATTTTATGAATTATCAACTTACTACTCAAATTCCAGATTACTTTAATGAATTAGATCAAATGTTATTTTATTTATCATTATCTGGTTCAGCTTTTAAAAAAATATACTTTGATGATACCTTAGATAGAATTTGTGCAAAATTTGTACCAGCTGAAGATTTTGTAATATCATATCAGAATACAGATTTACAAACTGCAGAAAGATATACTCAAGTAATGAAATTATCTGTAAACGAAATTAGAAAATATCAAGTTGTAGGATTTTATAGAGATGTTGCTTTATCTAAAACTCAATCTGATACTAATGTAGATGATCAAATTCAACAAACACTTCAAAGATTAGAAGGAATGTCTCCATCATCTGCTGATAGATTACATACAATTTTAGAAATGCATGTTGATTTAGATTTAGGAGAAGATGAAAATGAAATTGCTTTACCTTATATTGTTACAATTGATTATGATATGGAAGTTATTTTATCAATTAGACGTAACTGGAAAGAAGATGATCAATTAAAACGTAAAAGAACTTATTTTATTCATTATAAATATTTACCAGGTTTAGGATTTTATGGATTTGGTTTAATACAGATGATCGGCGGTTTACAACATGCAAGCACTGGAGCTTTAAGAGCTTTATTAGATTCAGCAGCCTTTGCAAATTTAAATGGTGGCTTTAGAGCTAAAGGAGCAAGAATTGAAGGTGGAGATATTACAGTATCACCAGGAGAATGGGTGGAAGTAGAAGCATATGGAGATGATTTAAGAAAATCATTTATACCACTTCCATTTAAAGAACCTTCTCCTACTTTACTTCAACTTTTAGGAGTAATGACAGAGTCAGGTAGACGTTTTGCATCAATTGCTGATGCAATGGTAGGTCAATCCGCAGGTTCTGGACCAGTTGGAACTACAATTGCTCTTATAGAACAAGGTTCTAAAGTATTTTCAGCTATACATAAACGATTACATCAAGCTCAAGGTAGAGAATTTAAATTAATTTATGAATTAAATGGAGAATATTTAGATGATGAGTATCCTTACGAAACGATTGGTGAGAAAAAAACTGTAAGAAGAAAAGATTTTGATCAAGCAATTAATGTAGTACCAGTATCTGATCCTAATATTTCATCTTCTGCTCAAAGAATAGCTTTAGCACAGACTGGACTTCAGTTAGCACAACAAGCTCCACAGATTATTGATGTAAAACAAGCTTATAAAAGATTTTTAAAATCATTAAATGTACCTGATATTGAAAATTTATTAATAGATGAGAAAGAAACACCTCGTAGAGATCCAGTTTCTGAGAATATGGCTGTATTAAATGGTAAACCCATACAAGTTTTTGAAGAACAAGATCATCAAGCTCATCTTATAGTACATCAACAATTCATAAATGATCCTAGATTTGGTGGAACACCTGAAGCTAAACAAGTTTTATATGGTCAAATGTTAGCACATATGGGTCAACATATGGGATTTTTATATCAACAACAAATGCAAGCTTCAATTGAAGAGGGAATACCAGTATCAAGTGGTCAATTTAATGAAGAATTTAATGATAAAGAAATTAAACCACTTCCGATAGAACAAGAAAATAGAATTGCAGCAGCAGCTGCACAAGCTGCTCAAAATTTAATGGGAAGTATGCCGCCAAGTCAAGAACAACAACAGATGCAAATGGATATGCAAGAAAAAATGGCAAATCTTCAAATTAAAAATGAAGAATTAAATATTCGTAAAGCTCGATTTGAAGAAGGTGTTAAAACTAATGAGAGACAACAAGCTAGAAAAGATGCTGAAGTGAAAGCTAAAATAGTAGAAGCTGCTTCTCGAATTGCAAAACGTGATAAATAATATGGGTATTAAAGCTGAAGAAATAAGACAAGCTAAAAAATTTTTAGAAAATCAAAAATTATCAATAAAAAAAGTTAAACCAAGACTTTTTGCAATTGTTGCAAAAGAATTAAACTTAAAATTTTCAGAGATAATAGAAAGGTTTGAAAAAGCAGTAAATGGAAAAACTACTTCAAGCAATAAAAAATCAAATTAAAAAACATAAAGAAGAATTAGGTAATAATTTGTTGTCTAAAGGTGTAGATAACATAGAGGAGTTTAAACGAAACTATGGTTATGGTCAAGGTTTAGATAAATCTTTACAAATTATAAATGAAGTTATTGAAAAATATAAAAAAGGAGAAATAGAAGATGATGAGTAATCAGCCGTGGGCTACAGAAGATGATGTACCTACACCTACAAAAGTACCTCAACCAGTTGGATATAGAATTTTAATTAGACCTAAAGGACCTATTTCTAAAACAACTGGTGGTATTTATTTACCCGAAAAAAATCAAGATACACAAGCTTATTTAAATAGTGTAGGTCAAGTAATAGCAATGGGATCTGAGTGTTATAGCGATAGAAAAGCTCCCTGGTGTAAAGTAGGAGATTGGGTTTTGTTTGGTCGTTACGCAGGTGCACGCATATCTGTACAAAATGTCAAAATGGTGATAGTAAATGACGATGAGATCATTGCTTCACTTGAAAGTTCTGAAGTAGTATCTCAACAAATATAAACATACGTTATTGAGTTAAAAATAACGCCAACATAGGAGATAACTATGCCTAACGAAGAAACAAAGAAAGAGATTGAGGTGAAATTAGATGAACCTGTTTTTGAAAAAGAAATAGAGGTTCCTCAAAATCCACTTGAAGCTCTTACTGAGCAAGTAGAGAAAGATGAAGTAAAAGAGGAAGTAAAAGAACAACCTCAAGTTACTAAAAATGTCCCGCCTTATTCAGATGATTTACCTTATTCTGAAAAAGTTCGTAAGCGAATTCAAAAAGAAGTTGCAAAAAGAGCTGAGGCTGAACAAAGAATAGCTGAATTAGAAGATAGACTATCTTCAATGGAAAGAAAAACTATTGACATTGCTAGTAAGTCATTAACTAATCAATATTCTTCTATTTCTCAAAAGCTAAAACAAGCTATTGAAGAAGGTAATACTGAAGAACAAATAAAATTGTATGAAAGTATGGCTGATATTCGTAGCCAAATGAATAAGACGCAAGAATATGCTTCTGAATTACCTAAAAAATCTGAAACTAAAAAAACAGTACCACCTTTAGCAGCGGATTGGGTAAAAGAAAATAGTCAATGGTTCAATAAACCTGGTTATCGTAAAGAGACAGCTATGGCTTATGGAATTGATGCTGAACTAACAGAAGAAGGTTGGGATGCAAGTGATCCAGAATATTATGATGAGATGAATAAGAGGTTAAAAGCTTCTAATTTACCTTATTTTAATAAATCTGAAGATAGTGCTTCTCAAAATGACAAAAATGTGGTACAAAAAGCTAACAGAGTGCAATCTCCTGTTGCTGGAGTTTCTCGTAAAAAAGGAATTGACAGTAATCGAGTTAAGCTTACTTCTGAAGATTTAGATACTGCAAGAAAATTCGGTATCGATATTAATGATGAAGCGGCACTGAAACGTTTTGCTAAAGAAGTAAAAAGCTTTAGTGATACAGGACAACTATAGGAGCCTGACATGAAGAATAATAAAATAAAAAATGAAACTAGAGTTGAAAAATCAACTGTAGCTTCAAAGTGGCGCCCAACTAACTTATTGGAGGCACCTGAACCAAGACCTGGTTTCAAACAGAGATGGATTGCAACGATGGTTTTAGGACAGGAAACACCGACAAATGTCGCTAAACGTATGCGAGAAGGTTGGCAACCTAGGGACATTAAAACAGTCCCTGATGCTAATAAGTATGCTACGATTGAACATGGCAAATTTGCTGGTTATATAGGTATGGAAGGAATGGTACTCTGTGAAATGCCAGAAGAAATGGTAAATGAACGTAATGAATATTACGCAAGAATGACTGAAAATCTAATGAGATCAGTCGAGATGGACATTCACAAAGTAGAACGACCTGGAAATCCTATAAGCCGTTCTTATAAGACCGAAGTTACGAGGGGCGGTTTTAAAGAGTAATAATTTATAACAAGGAGTTATAAAATGGCTAATACAGATGCTCCTAATGGGTTTACACCCCTTAGGCATTTAACTGGCGGTGTTATAAGACCTCAGGCCTATCCTATAGCTAATGGATTTTCTACTTCACTATTTTCTGGTGATTTAGTAACATTACTATCTAATGGAACTGTAGGTATTGGAACAAATACATCGAACGCACTAGGTGTGTTTTATGGTGTTCAATACATCGATAACAGTACTGGAGATGTAAAATTCTCCAAAGTTTGGACAGCAAGTACAACAGTTAAAGCTAATACAGCTGCGACTGCTTATGTATATGATGATCCAAACATTACATATGAGGTCCAGGGTTCTGGTACATTTGCAAATGCTAACGTAGGCGAAACTTGCAATGTATTATTTACTGCTGGTGAAACAACTTTTGGTGGATCTCAACAAGAAGCTAATCTTTCTTCTTTAGGCACAACTGCTCAAGTTTTAAGAATATTACGACTTGTAGATGAACCAAATAACGATGTTGGAGCGGATGCTAAACTAGAAGTGGTTATTAATAATCACCTATACGGCACACGTTCTAGCGGTATTTAATTAAAGGAGATTAACATATGGCACTAAATAGGGCGCTGTTTACCAAGCAGCTTAATCTTGGTTTAAATACCGTGTTTGCTATGGAGTATGATAGATACCCAGAACAATGGAGAGATATTTACTCTATTGAGCAATCATTAAAAGCTTTTGAAGAAGATGTACAAATGATCGGCTTCGGAGCTGCACCAACTAAAGCTGAAGGTGCTGCAATATCTTACGATAGTGGAAAAGAGGGTTACACTGCAAGATATGTACATGAAACTATTGCTTTAGCATTCTCAATCACTGAGGAAGCTGAAGAAGATGGTCTGTACGGATCTTTAGGTGCTAAGTATGCTCGTGCACTAGCAAGATCAATGCAACATACTAAAGAAATTAAAGGTGCAAACATCCTTAATAATGCAACTACTTCTTCAGTAGGTGGCGATGGCAAGACTTTACTTGCTACAGATCACCCACTAGGCGGTGGTGGAACAGCTTCTAATAAATTATCGACACCTGCAGATTTATCAGAAACTTCTCTTGAAAGTTTATTGATTCAAATCTCAACTGCGGTTGATGACAGAAGCATTCCAATAGCATTAACTGGACAAAAACTAATCGTTCCACCTCAATTGGTGTTCGTTGCTGAACGTATTCTTAAATCTAATTTAAGACCTGCGACTGCTGACAATGACATCAATGCAATGAAGAATATGGGTATGATTCCAGGCGGAGTTGCTGTTAACCAGCGATTAACTGATCCTGATGCATATTTCATTATGACTGATTGCCCAGATGGAATGAAACACTTTGTAAGAGCACCAATCAAAAAAGCTGTTGAAGGCGATTTTGAAACTGGTAACTTGAGATACAAAGTTAGAGAAAGATACTCTTTTGGTTTTACAGACTGGAGAGCTATCTACGGTTCAGAAGGAGCTGCTTAATAACTAATCTATACTAGGCGTAGCAATACGCCTAGTATTTAACTCAAACGACTGCGAAAGCAGACTATACTGGAGGTATAGACTATGGGTACAACTACATTTTCGGGACCGATTAAAGCGGGAACGATTAAAGAAACTACTGGTACAACGATTGGAGAAAATGTACAAAATACAGGTTTTGTACAAATGATTCAATCTAAATCAGTTACATTGTCAGGTGCTACTGCAAATACACAAGTAGGAGTAATTCCTGCTAATTCACAAATCGTGAATGTATTTTTAGATGTAATTGTTGTTGCTAATGATACAAACGCTGCTACAGTTTCAGTAGGAACTGATGCAAATGCTACTGCATATATCGCTTCATCTAATGCAAAAGTTACAGGAAGAACTTCAGCAGTAAATGCTGCTATCGTTGCTTCTTTTAGTGATGTTGGAACAAGTGATAGTAATGTTGTTGCTGTATTTACTGGTACAGATGGTGACGGTACAACTGGCGAAGCCATTGTAACTGTTCAATATGTACAAAATAATAACGTAACATAATTTATAGAGGGCCTTCGGGCCCTCATTAAAAATATGGCTTTTGATTTTAATTTAGACTTTCTAAAAGAAGCAGGTGATGCTTTAAAAAATTTTGGAAAATCTACTGATGAAAAAATTGAAGATTATAAGAAAGTAAAAGAAGAATATGAGAAAGGATTATCTGATGAAGAAAAAATTTTAGCTGAAAGAGAAGATTCATTAATTACTAAACCTGTTGATACTGAAGAAGAAATTAAAAAACAAGCTAAAGAAGAAGAAGATGATTTAGATAAAAGATTAAAAGATATTTCAAAAGTAATAGATAAGTTTAGTAGTGATACTGGAGGAGGTATAAAAAAATTAGGAGAAGGAAGACTAGATATATCTTCTGATCCATTAAATTCTAAACCAATAGATTTTACTAATACCATAGGTAAATCGTATTTATCAAGTGTTATTGAAAAACCTAGTAGCGAAAAAGACAGAATTACGTTACTATATGAACAATTAAGAAAATTTAACTTAGTATAAGGAGATAAAATGTCAGGTTCAGATGTAAAAGCAAATAGCACTTCAACTACAGGATCAAATGTTGATTTATTTGGCGGACCTACTAGATTAAAGGCTTTTATTGCAACTCCAACTGCTAATGCTGGAACAGTTACATTTGCTGATAATAATGTAACTATATTTAGTATTACTACAGCAGCAAGTGTTGCATCGGGTCCTATATCTATTAGTTTACCAGATGAAGGTGTAAAATTTGAAACTAAACTACAAGCTAATTTAGCTAACGTTGCAGCATTAACTGTATTTTTTGCGTAGGTCTTTATGGCACTATCAGGTACAGCAACATTTAATTTAAATGTAACTGAAGTTATTCAGGAAGCATATGATCGTATTGGAGGTGATCCAATATTAGGTTATGATGTGCGTACCGCAAGAAGAAGTTTAAATATAATGTTTAGTGATTGGGCCAATCGTGGTTATAATCAATGGACTGTAGAATTAGAAACTTTATCATTAGTACAGGGAACTAATCAATATAATTTACCATCTGATACTGTTGATATTGTTGAAGCAAGTATTCGTAGAAATGAAGGCGGAACTGATACTGATTATTTTATGACACGTTTAGCTTTAGGAGATTACGAAGCTATCGGTGTTAAATCAACTCAATCTTTACCTACTCAATATTTTTTACAAAGATTATCTACACCTGTTTTATTTTTATATCCAACACCTATTAACTCAACTGATATTATGAGATATTGGAGAATTAGAAGAATAGAAGATGTAACTGCAAGTACTGTTGCTGGAGTAGATCAAAATGTAGATGTGCCATCACGTTGGATAGAGGCAATGTGTTCAGGTCTAGCTTATTTTTTAAGTAAAAAAAGACCATCAATTGATGGAACTACACGAGCTGAATTAAAATTAGATTATGAAGAAGCATTTTCAAGAGCACAAGCTGCTGACTCTACACCTACTACACGAATAGTACCAGGTTATGGGAGAGCTTATTAATGAAAGCAAACTCAAATAGAGAACGAGGAAAAAAACCACATAGAGCACCTTATACTAAATTTGCAAGTGGAAAATACGGAAGAAGTATATCAGATAGAAGTGGATTAGAATTTCCTCATAATGAAATGTTATTTGAATGGAATGGTCTATTTGTACATGATTCTGAATACGAACCAAAACATCCACAACTTGATTTAACTTATTTTACTGATGCTGAAACTTTAGAAAATGCACGTTTAAATGTCCCAAATTCACTCATAGGTGGTGTTCCAGATCAAATACAAATTACATATCCTAATACATCAGGAGCTGTATTAGCGGTAGGAGTAGCACAAGCTACAACAAATTTGTTAACAACATCTCTAGGAAGTGTTATTGTTAACACTCCATGAGCGATGAATTTAAAAAGAAAAAATACGGAGTAGTAGTTGCAACTCCTTGTTATGGCGGAATGTTAAATGAAGGTTATCTTCATGGAATTCTTCAAACTCAATCAGTAGCAGTTAAAAACGATTTTCACATGGTATTAAATACTATGGGAAATGAAAGTTTAGTTACACGAGCTAGAAATACTTTAGTTGCACAATTTTTAGATTTATGTGAATCTGATCCACATGATAGATTTACACATTTAATGTTTATAGATGCAGATATAGGTTTTGAAGGTAAAAATATATGGAGATTACTAGATTCAGGCCACGATATAGCTTGTGGTATTTATGCTAGAAAATCTGTAGACTGGAATCATGTTACAGAACTTGCTAAAAAAGGAGATTTTGAAAATTTAGAACAAAAAGCTTTAGGATATAATTTAAACTTTACGAATCCTAAAAATATACAAATGAAAAATGGATTTGTTGAAGTATTAGATGCTGCAACTGGCTTTATGTGTATTAAAAAAGAAGTTTTTTATAAAATGATAAAAGCTTATCCTAATCTTAAATATACAAGTGATCAAATCATTAATACTGATAGATTTACTTCTAAAAATACTTATGCATTTTTTGACTGTATTATTGACGAAAAAAGTAATAGATATCTAAGTGAAGACTATGCTTTTTGTAGAATGTGGCAAAAGATTGGTGGTAAAATATACGCTGATTTATTAAGTCCTCTTACTCATTGGGGAACTTATGCATTTAAAGGATATGTATGGTCTAAATTTGGTGTAATGCCAGGAGAAGAAAAAAATGCCAATGACATACTCAAGCCTAAAGAGTGATATACAACTCTGGGCTGAAAATAATGGAACTGATTTTACAGATCAATTAGACACATTTATAAATAATACAGAATTTAGATTATCAAGAGATATTGATCCAGTAGGATTTAATTTAAACGTTACTTCATCCGTTTATTCTGGAGATAGATTTGTAACTTTACCATCTGCAATAGAACCTATGCTTATTAATTATGCAAGTATAATAGTAAGTGGAAATGTTACTTTTTTAGAAATTAAACCTTTAGAATTTGTACAAGAATATTGGCCTAATACAAGTATTACTGGTCAACCTAAATATTTTGCTAATTTTGATGATAATACGTTATATTTAGCTCCTACACCTAATCAAGCTTATACTATGCAATTAGGATATCAAGGTAGAATTAATCCATTATCTAATACGAATACGACTAATTACTATACTACTAATACTCCAGATGCTCTTTTATATGGTAGTTTATCTGAAGCAAATATCTTTACAAAGAACATGGAAGACTATAATATCTACAACAAAAAATATGTTGAGAGTGTGACTGCTATTAATAATGAAGCTCGTAGAAGAAGAAGAACGGACTTTAAATTTCCTGGTAGCCCACTTGGAGAAAACACTTTAACTGGAGGACAATAAAAAATGCCGATTACACAAGCTATCACGGTTACATTTAAGGAAGACTTAATGAAACCCGGATCTAATTTAGCAGCAGCTACACTAAAGTGTGCATTATATTCAAATTCTGCTTCATTAGATCAAAACACTACAGCGTACACTACAAGTAATGAAATTTCAAATTCTGGAACTAATTACACA
>Ga0172376_10004677_pt1 | contig 15530 bp, 22 predicted proteins | sample Lak35m_FD_121114 | JGI IMG/M metagenome (GOLD analysis project Ga0172376, IMG submission 121114) | Freshwater microbial communities from Kabuno Bay, South-Kivu, Congo - kab_092012_35m | ecosystem: Environmental > Aquatic > Freshwater > Lake | place: Democratic Republic of the Congo: South-Kivu...
ATTTGGTAGTTGTTGTTTCCTGCTGATGGAAGATTAATAAATCCTCTTTTGAATTGAATAACATTCTTCATTATCCTGAGATTTTAAATTTTTAAAAAATGGGAGGAGATCGTTAAGACTAGTTCGCCAAATTGAAAGAAGTAAGTCTTATCATAGCCTCCCGTATTAGTTAGATCTGGAAATTAAGCTTCTAAGCGTCGGATTAATATTCTGATTTTTAGAAGTAAGAAAACCCATAGCCAGATCCTTCTTTTTTATTTTATAACGCTAATGTAAGAGAGTTTCCTGAGATAAAAAAATATTTTTCAATTATTTTTTGAATTTTTCTCTTTTTCTTTTTTAATCTCCTCGTCCACCTCCAATGAAGCTTGGGACATAATATTAGAGGTGTCGCTATACATTGCAGATGATCTGTAAGAAGCTGACATTTTGGACATCTTTCTATAAAGAATCTTTGTGTCCTCTGAATCTGCTGTGAAGTTCATTGAGTTTGAAACTGATATTCCCATTCCACCGGCAACGCTAAATGCGTCTTGATTAGCACCCAGATAGACAAATTCCCAATTCCCTTTTGCTCTAAGCTCCTCGATGATCTTTTTAATTGCCTCGTTGGTGTATTCCCGGCTGGAGTTTTCCTCGCCATCTGTTAGGATAACTACAAGGTATTTGTCCGGAGCTATCTCTGTTCCCTCTTTGGTCATTAGTTCATTAAGAGTCCTGCCTATCGCGTCCAGCAAAGCTGTTCCTCCAGATGGCTGAAAAGTTTTTTCGTTTAATGACTCAACATCCCCGAGAGGCTTGTTGTAATAGACCGGTGAGTATTCTGTGTTGAACAGAATCAGGGAGACATTAGCTTTTCCCTCTAATTTCTTTTGCTCTTCGATGAATGTGTTGAATCCACCTATTGCATCATTTTTAATGGTGTGCATCGAACCTGATTTGTCGATAATACAGACAATTTCTGTAACCAGATCCTTAGTTTCTTTTACCTGCAAACCGTTCATTTTTTATTTTTATTTAATCGAATTCATAGATTTCAAAATCTACTTGAAGTGAGGTATCGAGATTTCTTATGTAATCGTAGGCCTTATCTCGGAAGTCCTGCATAGTGCTATAGATTTTTCTGATAGAAAGTCTTCCGCCCGGGGTTCCAGCTTTTACAAGAATACAGGCTTGATTCTCTTTAAATTCTTCTTCTATGTCTTGACAGAGTGCTAGAAATGTGATTAGTTCATTATCCATTAGGAATTTCTTTTTTTCCTCTCCCTCGAATTCCTGCCTGAGTTTCAGATATGTCTCATATCTTCTCTTTCTCATGTCCTCGGATTCTCGTTCGATTCTTTTTATTCTAGACTGAAATTCCTCGTCAGTTTCCAATTCGTGACGAATTATTACCGAGTAAAAATGCCCATCATAAGAATTGTTTTCTGAATAGTATGGCTCCTCCCATCTTGCATGGATCTCGTCATCATCCTGAAGATCTAGATGTTTTATATCACTCCACTTGAGAGGATTATCACCTGTGTGTTTAGTGAATATTTCCCTTTCAACTTTTACTTTGACTTTTTCTTTAGATCTGCTTATCATACTAATAATTTTCTCTAGATCCGTAGTTATAAGGCTGGGAATCTGATATTGCTGAAGTGACCTCAGATCTTGTTGCAAAATCAGATTCTGCGGCACTCATAAATTTATCCAGATGTTTAATTGCACCCGATATCTTGCCATACCCGAAATTAAGATTTGCCAAAACAAATGATTCCGTAGAAATTGCATGTCTTGGAATTTCCTCCAAAACTTTGATATCCTCGTTTATTGAGTCGAGTACTTCCTGAAGGTTCTTTTTAGCCCCCTTGATATGGTCCAGCTTACCAAGTCCAACCGTTATTGTGATCATTTGAAATTTATGCTTTTATTCTTAGTGTTCTATTATAAAACCTTTTATCTCCAGTAACTTCTGCAAATATTGAATCCTGCAGATATTGAGGAATTTCCAGAGGGTAGTCGATGCTAGTGATTTCAGCTTCCAATAAAAGAGTGCCCTGAATCTCCAGACTATCCAAAAACCATTTCACGTCCCCATCCTTCCACTCCAGTCTTTGTTTCTTGATGAACCCATCATTTTCGGCGAAAGCCATTACGAAGTCCATTTCCTGAATTTCCTTCTCGGCTTCATCCATAATACCCGGAGCTATGGTCTTTTTAACTGTGTGAGTGTATTTAGATTTTACTTCTCCATTGGGATCTGCCCAGGATTCACTTCTGAATCGTCCTTTTTCAGTGTAGATCTGTACAAGGCTCTTGGCCTGTGACTTCTCTAGAACAGATTCGGGGAGATCCGGAAGCTTGTAAAGGAGCCATTTCCTTTCTATTTCCATATTTTTTCCAAGCTTATTTAGAAATTCACTCAGTTTTTCCATTGAAGGTTTCATATCAGAAGAATATTCTGAATAGCTATATTTTTCCCCGCTTGGAGATTCAATTACGTAATTGCCATATACGAAATGGACAAAATTGTCGCGGGATATTTTCCGGGTCTCTTTGGATCCATGGAAGGAGAGAATGATTTCTCCGTTGGTGATGGTGGCTATGATTATGCCACCTTCCGAATTTAATAAGTCTATCTTCATCCAAATAAATTTAACGAATCTAAATATCAAGCTTTTTAATTAGCTAAAATATCAAGATCTAATTTTATATGGGGGCAAATGTAAAAAGGTTTCCCGAGATAAAAAAATTTTTCAGGAAATATCTTTGGATTCCAGTAATGTATAGGTAAAACTGTTTCCATGAATTTCTTTAGCCTTTTTACATATCGACATAAACTCATTGAAATCTCTTACTCTCTTAAACACTTGACATCCTTCTGACCAATTCTCAACGTATGTTGATTCGGTGGTTGGATTAGATCTGTGTATATTGATCCCAAATATTCCTTCATTAATAGTCGCGGGATCCATATCAAAAGTCATATCTTTGTTCTTGTCACGAAATACCTTCACATTAGATCTTTGTCTAAGAGCTTCGTATTGATTTTTGTGCAGTCCAATTTGATGTGATCCCCTATATTGTCCAGGTACCAGAATAGCTACTCCTCTGGAATTTGAGAATTCTAGAACTGCTTTTTTCCCTGGGTCTGCAGTCATTTCCCACTCGTGGAATTTCCACCCCCCATTCTCTTTATATGAGATTGTGATGGAGTCATCAAAAACATTTGTGACTTTTTTACCCGGGCCAGAATTTCTTACTCCAACAATATTGACATCGAACCCTTTGTTATTCGGATCTTCAAACCAGACATACCCTTTAGCTTTAACAGCCCTTTCTATTTGATCTTTTGTGTACATACCTTATTTATCTTTTTCCGTTGCATATTTAACCCCCATAATAGTACCGACTATACTAAATGCGTTGGTTAGAAGAATACCCAACATATTGGACCATGTGGAACCTATGATTTGAGTTTCTTTCCCTGTAACTATAGCAATTATATACATAATAGTAGTTATTACCCCTACGCTTCCTATTACAACTAGAGCAACTTTGACAATTATACTCATTAATTCGGTCTGTGATCTTTTCTGAAGAACCTCCAAATCATTGAGAGCTATTTCTTTTGCTGCCTCTGCCTTCTTCGTGGCCTCTTCCGCTACGGCTAATGCCTCCTTTAACTCGTCGTTTATTCTAATGTTTTCGTCCCTGCCATTAGCAAGTTCTATGTTTTGTGCTTGAATTTGCTTTGTGATGTCCAGTCTTTTTCTCCTAGTTTCCTTGTCTTTCTCTGTTGCATCCTGCAAATATTTTTTGAATTCATCATCACCTTCTTCTGCCACCATGAATTTTAGAATGCTCCCTTCTATGGCAATACTTCTCCTTTTGTAGAGATCCAAAAGACAATCTCTCGTAATTTTATCTATCTTCATTATGGTTTATTTGTATACCTTAAAGGGTGAGGTTCTATTTACAAATCCGGAATAATCTCTTCTGAATTCTTCCAGTCTTGGTTCTATGTTATCGGACTTTATGATCCAGAATTGAGCTCCAGCTTTCACTGCTTTAGCCTGTTCTACTGAATCATTAGATGATGATATAATTCCAATTACGACGCCATCGCCATATTCGAAATTTATTTTTCTGACCAATTCAATGCCATCGAAGGAGGATCCGATGATATTAAGATCAACAAAAACACATTCTGGCTTTTCTGCTTTCCCATTCATGATTTTTCTGAATAGTTCAGCAGCTTCATCTGAGCTTGATATACATTGGAGGCTCAAAGATATGTCCAGAAGACTACATGCGTCTTCAAAAACAAGATGGAAGAGATCCTCGTCGTCAACTAATAGTATAGAGTCTATCATTTTTCGGTTTATTTTATTTTAATGGAGATTATGGTTCCACCAGATTTAGATTTTTTACACGAAACATCGAATTCATGTTCATTTAAAATTGCAACGCAAATATTTAGGCCAAGTCCGGATCCACTTTCAACCTGATCTTTCTTTCTAGCATATGGCTTAGAAAGATTATCAAAGTCTTCCTGCGTCATTCCCCTTCCATTATCCTCAACATTAATAACGTTTTCGGTTTTATATATCTTAACGCATTTCGTGGAATTGTCATTATATTTTAATCCATTTCTTATAAGATTGTCTATTGCTGTGCAGAATAGCGATTCATTAACTTGGGATATGCCGAGATCTTCTATAATTACCGAATCTGAATATGATGTTGAACGTAAATAGTCGGCGAGTATACTTTTCAAATTAAGCTCTTGAGTTTCCAGAATAGTGTCTTTTTTAACAAGATTAGTAAACTCATAAACCCCTTTATAAACCTTTTGGGTGTGTGAAAGGCCTTCTTTAAGAAGCCTAAAAGGCATATCAAGTTTACACTGCTTCATCAGCTCAGGGGTAAGTCTTCTTTCCAGAGAAGAAATTCCTCTGGGAATATAAGTGTTGATTCCACTGTGCATATCATGTCTAAGAATCTTTGCTGCATGTTCAAGATACGCGTTCTTCTTTTCAATCTCCATTTGCTGATTAACACTTTGAGTAATGTCAGTAGCAATTTTCATAACACTGTAAGGTTTACCGTCTTCACCAATAATAGGATTGTATGTTGCCCGTAGATAAACTAGCGTTCCGTCTTTTTTCTTTCTAACTATATCTCCACTAAAATAGTTACCGGCTTTCAAGGTTTTCCAAAAGTTGGCGTAACTTTCTGACCCCTTTTCTTCATCAACAACAAAGATACTATGATGCTTTCCGACCAATTCTTCTGAGTTATATCCCATTGTCTTTAAGAAAGCAGAATTTGCGTACATGATTATGCCATCTAGGCTAAATTCAATAACAGCATTTGAACGATTGATAGCGTCCATTCTATTAGAAAGCTGTGATTCTTTACCTTCTATGATGCTTATTAATTTGTTACTTTCTTTTACGGAATATGAAAATGAATAAAGAGACGAAAGTATTTGAGCAAAGTGAATCTCTTCAGTTTTCCAAGATCTTGTTGTTAAACTTTCAATACAAAAAACACCTATTATTCTTCCCCTGTGCCATATTGGAACATTCAGCATAGACTTTATTCCCAGAGGAATTAAGTATGAATTGAGAAAACATGAGGTAGCCGGATGGGATTCTGCATCGTCTGCAATAATGGGTTCGTCACCATTAAGATAAGAAAAATACTCTGGATAGTCTCTTTCAAAAAGCTGCAGCCCCTCGTGAAAAAGACCTGTACTCTTAATGTAGATTTTATCACAAACTATTCCATCTCTATCGGAATTATAAGTCCAAATTGATGCTCGATCCACACCTAAAGAATCAACAACTTCTTTGGTTATTATCATGGATCCAGTGGCAACATTCCCTGTATAGAAAAGTTCATTTATGGAATGTTTTACTAGTGTAGAAGTTAATTTTCTACAATATGAGGAATCATACATTCAGTATTCTTAGTTATGAATGTATATATCAAAAAATCACTTTATAATAGTAGAAATTTCTCCAGCGACTAGGCTTTTTCTCTATTTTATAGGATTTAGGCTTTTCCTGCCGGTGTTTGGCTTTGGGATTGCCCTGGCCTCTACCAACTCAGATTTTGTCTGCATACTGGCTAGCGAACTTCTGAGATTTTGATCTCTGAACTTTGTCATTTTAGTACAGGTTTTATTTATTAATATTTGGTAGCGGGGGTGGGGCTCGAACCCACGACCTCCAGGTTATGAGCCTGGCGAGCTGACCAACTGCTCTACCCCGCAATGTTTATATTTTGAGTGCCAATACAAGTCCTGTTATCTCGGATGGTTCTGGGCCGGGCCCGGAGCGGAAGACGGGACTCGAACCCGCAACCCCCGACTTGGAAGGACGGTGCTCTACCAATTGAGCTACTTCCGCTTATTCTTTCTAGCCAATATGTCAAAGAGCTTGTCAATTATTTGATTGACAATGCAAACGTAAAAAACTTTTTTGAAAGAAAAACATTTACATAAAAAAACCGGGATTTTTTAGGTCCCGGTCTTTCTGTTTATTTTTATTCGTGTCAAACGACGACGAAAAAAGAATATTCAGGATCCGGGCAATCATATCTTCTCACCTCCCCTAGAGATTCACCTATCGTTATAGAGGTTCTAATGTCTTCATCACCATCGGGAATTAGAACATATAGGAAATCATCCCAAGGAGAATCTGATGCTGTGTCGAAATCATCAAATGGATCATTATCGTCATCCAAGTCATCGTCCCATGATTTAGAAGATGCTTTCCCAAGGGCTGCTCCAAACTCAAAAATGTCTCTCTCTTGAGATTTGAGATCCTTAAGATCGGTATAGATTTTAACTCCCATTTTGTTTTTGTTGTTTTGGTTTTATCCGGTTTTTTTTTAAAAGTTTCAGAAGTATGTATCTAAAACTAAATTTTTCCCTCCCATTAATAAAAATATCAGTTTAGGGATCTCCAAAGGTGCATTTATTTTATGTGAGATTATGTTTTTAACCCAGCTGAATAAAAATCCATTATTCTCTTCCTTTGTCTCTCGCTAATCTCCTCGTTCTTCTGCGTTTTGAAGTGATGATGATTTCCCAATCCGGTCATTCCCAGGTATTGTTCAATCGCTTGGGAATCAAAATAATTGAAAATCTTGATTCTGGAATCTATCCTCCCACTTTTATCAATCAGAAAATCCGAATTGGGAAGATTGTGATTGTCAAACAGATGAGAATTTTCCTTGTTTAAAAATAGATCTAGGAATTCATCAAAGTTGCTGAAAAAACGAATGACTTCGGCTTTTCTTTCTCTGAGCCAAAAATATTCAGAGATTGTTCTCTCAACATCAGGTCTTAACACAGTAAATATCTTATCAGTCAAAACCCCGAGATCGTTCAGCTCCCTAAATGTGCAGTGCTGTGGGGTGTGACCATTTATGAAAACCGATCCGTTATCTGAGTAGAGAGACATTCTTTTGCCGCATTCTCCCATAAAAAATTCAACGGATGTCCCGCCGGATTTGGGAATATGTATAAAGGTGTATTCGTTATTAAATATTGGCATATTTCATTCAGATATTTGAACCCCGGTGAATTTGAATTCACAGTAAATGTTCATTTCTATATATGCAGAAAATATAAGAGGTCTTTACGATCGCTTGAAAGCAATTTTGTTTTAGAGCAGTAGAGAGTCCATCTCCACATTGGCAATGTGGTGTAATAGCCATTATACGACTACTGCATTACTGGTAGTACCTAGAGGATTCGAACCTCCATCCCACGATCCGTAGTCGTGTGTTCTAATCCATTGAACTAAGGGACCATCGTATTCTTTCCATTGGTTCCCGCGATGGTTTTTCCATGATCTGTTTTCCCCTGCCTTTACTGTTTCCTTCTGGGCCACAATATGCGTGGTAAACTCCAGCTCTTCTGCAGCAAATGTAGCAGTACTGATCTGTGTTTTTAAGAACCATCGTGTAGGTTCTGCTGTCTGAAGCCTCGCTGAGACTCTTTCTCTTTTTGTTTTTTCTCATTGGAATTAGGTTTGTTTACCTAATGCACATATTCTGTTTTTTTCATTTCTTATCTTTTTTGGTAGTTCCACCCAGACTCGAACTGGGATTAGAAGTTTAGGAAACTCCCGTTCTATCCTGTTGAACTATGGAACCATCTTATTTTCTTCCCTCCGCCAGAAATAACTCCTCGTTTCCCCTTAGCGGGATGATATTATATCCTATATTCCCAGATATTGGAAAGAATTTCTATATTAAATTTAATTTTCAAAATGATGATGACATATTATAATTTTATGTCCAAAAAACATTTTTTCATCTTTTCTTAATGAAGATCTACTAAACAGTCCGTAATAATATGAGTGATAGGATAATTTACATAATAATAATTTATTGCTACCCAATGCAAAAGGTACTAATGTAGGTTTATGCTCTAAAAATTTTACGGTTCCTTCTAAAACACCTAGCCAATGAGGATGTAAAATATCATCAATAAATACAATGCCTTCATTATTAATCATTGTATTTGCGAGTTTTAAGTCTGATATTGTATGTTCAGCCGTGTGTCCGCCATCTATTGAAATTAGTTTAAAGCATCCAGCATATTTTTCTAATTCCTTGCATAATTTAATATCAGTTGAATCAAAATTTAGTATTTTAGTATTTTTACCTTTATGAACGTCATATTTAACTAAATTATCCTTAAATATCTCTAAATTCCCATATCCTGAAGAATCTATGTTTAAATGTTGATTCGAAAAAATATCAATAGCAATGCTAGTTTCTTTTTCATCAACCAAGCTGTTTAGCAAACAATAAAATTTACCATGATGTATACCTATTTCTAAACAACCACCATTCTTGTTAATTTCGGCTTTATCTAAAAGATTAAGAATATTATATAATTCATTATTACACCAGCCGTGAATATTTTTAAATCCATCATTATAATATTGATCAATTAATTTCATAACTTACATCTTTACATTTATAGTACGCCTTTTAAGGGAGTTTCTAGGTTTAACTGCGTACATACTATTTGATTTTGGTAGTCCTGGAGGGATTCGAACCCCCGACCTTGACCTTGTAAGGATCCTGCTCTGAACCAACTGAGCTACAAGACTATTTTGGTAGCGAGAGGGGGGCTTGAACCCCTGACCTCCGGGTTATGAATCCGACGCTCTAGCCGGCTGAGCTACCTCGCCATAATGATCAGAGAAAGGTTTCAAAGAATCTTTTTAGTGCTCTACCACTGAGCTAACGTCCCAGATAATTTTCTTATTGGTGCGCCCGGCAGGATTCGAACCTGCGACTCCCGAGTTAAAAGCTCGGTACTCTAAGGGTTTCCCTAAACCAGCTGAGTTACGAACGCATTTGGTGGGAGCAGCAGGACTCGAACCTGCGAAGCCGTAAGGCGGGGGATTTACAGTCCCCTGCAATTGCCGCTATGCGATACTCCCAAAATTGTCGGCCAGGAAGGATTCGAACCTTCACCCCCCGAAGGGACCAGTTTTACAGACTGGCGAGCGGACCAATTGCTCAACTGACCGAATTTTTGCTCCCCGGGCAGGACCCGAACCTGCGACTCCATGATTAACAGTCATGTGTTCTAACCAACTGAACTACCGAGGATTGTGTGGGAGCTGGTGGAGGGAGTCAAACCCCCGTACCTGGTTTTGCAGACCAGTGCCTAATCCCTCGGCCACACCAGCATTATTTTTAAGTTCCTCTAAGTACCTTAGATTCCTCTTCAATTTCTTTCGTTCTAAGGTGTTTTCGAAGTCTTTAAGGAACGATCCCGGGATTACTATGCCCTTTCTCTTGGAATTGATCTAGAAGCTCGTCTTGAGTGAATAACCAATCCGTAATTCCATCAGTCCACTGATCCAGCCATAGCCCCAGCTTTTCTTTCCTATGATGACCGATTGAAGAACGTTAGGATGTCTTGATTTAATGGTCTTTCCCTTGAATTGCCCATCATCATACATCCTAAATCCCTCTCTCGAATCTGGTCCATTTGGATCATATTCTACGTCTACGGGAGATCCGCAGAAATCCAATAGTCCCTTTCTTTTTGACATCAGAAAGAAGTTGAATTTTTCGTGGAAGCCCTCTGAGTATTTTCTGAGTCTTCTCTGATGTCTTGTTCCTATCCTTCCGGATATTTCTCTTAGCTTCTCTTGCTTACTGCCCCCATGGTGATTGTTTTTTATTTGTTTTTAAATAGTGGAAGCTATGGCGGACGATGCCATCTGATTTTCTGAATGCAAATCAGACGCTCTCGGCCAGCTGAGCTACGTCTCCAAATTAGTAGTCGGAGCGGGACTTGAACCCACGACCCCCGCAGTATCAGTGCGGTGCTCTAACCAACTGAGCTACCCGACTATTTTTTTGATGTTCTACCCCTTTTCCATCCTAAATTCAAATATTCTTCCAGCCGATCCTTTTTTATTTTCTTATCGAAATTTCCGTCGTTTATCCATGCCGTATTATATTGAGAATTTAATTCGCCCCTTTGATTTATTGAATTGGCAGAACCTATCTTTAATTTAGAATCCTCTTTGTGGGTCTTCCCGGTCCAATCTATGGCTTTTAGAATTTTTTCCCTATATTCTGTATTCTTCCATAATTTTTTTAAGGTACTTGATGCAATATCTTTTCTTCTTTTATTATTTTCTGGAATTTTCCAATATACCTCATTTAGATGTTTACATTTATCACCTCCTATAGAAACACCAGTGCAGCACCATCCTTCTCCTCCCAGTTTTATATTCATGCAGAGCGGGTCTTTCAGTAGATTCTCGTTAATGATATTTCTTTCTCTTTCTACTAAAGCTTCCCTGGCGGTATGAAATTCAATGATATCTTTTCTGTGGGCATCTTTGCCGTGCTTCTTGATAGAATTTTTAATTATCTTTCCCCCTCCCATATAACCATCTTCTAAGTTACTAGTGGAGTGCATTCCAATATAGTATCTGTTATTCTTAAGACATGTTATCTTATAGATGTAATGATACTTGTGTGGTTTTCTTGCCATATTCGTACGTTACTTAGATTATATATCCAAGTAACGGTACGAAATAGGGGCTGCACGAGTGGAGGGATTCGAACCCCCATCGACGGTTTTGGAGACCGGTATGCTACCATTGCACCACACTCGTGTTTAGGAACCAATATGTCAAAGAACTTATATGCACTTTTTCGTGCATGTTCTGTGGTGCCTCCCGGTTTCGAACCGGGCTCTCAGGATCTTCAGTCCTGCGCTTTCACCAGATTAGCTTAGGCACCATATAAAAATAAAAAACCCGAATCTTTTTGAGATCCGGGTTTAATTTCGTTTTATGAATTGTCGTTTAAGTCATCAATACGTTTAACTCCGGATCGTCAATAGCTTTATAATTAAAGGCACAGATCATATTCCAGCCTTTAATCACGGCAGCTACTGCTTTGTTAAATCCTATGTTAAACTTCTTTTTCATTTGTTGTTTATATATCAAGTTAGATAAAAGTTTTTCGTTTTCTTGAAATTATTTCCTTTTTGTTTTACAAGTGCAAATGTATGAATTCCTATCTAAATTAAAAAAATAAAAGTTGATTTTTTCTGAAAAAATTTTAGATCGACTCTATAGCGATGGATTTAAGAGACCAAAGATCTCCAAAAATTTCATCCGTCATTTTTTCATATTTTCCAACTGCTGAGTATTCTCTTCCATCAGTTGCAGTTCCTTCGACTACTCCCATTTTTCCGAATCCTTCTCCAGAAATAGGCTCGAGAGATCTTGTCAACTCGATGGTGATGTATTCTCCATCCTCATTGGTGAAAACTGCGCTATAATCTGCATCTTCGCTGGATTTCATTACCATGAAATCTTCCGTCTCCGTAGCAAATTCAGTTGCTACCCCACCTACTTCATATTCAGAAGGCATGAATTGTCTGAACTCTTTAAGGTGTTTTAGTTTTTTGGCTTCTTTTTTCATTAGTCAAATTATTTATGATCTTCCCTGGCCTCTATACTTTTTCTTATAGTGCTTGGATAATTTATTGTTACTAGATTTCTTCTTGGATATAACTCCAGGATTCTTTCTTTTGGGTTTAGCTCTGTAAGAAGCTGAATAAGTTACCGCACTTTTAGATTTTGCCATTGTCTTTCCTTTGGTCAATTATATATCCAAAAGAATGGCGAAATCTTTTTTAGTGCTCCGCCATCAAATTCACCTTGGTCATTAAAGCTCCTATGGCATCCTCGAGGTTATTAAACAGTGGAATGTTTAATCTCGTACAGAAGATGTCGACATTTCCCTTCCTCCAAAATCCTTCAGGGCAGCAAACTATCATTTTACCTATGTTCCCATATGCTCCCAATTCCAGAAGAGAGATTGGGCTTTTGGTTTGAGGTGAAAAATACATGAAAATAATATCAGCCTTCTCGAGGTGATTCATTTCCCAATTAACCTGATAGTTAAATTGTGGGTCCGATTGCTCTTGAACCCACGAAGAATCCCAGTCATCCCTCCTTGGGTTAAATATCTCAACTTTATATTTGCTGAGCTCATTTTCAATTCTTTCCTGCCAATTTTCGGCCATTCCCATTTCGATAGAGCCAGCTAAAAAAATCCCAGGACAATCGCCCTGGGATTTAATTTCTGAATTTGGTTTAATTATTCTGTGCATCCTAGCTATTGATTTGTTCATCAGAAGACTTATTTTTTGAAGCTTCGGCTTTTGATTCGTCTTCTTTCTTTTTAGATCTGATCTGGCCTAAAAGTTCCAAGCCTAATAGTCCATTGATTGGTGAGGCATCGCTGCCGTTTCCGCCAGTGATCAGGATTTCAGGAATGATCTTGATCTTGTTAGTACCGATAGATTCAGTGAAAGATTTATTCTGTTATTAAATGAGAAAGCTCGGAGGTTCTTTTGCGAATCTCTGTCAGGGAATCCTGGTTGAAAAATTTACCATCCTCGTAAATAGTCTGTAAAAGTCCGGTGGCTTCTTGTTCTGGTGTGCACTGGGTTTCAACGTGGAATCCATGTTTCATAAAGAAAATCTGTTCCCGTTGCCAGCATTTTTTTGTGGACAATTTTATACCATCGGTATAGTAAGGAGATGTTGCTCTGAATGTTCTTTTTAGCTTTTGCATATTATATTGTTTAAGAGATTTTTTCTAATCTTTTCATAGTGAGATTCAAAATGGATAGGGATTCCATTAAACCTCCCCTATCATCCAGGAAAATATTTGCATACACCTTAGAGTGGTTACCAAAAGGGAGTTCAACTGGGTTCTTATTAACCGAGTCCACTCTGATCCCTTTTTCCGTGAGATATTGGGTCATATACTCGAATCTGTGGGGTTTTCCCGCGGTGAATATGACAAAGTGCGCTCCTATGGCTTGAGCTTTTATAATGAGATCTATCACCTTCTGAAATTCGAAATCATTAAAGCTCCAGGGATGAACAGTGTCATCAAAGTCGCAAGCTATGATGATCTTTCCATGCTTTTTCCATTCTTTTTCCAAACGATCCACGTATCTCCATGATTCGAGATGGATGGATTCAAATGGACCGATTGGCAGCCAAATTTCTTCTCTATATTTTGCTACAGTATCAGCCAGAGCTTCCTCCGCCTTTTGTGATTCCGATTTTTTCCAGAATTGCCACCATTTTCTTTTCCCGCCCACGGGAATTACAAATTTCATTACGCGATTCTCTGTTTCTGTAAGTGTGGATCCAAAAGGGTGACTTTTTTGAAATTGCAGCTGTTAATAATCTGGGCCAAGACTTTAACGGAGAGTGGTTCGCCCTTCGACATAACCCGATCCTGACGGGCATAGGGAAGATATGGCATGTAGAGGCTGATCTCCTTGTGGCCTGCTCCCTCCAGTGCATCATTTGACATAACCACCTTCATGAGATCTGCTGAATTATTTACTCGATGTACGATTGTGACCGGTTCGTAGGGAAAAAATTCCTTTAACTTAACATGGACTTCTCCGCCAGAGAATATGAATGACTCGTGCTTGATCTCGCTGGTGCCCCAGCTGAATGGTTTAAAATTGGGGTCTAAGTTGAGGTATAACATTTGCTCCTATTTTTATAGGTGCAAATATACGGGGATTTTTCAGAGAAAGAAATTATACTGAATAATTTCTCAGAATAGCTCCTTTTTCCCTGAACATATTCTGATTGACTCTAGTGCCATCTAGAGGATCTCCATTAGGATCCTTGTGTAAAACAATAACATATTCATCGGGAACTATGACATACATCTGTGATCCATAATAAGTGACCTTATCACCCTTCTTTAATTGGGATAGTGGAAATGGTTCTCCATAATTCTTTAGAAATGGTGAATATGGATTAGTTGAATTCATATGAACCCCCCAGCTCTCGAATAGACTAAGATGTTTCATCCTTATTTTTTCTTTATATATCTAACACTCATTAAAGTGGACTCAGGATATCCCTGAGCACTAATGCTTCCATAATCTGTGAAGTAGTAGTAAAGCCTATAATTCGGCATTCGCGTTTGATCCGATGCCCAAAAAAAAGCATTTACCACATCCTCTTTCAGATACTCCGAATCCTTGGTATAATATCCTCCAGGGAGAGCATTAAATCCGCTTATACCCATTTCATCCCTATTAAATCTTTCATTTTCATAGTTGGGACTAGCCAGGTTTTTAAATGCCATCTGATATTTTTCATTACCGGTTTTACCTTCGGCAAATTCTATGATCAGTTCCTGCCAATCATATTCATTTGGAATTTCCCACCCTTTAGGTTTAGCCATTTGAGCTGCTGCGAAGTTGTAATGAAATCCATATTCAGGAACAACAGATTTTCTAATCTCGGGGGATTCAATTCCCAGCATATTCCAGAACCCGGAATGTTTGTTCGTAGATTTCAAAGAGAAATCATGTCTAAAGTTCTCCGCCATCCATATAGTGTCATTAACTTTTATGGTTTTGTATTCTATTCCGTCTCTGTCATCTACGAAAGATCCAAAATCAGTATCAAAATTTTCAAATAGCTTTATTCTTTTCATTTATTCATTATTTTTACACAATGGGAATAGAAGTTTTTGAAAACTATTTGTCCCATCCATGCTTCCTCTAGATTTACCTCATCAAACTTCCAGGAATCAAAATCTATACCACAAGACGCTAGTTCTTTCTCAACATCCATATGAGGCGTACTCATATGGATGACTAGTATTTTTCTTCTAATCCACTCTTTATAGGAAGTAAAAAGATTTTTCATCGAATCTATATATCACAAAAAAGAGCCTTAAGGCCCTTTCCTGTATAAATCAGTTTAGTTTTAATTCATGCTGGATTTAATAAATTCCAGAATTTGTCCTTTGGATTTAGCACCTACAAATTTATCCTTTACCGATCCACCGTTAAACATAATCACTGTGGGGACATTTTTAATTGAAAACCTTTCCAGAACATCTTTTATCTCTGCACTATCAACATCAATCTTAGCAAACTTAACACCTGGCGTCTCTTGGCTCTTTTCAGCCTC
>Ga0172376_10004679_pt1 | contig 15524 bp, 11 predicted proteins | sample Lak35m_FD_121114 | JGI IMG/M metagenome (GOLD analysis project Ga0172376, IMG submission 121114) | Freshwater microbial communities from Kabuno Bay, South-Kivu, Congo - kab_092012_35m | ecosystem: Environmental > Aquatic > Freshwater > Lake | place: Democratic Republic of the Congo: South-Kivu...
AGCGGAACTCGTCCGAGGGCAGCTTGAAGGCGAGGAAGCTCTTCTTGGCCTTCTTCTCGGGCGCGGCGATCGGCTCGGCCGGGGTCGGCTCGACCGGCGCGGGCTCGAGCGCGGCGACCTCGGCGGTCGGAGCCGGCTCGTCGGCGACGGGCGTGGTGGGAACGGGCTGGCCGGCGGGAAGCGCGCTCGTGCGCTCGAGGGAGAGACGCAGTTGCGCGAGTTCCCGCCGGAGGTCGGCCAGCCCGTCGAGGGGGGAGTTGTCAGGACGCGAGCCGACCTCGTCTCGCAGCGCGGCCATCCGGAGTTCCATCGAGGCCGCGTGTTCGTCGATCGAGCTCGCGAGGGCGTCGTGCAGGGCCGTCAGGTTCTCGCCGAAGCCGCTGGCGAGCGCGCGCACGTCCTGGTGCAGCGCATTGACCTCGTCCGCCAGAGCGAGCACGGCCGGCGAGTCGGCCGGAGTGGCATCGGGCGAGTCCGAGGAGACGACCGTCACGCGCTCGGCGACATTGGCCCAGGCGAACAGGCCGAGGCCCGTCCAGCCGAGCAGGGCGCCGACGCCCACGAAAGAGAGAGCTCGTTTCATGGCGGGCCCCTACGCAACTGGCGGGCCAGGCGCGGAAACCACTGCGGACGGGCTCCAGGAAGAAGAGTCCGTTTCCTTTCTCCACGCCTGCTCGGGGCCGGCGTGTGGAGAGCTTCCCCAGGTTGCAAGACCTTCATGCTGCGGCGTGCGGGTTTCGCACGGCGCGTGCGTTGCGTACCGTCGTCGCTCCGCGCGTGCGCCTCTCACGAGACCTTCTCTTCCTGGCCGTGCTGCTCGGCGCGACGGCCTGGGCTGCCACGCGCGCCGCGCGGCTCGAGCTCGACATCGAGAACCGCTCGATGCGCTCGCAGGGCAATGCCGAGGCGCGCGCCGAGGAGCTGCGCGAGCAGCACTTCGGTCACGACGCGACCGTCGTGACGCTGCTCGAGGCCGAGCCTCCGGGATCCGAACTCGATTCCGAGGAGTGGATCGAGGCCCTGCGCGCGCGGCCCGAGGTCGACACGCTGCTCGAGCTCCCCGACGACGACGAGGGCCTGAAGCTGGTCGCGTTCACGCTCGTCCCGGCCGCGGACGGGACCGTCGGCGAACCCCTGGCCTCGATAACCGACTTCCTGCGCGCGGGCGTCCCGACGGGCACGCGCCTCTCCCTCTCGGGCTCTCCCGCCGGCGAAGCCGCGATCGCCGCCGCGCTCGACCTCGAGCAGCGCCGGATCATCCCGCTCGTCGCCCTGGTGCTCTTCACGCTGCTCGCGCTGGTCTACCGCAGCCTGGCCCTCGCGCTCGGGATCCTCTTGCCGGCCCTGGGCGGGATCGCCTGGACCGGGGCCCTGCAGGAGGCCCTCGGGCTGCTCGTGAACCCGGTCACGGCGCTCTTGCCGCCCGTGCTGCTCGCGGTCGGCGTGGCGGGCACCGTGCACCTCGTCGACGGCTTCGTGGCCGCCCGCGCGCGCGGCCTCGCGCCCGACGCCGCCGCGCACCACGCGCTGCGCGAGGTCCTGTGGCCGGCCCTCGGCTGCGCGCTGACGACGGTGATCGGCTTCCTGGCGCTGTGCCTCAGCCCGATCCCGGCCATCCAGCGCTTCGGAGGCCTGGCCGCGGCCGGTGTGCTCGTCACGGCGCTGCTCTCGTTCCTCGCGGTGCCGCCCTGGTTGCGTGTCTGCGCGCGGTCCGAGCGCCTGGCGCGGCGCGCGTCGGAGCTCGGACCCTGGCGGCGCGGAGCGACCGCCCTCGCGCGCCAGCTCGCACGCCGGGCCGGCGTCCTGGTCGGGCTGGCGCTCGTCAGCGCGCTGGTCCTGGGCTGGGCCTGGACGCGCATCGACGTCGACACCGATCCGCTGCGCATCCTGCCGGCACACCACCCGTTCCGGGTCGAGACCGAGCGCATCGCCGCGCGCCTCGGCGGCACGGATACCTTCGATCTCGTGCTCTCGCCGCCCGAGCCCGCGGGCGGCTTCCTGAAGCTCGCGGGTCTGCAACAGGCCCTGCTCGAGCTCGACGGCGTGGCCCGCCCGGCCGGGCTGCCGCGCCGCGCGTCGGATGGCACCGGGCTCGTGACCATGCTGCTGGAGCCGGGCGGCTCGCAGGCGCGCGAGCGTACCTTCGCCGCGGCCGAGGCCCTGGCGCGCGCGCAGGGCTGGAGCACGGTGCAGGCCACCGGCTCGGCCGTGCGCGTGGCGCGCGACTCCGGCGCGATCGGACGCGGCGAGGTCTACGGGCTCGCGGCAACTTTCCTGGCGCTCGGGCCGTGCCTGTGGTTCGGACTGCGCTCGGGCCGCCTGACCGCGGTGGCGCTGCTCGCGAACCTCTGGCCTTGCCTCCTGATGCACGGCGGGCTCGTGCTGCTCGGCCGCCCGCTGACGGTCGCCTCGGCCATGATCGGCTCGGTGATCCTCGGGCTCGTGGTCGACGACGCGATCTACTTCCTGCACGGGTTCCGCGCGGCGCGCGCGCGGGCCCGCGAGCGCGTGGCCGTGGCGCACACCCTGCGCACCAGCGGCCGCGCGATGAGCGTGACCTCGCTCGTGCTCGCCCTGGGTTTCTCGGCCAGCCTCTCGGGCGAGCTGTCCACCACGCGCGAATTCGGAGCCCTGGCCGCGAGCACGATCCTGGCCGCCTGGGGCGCCAACCTGTTCCTTCTTCCGGCCCTCCTGCTCCTCCTGCGCGCCCGTGCTCGGCGCGCTTCCGCGTGACACAATCCCGCCCCGTGAACGGCCCGGTTCCCTTTCCGCTCGGGCGCAAGCTCGTGTTCGCCTCGCTGTCGGTGCTCCTGCTGCTCAGCGCGGTCTGCGCCGTCGGCGTGCACGAGCTCTTGCTGCTGCGCAAGGACGGCAATCGCCTGCTGGAGGAGTCGCGCGAGCTGGCCCTGGCCAACGACCTCGACGCGCACTTCGAGTCGCTCGAGATCCTGCTCGAGATCGTCGACGATCGCCCCGAGGGCGAGACGCACCCGAAGACGATGCTCCTGACCCAGGTGGACGACGTGCGCGCCATCCTGGTCGCCATGGACAAGGGACCTGACGGCGATGCCATCGATCCCTCCGACATCGAGCACCAGGCCGAGGAGCTGGTTCTGACGCGCACGCTGCGCGAGCGCCTGGATTACCTGGCCGAGGTCGTGCGCGAACGCGCCACCGAGATCGGTCCGGAGCACTTCCAGGACATCGAGGAGATGCGCAAGCTCGGCTTCGAGCTGGAGGAGGAGGCCGACGGAGAGGCCGGCGAGGCCGCCAGCGACCTGCGCGAGCATTCGCGCGAGGCGGTGCGCGTGATGCTGGTCACGATCGCGCTCGCGGCCCTCGGGCTCGGCGCGATCTCGCTGCTCGTGCTGCGCTCGGTCGTGCGCCCGATGCGGCTCCTGAAGGAGCGCGCCGACGCCGTGGGTCGGGGCGATTTCTCGCCGCGCCCGCCGCTCGATTCGACCGACGAGATCGGCGAGTTCGCGCGCTCGTTCGACGAGATGACGAGCCGCGTCGCGGCCACGCAAGGCGCGCTGGAGGATCGCGTGGCGACGCGCACGCGCGAGCTGGCGCGCGCGGCCCGCTACGCCGACCTCGGCGTGCTGGCGGCCGGTGTCGCGCACGAGATCAACAACCCGCTGGCGACCATCGCGACCTGCGCCGAGGGCATGCAGCGTCGCCTCGAGCGCGGCACGCTCGACCGGAAGGAAGAGACCGAGTACTTCCGCACGATCGCCTCCGAGGCCTATCGCGCGCGCGAGATCACGCAGCGCCTCCTGGCCCTGGCGCGCCCCGACCCCGGACCGAAGGCGCGTGTCGTGCTCGCGACGCTGCTCGGCGAGCTGCAGCGCGTCACGCGCCACCAGCTCGAGCGCCGCAACGTGAAGCTCGAGGTCGAGGCCAAGGATCCGCTGATCGTCCTCGGCAACTCCGGCGAGCTCCTGCAGGCGCTGGTCAACCTCGTGCTCAACGCGCGCGATGCCTCCCCGGCCGGCAAGAGCGTCCGGGTGAGCGCCGTGCGCGAGAACGACTCGGCCGTGATCGACGTGGACGACGAGGGCGGCGGCGTTCCGCCCGAGCTCGTCGAGCGCATCTTCGAGCCGTTCTTCACCACCAAGCCGCCCGGCGAGGGCACGGGCCTCGGCCTGCCGCTGGTGGCCTCGGTGGCCGAGGGCCACGGCGGTTCGATCGTCGTGCTGCGCGCGCCCACCGGAGGTGCGCGCTTCCGCCTGCGCTTGCCGCTCGAGAACAAGGAACCCCGCCGATGAAGGGCCGCCGCCTCTTGTTCGTGGACGACGACCACACGCTGCGCGAGGTCATGAAGCGCGAGCTCGAGGACTTCGGCTTCGAGGTGGCCGCCTTCCCCGAGCCCTTCGCCGCGCTCGACCACCTCGGGCGCGAAGCGGCCGACGTGGCCCTGATCGACCTGCGCCTGCCGGGCATCGACGGGCTCGAGCTGCTGCGGCGCCTGCGCGCGATCGACGAGGCCCTGCCGATCGTCATGCTCACCGGGCACGGCGCGGTGCGCGAGGCGGTCGACGCCATGCGCCACGGCGCGCACGACTTCCTGACGAAGCCCGTCTCGCTCGAGGCCCTCGAGCGCATCCTCACGCGCGCCTGCAACGCGCGCGACCTGCTGCAGGAGAACCGGCGTCTGCGGCGGCTGGCGGATGCCGACGGGGGCTCGGGCGACATCCTCGGCCACTCGGCCGAGATCCAGGTCGTGCGCGAGCTGATCGCGCGTGTCGCGCCCAGCGATGCGCCGGTGCTCGTCACCGGCGAGAGCGGCACGGGCAAGGAGCTCGTCGCGCGCGCGATCCACGCCCGCAACCCGCGCGCCGCGCATCCTTTCGTGGTGGTGCACTGCGGCGCGATCCCCGAGAACCTGATCGAGAGCGAGCTCTTCGGCCACGAGCGCGGGGCCTTCACCGGCGCCGACAGGAAGCGCGCGGGCCTGTTCGAGGCGGCCCACGGCGGCACGCTCTTCCTGGACGAGCTCGGCGAGCTGCCGCTCGCCGTGCAGCCGGTCCTGCTGCGCGCGCTGCAGTTCGGCGAGGTGCGCGCCGTGGGTGGCAACCGCGTGCAGCGCGTGGACGTGCGCGTCGTCGCCGCGACGCACCGCGACCTCCTGACCGAGGTCGAGGAGAAACGCTTCCGCGAGGACCTCTACTACCGCCTCTCGACGCTCGTGATCGAGGTCCCGCCGCTGCGCAAGCGCCGGGGCGATGCGCTCGAGCTCGCGCGCATCTTCCTCGAGCGCGAGGGCGCCAAGCTCGGACGCCCGCTGGCCTTCGGCGCGGGTGCGCTCGAGGCCCTCGGGCGCCTCGAATGGCCCGGCAACGTGCGCGAGCTCGAGAACGCCGTCACGCGCCTCGCCACCCTGATCGCGACGCCCTCGATCGCGCCCGAGGACGTCGAGCGCCTGGTGGTCGTGCGCCGCCGGCCGGCCGCCTCGAGCCGCGCGCTGCCGACGCTCGACATCGAGGAGCTCGAGCGCCTTGCGGTCGAGGCCGCGCTCGAGAAGCACGCCGGCAACAAGCGCGCGGCGGCGGCCGAGCTCGGGGTCTCGCCCAAGACGCTCTACGCCAAGCTCGCGAAGTACGCCGGCAGCTGAAGGCCGAGTCCAGAGCGCCGGTCCTCGTACGCTACAAGTCACGGATTCCGCGCGGATGCGCGGCGCGGGCCCACCCGATATCCCGGACTTGCCTCCTTGACGGAATGCTACGGCGCGTTTCCCCTGGATCCCTACCGAAGGGGGGATGGATTTGCGCCACGACTGGGATCACCTGCTGGGGCAAGCGCGCGGAGGGGACCGCAGCGCGCTGGGCGAGCTTCTCGAGCAGTCGCGCGCCGACCTGCAGCGCACGGCCAGCGGCCTGCTGGGCCGCGCGTTTCGCCGCCAGGTTCCGCTCGACGATCTGCTGGGCGAAGCCCTGGTAGCGGTCGTGCGCGAGATCCGCTCGCTGCGCGCCACGCACTACCGAGGCTTCCGCCAGTGGTTCGTGACGATCGCGCGCAACCAGCTGAGCCGGCGCCTGCGGCGCGAGGAGCAGGATCCACGCGCGAACCTCGAGGACGAGGATCTGGCCTGTGAGGACACGCCCGCCTTCTGGAGCGGAGAGGAGCTCGACCACCTGCGCCTGGCGCTCTACCTGATGCCCGACTCCCAGCGCGTAGCGCTCGTGCTGCGCGAGGGCCTGGCCCTGCGCTGGAGCACACTGGTCTTCGTGCTCGAGCGCGAACACGACGCCACGCGCCTCGTCCACCATCGCGCCATGCAGCAGGCCCGCGCCGCGGTGCACTTTCGCCGTGAGGGGAGTGCGCGCGGAATGGTGCAGAACTGCGATCGGCTCTGACCGGACGACCGCGCGCGTTACCCGAAGCGCGCCAGCGGAGGTTCCATCCACTCAGGCACTGGAAGCGCGAGCGAGTCGAGCACCGTCGCGGCCACGTTGGCGAGCGAACCTGCGCGCCGTTCCCAGTGCGTGGCGAGCCCGGGCGCGGGCACGATCACGAAGGGCACCGGGCTCTCGCTATGGGAACCGTAGGCGCCACCGTCGGCGCCGATCAGAGTGTCGGCGTTGCCGTGGTCGCTCGTCACGCAGACCGTCCAGCCGTGGCGCCGCGCGGCCTCGGCCAGGCGCGCGTAGCAGGCGTCGACGGTCGCGGCGGCCCGGCAGGCGAGCGGAAGATTGCCGAGGTGGCCGACCTGGTCGAGGTTCGCGAGGTTGGCGATCACCACGCGCTGCGCAGGATCGGCCAGGGCGCGCTCGATCTCGGCCGTGATGGCCTCGGCCGACATCTCCGGGCGCGCGGGGATCTCGGCCTCGGGGATCGAATCGAGACAGATCCCGCGTCCCTCGGTCCCGGCATCGAAGCCGTTCAGGAAGAAGGTCACGTGCGGGAACTTGCACTTCTCGGCGATGCGCGTGCTCGTGAGCCCGGCGCGCTTCAGCTCGAACGGCAGACCGCGGTCGAGCACCACGGTCGGGAAGAACACGTGTTGCACCTCGATGCCCTTGCCGAGCTCGACCATCGCGTAGAGCGGCTGGCTCGCGGCCAAGAGACCCGCGATCGGACGCGCACGGTCGGCGCGGTGGCTCGTGTGCAGCACGGGCTCGCACGGCCGCAGCGCGCGGCCGCCGGGAACGAGGTGCGCGGGAAAGTCCTTCTCGCCTGCCGTTTCGAGGTGCCGCGCGAGGAGCGCGTGCTCGAAGGTGGGCAGCGCGACCTTGCCGGTCAGGGCCTCCAGGCACGGCCGCGAGACCTCGACGTTGCCGCTGCGGTCGCAGAAGGCCTTGCGGCCCTGGATCACGCCGAGCTTCACGCCGGGGACGCGCGCGAGCTCGCGCTCGAGCTCCGCCAGCAGGGCCGGCGCACTGCCGGCCAGGCTGTCGACGCCGTCCAGCACGGGATGCACGACGATCTCGGCGATGCCGTTCGCCGCCGCAGCCGCGGCCGCGTGCCACAGCGTACGCGTGAGACCGTGCACGCCCGCGTCGCTGACGAGCCCGACGAGGTGGACACAGCCGTACTCTGCGAGGCGCTTCCAGGCCGGATCGGCCGCCAGCGCGCCGCTCGCGTGGGCCTCGAGCATGCGCCGCGCCAGCGAGGGCACGACGCGCCCGGCGCCGATCGTCATGTGCCCGGCCTCGCTGTTGCCGACCTGGCCGGCCTCGAGCCCGACGGCCTCGCCAGAGGCCTCGAGCACGGCCACGCCGCCCTGCTCGATGTCGGCGAACAGCCGCGGCAGCGTCGCACGCGTGACGGCGTTACCGTGCGCTTCGGTGCGCCAGCCGGCACCATCGAGGATCAAGAGCAGCGTGCGACGCGGAGCGGCCATCGTCGTCACCCGTTGTGGTGGTGCGTGAAGCGCTCGAGCTCGGCCCAGAAGCCGGGGAACGACTTCGCGACGCAGCCCGGGTCCTCGATCGTGATGCCCGCGTGCACGAGGCCGAGGATCGAGAAGGCCATCGCCACGCGGTGGTCGTCGTAGGTGTGGATCTCGGCGCCCTTCAGCGGCGCCGGGTGGATCACGAGGAAGTCCTTGCCCTCCTCGACCGCGACGCCGAGGCGCTTCAGCTCGTTCGCGGCCGCGGCGATGCGGTCGCACTCCTTCACGCGCAGGTTGGCGATGTTCGTGATGCGCGTCGTGCCCTTCGCGCGCGCGGCCACGACCGCGAGCGTCAGGACGACGTCCGGCATCTCCTCCATGTCGATGTCGATCCCGGAGAGCTCTCCACCGGTGATCGTGATCGACTTCGCGTCCATCACGACCTTGCAGCCCATGCGCTCGAAGGCGCGCGCGAGACCGACGTCGCCCTGGGCGGAACCGCCACCGATGCCGGGGATCACGACCGTCGTGCCGGTCACGGCCGCGGCGGCGAGGTAGTACGACATGCCGCTCGCGTCGACCTCGACCGGGATCTTCGTCACGTTCGGACGGTCCGGCGTCACGACGATCACGTTCTCCTGCACGCGCTCGGCCGAGAGGCCGCATTCCTTCATCATCGCGCGCGTCATCTCGACGTAGGGCTGCGAGACCTGATTGCCCTCGAGCTTGATCACGACCGGCTCGAGGTCGTGCTGCTGGCTCGCGAAGAGCAGGAGCGAGCTCGTGAACTGGCTCGACACGCCGGCGTGGATGCTCCAGTGGTTCGTGCTCGGCTTGCCGCCGTGCACGCGCACGGGCAGGCAACCTTCCTTGCCCAGGCACTCGCAGCGGATGCCCATGGCGCGCAGCGCGGCCAGGATGTCGCCCATCGGGCGCTCGCACAGACGCGCGGTGCCCGTCACGACGGTAGCGCCCTCGGCCGCGGCCGAGAAGGCGAGCATGAAGCGCGCCGGTGTGCCGGCGGCACCCATGTGGATCTCGCCCGTCGGAGCGCTGAGCTTGTCCTTCGAGCGCACGACGCGGAAACCCTCGGGCGTCTGCGTCACCTCGAGCCCGCCGAAGGCGCGCAGGGCGCCGGCCAGCCGCTGCGTGTCCTCGCAGTCGAGCGCGCCGGTGACCTCGGTCGTGCCCGGTCGCATGGCGGCGAGCACCAGCGCGCGGTTCGTGTAGGACTTCGAACCCGGGATGCGGGCCGCGAAGGTCTGCGCGTTCTTGCGGGTGAGGGTCGTCACCGCGCGGGGCGGCTCGATCGTCTTCGTCTGGCTCATTCTTCGGGCAAGAGTTCGCGGGGATTCGACTCGTGGACGAGGCGCATCCTACGCGGCATGCACTCCTCGGCCTCGCAGTCTTCGAGTTCGTCGTCGCTCTCGTAGAGCGCTGCGGCGCCTTCCCAGGCGGCCTGCACGAAGAGCTTCGTCTCGGGGCGCGCAGGGACCTCGAGGATCTTCTCGGGCGCTCCCGACTCGACCACGCGGCAGCCGTCGGGGAACGGCCACAGGAAATGCACGACGTTCGCCACGCGGCGCGTCAGGTGCAGGTCGTGGGTCACGAGCACCACCAGACGGTGCTCGGAGAGGCGCACGATCAGGCGCTCCAGGCGCACGACGGCCAGAGGATCGAGTCCGTTCGAGGGCTCGTCCATCAGCAGCACCTCCGGCTCGAGCGCGATCGCGCGCGCGATCGCCACGCGCTTCAGCTGCCCGCCCGACAGGCAATCGGCCTCGCGCTTCCAGACCTCTTCCTCGAGGCCGACCTCTTCCAGGGCCGCGCGCGCGCGCAGCTCGATCTCCTGCTTCGAGAGGCGTGTCGTGTGCTTCAGCGCGAAGGTGACGTTGTCCCAGGTCGTGCCGGGGAACGCCACCGGCCGCTGCGGGATCAGTCCGATCTTCTGGCGCACCGCCAGCGGCGAGACGAACTTCGCGCGCAGGTCCACGCCGTTGAGCTCGATCGTGCCGCTGACCTCGAGGTCGGGATCGTCCTCGTCCTCGCGGATCGCGCTGCGCAGGAGCGTCGTCTTGCCGCAGCCCGACGGACCGAGCAAGACGGCCGTGCCGCGATCGGGCAGGGTCAGCTCGAGCTCGCGCAGGATCATCTGCCCGCAGCCGCGCACAGTGAGCTTCTTGAAGTGGATCACGAGGTTGCTTCCTGATTGGCGAGGCGGGGCTTCCAGCGCGTCAGCAAGAGCTGCACGCCGATGTTGACGACCACCAGCGCGAAGGCCGCGGCATAAGCGCGCGACTCACCGCCGGGAACGTTGTGGGCCAGGTTGTAGACGTGCACGGCGAGCGTCGCGCCCGGATCGAAGATGTCTTCCGGCATGCGCGTCGTGACGCCCGAGGTCAGGACGAGCACGGCCGTCTCGGCCAGCGCGCGCCCGACCGCCAGCATGACGCCCGCGACCAACGCGGGGCGCGCAGCCGGCAGCACGAGGTACACGAGCGTGTCCCAGCGCGTCAGCCCGAGCGCCAGCGACTGCGAGCGTAGCGCCTGCGGGACGGCCTCGAGCCCGTTCAGGAACGCCAGCGCCATCAGCGGCGCCAGCATGAAGGCCAGCGTGGCCGCGCCGGAGAAGAGCGAGAACCCGAAGCCGAAGACCTGCCCGAACAGGCTCCAGCCGATCAGACCGACCGCGACCGAGGGTGCGCTGACCAGGATCTCGAACGAGCGCCGCACGAGCTGGCGGCTCGCCGGCCGGTGCACGAGCAACTCGGTGCACAGGAGCGCGCCGGCCACGGCCAGCGGCAAGGCGAACGCCGTCGCCATCAGCACCACGAGGAGCGTGGAAACGACCACGGGACCGATGCCGCCCGACCGACCGCCATCGCTCACGGCGCCGGTGAAGTACTGCGGTGTGAGCTCCGCCCCGCCGCGCACGAGGATGTCGAGCAGCATCAGGGCGAACAGCACGAACACGAACGCCGCACTCGAGAACACCGCGAACTTCACGCGGCTTTCCTTTCCCTCAGGCGCAGAGCGGCGGCCGAGGTCAGCGCGGCCAGGAGCACGATCGCCAGTGCGACGAGGTGCAGAGCCCGGTTGTGCAGCGGCTGCGCGTACTCGAACTCCTGGACCAGCGTCGTCGTCAGGGTCCGAATCGGAGCCGTCAGACGGGTCGGAAGGCCCGGCACGTTGCCACACACCATCTCGACCGCCAAGGCCTCGCCGAGGCCGCGCGACAGAGCCAGCACCGCCGCACCGAACAGCGCCGGTCGAGCCGAGCGCAGCACGAGCCGCAGGATCACCTGCTCGCGCGACAGACCCAGGCGCAGTCCGTCGGCAACCAGCCCCGTCGGAAGCTGGCGGAAGGCCGCGAGCGCCAGCAGCGCCAGCGTCGGGATCAGCATCGCAGCCAGCACGCATACGCCGGACAGCAAGCTCGCGCCGATGCGCGGCACGAGCCAGAAGGTCCCGAAGAGGCCGAACACGACCGACGGGATGCCGCCCAGGACTCCCAGGGTTGCCTCGAACCACTCGCGCAGGCGCCCGCGCAGGTAAAAGTGGAGGGCGATGGCGGTGCCGATGCCTAGCGGAAGCGCCAGGAGCAGTCCCCCCAGGGCGACGGAGAGCGTGCCCACGACGAGCGGCACGAGGCCGTAGCTCGCTTCCGTCGGCGACCAGCGCAGAGAGGTGAGGGTTGCGCGCTCGTCCGCCAGCAGGAACGACGCCCCCTTGCCAAGCAGGAACAGGAGCAGCGCCGGGGCGATGAACGCGCAACCGATGCCCAGGACCCACACCAGGGCCCAGGCGAACGCATGTTCCTGTCGGCGCCCGGTGCTTTCCACCGGAGCGCCTGTGGGGAGGGGGACGGCCTTCACGGGTCTTCCTACTGCGCGACCAGCGGGGTGAAGCCGAGCTCGGTCAGGATCGCGCTGCCCCGCGGAGTCGCGAGGTGGTCGAGGATGCGCTGCCCGAGCGGGTCGATCTCGCCCGGGAACAGCAGGTTCAAGTTGCGGCGCAGCGGGTACGTTCCGTCGGCGACGGTCTGCTCGGTGGCTGACACGCCATCCAGACCGACGAGGTGCAGGTCTTCACCGCGATGCTGGGCCGAGATCGCCTCGCCGATGCTGACGTAGGCGATGGCCGCCGGGTTGCCAGTGACCAGGCGCACGCCCTGGGCGTTGTCGCCGACCACGGCGTCCGGCTGGATGTCGCCAGCCTTGATCTTGAAGTGCTCGAGGAACACCGTCAGCGTCGCGCGGCCCTCGGCCTTGTTGACCAGGTAGATCTCGCCCGGCGTGCCGCCGACGTCCTTCCAATCGGTGATCGTTCCCTTGTAGATGTCGATCACCTGCTGCTTGGTGAGGTTCGTGACCGGGTTCGACTCGTGCACGATCATCGACACGCCGTCGAAGGCGATCGGACGCACGAGGATTCCCTTGGCCTCCTCGGCGGTCAGCTCGCGCGAGGCCATGCCGACGTCGCACTGCTTCGATTGCGCATCCTGGATGCCGCGCCCGCTGCCGCCGGTTTCGACGTCGATGCGCAGCGAGGAGTCCTCGGCCTGGAGGTCTTCGGCCACCTTCTGGAGGATGGGCGCGATCGTCGAGGAGCCGGTCAGGAGGTAGCGCGTCTGCGCGTTCGACTTCGGAATCAGGAAGTACCCGAGGGCGAGGACGGGGATGGCGGCGAGGAGGAGCTTCTTCATGGTGGGGACGGGGCAGTGGAGCTGGGGGGACTGGCCTCAACTCAAGGCATGTGCCAGGGGAGGCTACAGAGTGGAAAGCTGCAGGCGGCTGGGTTCAGAAGCGGACCTTCGATTCCACTTTCCAGAATATAGACGGGACGGTCGCAACCTGGACGGAGCTCCGACTGTCGATTTGAGCGTTCGAAGCAGCCGCCCCGGATGTACGGGTTTACGGATGGGCTCGCATCCAGGTGACCAGCCGCTCGGCCACCTCGGGCGGGGTCTCCATCGGGCGCGGGAGCTTGCGGTCGGCACGCGGCAGGGTGCGCACGTGGAAGAAATGCGGACCGGTACGGGCCTGGGCCACGGCGGTGCTGAGCTCCTCGAGCGTGCCGAGGCGACGCACGTCGGGATAGCCGCTCGCGAGGGCCACGGCCGAGAGGTCGACCGCCGGCGCAACGGTCGCCTGCGCTCCGGTCGAATCGTGCACGCCGTTGTCGAGCAGGACGTGCACGAGGTTCGACGGTGCTTCGTGTCCGAGGATCGCGCTCGCGCCGAGCTGCATCAGCATCGCGCCGTCGCCGTCGAGCACGACCACGCGGCGCTGCGGCTGCGCCAGCGCGAGTCCGAGCCCGAAGCTCGCCGCGTGGCCCATCGAGCCGACGAAATACAGCTGGTTCGGCCGGTCACCGACCGCGTACAGCGCGCGCCCGGTGAAGCCCGTCGTGGCGAGCAGCACATCCGAGCCCGAGAGCCCCGCCACGACCGCCCGCAGGGCCGCGTCCGGATCGAAGGAAACGTCGGGGAAACGGCCCGAAACCCGCCCGGTCGGCGTGCGCTCCGCCGTGCGGTTCTTGCCTGTCGCCGCGGCCTCGACCGCGCCCTTCTGCAGGATGAATGCGTAGGGCAGACGCTCCTTCTCCATGTGGGCCGTCGCGCGCGCGAGCGCCGCGCGCAACGCCGCGGGCTCGGACGGAAAGAGCTCCCAGGGAATCCGCATCAGCTCGAGCAACTGCGGCGTGATCGCGCCCATCAGCTCGTGCTGCGGCTCGTCGTGCTCGCCGCCCGGCTCGCCACGCCAGGTGGTCACGACCAGCACCGGCAGCCGGAAGCTGAAGGTCAGCGACGTGAGCGGGTTCACGGCGTTGCCGAGCCCCGAGTTCTGGAACATCACGACCGAACGTTTGCCGCCGAGCTCGGCTCCGGCCGCAATCGCGACCGCGCCGCCTTCGTTGGCCGCGCCGACGTAGCGGATCTCCTTCGAAGCGATGACCGTGTCGATCAGCGGCGTCAGGTAGGAGCAGGGGACGCCCGTGAAGAGCTCGAAGCGAGCTTCGCGGAAGAGCTGGACGACGTCGTTGGCGCGGATCATGGGCGGGCGGATTGTGACGGCGGAAGTGCTGGGCGGGAACCGCGCTCCCGCGATTGGCATGCCGTTCGCCTTTCAGCCTGGTCACCCCCACGGTCCCCACCCGATGAAGATCTTCCTCCTCTGGCGCGCCCCCGCCGACGCCGCCCCCGAGCTCGCCCCCGCGGCCGTGGCCGCGAAGCTGCTGGCCCACTTCGGTCCGCTCGCGAAGACCGAGCTCACGCCCCTGGTGCGCTCGGTCGGCCCGGTGCACCTCGTCTGGCTCGAGCTCCCCATCGCCGGCTTCCGCGCGCCGCTGTTCGAGGAGGACGGCCCCGCCTGGGCCCTGGCGCCCGACTATCCGCTCAACGCGCGGCGCCTCTTGCGCGCGGCCGGCATCACCCCACGCGACGACGCGGCCCTGCTGCAGCTCGCGGCCGAGCTCGAGGCCCGTCCTGCGCCGATCGTGCGCGAACTCGTGCCGCCGTCGTGCCTCCTGTGGCGCTCGGGCAACGAGGTGCGCGTCCAGAACGACGGCCTCGGCCAGGCGCAGCTCTTCGAGCTCGAAAAGGGCGGCCTGTGGGCCCTCACGAACCGGGTCATGGCCCTGCGCGCTCTGGGGACCGAGCTCGTGCCCGTGCCCGAGGAGTGGGCCGCGCGCTTCGTCACGAACTGGTTCCCGCTCGATCGCAGCGGCTACGAGGACGTGCGCTTCCTGGCCGGCGGGACGCAGCTCCGCATCGGACGCGACGGCGTGCGCCGCACGCGCCACGATCCGGTCGGCGAGTGGGTCAAGCCCGCGCCGAGGACGCGCGCGGACGCGCTCGAGCTCGGCCGCCACGGCCTCCTGAACGTGCTCGCCGACGCGGTCGAGCTGGCCGAGAAGCCCAGCGTCGGCCTCTCGGGCGGCTGGGACAGTCGCTGCGTCGCCTCGTGCCTGCGCATGCTCGGCGCCGACTTCGAGCTGCGCGTGCGCGGCCAGGAGTCGCACTTCGACGTGATTCTCTCGACCGAGCTCGCGCGCATCGCCGGCCTGCCGCACCGCATCAAGAGCGAGGGCGGCATCCCGCCCGACCACGTCGACGGGCTGCGCCTCGGCATCCAGAACGCGCTGCGCTGGCAGGGCGGCTACTTCGCCACGAAGAAGCACAAGAACTTCCTCGCCAAGAAGGGCAAGGACGGCCTCGACGGCGGAGTCGTCAACGTGATGGGGCAGCACGCCGGTGTCGGCAAGGCCGACTTCATGAAGAAGATCGAGTCGTGGAAGCACGACCCCGCGACCTTCGAAGAGCGTCTGCTCGACGCGCTCCTGGCCGACGCGCCGTCCTTCCTGCGTTCCGATCGAATGGAGACCGTGCGCGAGCTCCTGCGCGCTTCCTACCGCGCCGCGCACGCGCACGGCCTCGAGGGCCACGGGCCGCTGCTCTACTACTACCTGAACGAGTTCACGCGCCGCTGGGGCTCGGCCACGGTCGCCGGTCAAAGCGGAATCGTCGTCGCGCCCTTCCTGTGCCCCGACGTGATCCGCGCCTGCTATGCGCTGCCGCCCGAGGAGCTGCCCTCGAAGCCGCTGCACCGCCACGTCACCGCGCTGCACGCGCCCGACTGGGCCGTCGTGCCCTACGCCGACCAGGTCACCGAGGGAGACTTCGCCAGCG
>Ga0172376_10004684_pt1 | contig 15511 bp, 10 predicted proteins | sample Lak35m_FD_121114 | JGI IMG/M metagenome (GOLD analysis project Ga0172376, IMG submission 121114) | Freshwater microbial communities from Kabuno Bay, South-Kivu, Congo - kab_092012_35m | ecosystem: Environmental > Aquatic > Freshwater > Lake | place: Democratic Republic of the Congo: South-Kivu...
CCTCGTCTGTTCTCCCTGTGGCGTACGCCTCCAGGCGTGCGGAAGGTCTCGCTCGCGCGCATCCGGCTTTGCGTGTCGCACCGGCTCAGGGGGCGGCACAAGTCTCCTCGCTCCGGCCGTGGCGGCCGCCCGCTCGGGAAGCGTTCGCCGACCCCCCTCGCCTCGTCGTTGCCGTGTGCCGCGACGACGCGCCAGGGCTTTCCGCCGCTCCGTGGCGCATGCGTCGCCGGATCGCGCGGGGATCGTCACCGGTTGATGTGGACGACCTTCGCCGGAGGGAAGCCGTTGAAGTGGGTGCTGCTCGCCGCCGAGTACGCGCCGATGTTCTCGCTGTAGAGATAGTCGCCGATCTCGAGGTCGGGCAGCTGCTCGGCGAGGCTGATGGTGTCGAGGGCGTCGCACGTCGGTCCGAACACCGCGCAGATCTGTTTGGTGCCCCGCTTGAGCGACTTGAGGTGGTAGGTGCAGTGGTCGAAGATCACGCCCGAGAATGTGTGGTACACGCCGTCGTCGACGTAGTAGGAGAGCCGCTCGTTGCGCACGGCCTTGCCGATGATCTTGCAGACCGCCGTGCCCGCGGACGCGACGAGGAAGCGGCCGGGCTCCGCGAGGATCTCGATCTCGCTCGGAAAGAGGCGGTCGATCTCGTGGTTGATCTTCCGGGCAAGCGCCGAGAATTTCGGGACCGTCGCGTCGTACGCCGCCGGGAACCCGCCGCCGATGTCGAGCAGCTTGAGGTTGAAGCCCCGGGTCTTCGCCTCGGCGAAGATGCTGGCCGAGAGGTTGATCGCCTGGATGTAGTTCTCGGGGTTGGTGCACTGGCTGCCCACGTGGAACGAGATCCCCTCCACCACGAGACCGTGGTCGTGCGCGCAGCGGATGAGATCGACCGCCTCGCCCGGCAGGGCGCCGAACTTGCTCGAGAGCTCCACCATCGAGCCCGTGTTGGGCACACGCAGACGCAGGGCGAGCCCGGCGCGGGGGGCGTGCTTCGCGATCTTGCGCACCTCCTCCTCGTTGTCGTACGTCACCAGCGGGCGGTACTGGTCGAGCTCGCGGAGCGTCTCGATCGGCTTGATCGGATTGGCATAGATGATCTTGTCCCAGATGAAGTCCTGTCGCTGCTTCGCCGGAAGCTTGGCGATGTTCTCGTGGACCGTGTGGAACTCCTGCATGCTCGCGACGTCGAAGCTGCCGCCGAGTTCGTAGAACGTCCGCACGATCGCCGGATCGCTGTTGACCTTCACCGCGTAGTAGACCTGCACGCGCGGAAAGTGCTTCCGGAAGAGCGCGTAGTTCTTCCTCAGTTCGGCGTGATCGACGATGAAGAGCGGGGTGCCGTGCTTCGCGGCCAGCTGCAGCAGGGTCTTCTGGTTCACGGGGAGGTCGAGTCCGGGAGGGTGCGGGGCGGGAAGGACGCCAGTACGATAGTCGATCCCGGGTGCCACGGCGGCCCGCCGGCGGGAGGATCGCGGCGCGGCGGGCGTCCCGGACCCGCATGATGTCCGTTTCGTGAGTGCCCGTGTCGGTGCCGCATCATCCACCGGGTCCGGCCACCTGGCGTCTGCGGACGACATCGCTGCCGCTGCCCGTCGGCACGGGCGACCGCCGGCCGCTCGTGATGGGGATCGTCAACGTCACGCCCGACAGTTTCTCCGACGGAGGACGGCACCTCGATCCGGGAGCCGCGGTCGCCCACGGGCTCCGGCTGGTCGCCGAGGGCGCCGACATGCTCGACATCGGTGGCGAGAGCACGCGACCGTTCGCGGATCCCGTCGACGCGGACGAGGAGTGGCGTCGCGTGGGCGAGGTGGTGCGCCGCCTGGCCGCCGCGGGGGGCGTGCCGGTATCGATCGACACGTCGAAGGCCGCGGTCGCGCGGCGCGCCCTCGACGCGGGCGCCGAGATCGTCAACGACGTCACCGGCCTCGAGGGGGACCCGGCGATGCCCGCCGTCGTGGTGGCCGCCGGTGCCGGAGTCTGCGCGATGCACATGCGCGGCACGCCCCGCACGATGCAGATCGATCCGCGGTACGACGACGTCGTCGCCGAGATCCGCGCCTACCTCGCCCTCCGACGCGACGCGCTCGTGTCGGCGGGTGTCGCACCGGAGCGGATCTGCCTCGATCCCGGCATCGGATTCGGCAAGACGCACGACCACAACATCACGCTCATGCGCCACGCCGATCGGTTCCTCGACCTCGGTTCCCCGATCCTCGTCGGTCACTCGCGGAAGGGTTTCCTCGGCAAGGCGCTCGAGCGCCGCCAGGGCCGGCCGGCGACCGTCGAGGAGCGCGACGCCCTGACCGCCGCGACGGCCTGTGGCCTCGCGGCGGCCGGCGTGCACGTGATCCGGGTCCACGCGGTGGGACTCGTCCGGGCGGCGCTCGACGTCAGCCCGGCGTCCAGATGACCTTTTTTTCGCCGGACGGCGGATCCTGGCGGGCACTGCCTCCAGGGGTCCAGATTCCGCCGGCCTCGGGCGCCGCCGTGCCCGTCACGGCAGGGGCGGCGCGCGGCGCACCGCCTCCGGCCGCCGCGAGCGCCGACAGGTCGATGCCGGCCTCGGCGAGCACCTCGGCGAACGCCTGCAGCACCTGCGGATCGCGGCCGTGCTCGCGCCGCATGTGCTCGAGGAGCCGGACGAACTCGGCCTGATCGCCCCGCTGGAGCCGCACCCGCACCTCGGCGACGTCGAGCATGCCGTCGTTCGCCTTGAGCGCGGCGGCGATGCGCCGCAGCTCGCCGATGATCTCGAGACGGCGGACGCTCGTGGGCGCCCGCTCCTCCAGCACGCCGAGCGCGGCCCATCGATCCTCGGGCGTGGCATCGGGCCGGGCCGCGAGCGCCGTGGCGGCCAGACCGGCCGCCCGCTCGAAGCCGGCCTCGCCCGCCGTCACGAGCACGCCGCGCAGCTGGTCCGCTTCCACGCCGGCCATGTCGAGGCGGTGCCACCGCAGCGGCGGCAATTCGTCGAGCGGTCGCGCGCAGGAGATCGTCGCCGCGACCGCGAGGCCGAGGCTGACGCGAATCGCATGCCAGGCCCGGGTCGCCTCCTCGAACCGTGCCGTCGCCTCGCCCTCACCGACGAGCGCCTCGACGCGGCGCCTCCCCTCGACATCCCCGACCGCCTCGCGCGGCGTGCGGCCGAGCAATTCGGGCAGTGCCGTGACGGGCCACTCGGTCGCGAAGCGTTCCCAGAGCGCGACCCGCTGACGCTCGATCGCGAGGTCGAACGCGCAGCATTCGCCCGGCTTCGGTGCCGCGGTGGGTGCCGCCTCGGGCATCACCTGAAACTGCGCCGAAAGCAGCCACGCAGCGGGCGTCGCGCCAGGAATGCTCGCGATCTCACCGGCATCTCCGAACCGGCAGCCGAGCAGGGACTCGGCCACGGGACGGGCCGCGGCGACGTCGGGCGAGAATCCCTGCAGGACGGCCTCGGGTTCGCGGTCGGTCTGCCGACCGAAGACGAGCAGGCTCGCGAGGAGCCGCGGCGGTGCGGCGGGCGCCACGGGCTGTTCGTACACTCGCCAGACCGACCGCGGCGGCACCGCGCCGCGCCCCGTCCACTGGCTGCGGTCGATCGCGGCGGCATCGACGCGCGGATCATGCCGCAGCCGATCCTCGAGCAGTTCGAGCGCCGTCACGCCCTCCTCTCCCGCCGGCACCACGAGCGGCGCGGACGCCGTCGCGTAGCGCACGTGCGGCGACCGATCGGGATCGGCCTCGGTCTCCAGAGCGATCGCGCGGCCGACCGCCTCGATCGCGTCATCCGCCCCGAGGTCGGGCATATGGGCCACCGCGAGCCACGCCTCCGATGCCTCCACCGGCCGAGCGAGCTGCTCGCAGATGAGCGCGATGTTGGCGAAGAGCGGCCGCGACTCGCCCGCCACGCCCCGCAGGCTGCGGAAGGTGGTGAGCGCCTTCGAGAGCCTCCACTGCCGGGCATGGTCGAGCGCGGTGTCGAATTCGAACCGCCACGGAGAATCCCCCTCGAGGGGCTCGAGCGGCGGCTGGCTGCGGAGCGCCGGGGGCACGCCGGCCGAGCCGATGATCGCGCCGAGAAGCCGCAGCTCGTCCGCCGGCACGAGGCCCTTCTCGGCAAGCCACTCGACGATCCCCTGCGCGAAGCCCACATGGCCGCCCTGCGCGGCCGCCTGCACGAGCGTCTCGGCGATGCGCACGATCTCCTGCACCGGCAGCGTCGCCGTGTCAGCGGATCGGCCGAGCGTCTCGCGACAGCGATCGAACAGGGCCGCCGCCTCCTGGAAGCGGCCCGACACCACCTCCGTGACGGCGGCCTGGCCGAGGGCCAGAGGATTCTCCGGGCATGCCTCGAGGAACCGTGCGGTCGTCGTCGCGGCGGCACCGAACTGCCGGGTGGAAAGCTCCAGCTTCGCCTGGAGCGACAGCAGGCATGCCCGGCCGGGATGCTTGTCGGCGAGACGTCGCACCTGATCGAGCGCCGCCGACGTCTGGTCGCCGCCGACGAGGGTCTCGAGCTGGTCGAGGTCGCCGACCAGGTCGGTGCAGCAGAACTTGATCTTCTTGCCCGTGCCGCCTGGGCAGGGCGCGTAGGTGTCGATGGTCATGGAGCGGAATGTACCAGACATCCGCCGCGTTCCCACATGCTCGGCCGGTTGCCCGGCATCGTCTGTCCCTGCATACTCCACGACGGCTCCGGTGTGGTGTGGCGGCGGACACCGACAAGCCTCGACCTCGGCGCCCGCCCCTGCGCGGGCCGCCTGCCTCGTGAGCCGCCCGTGCATCAGCCGCGCATCCTCGTCCTCGATCCACTCGGCCCCGAGGCCCTGCCCTACGGCCGCCTCGCCGCGCGACTTCAGCCGCTCGAGGTGCGGGTCGAGACGTCCCTCGACCGAGCGCTCATGACCCTGGCCCGCGACGCGTGGGATCTCGGGGTCGTCACGGCCCGGCCGGGGCCGTCCGCCGATGTCCTCTACCGCGCGCTTCGCAAGGCTGATCCGCAAATCCCGATGGTGGTCATCGACCCGAGGCCCACGGTCGACACGGCCCGCGCGTGCCTGCAGGCCGGGGCGGGAGACTACCTCGCGATCGATCGCGTGGACACCGATCTCGAGGACGCGCTCGTTCGGCTCTCCAGTGTGGCGAGGCACCGCGCCGCGGAGGAGGTGCTGCGGCGCGCCGTGGAGCGGCCCTACTCGTTCGAGGGATTCCTGGGCGAGAGCCCGGCGATGCAGGAGGTGTACTCGATCATCGACCGGATCGCCGGGAGCTCGGTGGACGTGCTCGTCACGGGCGAGACCGGCACGGGCAAGGAGCTCGTGGCCCGTGCGATCCACACGCGCAGCCGACGCGCCACGGGGCCCTTCGTGCCGATCGACTGCGGGGCGATCCCCGACGCGCTCATGGAAAGCGAGCTGTTCGGGCACGAACGCGGCGCCTTCACGGGGGCCGATGCGAGGCGCATGGGGCTGATCGAGGTCGCCGACGGGGGCACGCTCTTCCTCGACGAGGTGGCCGAGCTGCCGCTGCCGCTGCAGGCCAAGCTGCTCCGGGTGCTCCAGGAGCGGCGGGTGCGCCGCGTCGGCGCCCGCCAGGAGAACCCGGTCGATGTGCGGGTCGTCGCCGCCACCTCGCGCGCGATCGACCAGATGGTGGAGCAGGGGGAGTTTCGCCGCGATCTCTTTTACCGCATCAACGTCGTCCGCATCGACCTGCCTCCGCTGCGGCAGCGGGGCGACGACATCGGCCTGCTCGCCGAGCACTTCGCCAATCGCGCCGCCCAAGAGGCGGGGCGCAGCGTGCGGGGCCTCTCCACCGACGTCTACCAGGTGCTCAGGGGCTACCCCTGGCCGGGCAACGTGCGGGAGCTCCACAACGTGGTCCGCCGGGCGATCGCGATGACGCGGTCGCCGATGGCCGGGATCGACGACCTGCCCGACGAGATCGTGGCCGCGGCAGGCCGCCACTCGGGCGCCGAGGCCGGCACGGTGGGGTTCTTCGCCCAGCGGGCCGACCACGTCGCCCGCTTCGAACGGCAGTACCTCACCGACCTGCTGACGCGTCACCTCGGCGACGTGTCGGCGGCGTCCCGGGAGGCGCGGCTGCCACGCGGCACGCTCTACCGCCTCATGAAGGGGCACGGACTCGACGGTGCGTCGTTCCGGAAGTGAGCACCGCGACGGCCACGGCCCTTGGTGGCGATGTCGCTTTCAGGAGCGCCTCAGAGCGGCTGCGACTTGATGCACGCGAACGGGACAGGCACCGTTTGCGACAGCGTGAGGTGGCTCCGGTGCGTCCTCGCACGCAAACCGAGCCAGTCCCTGGCACGTTCGTGACGCACGCTTTCCAGCGTGCGAATGTGGGCATGCGTGCCGGGCGACGAGCCACTGGGCAGCGGCGTCGACTCCGTGTGTGGCGGTCTCTTCGCGATTCCGCCCGGGTTCGCACGCCTGGAGGCGTACGCCACATGGGCGCGGTGCGAAAGGCGCGACTGCTCATGCCTCCGAAACCGCAAAAGTCGAACTACCCCTTCTTGCGCTCCCAGGTCTTGCCCGCCTTGTAGGCCTGCGCCCGCTCGACATGCTCCGCGTTCTTCGCCGTGGCGATCACCTTGTCGAGCGCGGTCGTGAACTCGGGCTTGTGGTCCTCGCGCAGCTTCTGGTGGTGGGCGAGTTCGACGACGCTCAGGCACGCCGGCTGCGCGAGCGTGGGATCGTCGAGATACCCCGCGACGAACCGGAGGGCCTCGATCGTGCGGATCGCGTTGGCCCGCTCGAGCACACGGGCGCGATCCTCGTCGCGTCGGCAGAGGTCCATCGTCTTCCGCAGGAGGTCGAGCCGGCCGGCGTCGTTGAGGCCGTTGTCGGGCCGCGGCGCGATGCGGATGAGGCCGCCCACGAGGACGTCACGTTCGGCGGCGTCGTCGGTGCGCCCGAGCTGGTCGAGCAGCCGTCCGGCGACCGAGGCATCCGGCCAGAGGGACAGGGCCTTCAGACCGAGACGGCGGCGGGACGAGTCCGCGTCGGCGACGAGCGCGTCGACCACCGCGAGGGTACCGGGTCCACCCACGCGGGCCAGCGCGGGCAGGAGTGCCTCGCGCTCCGTGTCGGACGCGTCACGGAACCGGGTGAGGAATCCTTCGGCGGCCGCGGGGTGTCCTGGATTCGTCGTGCAGATGGCGACGAGCGCCCGCTCAGCCACGTCACGGTCACCACCCGGGGCTGCGGCGAGCACCGCCTGCACGACGCCGGCCACCTCCGCGGCACCGCCGAGCCTCGCGAGCGACTCGAGTGCCGCCCGACGCAGGCCGTCGTCCTCGGCGGCCGCGGCCGTGACGAAGACGGGCAGTGCGGCACGATCCCGTCGTTCCGCGAGGATGCGGAGCAGGGCCGCGCGGGTGGCGGGGGACTGCGACACCGACGCGGCTGCCTCGCGGATCGCAGCCGCCGCCTGCGGCCCGCGGATCATCTGGAGCGCCCGCAGCGCCGCCGCCTGCTCGGCGCCCGGCATGGCCAGTCCACCGACGAGCATCGGCACCTCCGCGGCTCCACCGAGGGTGCCGAGCACACGGTAGGCCGCGCCACGCACCGCGGGATCGGTCGCCGCCGCCACGATCGCCGTCGTGGGGGGCACCGCAGCCACGTCTCCGCGTTCCGAAAGCGCGGCGAGGAGTGCCGCCTGCCGCCCGGCGTCGACCTGCGCGAGCAGTTCGGCGAAGCGCCGCGTCGCCACCGCGCCACGGACACCGTGACGCACGCCCTCCACACCGATCGCGCGACGCCCGGAATCCTCGTCACGCAGGAGATCGATCACCAGGTCGATCGCCTCCGGCGAGGCATCCGCCGCGTGGGTGCGCACGGCACCGCACGCGATGACCAGCGCCACGGCGGCGGCCCGGCTGCACGCACGCCATGCGCGGCGTGGGCGGCCGGCCGCGCCGGACAGCGGGTGCCTGGCGAACGAGCGCGAGACGGTATGGCACGACATGGTGACTGCCCTCGGGAACGTGCCGCGGTGGGATTTCGACCTGCCGGATCGCCGCATCGCGGCACGAACGAACGCGGCGGTGAACTACGAGGCGGCGGTGTCGAGGCACGCGAGGATGCCCCGCGTCGCCGCCAGCTCGATCGGCCGGGCAGCCGGCTTGCCCGCCGCTGCCTCCGCGAGCGATCGCAGGATCCCGAGTGCGGCATCACGATGCCCGCTCGCCCGCAGCGATTCCGCACAGGCCAACCGCGCATCGGCGATGGCGGCGCCCGTACTCGAGCAGGGGTCGCCCTGTCCCGCCTGGAGCGCCGCCGCGGCGGCGGACGTGGCGATCGAGCCGAGGGCCAAGGCTGCGGCGGCCGCCGTGGCCGCATCAGCCGTCAGGAGACCCGCGAGCTGCGGCACACTTTCCGCGTCACGGCGGGCGGCGAGCGACGAGACCATGCCGATGCGAAGCGGCCCGGTCAGCGAGGCGACGGCGTCGCGCAGGGCGGCAGCGGCCTCGGCGGCGTCGATCCGCTCGAGTGCGAACCGAGCCATGTGCGAGAGATCGCGGTCGGGGAGGAGCCTGGCCAGAGACGGCACCGACGCCGCCGATCCGACACGGGCGAGCCTCCGGCACGCCTCTTCCTTCGCCCCACGGGATGCTCCACTGCCGAGCAGCGCGGTGAGCCTGCGCTCGAGGTCGGCCCGCAGGGCTTGATCGCCATGAGCGGCCACGACGGCCGCGTCGAGCGTGGTCAATGGCTTCGCATCCGCACCCCAGTCCCACGAGGACAGGGCTGTGAAGGCGGCGTCGAGCGTGGCGGCATCGTGGGGCATCGGTTCAGACCTCGGGGCGGACGTGACCGTACTCGGGCGTACACGGGCGGATGACGCGTGCATCGAGCACGCGATCCGGTCAGATGATCCACGGCTCGCGGCGGGCGCGATCGAGCAGCCGGTTCGCCTCGGCGTCGTTCACGAACGCCTGCGTCGGACGATCCCACTCGAGCGACCGTTCGAGGCGGTAGGCGATGCCGATCATGTGGGGAGCGGTCATCGTGTTGACCGCGAGCTCGATGTCGCGGAAGGGCCGCTCACGGGTCTTCACGCAGGCGAGGAAGTCGCCATAGATGCTCGTCTCGCCGTCGCGGTAGAGCGGCACGGGCTTGGGCTCGCGCGGCCGGCCGTCACCCGTGATGACGATCGCGTTGCCGTGGGCGACCTGGGGGCCGCCCGCGGGCCGCAGGTGGGCGGGCCGGTTGTGATGCAGCTCCTGCCCGCGCGGATACCGCAGCGAGACGTAGGCCGCCGCCGGGCCGTCGGCCGGATGAAACGTCACCTTCACCGGCTGCTCCTCCCGGAGGTCGGCGGCGAAGATCGCGCCGCCGAAGTGGTGGGCGCCCCAGTCGGTGAGGCTCCCGCCGGAGTAGTCGATGTAGGACCGCCACGTGTTGCCGCCGGTGCTGTAACTGCCCGAGCAGCGGCCGGGGTTGTAGGGCTGCCATGGCGCCGGCCCGAGCCACAGATCCCAGTCGATGTCCGCCGGGGCGGCCTCGCCGGCGAGGAGGCATGGCTGCGACGGCCCCCCCACCGAAACATCGACCGACACCACCTCGCCGATCTCACCGGCCCAGATCGGATCGACGATGCCGCGGTAGTCGCCGAGCACGCGCTGGCTGCCCCCGGAGAACACGCGGCCGTAGCGCCGGGCCGCGGCGATCATCAGCGGCCCCTCGCGCAGCGTCAGCGTCTCGGGCTTCTGGAGATAGACGTCCTTGCCGGAGCGGCACGCGGCGATCGTGATCGGCGCATGCCAATGGTCCGGCGTGGCGACGTGGACCGCGTCGATGTCATTGCGGGCAAGGAGTTCGCGAAAGTCGATGACCGCGCGGCAGTCACCGTTCCCGTAGCGGGCGTCGACCCGTCCCTTCGCATCGTCCCGCCACTTCTGCCGCACGTCGCATACCGCGACGTACTGCACCTCGGGACGCCCAAGGAAGGCATTCTGGTCGCCGGTGCCCATGTTGCCGATGCCGATTCCGGCCATCACGATCCGGTCGCTCGCCGGCGGCGTCGTGGCATCGCCGAGCGCCTTCGACGTGATCACGTACGGGGCAGAGATGCCCGCGCCGGCGGCAGCGCCGAAGCGCCCCAGGAACGATCGGCGGGTCTGGGCCGGTACCTGCGTGACGTTCATGATTCCGCGCCTCCACGTGTCGCGCCGTCGTCTCGCCGAGAACGCCGGGAATGTAGCCGTGCCCCGAACAACCCGCAAACGGCTGGTCGAATGCGGGCGCAGCCGCGGACAGTGAGCGCCGCGCCGGCGAGACGGCGGCCCGCAGGGCGCCGCGCGGGCGCGACTCACGGCATTCCGGCCGGATACGGCCCAAAATGCGCCCGTCGGCCGCTGGCCCGGACAGCGCCCTGTGCTGCACGCGCACCATGGCCGATCTCGTGGCGGGCGTGAACGCCCGGGAAAACGGGCGGCCGGGTTTGGCACGCCGTATGCTGCACTTCACACGTCAGGCGGCGAGTCGATCGATGCGATCGGCCACTCACGGGACGGCTCTGGCACGCCAGGCCGGCAGTCACGAAAGGGACCAGCAGATGAAGAAGATCGAAGCGATCATCCGGCACTTCAAGCTCGAGGAGGTGAAGGACGCGCTCAACGCCCAGGGAGTCAAGGGCATGACCGTGACGGAGGTCCGCGGGTTCGGCCGTCAGAAGGGCCACACCGAGACCTACCGCGGCGCGGAATACTCCGTCGACTTCCTGCCGAAGGTGAAGATCGAGGTCGTCGTCAGCGACGACGAGGCGCAGGCGGTCATCAGCAAGATCATGACGACCGCCCGCACGGGGCAGGTCGGCGACGGCAAGATCTTCGTGACGAACCTCGCCGACGTGGTCCGAATCCGCACCGGCGAGACGGCCGCTGCCGCGATCTGACCGCGGGCGGATGCCGCCCATGGTCGCCGCGCACTCGACCGGTCGAGAAGTTTCGGCTCCTCGACCGGTCGAGAGAGGCGGATAGGGGTCGTGCGATCACCGGACTCGAAGAAACACGGGATCGACGACGACGTCAGGCACCGGTCCGCCGCATGGCCCCTGAGCCGTACCCCAACAGCCCACCACCGACATAGATGGGGTTACGGCTCGGCCCCGATGCGAGTAAGACTCCCTCTGTTCCGCCAGGATACGTCCTTGCGGAGTAGTACTGCCCCTCGTATTCGGTTGCAGCCTTCATCGACGCCGTAAATCGCGGGGCCTGATTGTTCCACTTCAGTTTCAGTTCGACCGTGTAGAGAGAACTTAAGCCTCTTGGGTCACGGACCTGGAACCTGAACGTCTGTGTCCCGCGCCGCGACTCGAGTTCCAGAGGAGGCGTGACATCGAACTCATCGAAGCTCGGCACCCCGCCGGGGCAGTAGATGATTCCGAGGTCCGGGTTGGGGGCGTTCACGTCGCAGCCCGTCGGGAGCGTGTCGGAGAAGTAGATGACCCGACCTTGGCGCGTCCCGTCCGGCAAGCGGAGCGTCGCAAGGAACTGAATCTTCAGGTTGGTAATGACGTTGGGCCGCCCGTTGATGTCGGGCCCGAGGCGAAAACTGATGCTGTCCGTAATCACGGGTCGCGGACGGCCACGATCCTCCGGATCAACGAGAACCTCCGGTAATCGGAAGCTCCTCCCTCCGACATAGGCACCGGCACTCCACAGGCCGGCCACCTGACGCGGTTCGTTCCGCGATAGGGATCGTGCTACAGGGCTGTTGAGCCACCCACGACGAACCGCGGATACGGCTCCGCTCGTTGGGACTGGCAGCCGGCGCGTGTCAATGGCCTGAGCGAATTGCACGTCCTGTGACCTCGCCGCGGCCGCCTCCGGAGGGACGACGAGCGCCGCGGGCTCCGGTTCGGTCGGCGCGACGGTCGGGTCGACTGCCGCACCGCACCCGCAATCCACGGCCATGGCGAAACGCTGCTCGAGTCTCTCGACCTCAACGCCGACACGAGATGCCGTTCGCGTGATCGACCGCCGGCACTGCACGCGCTTCCTCATGACAGATTCCTGATGGCACGGTGGGAACGGGGCTGGGTGGCAGGGTGACACGACCAACCCACCACGAGGCGGCAGGCTTGGCCGGGAGGCCTCGTGATGACCCCGGGTCAAGCCCATCGTCTCTCGAAGGGTGCATGTCCACCTCGTCCGCTTCGCAAGTCTTTGGTCGAACCCCGTTTTTTCCCCATCGCCCGCGCACGCGTTTCGACCGACGAAACCGGCTGATCACCTGGAAAAAAGCCTCGTAACGGCCGGATCATGGCGCGCCTCGCGGCGGGCGGGGCATACTGACGGGATGTGTCACCGGGTGGCACGACGCACACGGCAGGTCGCGGAGGACGCTCCCCGATGAGGTCGCGACAGGGCATCCCGGGGTCGGCAGGGCGAGTGGCGGGCGTCGTCGCGTCGTGCGCGATCGGCCTCGCGGGCGTCGCGTCGGCGGCGACCTGCCGCTTCGGCGACCTGCCGATCACGGTGCCCGACGGGTTCGTCGTCGAACGGATCGCGGCACCGCCGCTCGTCGAGCGGCCGGTGACCGTCGCCTTCGACGAGGACGGCAGGCTGTACGTCGCGGAATCGAGCGGATCGAACGCCAAACTGGCGGACCAGCGGGCCGATCCCCGCCACCGGATCCTGCGGCTCGAGGACTCCGACGGCGACGGAACGTTCGACCGCCGCACGGAGTTCGCCACGGGCCTCATGATGCTCCAGGGCACGCTCTGGTATCGCGGCTCGCTCTACGTGTCCGCCGTCCCCGAAATCCTCCGGCTCACCGACACCGACGGTGACGGCGTGGCCGACGAGCGCGTGGTGTGGCACGACGGCAGGACGCTCACGGGCTGCGGCAACGATCTCCACGGGCCGTATCTCGGCCGCGATGGCCGGCTGTCGTTCACGAAGGGTGCGTTCGCCGAACAGACGCACGACCTGGTGGGCCGCCCAGGCTGGAAGACCCGCGCGTCGCACGTGTTCCGGGCCCGGCCCGACGGCTCGGGCCTCGAGGTCGTCATCACGGGCGGCATGGACAACCCCGTCGACGTCGCCTTCACGTCGGCCGGAGAGGGGCTCCTCTCGGCGACGTTTCTCCAGCACCCGGCCGCGGGCCGACGCGACGGCGTCGTGCACATGCTTCCGGGAGGCGTCTACGGCAAGGATCACGGCGTCCTCGCCGGGCACGCCCGCACCGGCGACCTGTTGCCCGTGCTCGTGCACCTCGGAGGTGCGGCGGCCTGCGGCCTCCACATCCACTCGGGGTACGGTCTCGGCCCCGAGTTCCGCGACAACGCGTTCGTCTGCGCGTTCAATCTCCGCGGCGTGTCGCGTCACGTCCTCGCGCCGGACGGCGGGACCTTCCTGGCCCGGGACGAGCCGTTTCTGACCGCCGATTCCGCCGACTTCCATCCGACCGACGTGGTCGAGGATGCGGATGGATCGCTGGTGATCGTCGATACCGGTGGCTGGTACAAGCTCTGCTGTCCCACGTCGCAGCTCGAGAAGCCGGCGGTGCTCGGCGGGATCTACCGGGTGCGACAGGCCGACGCCGCTCCTCCGGCGGATCCCCGCGGCCGCGCGATCGACTGGGCCGGCCTCGATGTCGACGGGCTCGTCCGGCTTCTCGCCGACGCACGGCCGGCGGTGGTCGAACGGGCGACCGAGGTGCTCGTCGACCGGGGCGACGCGGCGGTGGGGCCGATCGCGGCGCTGCTCGACGTGTCACAGGCTCCGCGCCGCGACACGCGACTCGCCGCGGTATGGGCGCTCGCGCGGCACGACACACCCGAGGCGATCGCTGCCACGCGGGCCGCGCTTGCGGACCCCGAGGCCGACGTGCGGCGCGCCGCCGCGCACGCAGCGGCAGCGGCCCGTGACGCGGCCGCCGCGCCGGCGCTCATCGCGCTCCTGCACGATCCCGACGCCGGCGTGGCCCGCGTGGCGGCCGAGGCGCTCGGTCGCATCGGTGGCGACCATGCGGTGCGGGCGGTGCTTGCCGCGTGCCCCCGCGCCGGGGACCGCGCCCTCGAACACGCGCTCACCGCCGCCCTCGTCGAGGCGGGGCTGCCGGCGCCACTCGTGGAGGCGCTCGACGCATCCGGAGCGTCCGGGACGTCCGGCACGTCCGACGCGCGCGTGCGTCGCGCGGCGCTCGTCGCGCTCGACCAGATGCCGCTGCGGCATCCGGAGGTCGTCCCGGCCGACCGATCGCGCCTGCGCGACCACGTGCTCGCCGCCTGCCGCGACGACGACGCGGCACTCCGCGATGCCGGTCTCTGGCTCGTGTCACAGCATGCCGAGTGGGCCGACGCGCTGGCCGACGACGTCGGCGGCATCCTCGACCGGCTCACGGCGGCCAGACGGGCGCAGCCACCGCGCGTCTCCGAGGCCGAGGCGCTCGTCGAACGGCTGGCACGCATCGCCGTGGCTCCCGCCATCGCCGGGTCGCTGGCAGCGGAGTGCGTCGATGGCGACGATGCCGGAGAGCCGAACGCGAGCCGCCGTGAGGCGGCCCTCGACGTGATCGACCGGGCACGACCCAAGGAGGTACCAGACGCCTGGGTGGAGGCGCTCGCGTCGATGCTGCCGCGCGCAGCGGCGGTGGCGACCACGCGGGCTCGCCCCGGTCGATCGCCTGCGGCGGATGCGGCACCACTCGGCCCGGTGCTCCGCACGCTCGCCGGCCTGTCGCTCTCGCCGGTCCAGCGCGCCCGACTCGCGCCGCAGGCGCTCGCCATCGCCGGCGATGCGACGTCTCCGCCGGCCTTCGTGACGCTGGCCCTGCGCGTGATCGGTCCGGCGGAGACGATCCCCGCTCCGGTGGTCGCACGACTCGTCGCCATCCTCGGGAATGGGCCGGGGGACGGACATTCCGCCGGCGATGCCTCCCCCCTGGATCGCTCCGCGGCGGCGGCGGCGCTCGCGACGGCCACATGCTCCCCCGCGGTGCTCGAGTCGATCGCCGCCACGTTCGCGACGCTGCCACCGGGCGACGTGGCCGTGCTGCTGCCCGGCATCACCGCGGCGCGGGGCGCGCCGCTCGCGCGGGCGATCGCCGCGCTCGCGGCCGCGCCGCGTCCCGAGGGTGTGCCCCGCGACCTGCTCGAGAAGGCGGTGACGGCGCTGCCCGAGGCCGAGTCGGCTGCCGGCCACGCGCTGCTCCGCCGGATCGATCTCGCGCGGGCGGGTGAACGCGAGTCGTACGAACGACTGGCCGCGTCGCTTCCCGAAGGTGACCCGGCGCGCGGCCATGCCGTGTTTCTCTCGAACAAGGCCGCCTGCACGACCTGTCACGCGATGGCGTACGCGGGTGGAAGGATCGGTCCCGACCTGTCGAAGATCGGCGCGATCCGCACGCCCCGCGACCTGCTGGAGGCGATCGTGCTGCCGAGCGCGAGTTTCGTGAGGAGCTACGAGCCGGTGGTCATCGCCACGGCCGACGGCCGCGCGTACGCCGGCGTGATCCGCGAGGAGAACGACGCCGAGGTGGTGCTCCAGACGACCGCG
>Ga0172376_10004687_pt1 | contig 15506 bp, 1 predicted proteins | sample Lak35m_FD_121114 | JGI IMG/M metagenome (GOLD analysis project Ga0172376, IMG submission 121114) | Freshwater microbial communities from Kabuno Bay, South-Kivu, Congo - kab_092012_35m | ecosystem: Environmental > Aquatic > Freshwater > Lake | place: Democratic Republic of the Congo: South-Kivu...
CTCCCACGAGCGTGTCATTGCCCGCTCCGCCATCAAGCACGACGCCCAGACTGCCTTTGAAGCTCTTCGCGATGATCTTGTTCGCACTCGCGCCGCCGGTCAGTACGGCCTTTTCCAGCAGCCGCAAACGATCTGTTCCATTGCCGGTCAGTTGGGAACTGCTGAGTGTGAAATTGACGTTGCCAGATTCGACCAGCACATCATTGCCACCGCCTCCGTCGATCGTGTCATCCCCCAGTCCGCCGGTGAGCGTGTCGTAGCCGCCTTCTCCAAACACGCGGTCGTTGCCCGTTCCCGCTTGAATGACATCGGAGCCGAGACCTCCATGAATCGTGTCGTTTCCGGCTCCTGCGTCGATTCGATCGGCACCCAGGTCGCCATTGATCTCGTCATTGAAAGCGGTGCCCATCAACGAGTCATTTCCGGCGTCCCCGGAGAGCGTGACCGGCCCCGTGAAGCCGCTCGCATCGAACAATTGGGACGACGGGCCACCTCTGAGAATTGCAGCTTCCAACGTCCACAAGTCGTCGTCTCCGAGGCCCTCCATCCAAGCTCCGGTCAGTGTCAAGTTTCCAAGAGATGACTCTTCGAGACGATCGGTCCCATCGCCGCCGCTGAGCATGTCGTCGCCCAGTCCTCCCGTGAGCACGTCGTCTCCCGCGTTGCCACCGACAACGTCATTGCCGGCACCGCTTTGGAGACTGTCCGCACCGTCGCCGCCATCCAAGAAGTCGTTGCCACTTCCGGTCGAGACCGCGTCGGCCCCCGCACCACTGAGAACCACCGTCGGCAAACTGAGCTGATGAAGTGTCACGACGTCGTTGCCTCCGAATGTCTGAATCCACAGACGCTGCACGCCGATCAGGCTGAGACGTTGCTCATGCGAGCCCGACCGCAACAGCACGTCGGTGCCAGATTGCGTGATGACATCCGCATTGTCCGTCCCAAAGACCATGAGCTGCCCGTTCTCATCGACCGCACCGCCAGTGGCTCGCACGGTTGCATCGGTACCTCCGATCTGGGTCGTGAAGTACGTCAGCCCGTCGGCGTTCAAGCTGCCCGCCAGCACGAGTTGCCCCGTTCTCGTCCCCAGCGTGATCGACAAGGCATGCGAGCCGGACGTCAGCATGCTCGGATCGGTGATGCGGAAGGTTCCGCAGGGAGTCTGCGTCGAGCCGTGTTGCGTCTGCACGACGACATCGAAGGCCGCTGCCGTGCCTCCGCTGACTTGATACTCGACTTGCAACGCGTTGCCCGAGAACGTCGCTTTGCCGATCGTCGGCTGTCCGAGTGTGGCGCTATTCACCGTCAGAGTCGCGCTGCCGAATTGAGTGCGGTCGCGGACGTCTTGAATGGGCTCGATCGGGACAATTTGGCTGGCGAGGTTCTCTCCTGCCGAGGTCGAGACCGTCGTCGCACCCGCGTTGCGAGCGATCGCTCGGAGCGTGATGAGCCGTTGCGGCCCGCTGGTCGTCGGAACCGATAACGCAATCCCGCCGGCCTCATCGACGAGCCCCTGCGCTTCATCAATCGTCCCGGTTTGCAGCATGTCGAAGTGATGTTGTTGGCTGAGAATGTCGAGCGCGGTCGTGTCGAAATGCACGTCCAAGTAAGCGCTGAGCACGCCCTGATTCGTGACGTTGGCGGCAGTGTGATTGACCGAGACTTGAATCAAGAACTCCTGTCCGACAGCCACCTGCGTGATTGGTTGGTTGTTCGTGTTCAAGAATTGGACGCTGGTCGTCACGAGCGGAGTTGTCGTCGTCGCCGCGTTCGCGACGGTCGCGCTGACGCCCGAGAGCAGCTTGCGATCTTCAAAGGTTTCCGCCGGTTGAGGGTGACTCAGCCGACCCGACGAACGCCGACGCGGTTGACTGCGAAGCCAGTTGGACAAGGAGAGTGAACGTCGCATTGGAGTGCTCCTGGGCAGGGTGAAATGAACTGGACTTACCGGAGAAGCGACGTGTGTGAGAAAGCAGCGCGCGGGATTTCGTGAAGATATTCGGAGGCCAGGTATCGAGTTCATCTCGAGGCCAGCTCTGAGGAATTGCTCCAAGTCCGAGCATCAATAACTTCCCGATAGGCCGGGATGGCGAGCGTCCTGCCGAGCCGCAGCCGCAAACAAGAAATGAACAAGGGCCACAGATCACACTGATGAAACACGGATAAAGAACTTCCAAGAAGTGGTCTCGGCAAGTTTCTCTCATCCGTGTTCCATCGGTGTCATCTGTGGCCCATTCCCTGAATTCTCGACCAATGCTGTGCCGCAATCGTGGCCTACTGGAATGCTCGGATTCATCAGATCGACAAGCTGCTCATCAGGCTGTCGAGGCCCGTCCCGAAGACTGTGTCGATGGAGGTCAGTTGGCTCGACTCGGAGCGACTCGAACTCGCCGCCGTTGTTGTTGCGGGCAAGGTGCTCGCAAGCTGGCTGGCTCGTCCGATGAAGACAAAGCGGCTGCCGGAGTTCGTGTGATAGACGTAGTCGTTGCCTTGGCCGGACACCGCCAACGTCAGCTTGAAGCCGGGCGTCAGCTCTTGAGCCGAGATCGTGCCGGGAACCCCGAGCCCTGCATCCGGCCATGTCACCGACTCCGCGCTGACGAGCGTCACGCTGGTCGTCGAGACTCGCAGACGAGCCGCCAAATCGCCGCGAACCGCATCGAGAAGCGTCGTCGATGGCGTCTCGGGATTGACGACCGGGTCAATCACCACGGCTTCGATGACCGCCTGATTGGCTCGGTAGCCAATCTGATTCACCGCCGCGACCGCATCGACTGGCAAGATCGAGCCGTCGCGATTGACGTCGCTGCCGCGATTGGCGTCTGTCACCGCCTTCCCAACTTGCGAAACGATCGTCACGGCGTCGTCCGGCAAGACGTAGCCGTTTCCAGTGACGTCACCCGCCAAGAATGTGACGTCATCGGAATCGACATGCAGGCCGCGCCCCGAGTTGTTGCTCTCCGCAGTGAGAGTCGCGTTCTGTTCGACGAGGACGTTCGTCGGATCGACAACGGCCAAGAGATAGTCCGTCATCTTCGAGACCTTCACGGAGTCTCGCGTAAAGCCATCGTCCCTCAGCGAACGTTCGGCCAACTGGCGGACGTCGAGAGCGACTTCGACGGTCAGCGTGCGAGTCTCGCCCGCAGCCAATTGGTCGATGTGAATCGTGCCCGCGCGTTGATCATCGGCGTTGCCCAGTGTCGCGTCGTCCGAATGAATCAGTGCGATCTCAAAGTTCCTCGCGGCACTCGGGCCTTGATTGGTCACTGTCAGTTGGACTCGGGCCTTGCCCGTTCCATCGAGCACGTCATTGAGCACATCGAACCCCGTGACAACGACGTCCGTCGCTTCGACATCGCGGATGGTCAGCGTGTCTGAACTGCCGACGTAGTTGTCGCTGGTCGCCGAGACCGTCAACGCTCGATCGCCGTCTTCGATGTGGTTGTCGGCGATTCGCAGAGTGGCCTCGATCGACGACTGACCTGCCGGGATCGTGACACTCTGATCGATCGTGCCTTGCTGGGAATCGCTCAACGACAGACGCACGGTGACTGGCTGTTGCAACGAATCCACATCGCTGCGCGATAACGTCACCTTCACCGTGCCGACGTCTTCGCCCACTGCGACGGGATCAATCAGCACTCCAATCGTCTCTTGATCGGCCACCTGCACGGATTGCGAAATCGACGAATACCCGTCCGCCGATGCGGTCAGCGTCACCGTCTGCGTGCCGTCTAGCAATCGGTCATCAGCCGCCGTCGCTGCGAAGGTCGTCGAACTTTGTCCGGCTGCGAAAGTGACGCTGCTGGGGACCATCAATTCCGACGTGTCATCGCTCCGGAGTTGCACGGTCAATGGCTGGCTGATGTCGCTGACGGGGCGAGTCAACGTCATCACGAACTGGCCACCGTTTTCCGAGACCGAAGTCTTATCAGCCGACAGCACAAGCCCGCCGCCAATCGTCAGTGACGCAGCGCCGGCTCGCACTTCATTGCGGATATCAATGGGCACTCCAAAGAACACGAATTGCGACTCAGTGGCATGACCGGGGCTCGCAGCGACACGCAACGTCCCGGCCTGCCGCGCGACCGCCACCAATTCGATCACCGCCGTCGGTGCGTTGGAGTACGGCACGACGAGGCTCGACGAGAACCCACCGGCCTCATCCACCAGTCCATTTTCATCACGGACCGTGCCCGACTCGGCCAAGTTGTAAGCCGACGCATGCTGAATTCTGAGCACGTCGATCAAGCTCGTGTCGTAGCTCACATCGAAGTAGGCCGCCGCCAGTCCTTGCAGATTGGCCATCGCCGACGGACGCAGATCACGCGTTGAGATCACGATCCGAAACTCTTGACCGGGGGCCACTTGGCTGAGTGCTTGCTCGGTCGCCGACGTGAACGAGATCAGCGTTTCCGCCGAGTACCCATCGCCCACTTGAATCTCGACCGTGATCGGATCGCTCGACTGATCGCCGTTGCTCGCTCGGTAAGTGAAGCGGTCCTTCCCCGTGAAACCAGCTTCGGGGAGATAAGTAAAACTGCCGCCGCGATCGAGTCGCAACGTGCCGTGCCGCGCGTCGTCCACCAGCGTCGCCGTCAGAGTCCGCCCATTGGGATCGGTATCGTTCTTCAACAGGCTTTGAGCACTGAAGATGGCCAACTGAGTGCCGGAATCGACCCGATAAGAATCCCCCATTCCCGTCGGTCGAGTCGCCGTGATTTGCACGCTCACGCGAACAGGCTGCGACCATGACGCTCCGTCCGTGATGCGATAGCTGAAAGAGTCGTCCCCCACGAAGTTCGCATCGGTTGGCGAGTACGTGAAGCTGCCATCCGCCCCGATCGTCACGCTGCCGAAGCGAGTCGTCTGCACGACTTCGGCTCGCAGGTCCGCCGAGTCGTTGTCGGCGTCCGCATCGTTTTCGAGCAGCGACGTTTCCGACACATACGACGTGCGACCTTCCGCAAAGGAGAACTCATCGGCATTCCCCTGCGGAGTTTGATTGGGGATCGAGACACTGAGCGTTCCCAACCCTCGTCCCGCCGCTGAGTTGTCGGCGTTGTCTTGCACGGCTCCGTCCGACAGTTGGATCGTCCAAGTACCACTGTGCCGCCAACTCCAACCGCTTTCAGGCGGCTGCACGACGTAGGTCGCCGTCACCGATCCGTCGTCGTTCGTGATCGAATCGACCCACGCGATCGCCAGCGATTCGCTCGTCTCACTGTGGATCAACGAGAGGTCGTCATCGCCCAACGGAGTGGTCGTCGAAAGCCCGCTTTCCGAGTCCGCATAGCGCACCACAATGATCGGATATTGGAGATCGGGATCGACTGATTCCGACGAGACGAACGTCACTGTCGGTGCGGTGCTGTCCGCGATCGCAACGTCGAACGTCGCGGCATCGTCAGAGCCGAGTGTCACCACATTGCCGACCGCATCCCGCACGGGAGCAGCACCCAGTCCGATCGTCCAAGTGCCGTTGTCGGCAAACGACCAACCACTGGCCGGACCGCGCAGTTGATAGGTGACTTCGTAGCGACCGTCCTCCAATTGCCGAGGCTGCCCAACAACACTCAGCAGCACGTCGCTGCGGACCGTGCCCTTTGCGTCTCTCACTGCGACGTTCGACGCGCCGACGGTCGCCAAGTTGAGGGCGTTTTCATCGGCATAAATGGCCGTGAAAGTCGTTGTCGTTCCGGGCACTCGACTCGTGATGTCTGCCGTCGGCGCACTGAGTTCAACGGTCGGCGCTGTCGTGTCTTGAGGAACGGCAATCGTGATCGTGACCGGCGTTTGCAGCAGGCCGTCGGTCACGGTGATCTGAAACGAGTCGTCGCCGCCGACGAACGAGGCCGCTGCGCGATAGACGAAGTCGCCATTCGAGAGTCGCTCGACCGTTCCATGTGCCGGCTGGCTGTCGATTCGCACGATCGAAATCGTGTCGCCATCGGGATCAACGATGTGGTCGTCGAGAATGTCGGCAGGGCTGATGGTCCAACTGCGATCGTCCGCGATCACTCGCACGGCGGTCTCCACAAGCGGGGATTGATTGGGAACGTTGATTGTCAGTTGCCCGATCAGTGCCCCCGCAATCCCGTTGTCGGCTAAGTCCGCAACGTCCCCGTCGGTGAGCCGCACTTCATAGAGACCATTGAGCAGACGGCTCCATCCTCCTTCTGGCGGGACAATGCGGTAGGTCACGTCCGCGCGGCGACCAGCGTCGGACATGACGCTCGTCATCTTCTCGACGGTCAACTCTTGAGTGCCGCGCGTGACCGTGATGTCGCCGTCATCGAACGTCGTGGCATCGAGCCCGATATTGTCTTGATAAGTGACCGTGAACGTCGCGGGGTCGGTACCGGGCCGCACGATGGTTGCCAGTCCGTTCAAGCCGGTCTGAGTGGGTGCCGTCGCGTCCGGGATATTCACAGTGAACGAAACCGGCAACATCGTCGTCCCATTGCCGGACTTATCCGCACTGCCCCCGATGTATTCCAGCCGCCACTCACCATTGAATTGCTCGGTCCATCCGCCGGTCGGTGCATTGACCTGATAAGTCAATTCAGCCTCGGTCTCTGAAGAACTCGTTGTCGAGACATAACTCACCGTCAGCGTCTGACCGGTCCCCACCTTAACCGCCCGAAACAGCGCAGACTTTTGCAACGCCGGCAAGTCGATGGCGAGGTTGTCGGTGGCTGTGACCGCGAACGGAGAATTGACCGCGCCTCGCTCCGTGACTTCATCCATCGACGCCGCGAGTGCCGGAGCCGTCTTGTCGTACCAGAAATGAATATAAACTTTGTCCTTCAGAGTTCCGCTGGTGGTCGCGACATAAGCATGGACATGCGTGGCTTGCGAGCTGTTGATACCGGTATCAATCGAGAATGCCGACGAATCCAACGGGCTGCTATTGGCCTGACTGGCGAGCCGCTTTTCCCAATAACCCTTGTGGCCCGTGGACGGTGTGCCCGCGAATTTGATACGGACCTGTGAGCCCGGAGTGACTCCGTAAATATCAATATTCCGCGTCGAACCGGCTCGATAGGCGATCTCAACCAGCGGCATGCTCCCGTCGGCGGTCTGCTTCAACGTGACCCCGTTGACTGTCGAGGTTTGTCCGGCTTTGTAGGTCAAATCGTCGGTCGTTTCAGGCGACGGAGCATTCGTCGCCGCGAGCAGTTCCAGCTTCGGCAATAGCTCCACCTGAGTCACGAAGCAGCGTTTCGGCTTTCTCTTCGCTGCGGGCCTTAGACCAACGACATGTTTCTTCAACGCCTTGAGCCAATCCGATCGGTGCATGATGTCTCGCCCTTTTCAGAGTTCTGATCCCGCCGCTCAACGCGGCCTTCCCAGCCCTCTCAGCGACACCCCACTCGCACCCGCGCGCCGAATCTGCAAATTCTTGGCTCTCTGCCATTCCTGTCGGTTGGCAACCTCATCAGGAACTAAATTTGGAGTGCGGTGATTCATCACCGCTTTGCCTTTGAGTCGAAGCCGCTTTTTTGCCTTTTTCGACTCGAATTCGACAGTCGATCGTCATTCGCCGCGCCGAAAAAACAAAGTCGCTCCGCGACAAATGGAAAGCGGCGATCAATCGCCGCACTCCCAATCGTCGTTCCCAACTCAGGCAGGTTCGCGCTAGCAGATCGACAAACTCATCAGGGATGGAACTCCCAGGAGTGCTTCGCCCAAGGGGCAACACGATTCGCGGAGAGCCTAGGAGCTTGTCCGGTGAGTCGTAGCATGGGCTTCTAGCCCGTGCAGAACGAGCAGGCTCAAACGACTTCGAACCACACATCGGAAGGCACGGACTGGAAGTCCATGCTACTCGGACAGACTCCTAGGAGTCTGTCCGAAAAGGTCTTACTAACCCGCAGCGTGAGCGAGGACGGATGGTGATTTCTCCTACGCTCACGTTGCGGGTTGGTTTCACATCCGCTCCATCCTTTCTCGGGCACTCCCAGATTTTTCTCAGTGTGAATGGTTCCCATCGGCTGGCGTTGCTCCGTAGGCTGATCGCCCTTTGTCAACTGGTTTGAGGATTCTGAGGCTCGCGTCGTTCGTGACGACGCTTCAACGCTCCTTCAGCCAACCTGAATTGTCTGTTCTCGTTGCCCACAACGAGTCCACACGAAGACGATTCCGACGGAACTCGTGGAGCACGTTTTCAACGTGCTCGTTTCGCATGAAATGAGGCACGTTGAAAACGTGCCCCACACGAATTCCGGGGTTCCGTCGGTAGCGTCCCACAACGATCCGTTCCGAGGAGAGTTCATCTTGGGCCAACTGTTCCGTCAGCTCCTTGTGAAGCGTCGGTCGCACATCAGTCCTGCATTGCGGCAGGCTTGGGTGAAGTCAGCCGACCGCATTGAACCGCTCGAAATCCGTTGTCTCCTGAGCGCCGCGTTTGAAGGTGACGGCATCGTCGTTGCGGCGTCGGTGCCCAACGATCCGCGTTTCGGCGAGCAAGTGGGCTTGAATAACACGGCTCAAACTGGGGGCACGGCTGATGCCGATATCGACGCCCCCGAAGCCTGGAACACGCAGACCGAAGCGTCCTCGTTTGTGACGGCGGTCATCGACTCGGGAGTGGACTACACGCACCCCGATCTCTACCTCAACGTGTGGCTGAATCAGGAAGAGATCCCGCGCACTCTGCGATCTCGCTTGCGTGATATCGATGGCGATCAACTCATCACGTTCCGAGATTTGAATGAGTCTGCCAACGCGGCGTTCGTCAACGACCTCAACTCCAATGGCTACATCGACGCGGGCGACTTGCTGCTCGATGTCGGGAATCAGGATCACTGGGTCAATGGCATCGACGAGAGCGGCAAGGCTGTCGCGGACTTCGTCACGGTCAATGGCCAACAAGTCGAAGTGGGCAACGGCTTCGCAGATGACCTCATCGGCTGGGACTTCCGCAACAACGACAATGACCCGTTTGACGACGAAGGTCATGGCACTCATGTGACTGGCATCTTGGCGGCGTCGGGTGACAACGAAGAGGGCATCGCGGGAGTCAATTGGCGTGCTCAAGTCATGGTCGTGAAGTTCCTCAGCTCGAATTTGCAGTCAGACATCGCCGATGCGGTCAATGCCTTGAACTATGTCACGATGGAACGGACTCGATTTTCGGGTCCGCAACCGGGAGGTCCGGGCGTTCCGGGTGCTCCTGATGTCCGACTGTCGAACAACAGTTGGGAACTGCGAGCATCTAACGATGACGGGAAGGCCAAACTCACAGCAGCCATCGACGCTCATGTGACTGCTGGGTTGTTGCTTGTTGCTGCGGCGGGCAACGGTGTCAGTGGCCAAGCACTGAATTTGGACACCGACACGAATCCGAGTCTACCTGCGGCCCATCCGTCCTCGCAGGTGTTGAGTGTTGCGGCAGTCGATGCCAGCGATCGCCTGCTCGTTAATAGCAACTTTGGCGCGGTCTCAGTGGACATTGCCGCTCCCGGACTCAACATCCTTAGTACAGTCCCCGGCGGGGATTACACGACTCGCACGGGGACGAGCATGGCGACTCCCCATGTAACCGGTGCGGCAGGTCTTGTCTGGGCGCGCTATCCGGAAGCGACTGCGGCGGAGATTCGGCTTGCGGTCCTCAGTGGTGTGGATGTCGTGCCCGGCTTGAACGGCAAGGTCGCGATGAGTCGCCGCCTCAACGCTTCGAAAGCGTTGAACTCAGACACCGTCGCGCCGCGCGGCGTCCTGACGAACGCTGTCGCCGGTGCTTTGGATATCTTGGTGAAAGGCGGGAGCACGCAAGATATTGGCGTGACCTACACCGACAACGTGGCGGTGAAAGTTAGCAGCCTGAATGCGAGCGACATCACTGTGACGCGGCTCGACGGTGCGGCATTCACGACGACGGTCAGCTTGATTTCGGTCACCCCCAGCAGCAACGGGTCGCCTCTCAGTGCGATCTATCAGATCACGGCTCCCAGCGGAAAATGGACCAATGCCGATAACGGCATCTACACGATCACGCTGCAAGCCAATCAGGTATCGGACCCATTGGGTAATAATGCGGCGTCCGTTCGATTGGGTTCGTTCAGGATCGAGATTCCGAGTCCTGATAACTTCGAGGTATCAAGTCCGACGGACGCAGTTGACGGGACACTTGGAGACGGTCGCCCCGAAGACGCCAGTGGCACCGCCACCTTGCGAGCGGCCATCCAAGAAGCCAACAGCGACCCTGACGCGAACACGATCAAGCTCGCGGCTGGCACCTACACGCTCACGCTGGCAGGCACCGATGAAGACCAATCCGCGACCGGTGATTTGGACATTCGCGAGCGGCTCACAATTGAAGGCGCGGGCACAGCGACAACGGTCATTGATGCGGCTCAATTGGACCGTGTCTTTGAGATTCGGTCGGGCATCGTCGTGACGCTGAGGAACCTAACGATTCGGGGCGGTCTCGCATCGAACGGTGGCGGTGGAATCTTGAATGCGGGGATTTTGACACTCGATCGCGTCACGGTGGAGAACAACGTCGCGACGTCTGGAGGTGGCGGCGGTATCCTCAACAACAACGTGGCGGCGGCCAGTGCCGAGATTCCGCTGACGATTCGCGATTCGACAATCACGACGAATACGGCCACTGGTGCGGAAGGCGGCGGACTGAAAAACTTGCGGGGCAAGACCGCGATCACCGGAAGCACGTTTGATAACAACGTCGCCGGAACGTCCGGCGGCGGCGTCTCGATTCATGCCGGCATCGTCACGGTGACGAACGCGACATTGTCCGCGAACGCAGCCGGGACGATTGGTGGCGGGCTGCACTTGTTGGGCGGAACCTCATCGGTGGCCGTGTTGGTGAATGCGACCGTAACGCTCAACACTGCGGAGACTGCTGGCGGTGGCTTGGCCCGCAGTGCCGGCACCGGCGTGCTCTACAACTCGATTGTGTCCGGCAATCAATTGCGACAGAGCCAGCAGACGGAACCCGACGTCACCGGCGTCTTCAGCTATACCGGTTCGGGTTACAACTTCATTGGAATTGTGGGAACTTCGTCCGCCGCCAGTTTTTCGGAAGTTGAGCATCAAGACATCGTCGGTACTCGTGAAGCGCCGAAAGATGCGAATCTTGCCCCGCTGGGCGACTACGGCGGCCCAACACGGACGCATCGTCCCAATGTTGGCAGCCCAGTGATCGATAAGGGCGGCATCAGCGCGGACCCGACATTCCCGGTGACGACAGTGGATCAACGCAACTCCGGGCGGCTGTCTGATGGAGATGACTCGGGCACAACCACAATAGACATCGGGGCAGTCGAGTTCGTGCTTTATGGCTCATTGTCTGGGACGGTGTTCAACGACCTTGATGCAGATGGCCAACGTGATGTCGGAGAGCTTTCGCTAAGTGACTGGACAGTATTCTTAGATACTAACGGCAACGGGACACTCAATGCGGGTGAGCGAAGTACGGTCACCAATAGTGGGTCGTATGTTTTCACTAACGTCGCTCCCGGCAATTACCGGATCCGGATCGTCCTCAAAAGTGGATGGACACAGACATTTCCATCTGCCGGTGCCCCAACGAATGGAAGGCACGCGATCACGCAACCACCGGGGGTCGCGATCTCAAGCCTGGACTTCGGGCTCTTCTCACTTCCCGGCAGCATTTCGGGAACTCAATTCGTCGATCTCGATCGCGATGGATTGCAAGACCCCAATGAGCCGCCATTTCCGGGGGCGTTGGTGTTCTTGGATGACAACGGAAACGGGCTGTTAGACGTCGGCGAATTCTCAACGACGACGAATTCAGATGGCCAATATATGTTTACCGGAATTCCGCCCAATGTGCCGCACATTGTCAAGGTGCAGCGACAGCCGGGCTTTGGAATTCGGGCAGGAACGTCGCAGCAACTCGCGCCTGCCACCATTAACTTGACTAGCTTGCAGCCGAATCAAGCCGCCTATGACATCTATGGGGCGTTCATTACTTTCAATGGACTCTCGTCAGCGGGACTGTCACTAAGTTCTGCGGGTGATATTGATTCGGATGGTGTTGATGAGATTCTGATCGGGACACCGAATCGCGCCAGTAACGGCGCTGGAGTCACCTATGTGTTGCGGCGCGGATCGACCAGATTTCCAATTGACCTCTATGCAATCACACCGAACGGAGTCGACAAACTGGGAATCACCAAGAACGATCACTCGGGAAGCTCGGTGAGTCGTGCAGGTGACGTCAACGGCGATGGATACGCTGACGTGATCATCGGCGCTCCAGATGTGGATGCCAATGGGAGCACCAACGTTGGTGCCGCGTATGTCCTATTTGGAGCGTCCAATAGTTTTCCGTCGCTCCCGTCTTTCCGTGGATTAGACGGCGCAAACGGATTCCGTGTTTTGGGTGTCGCCGGTGAGGACCGAACGGGGGCGTCGGTGAGCGGAGCGGGTGATGTCAATGGTGACGGATTCAGCGACATCCTTGTTGGGGCCAAGGGAGCGTGGTTTTTGGTCTACGGAAAAGCCGGCGGCTTCGCAGCCAGTATCGACCTGTCGTCACTCGACGGGACTAATGGCGTGCGTGGCAATGGATTGGGGGCGGTTTCGGTATCAGGTGCTGGAGACGTCAACGGTGATGGATACAGTGATGTGCTTGTCGCGACGGACGACAGTGCCGGCGTCTTTTTCGGGCGATCGGATGGCTTGGCATCTAACCTGACTCCGAGCCTCCTTGACGGAACGAACGGCTTCCGATTGGGCGCTACAGGTCGGGTCACCATGACAGCCGCTGGAGACATTAACGGCGATGGTTTGGCTGACATCCTCGTTGCGACTTCTGAGGGTTCGTATGTGGTCTTCGGCAACGCTTCACGGTTATCTGCGGTGATCCCATTGTCTTTGTTGAATGGCACCGATGGGTTTCGCTTCGGAGGTGTTGGCGCGGCCCTCCTGAGCGGTGCAGGCGACATCGACGCCGATGGTATCGATGACCTACTCGTCGGTGCCTCAAGTATGACGTATGTGATATACGGGAAACCTGAGTGGGACCTCGCCAGTCGCAATGTCACGGGTCTCGATGGGGCGAATGGCTATTCGCTCTTTGGTGGCGGGACTGTGATCGCTGTCAATGCCGCTGGAGATGTGAATGCCGATGGTTTTGCGGACTTTCTCGTGGGAGTGACTGCGGGCACTTATGTGGTCTACGGTGGCAGCATCGGAAGTGTCGGTATCATTTTGAATCCCGCCCAAATTCGTACCGGCGTGAATTTCGGATTTGGCCCCCAACAGGGAACGATTAGCGGCCAATTGTTTGACGACCAGGATCAGGACGGATTGCACGACGTTGCGGAACCGGTCACTGCTGGAGTGACAGTGTTTCTTGATCTGGATTTGGATGGCGGAATTGATACTGCGGAGCCGCGCACTCTCACGGATGCATCCGGTCGATACACATTTTCCAACCTTGAAGCATTCACTAGTTTGGCCGAGCCGGCAAAAACCTATCGAGTCGCGGAGTTGGTTGGGATTGACCGATTGGAGTTGGTCCAATCGACCCCGCAAAAAGTCCAAGGAACTATTGAAGTCACGCCGTTCGTGATTGATACCAAATTGGTTGCTGCGGTTGATATTTCAGGAGATGGGATCGGCGGGTTTGTGCTGACGGGGACAGACGGGGCGGCCAGTGGTTTCAACGAGCAATCTGTCTTTCGGACAACCAACGCCGGGCAAACCGTGACGCCGTTCTCGGCGGCGGATCACCCACAAGGCGTCACCAGCGATGGCACCTATGTCTATTGGGCAGACAGCAATGCCGACGCCAGCTTGACGAAGTTGTTCCGTCAGCCGTTGGCTGGGGGTTTGGCCGAGGTGCTCTATGCCAGTCCGTTCGAGTCGGACTCGGGCACGGATTTGGTGGCGGTGACGGGGCTTAAGTTGGTGCCGCCGAGCAGTCCCAATGAGCCGCCGGTTCTCATCGCGGCCGACAGCGTCCAAGGTCGAGTCTTTCGCATACCGGCTTCAGGACCGGTCACAGCCGACTCGATCACCGCAGTGGGACCGTCGCGCTATGACGGATTCCTCGATAAGGCTCATCCGCAGTTGATCGAAGTTGCGGATGGCGTCGTGTATCTGGTCGATCCGGGCTTCATCGCTCCGGGCTCGGATCGCTCGCAGGACATTCCCGCGCGGATCGTGTCGGTGCCATTGGCGGGGGGCTCATTCACGACGCTCTTTGAAGGCGTATTGCCGGATGCAATGCTGTTTGACGAAACCATTCCCGGTAGTACTCCGCGAGGTCTCGCGGTGCATGGAGCGACGCTCTTTGTGACGGGCACACGCACGATTTATTCGCTACCCATCACAGGCGGTACGCCGGTGCCGATCGCCGTCGATGAGCGATTCGACACTCTTGGCGAACTGACCTACGCCAACGATGTGCTGTATGTCCTCGACAACGGATCGGTGGATGACGCGAACGCTGTCGTTTGGAAGGTTGCCTTGCTGACCGGTCAAACTCCGACTCGCACCGTTCAATTCGAAGGCACCGACAACACCCGGTCGATTGATATCCGACTCACACCAGGAGCTGTTGTGACCGACGTCGATTTCGGTCGCTACAAGGAAGCGGAAGAGGGAGGCGGGGCGAGCGACCGGCGTCCGAGCCTGAGTGGTCGCTTCTTCCATGACGTCAATGGGAATGGCCTCCTGGATAACGGCGAGTCGGGCTTGGACAACTTAGAAGTGTTCGTTGATCTCAATCGCAATGGCACTTTGGATCCCACCGAGCGGACCACGTTCACGTTGAGCGGCGACGATCCTGCGACGACGGATCGAGTGGAGCTGCTGGGCGAGTATCGCTTCTTCAACCTGCCGACATCGGGCTTATATGACGTGCTGCCGGTGGAGATAGCTCAAGGAGAGTCGCTCACTTCGACGCGTGAAATCAGCTTTTCATCGACCGTGCTCACGGGTGGTGGGCCGATCCTGGCAGGCACGACTCCAAGATCAGTCGCGACGGGGGATTGGAGCGGGGACGGTCACGACGATCTGGCGATCGTGGATTCGGAAAATGCCAAAGTGACGTTGCTGGAAAGCAACGGCGATGGTTCGTTCAAAGAGAATCCCAAGACACTGACGGTGGGCGACATCCCCTACGGAGCGGAACTGGCAGACTTCGATGACGATGGCCGATTGGACTTGGCGGTATCGAAGATTCAGGCGGGGGAAATCAGCTTTTGGAAGAACATGGTGGGGGGCGTCTTTGTCGAGCAGACGTCGCAAAAGCTGATCGTCACGACGGGAGCTGCCGGGGCCATTAGTTTCCCCGCAACCTTGGTCTCTGCTGACTTCGATGGGAGCGGTAAGACGGACCTCGCGGTGATGGATTTCAGTGGCAATAAGCGCATCTTCGTGTGGCGACGGACAGGGAGCTTTTCGTTTGCCGCAATGCCTCAGCAGTTGACAATGACCGGCATCCCGAGTGCTTTGGTGACGGCCGATTTCAATGGCGACCAACGACCGGACTTGGCGGC
>Ga0172376_10004706_pt1 | contig 15479 bp, 11 predicted proteins | sample Lak35m_FD_121114 | JGI IMG/M metagenome (GOLD analysis project Ga0172376, IMG submission 121114) | Freshwater microbial communities from Kabuno Bay, South-Kivu, Congo - kab_092012_35m | ecosystem: Environmental > Aquatic > Freshwater > Lake | place: Democratic Republic of the Congo: South-Kivu...
GAGGGGATGAAGTGATGGTATGCCCCTGCCCCACGAAAGGTGACAAAATCCTGCGAATGTTCGTTCGCTTCTGCAAACGCCAGCAATTCCGCCATGACTTCCATCTCGCTCATTGCTTCTGGCAAGTTAAGTGACGGAAAGCGGTGACCGGCAGGAACAGCCTCAAAGAGGTCTTCAATGGTGGTGACACCAATAGCAGAAAGCATCTGTTGACGTTCTGCATCTGTATGTGGAATGTAACTCATAACTTTTTTTGCCTATCGCTAGATTCGAACAACCAACCAAATGAGGGTGAAAACCCGTCATTCATTCATTTAGCGTGATTCACAAAAAGCGCGATATTCATCCGCGTTCATCAACGCCTCGACTGCACCCGTCACCTTGATTTTGATGATCCATCCCCCCGTATAGGGTTGTGCGTTGATGGTTTCGGGGGTGGCTTCTAGCTCACTGTTGACCGCAACGACTTCGCCATCAACAGGCATCTTCAAATCTGCAGCGGCTTTCACTGATTCCACCGTTCCGAATACAGTGCCCTTCTTGAATTTGTCCCCAACTTCGGGCAATTCAACAAACACCACATCATTCAGTGCGTCTTGTGCATAATCAGAGACACCAATCGTGCCTTGATCCCCCTCAACCAACAACCATTCATCAGAATGTTGATACCAAAGATGAGACGGGTATTGTAATGTAGCCATGAGATACTCCTTTTCACAATTGTGATAACAAATAAAAAAGGGCACATAGTTGAACTACGTGCCCTGTCAGTGACCAAACGACCTTCAGAGGGTTGCTGCCATGCGTCCTATTTACCTGAGAGTTTCGCCTGATTAGGCTTGCCCCTTCGGTGCCCCTACTAATGAGTTGAGGGGTCTCTCCACATGGCGGATTCAGATGTTAAAATGATTATAGACTAGTTCAGCCAAAAATCAACTAGTCTTCTTCGACGCCTAACAACAACTCATCTAAAGCAGCATGCGCTTCTGGGGTAAGTTGTAAGTTAACCGTGAAATGTCCGCGCGAATCGGCGGCAACAGTCGGGCACAGCAACAAACTACCATCAGCTTGAAGCCCCAACGCCAAGTATACATTGGTGCTTCCCACTTGGCGCATGGTCACCATAGCATCGGTTGGCTTCAATCGTTGCAGAGTTTGCACAAGATTGGCATGAGACAGGCGCAACGCCACTTCTAAGGGACCATAGTACGCACCGATCATGACATACCCACTTTGACGCTTCACAACCAATGCGGGAAAGTCATAGGTGCCCTTGTCCCCCACCAAATGCAATTCACCAGTGTTGGCATCGAAATCAATTTTGTGAAGTTTACGAAACTGTCTCATCCTAGTTTTATACTTTCGCTTTTAGAGTTGGATTACCCAATTATTCTACTACATTCCCACGTTATCACCAGTATTTTGACACTCCCTTTTTTACGCAGTGGGGTAAACAAGTTGGGAATTGAGGTGGGGTGCTAAAAACCGCGCTGTGTGGCTATTGCTCACCGTGATGATCGCTTCTGGCGTGCCAACAGCAATGATTTCTCCCCCGGCATCCCCCCCTTCGGGACCCATGTCAATCAAGTAATCGGCAACTTTGATGATGTCCAAGTTATGTTCAATAATCACCACCGAGTTACCATTGTCAACCAACTGTTGTAACACATCGATCAACTTTTTGACATCTACCGCATGAAGCCCGGTGGAGGGTTCATCAAGGATATAGATGGTTTGCCCTGTAGACCGCTTGGATAATTCACGACTGAGCTTAATGCGTTGCGCCTCTCCACCGCTCAAGGTGGTGGCAGGTTGACCGATGCGAATGTAGCCCAACCCCACATCTTTGAGGGTTTGCAGTTTGGTATAAATGGTATGTATACTCCCGAAAAACTCCAAGCCTTCCTCCACCGTTAGATCCAATACCTCGGCGATGGACTTCCCTTTATACTTCACTTGAAGCGTTTCACGGTTATAGCGCGTCCCTTGACACACATCGCACATCACGTAAATGTCAGGCAAGAATTGCATCTCAATCTTGAGTTGCCCTTGTCCCTCGCAATGTTCACAGCGTCCCCCCTTGACATTGAAGCTGAAGCGTCCGGTTGTATAACCGCGTACCTTGCTCTCTGGCAGTTCTGCAAACAGCGTGCGAATCGCATCGAACATTTTGGTATAGGTGCCAGGGTTACTGCGTGGGGTGCGCCCAATTGGACTTTGGTCAATGTTGATGACCTTATCAACATGCTCTAACCCCTCAATGGTGACATGTTTGGCGGGGCGTTCTCGGCTACCATACAAGGCTTGTGCAAGGCGTTTGTGCACAATATCCACCAGCAAGGTGCTTTTACCGCTTCCACTGACTCCCGTAAAACAGACCAACTTGCCTAATGGTATTTCAACATCAATGTTCTTGAGATTGTTCGCCTGTGCGCCAATCACCTTGATGGAAAGCCCATTCCCTGCGCGTCGTGTTGAGGGAACTTCTATGCGAAAGCGTCCAGAAAGAAAGTTACCCGTAGGGCTAGTTTCAACTTGCATCACCTCTTCAGGCGTGCCAAACGCCACGATGTGACCGCCATGTTCCCCTGCGCCCGGTCCAAGATCAATGATGTAATCGGCAGCACGCATGGTATCTTCGTCATGTTCCACCACCAAAACGGTATTTCCCAAGTCACGCAAGCCTTCCAGCGTATGAATGAGGCGTTCGTTATCGCGTTGGTGCAAGCCAATGCTCGGCTCATCCAGTACGTATAAAACCCCTGTTAAACGACTCCCAATTTGAGTAGCAAGGCGAATGCGTTGGGCTTCTCCCCCGCTTAACGAACCAGCAGAGCGCGACAGGGTGAGGTACCCCAAGCCGACATCATTGAGGAAATGTAACCTAGAGACGATTTCTTTGAGGATTTGTATGGCGATCTGACGTTCACGTTCATTAAGCACCGTGCCATCTAACAACTCGCGCGCCCAAGTCAATAGCTTGTTGACGGGTTCGATCGTCAAAGAGACGATGGAACGTTCTAACACCGTCACCGCTAACGCTTCTGGGCACAAGCGTTGCCCCTTGCAAGTTTCACAGGGGGTTTGCGACATATATTCTTCGATGCGTTCGCGCATTCCATCCGAAGCTGTTTCGGAATAACGGCGCATGAGATTGTTGATAACCCCTTCATACGTGGTCTCATACACGCGCTGGTTGCCTTGTCGGTTGCTATATTGGATGCGTAACTTTTGCTTGCCTGTGCCGTAGAGGATTGCCTTTTGTTGAGTGGCGGTGAGCGTTTTCCATGGTGCATGCAGGTCGATCTTATGCAACTCTGCCACCGATTCAATGATCGCGCCCCACCAACTCCCTTCGTCAACCTGGAAGCCATTGGCGACGACTGCCCCCCCTGCGATAGAAAGATCATGATTGGGAACAATCAAGTCAGGGTCAAGTTCCATGCGAAAGCCTAAGCCCTGGCAACTAGGGCATGCCCCTTTCGGGGTGTTGAAGCTGAACATTCGAGGCTCAATTTCTGGGACGCTCCCGTGACCGTTGACGCAAGCCAAATGCTCGCTGAACAGGGTATCTTGGGGTGGCTCTTGGGACAGGTTATTGATGACCACCACCCCCTCCCCAACCTCAAGCGCGGTCTCAATCGCTTCGGTCAAGCGCGTTTCTGCATTCTTCGCGTCTTCGCTTTCAGGATCATCATAATGCCGCAGAACCAAGCGATCTACTACCACATCAATGTTATGGCTCACGTAACGATCTAGCTCTATCGTTTCATCCAACTCGCGCACTTCGCCGTCAATTCGCACCCGAACAAAGCCCTGCTTGCGAATTTCTTCCAAAACTTTTTCATGTTGCCCCTTCTTGTTGGTGATGACGGGGGCGAGCACTTGAATGCGAGTGCGATCCGCCATTCTCTTCACCGCGTCCACAATTTGTTGTGCGCTTTGTGCCTCCACTTTTAACCCACAAGTTGGGCAGTGTGGAATGCCAATGCGAGCATACAACAAACGCATGTAGTCATAGATTTCCGTGACCGTTCCAACCGTGGAGCGTGGGTTTTGGCTCACCCCTCTTTGGTCAATAGAAACAGCAGGACTTAAACCCTCAATCTGGTCAACATCTGGCTTTTCCATTTGACCCAAAAATTGCCGTGCATACGCGCTCAAACTTTCGACATAGCGACGTTGCCCCTCGGCAAAAATAGTATCAAACGCCAAAGAAGACTTTCCAGAGCCGGACAACCCGCTCAAAACAACCAATTGATTGCGTGGAATTTCCACATCAATATTCTTTAGATTGTGCTCGCGCGCGCCTCTTACAACAATTTTATCTTGCGTCATAGGGATTTTATCTGCTCAGTAGTTGGAACGCTGTGACAGTGAGTCTACTCAACAAGATCAGCAAAACACAAGTCACAGTCAATGAGTATTCAATTGAAAAAGCAGATGTGCGAATTTAACCATCACACATCTGCAGGCAAGATTAGCCAACACTATAGGGAGTGGCGGTAAGAACAGGAACGAGGTCTTGAGTGGTCGGGACTGGTACACCGTCACCTTCGGTATCCACCGCAGTCGGGGTAAGCGCGAAGCTGGCTTCGATCGCTTGTTGCGTGCCCACCATATCGGCAAGCTGTTCGGCTATAGTGACGTTTCCTAAACCGCGCACGATTGAAACCCAAGTGCGTCCAGGTTTCATCATCATAGGGGTGTTGTCCCCGTAGATCATCTGAATAGCTGTTCCGGGTTCATCATTCTCCCTACGCCAATAACCTTGATAAGCCATGCCATTCCGTATGAGTATCACACGCCCTTGTTCATGCAAGGCAATCTCGATCGAGGCAAAAGTAGAACCCTCTTCAAATAAATCTGGTCGGTCTAAATGTTCCACCTCTAAGATGACAAGGTTATCCGCCCAAAGTTGTTGATCTTCAGCTGCATCTTTGTGCATCACACCATCGGTATAGCGCACGTAACGGGTGGTCAACGTATCATATTGCCAACGCGCACTGGTTTGCCCGTACCACTCCAAGAAGATGTCGCGCGCAATCATGCCGTTTGCGTCTGGGGTGACATTAAAGGCAAACCCACGCGCCTTGTAACCGTCATTGACACCCCGCGCAGTCGCGCGTTCCCACACCTTATTGGTATCGACAAACAACGTGTGCTCATAGGCAATGCCGGGACGATCTACCCGACAGAAGCCTGCTTCTGCGCAGTTGTCACCGATGGATGGAGAAATCACCTGATAGACCCAGTCTTGCGACAGGATCAAGTTTTGCACGGGTTCGCTTGCCCCTGAATAGGCAAACAACGATTCATACATGGTGACTAACTCGATGTCGAATAGTCGCCCACTGCGCACGGGTCCAACCACTGTTGGAGCATTGCTTCTGAATAGACCGGCAAAGCGCGTTACCCCGCCCTCAACTTCATACTCAAAGACGACATCGGCAGCATTCACACCACTCTGCGGGCGAACAATAGGGGGAAAGTTAGAAATCTTCACCAATAAGTTGCGCCGTGCTTTCGCTTCATCAGACGGGTAGAACATCCCAGTGAGCGGGTTGATATTTTCGGGATAATAAACAGGTCCGATGGGGGTGGGAGTGGGACTGGGAGTGTAGGTGGGGGTGTATGTTTGTGTTGGCGTGAAGGTGGGGGTAAAAGTCGCGGTTGGGGTGGCAGTTGGAGTGGGTGTCCACGTTGCAGTGGGACTGGGGGTGCTGGTGTAGGTAGCCGTTGCAGTAGGACTGGGGGTGCTGGTGTAGGTAGCCGTTGCAGTGGGACTGGGGGTGCTCGTATAGGTAGCCGTTGCAGTAGCAGATGGAGTGAAAGTCAATGTGGGGACAGCAGTTTCAGACGGAGCTGAAGGCGTATTGGTTGCCAAGATGAGCGCAGGCAACTCTGGACGAGGGGTGTTGGTGGCAAGATTATCAAGGGGGGGCAGGGTGCTAGATTGTGCCAATAACGACGGCACGAACACTAGAAACCCAACTAGACTTGACAAGCAAGCAACGATTAAACGGATTGACGAACGCATAACTGCCTCTCTCATGAGCTGGTTCAGAATTTCTTAGGCAGGGGAAAGTATAGTCCCAGATCAGATAATTCACAGGTATAGGGTTGTTATGTTACGATTTTGCCCATCACGAAAATACATCCAATGAAGAATGGTTGAAACGATGTCTAAAGGCAAAAGATTGCTAATTTGCTATGCCCATCCTGATGATGAAAGTTTTGGCTTGGGGGCACTCATTGCCAGTCATGTGGCACAAGGGGTTGAGGTGTATTTGATTTGTGCAACCAGTGGTGAAGCCGGCTCTATGGATGCAAGCTACATCCAACAATACGGTAGCATCAAGGCAACACGTTTAGCGGAGTTGGAGTGCGCCGTTCGGGTGCTGGGCATCCGCAAATTGTTTTTGCTGGGCTTTCGTGACAGTGGCATGATGAACCATGCCGACAATCAACATGGTGATAGTTTATGGTCACAGTGGCTTCACAACCCGGAAGAGGTTGTCCGTTCTTTCGTTCGTGTCATGCGACAGGTTCAACCACAAGTTATCATCACTTTTAACGAGTATGGTGGCTATGGACATCCCGACCATATCGTGTGCCAGCGCGCCACAGTTGCTGCGCTCCAACAGGTGAATGACCCTGATTATCATGTGGATGATCTTGCGCCTTACTCCCCCAAAAAACTGTACTATTCAACCGTCGCCAAAATGCCCATGCAAATTCGCATTTGGCAAGAACGCTTTAAGGGTGTTGATCCGTCTCGGGCGGGGCGCAATCATGATGTTGACCTGTTGGCGATATTGGACCACATGACCGCTGTCACCACCCACATCTCCATTACCAAATATTTACAGGCGTGGGATGATGCCAGCAACTGCCACCTCAGCCAAGGAGGGGCACGCATCTTCTTGGGCTTTCCGCTGTGGTTGCGCCGTGTGCTCTTCCGTTATCAAGGCTTCACGCGCGTTGTACCAGCATGGCAACCGAACGAGACGCTAGAAACGGATTTGTTCGCTGGGCTGTAGTTCATTTCAATCGGTTGCTTGAAGTAGCCTGACAAAACCAACAGGCAGAGGCACGCCTTGCAGACTGGTGGCATTGTTGGTGTTTTGTAGGGTCGTGGTTGATGGGGGGTTGCGCAGGTCACCATCGTGCCTTTAGGACGAGGGAATAAGCGCGTACCATGCGTCCAAGTAGGCTTGACCACTTCCACCTTGCAACCACCCCACGAATAGGCGATGTAGGTTCATGGGTTCTTGCAAACCCACCAGATACAAATTTAGGCGCAACGGATAGCTAAGTTGCGTAACATTCTCATAAGTGGGGAGACTTTGCTCAAGTGCCAAAGGTTTGATGTTGGCGGGCACTTGGCTCAAGTTAAGATAGCCTATGGCTTGGGTGTCGGTTGCAATCTGCTGCGCGAGCGCATTGAGCGACAGAGCGACCCTCGCGGATGCCGAGATAGGGGTATTTCCTAAAACCAAATGACCCAATTCTCGGTGCGATTCTGAACTCACTTCTCGAACATAAACATGAATGTCTGCATCCTCCCCCCCCACCTCCTGCCAATTGGTGATCTCTCCACCATAAATCGCACGAATTTGAGCAAGCGTTAATTGGTCAATCGGGTTGGAAGGGTGAACGATGAATACAAGCGCGTCTAAACCCACCGGAGCAACCCATAAATTAGGATCATTGGGCAATGAACTGGTGAGGAAGTAATTCAATTGTCGGTTGTTCAGGTGTTCTAGCAACGTATCAGATGGCAAAGATAACACCTCAAATTGTAGCAAAGCATACTGGCGTGTGAACTCCCCCACCAAATAGGTTAAAAGGGGTTGCATGGCAGGAGAGGTGTATAGCGTAATCTTCTCAACATTGGTGGTGGGGGTGATGGCAGGCAGAGCCTGCTGGCTACTGCACCCCAACGCCAAAACAACGATCAACAGGATGAGACATTCTAAGAAATAGAATGGCAAGATGCTGATGCGTAAACGCCGAGGTGATCTATCCTGAAAAGCGGGTCGCAAAACGATTCAGCCCTTGCCCTAAGTAGTCCGCGTCAAATACCGTGACAGAAAACGATTGGCAAATTCATCGAAGCTACCTAGCACGATATGCTGGCGCAACTGCTCCATCAACCGCAACAGAAAATGGATATTATGGACGCTCAACAAGTAGTGCCCCAACAATTCATTGCTGTGTACCAAGTGGCGAATGTAGCCCCGTGTGAAGTGTTGACAGCAATAGCAGCTACATTCAGAATCCACAGGGTTTTTGTCGGTGCGATAGGTTGCCTTGCCCATATTGAACCGCCCATCCATCGTGAAGACCGCCCCATGCCGTGCCAGGCGCGTGGGCAATACGCAATCAAAAATATCAACCCCACGCCGCACCCCTTCCACAAGGTCTTCTGGTGCGCCAACCCCCATCAAATAGCGGGGTTTGTCGGTTGGCAACATAGGAACGGCAAAGTCTAGGGTACGATACATATCTGTTTTGCTTTCTCCCACTGCCAAGCCCCCCACCGCATAGCCCGGACAATCCAACTGGGTGATAAATTCAGAAGACAAGGCGCGTTGATCCTCAAAGATTCCCCCCTGTTGAATGCAAAATAACGCCTGCACGCCATCATCGGGATGAGCAACGCGACAACGCTCCGCCCATTGACTGGTGCGCTTAACCGCACGCTCGACGATGGTGCGGTCAGTGGGGTTAGGGCACTCATCAAACGCCATGATGATATCTGCGCCTAAGTTCTCTTGAATCGTCATCGATACTTCTGGGGTAAAACGATGTTTGCTCCCATCGTGGTGACTTTGAAACGTCACTCCATCGTCATCAACTTTATTAATCGCCGCCAAACTCCATACTTGAAACCCGCCCGAATCCGTTAAAATAGGACGGTTCCACTGCATGAATTCATGCAGACCGCCCATCTCTCGGATTAACTCGCTACTGGGGCGTAGGTGTAAATGGTAGGTATTGGCTAAAACTAGCGTCGCACCTAGCTCTATTAAATCTTTGGGTGGGACTGCCTTGACTGTTGCTTGTGTACCAACCGGAGCAAAAATGGGGGTGAAAATGCTACCGTGTGGGGTATGCAGTCGTCCAGCGCGAGCGCGTCCGTCTGTTGCCAGTCTTTCAAATTCAAATGCCATTCAGCTATTGGCTACCTTGTAGTTTAACGAAAAACCGTATTATAACAAAACGAGTTTTTGATTGTCGCTATTGGATTATACGCCGAACCACTATGCAGAGTCCCCTCAATCTTGAATCATGTCGCCCATCGTGGATTGAAATCAGCGAAATCGCTTTGCTGAACAATTTACATCAGATTCGTCAGGCAATTCAGCCACATATCACCATTATGCCGGCTGTCAAAGCAGATGCTTATGGGCACGGAGCAATCCGTATAGCACGCTTGCTTGTTCAAAATGGCATAGAGCACTTGGCAGTTGCAAATTTTGCAGAGGCACTTGAGTTGCGCCAGCATGGCATCGCGTGTGAAATTCTCGTGATGGGCCACCTTCCCCCCCATGCGGTCTGGACTGCGTTGGCGCAAAATATCACGGGGACATTATATTCGATAGATCAACTGCAAATGCTCCAAGCCGTATTAGCAGGCGCAGGACAACGCTTACGAGTTCATCTTAAACTGGATTCAGGTATGGGTAGGTTGGGCTTTTTGACGGAGAGCATTTCAGAGTGGTTGTCTGCGTTGTGTGCGGACACCCACTTACAGATTGAAGGGGTCTATACTCATTTTTCCGCTGCCGACGAAGACCCCCATCACACCAATCGGCAGGTCGAAGCGTTCAGCAATGCAATTCAGGCCCTACACGCGCACGGGTTGAACTTTCGTCATGTTCATGCAAGCAACTCTGCCGGCACGCTACTAGGGCAAGATTATCACTTCAACATGGTTCGACCAGGAATCATCACCTATGGGTATAACCCCTCTAACCTCGTCACCGATATTGCGCTTCAACCCGTGCTTACCTGGAAGACGACGGTCACGCAGGTTAAAACGGTCCCTATGGATTATCCCATCGGCTATGGGAATACCTACCGCACACGCCAATCCGAAAAAATCGCTCTCATTCCGGTGGGCTATGCAGATGGCATTCGACGCGCCCCGTCACGCTGGAAGTGTGTGCTGGTGGAGGGCAAGCGTGCCCCTGTGATTGGGCGCGTCAGCATGGAAAAAACGATCATTCGCGTGGAAGACATTCCCGATGTTCGCATCGGTAGTGAAGTGATTCTGATTGGCTCGCAAGGCACAGAACAAATCACCGCTGATGAAATCGCAACTTGGTTTGACACGATAGCCTATGACATCCTGACGAATGCGTTACCGCGCGTTCCACGCCCAACGGACTAACCTTGCAAGACCCTGACCATATCGGTAGCAATATCGTTAGGGGGGGTGGCAAACGGATAAACGCGAATCAAGCGCGCCTGCTGGTCAACTAGAAACATGCTGGCAGTGTGATCCACCAAATAATTGGCGGCAGACGCTTCGTTTTGTCGGAACGCAACATACAAACCAAACGTCTTACCGAAAGTTTGAACCAGATCGGGTTGCCCCGTGATGCCGATGAAGCTGGGGTCAAACCGTACCATGTAGCTTTGCAAGAACTCCGCCGTGTCACGTTCCCCATCGACGGTGATGAACACGAATTGCGCCTCACTTGCGGAATCGCCCAGCGCAGTTTTAACTCGCCGAAAATCCCCTAACGTCATGGGGCATACATCTGGACAATGGGTGTAACCAAACGCCATCAAGGTTAGCTTACCACGGTAGAGATCAAGCCCTACTGTTGCATTATTGGTATCCGTCAGCGCGAAATCTGGCAACTTTTCCGGCGGGTAAATCATCGTCCCCACGTAAGGAGGCGGGGGTTGAAGTTGTTGAGCAACAAAGCGCAGGGTTAGCACCATGACCAACGAGAGCAACAACGAAATACCAAGGGCAATCAAAATCCGTAAGCGCATCATCCTACACCTTTGCAAGAGCGTTCAATCTACTGCCATTTTTCAACAGAGTATGGGGTGTGGCAAGTACCAAGCCCACCGGTTGGCTTTACAAGATAATCTTTTTACCGCGAGGATTATATATTTCACACGATGAATGGTTGCTATATTTTGTGGGTTTCATACAATTCGTTGTTGTATAAAAAGCATTCCGTCCATACAATAGGGGCATCTGATAAATATTTCATGCTCCCACTGGAGTCTTATTTATGGTCTCGGTACTGAATAATCACAATAGCCAAGAAGCGCATCATCCTAATGAAGCCTATCGCACTGCGTTAGATCAATTTCGTCGTGCGGCGGCATATGTTCGCCTACCAGAAGATGTCAAAGAATATCTCCGTTACCCCCGTCGAGAGTTCACCGTCAATTTCCCCATTCGGCGGGATACAGGTGAGATTGAAGTGTTCACCGGTTATCGCGTGCATCATAATACTGCGCTCGGTCCTACAAAGGGCGGGATTCGTTACGCCTCCAACGTCACACTAGATGAAGTACGGGCGTTAGCCATGTGGATGACTTGGAAGTGCGCCCTGGTCAACATTCCTTATGGGGGTGCCAAAGGCGCGGTCGTGGTTGATCCACGCCAACTCTCCCTTAGTGAACTCGAACGCATCACCCGTCGCTTCGCGTCTGAATTGATTCCGATCATCAGCCCTCATAGTGACATTCCCGCGCCAGATATGGGTACGAACTCACAGGTCATGGCGTGGTTTATGGACACGTACAGCATGACCTTGGGCTACTCTGTGCCTGGCATTGTCACTGGGAAGCCTATTTTGCTGGGTGGGAGCGAAGGGCGCACAGAAGCCACTGGGCGCGGCGTTATCATCAGCATGATCGAGGCAATGAAATATTTAGGTTGGGATAACCGCCACGATGCCAAAATTGTCATCCAGGGCTTTGGTAATGTGGGGTCACACGCTGCCCAATATGCGCATGAACTCGGCTTCCGCGTAGTGGGGGTCAGTGATGTGAGCGGTGGGCTATACAAAGAGAATGGGTTGAACATCCCAGCGATCATCAAACATGTGCAAAAGAATGGTAGCCTTGCGCGCTATACGGACGGTCAAAACCTTAGCAACGAAGAATTGCTTGTTTTGCCGTGTGATGTCTTGATTCCTGCTGCCCTTGAAGGACAAATTACCGAACACAACGCTGAGCAAATCAAAGCTGAGTTGGTCGTTGAGGGCGCAAACGGACCCACGACCCCCGAAGGGGATGCCATCCTGCGCGAGCGTGGTATCACGCTCATTCCCGATATTTTAGCAAATGCTGGGGGGGTGATTGTATCGTACTTTGAGTGGGTACAAGACTTACAAGCGTTCTCATGGGACAAAGAAGAAGTCTTCCGTCAATTGCAACGCATGATGGTGAAAGCGTTTGATTACACCACCACCATCTCAGAAAAGCACCAAGTGGATATGCGAACCGGGGCACAGATTGCCGCCATCACCCGCGTGGGGGATGCTATTGTGCAACGTGGGTTTTTCCCATAGAACACCTGTAGCGAGTTGCCGCCAGTGGCATGCTGGCGGTTTACCTTTGCATAATCAGGATATAATGGGTCAATTGTATGTCACACCCATGTAGAGTTCTGATGCGCTTATTCAAACAACTGCAACCCCAACCCTCTAACCCCCTCTCAACTTCAAGCACGGTTAGCTCATTGATGAAAGACGCTAATCTCGCCAAACATGCAGAGAACTACGAAGAAGCCCTTGACCTTTTAGATCATGCGATGGAAGTTGCAGACGCGCTTGAAAACACGCGCCAGGTGCTTGCACTTGCGCTTAAACAAGCGGATGTTCTAATTGAGTTGGAGCGGTATGAAAACGCCCAAACTGTATTGCGCACCCTCATTGATTCCACGTCCATTCACAGCCAACCAGAAACCCACATACATGCCCAAACCTCACTAGCTTACAGTGAACTCATGCAGGGCAATCTGGAGAACGCACGCACCCGTTTAGAAAACCTGCGCACCCTCACCAAGAATCCCCAGCTCCTTTGGCGTGCAGAAGGTTACTTAGCGCGAGTTTATATGCTGGAGGGGAACGGTCATTATGCTTTGCGCTTATTGACGGATTGTATGCTGGCTTCGTACAGCATCATCGATGATGCCGCATGGTTTGTCCTGTTTAGCAGTTGGATCGCACAGATTCACTGTGAATCTGAACAGATTGACTCGTGCATTCTCCAGCTTCAACAGGCCCTGACCTTGGCAAGCAAGCATCACCTTAGGAAGTTTGAGCGTGAATTAGGGTTGATGCTGGCACAGGTTCAATTGCAACATGGACTCGCCGAAGAAGCCTATCAGCATCTCACCCAATCCGCATCATTGGTGCGTCAGTCACAACTTCAACAAAACTTTGACATCCACTTCAACCTCAGTCGCGCCTCGCTTTTGACTGGACGCCAGTCAGAAGCACTTTTCCATGTGGAGGTTGCACTAGAGAAAAGCCGTCAACTTAACGATGCCAACCAGCAGCGAGCCACCCTACATTATGCCGATGTGCTGGCTCGCAGTGGGCGTATCGAGGATGGGCAACAGGTTTTGCAGAAGGCTAGGCAAAGCACCACTGAACCAATCCATCAAGACCAACTCGATTTTCAAATCGGTTTAACGCATCTTTACGCCGAACAGTATTCACAGGCGCACTCTATCTTCAATGACCTCTATACACGCCCCAACACGCCCCACTTGAAATTGCAATTAGATGAGTTGTTGGGTTTAGCCTGCTTGAAACTTGGGCAAGCTGACCATGCACTCAGACATTGGATTTCCGCCACCAAAAATGACACCCCCCTTGCCATGCCCGAAAAACAGGCACGGTTGTGGGTACAGTTGGCACAACTCCGTTTTCAGATTGGACAACCCCACAAAGCCTATAAAGAGATGGAACACGCCTTAGAGTTGTTGGGACGGACGGAAGACATTGCCACGCGCGGTGTGGTGATTTCAAATGCGGCGATCCTGCTTCATGAACGCGGAGAAGTGGAATCAGCACGAGCGTTCCTTGATGAGTCGCTAAAGTTAGCACGCATACTAAAGCAACCCGCTTTGATCGCCAGTCGCATGGGCAACCTAGGGCGCGTGCTGATGGATTTGGGGCAAACACGCCTGGCAATTCCCCTGTTGGAAGAAGCCGTCACGGATGCCCAAGCGAATCACCTAACCTTGATTGCCGCCATTCACACCAACAATCTTGGTGTGGCACACGCTCAACTCAGTCAATACAAAACCGCCTTAGACTATCATCGCCAAGCCCTGAAACAACTTGAGGCGCAACCATTACACGCCGATGAATCCCACTGGCGCACACTCACACGGGTAGACTTTGCCCACAGTTTGCTGTCGTTAGCAATCTATGACGAGGCACGCACTCAGTTAGAACATGCCCACATTGAGGCACAATCGCTGATGCACTATCCCACCCGATTATTGGTGATGAACGCCCTAGCACGAATCAATCTGCTCGAAAGACGCTACGATGAAGCAACATCCTTCGTAGAACAATCGCTCTCACAAGCCAAGCAAGCTGATTACAAGCGTTTAATGGCACAGGCACTGGTACTGCAAAGTGAGCTTCTATCTTCACGCCAAGACGCGGTTCAGGCTCAAGTGGCTTGGGAAGAAGCGCAAGCCTTGTACATGACGTTGCAATCACCTTTAGCGCGACACCCCGTCAGTTGGTTGAAAGGATGACCTAATGGCTAGTTTTTGGTTTGTCTCTGCCCCGCTTTTGAGCCACTTGGATTGGGGAGGGTTTTTGCGCACCGCCGTTCAACTTCACAAGGATGGGCACGAGGTCTTATGGATCAGTGGCGAGCCAGTCCGTGCCGTGCTTGAGGCAAACGGGATTCCCTTTGTAGCAATTGCTGAAACGGGGTGGCAATCCACCCCACCCCCACCGCTCGACCTCACCACCCTCACCCCAGCACAAGCGATGTTCCTACGCTATCAACGTGGTTTGGATGTGTGGATGTCGGTAGAGCGCGTCACTCATGCGACACAAGCACTGCTTGATCTGACGCTTGACCACCCCAAACCCGATGTCATTGTCACCGACCCGTACTTAACCACGACCGCGCTAGTGGCAGAAATTTTCGCCGTGCCCCTTGTGGTGGTGGGCTATCCCGCCCTAGCCAAGCCGAATGATGAAGTGCTATACCCTATCCAACAAATTCAAAGTGACGAAAGCCGAACCCGTTTACAACAGCTGTTCAGGCATTTTGGGATACAAGGCATGAACTTCTCGGATGGGGCAACCCCCTCTTTGTTGAGTCCGTCTTTGCACTTGAATTACTTCACAAAGGAATGGTATTGGGCTGAACAACTGGCTCTTTTAGATCAAAATGTTTTCGTTGGAGGCAAGCCTGAACCTGCTAACCAACCCACCCCAGCATGGTTGGATGCCATA
>Ga0172376_10004707_pt1 | contig 15476 bp, 9 predicted proteins | sample Lak35m_FD_121114 | JGI IMG/M metagenome (GOLD analysis project Ga0172376, IMG submission 121114) | Freshwater microbial communities from Kabuno Bay, South-Kivu, Congo - kab_092012_35m | ecosystem: Environmental > Aquatic > Freshwater > Lake | place: Democratic Republic of the Congo: South-Kivu...
AAAAAAGAATAATAATAAAAAGAAAAATCAATTTTTAAAATATATAAATATACCTGAAATAAAAAATTAATTCTAGACACTAATTCATAAATAAAACGTTTTAATAAAATATTTATGTTTTATATTTTTGATAAATTTATCATTTCTATAACAAAGTGATTGAAGCGAATTAGGAATATTAGGTAATAAAGTTAATTGATTACTTTGACAATACAGTTCTTTAAGTGAATTGGGAAGTTCAGGTAATAAAGTTAATTGATTATTTTGACAATACAGTTCTTTAAGTGAATTGGGAAGTTCAGGTAATAAAGTTAATTGATTACTTTGACAATACAGCTCTTTAAGTGAATTGGGAAATTGTGGTAATACACTTAATTGATTCCAACTACAATCAAGTGCTTTAAGTGAATTAGGAAGTTCAGGTAATACACTTAATTGATTCCATCTACAATAAAGTTGTTCGAGTGAATTGGGAAGTTTGGGTAATATGGTTAATTTATTAGTTTCACAATCAAGACATTTAAGTGAATTGGGAAGTTCGGGTAACATGGTTAATTGATTAGTTTCACAATCAAGTTCTTGAAGTGAATTCGGAAGTTCTGGTAATACAGTTAATTTATTATCCCTACACTCAAATTCTTTAAGTAAATTAGGAAGTTTTGGTAATATCGTTAATTTATTCTTTCCACAAGAAAATTCTTGAAGTGAATTCGGAAGTTCTGGTATTTTTTTTAATTTATTATCTCCACACCTAAGTTCTTGAAGATCATTCGGAATTTCAGGTAATTCGGTTAATTGATTACCTGAACAATAAAGTTGTTTAAGTGATTTAGGAAGTTTTGGTAATACTATTAATTTATTACAAAAACAATTAATATAAACAACTGTATCATAATTATTAATTTTTTCAAATGAATCAAAAATATATTCTTTATCATCATTTTGATATTTAATACAAATTCTCATTTTGGAAATACTTATAATTAATTTTTTTACAGTACAGAGTAATAATAAAATAATGATAAAAATAAAATCAATTTTTTTAATTCTAGAAAAGAAATCACATATAAAATATTTTTGTAAAATAATTATATTTCATTATTTGTATAGTTTCACAATAAACACATAGCCTGAATATTCCTTTACTATTTGGAAGTGGAGGATGAATTTTTATTATTCCATGTTTTTTTCCAAAATTATCATGATATATTTTATATCTATTATTATAACAATAGAATTCTTTAAGTGAATTGGGAAGTTCTGGTAATATACTTAATTTATTATAAGAACACCATAAATATTGAAGTGAATTAGGAAGTTGTGGTAACACTGTTAATTTATTATAACCACAATTGATTTTTTGAAGTCCATTCGGAAGTTGTGGTAATACTGTTAATTCATTATGATAACAATTAAGTTCTTGAAGTGAATTAGGAAGTTCTGGTAGTGAAGATAGATTACAAAAACTACAATCAATCAAATTGATATTATCATATGTTGAAAGTACATCTAATGATATATATCGAGAAGTATAATCAAATCCAAAATAAGAGATAATCCAATTAGATTTGTATGTTATATATATTTTTTTAGGCATTATTACATATTTTATTTATGTCTAGAATCAATTTTATATTTTAATTATTCTAGACATAAATAATTTCCAATAAATTTTTATTTTTATATTTTTTTAACATACTCAAATTTGATTTCAAGAAAAAATTGATTTCAATAAAAATAATGATTAGTAAATAAAAATCTAAAATGTCAATCGTTAATATAGAATGTGCTTATTTAGATGGTACTAAAATAAAGATTCGGACAAAAAATTTAAATTTGTTAAAAAATCTTGGATTATTAGACTATGATTCAATGATTAGTATAAAATCAAGTGATAATAATTTAACTTCATTACCTGAACTCCCAATAAATCTAAAAGAATTAATTTGTAATTTTTGTAATTTAACTTCATTACCTGAACTTCCAAATACACTTGAAAAACTTGATTGTCATTATAATCAATTGGAAGTATTACCCGAACTTCCCAATTCACTTAAAGAATTTTGGTGTAGTAGAAATCAATTAACTATATTACCATCATTTTCAAATTCACTTGTTGAAATTTATTGTAATCAGAATCATTTGATTTCATTACCTGAACTTCCAAATATGCTTAAATTACTGAATTGTGAATTTAATCAATTATCTTCATTACCAAAACTTCCAAATGGACTTCAAAAATTGTTATGTCAAGGAAATCAATTAACTTCATTACCAAAACTTCCTAATTCAATTGAATATATTGATTGTGATACTAATCAAATAACTGTATTACCAAGTATTCCAAATGGGCTTAAAAACCTTTATTGTAATTATAACTTCAGAAGATTTTTACATAAATCATATAAATATTACTTCATTTAGTTGGTGTTGGAATGAATATTTAATTTTTAGAAACACAATCAAATATAATTATTTAAAAACTATTATTTATAATTGATGATATTAATCATATTATTCCATTGTGTGTAAATAAAAAAATAAACATTGAACACATATTTCTGAATATTTATGGAGAAATAAAATGAATTTCATTGAAATAATTCACAAATTTACTTGTTTTAATGTGTTCCATTAAATCATCAACTTTACCACCAAATACACCACATCCCCATGGTCCCAAAACAATATTTTTATACCCATTATATGCTAAAATATGAAATAATTTATCAACACGTTCTTTCATTGTATTATAGGCGATTGTTTCATAATCTAATCCCGCTCTCTTAGCTCGTTTTACATATTCTTTATAATTAATAGCTGGACTTGATATAACAGCCATTTTAATTGGAGATGGTAGTTGTTCAAATTCGTGATCTAAAAGTAAATTAATTTCAGGTGTTAAAATATATTCACAATGATATAAACAATCTTTATTATCAAATTCATTTTTTTCATACATTTCTTTACCATCACCATATGCCAAAGCTAAATATAAATCTGGAGAAGAATATACAATAGATTCTTCTTGAGAAATGTTTCCAGTTTGGTGATGAACAGCTCCACCCGGGTTCTTAGCAGAGGCAAAATTCAAAATACATGTATTTTTATGATTGTAGTTTTTATAATTGTTTAGATGGATTACGTATTCAACAATTGTTGATTTTTTAGTAATAAACTGTGGTGTATTTAATTTATCAAGTGGTAATAAATCTAGACTGTTATAATTATATTCATGATCATAATATAATACTTCTGGAATTTTAGATGGATTTTTTGTAAAAATGTTTTCAGCACGTTCAACAATTTCCCCAGCAAGACTCATTAAATATTTCTTTTGATTTCCATTATTTTGATTTTTTCGTTCTTCTGATTTTGTTGTAGATTCAATTTCACGTTTAGTGATTTTTTTAGAACCTTTCGCGATTTTCATTTCAACAGCTTTTTTGGTTGCCATATGACGATCACGTCTAGCCATATTTTTTCCATTTTCTTCAGCATAATCATAATCTGAATTCATTTCTTTATAATTGTAATCAATTAATAATATATTATTAAATCAATTTTATTCAGACTAATAACAATCTAAAACAAATTATCACAAACTTTTTTGAATAAACTTCGATATTTGGAGGATAATTTCTAATAATAATAATAAAATAATAATAATAAGAATGTTTGATTTTATAAGTTTCTTTGTAATAATTGTTTTAGTAGTTATTTTTTATATGTATTTTGAATCACAATCATACGATGTTCTTCCTGTAAAATCAACAATTGATAATCAAGAATATATTGTTAGAAATTTACCAGATAAAGAAGAGGCAGCGAATTTATTAGCAACTATACGTGCGAAAATGATTGAACTAGTTAATTATTTGGACAAAATCAATTCAGAAGACTTAGAAATATATCTTAGAGAAAATGATTCAGTTGAAGATGTTCAAAAATCAATTAAATTATTAAAAAAACGATTTCAACCAGATAATTTAAGTGAAAGTACACCAAATGATAAATATACATCATATTCAGTTAATAAGGGTGAAAAATTAGTTTTTTGTTTGAGATCTAGAAATAATAATGAAACACTTGTCGATCCAAACATTATGATTTTTGTTGCTTTACATGAATTATCACATATTATGACTAAATCAGTTGGACATACTGAAGAATTTTGGAATAATTTTAGAATATTATTACGTGTGGCAATTCGACAAAAAATTTATCATAACTTAGATTTTAATAATAAACCCCAAGACTATTGTGGAACTAAAATAACTGATACACCACTATCTAAAGATGATATCTAATAATATACTTTCAAATTATTGTGTTTTTCTAATTATTGTGTTTTTCTAATTATTGTGTTTTTCTAATTATTGTGTTTTTCTAATTATTGTGTTTTTCTAATTATTGTGTTTTTCTAATTATTGTGTTTTTCGTATTATTATAAAATTATCGAAATAAAAATAATAAAAATAAAATTAAAAAAATAAAATAATAAAATAGAATAATAAGTAAGATAAATCAAAAAAGATAGATAGATTATAAAATAAAAATAATAAAATATAATAATAAATAGTGAATAAATGAATTTTAAAGAAGAATCTATACATCCAACTATTTACAAATTACATCATCATAAAAGCGATGATAAAAATGATTTTGATAAATATGTTTTCATGGGACCTATATATACAATGAAAAAAAAAATATTAGATAAATTACTTGAATCTGATTATAATAGTTTAACAAATAGTGAAGAAAAGGAATTAAATAATATTTTACCAAATTTCAAATCAAAAATTGGTAAAATATATATTGGAAGAACTTATTTTTTACCAATATTAATTCGAGGTGATGATAGTATAAATATGATAAAATATAAAATAACATATATGTTGAGTAATCCTGATAAAAAAAGATATATTGGATTACATCAACAACACTTATGGATAAAAAATCGTAATGTTAGTTATGAAAAATATATTGATTTTATTAATTATTTATTTGAAAATGATGAATATATAAATTTAGAATATTTAACAAATAAATTATTGGTAATTACTGGATTAAATACTGTTGAAAATTTAATTGCATATTCAGAAAAATTAAGTGGACAAAAAATGGTGTTGTTTAAAAATAATAATTTTACATATAATATATTACTTGAAAATTCAGAACTCAAAAAATTATTTCAAACTTCAGAAACTATTTTAGGTAGAGAATATACTAAACTTCATGGAAATAAATCATTAAATAGATATATATGTGCTAATCCATTTTCAGTAAATAATCATTTATCAGATAAAGTTATAATGGATGATAATAGTAATTATAATTCTATGACATTAGATTATTTTAATTTAATTGATGATAATATTATTAATCTCATTGATTACAATACTTTTGAAGAAAAATACAATAAAAAACCCAATTTTAATTCGGTTATTAATACTTATTGGAATGACCAAGCAATTGATAATGTTAAAATATCTGATTTGGAAGAACAATACAACCAAGTTTCTGATTTATTAAAACCAATCAAGAAATTTGAAAATGAAATTAATGAAATAATGATTAATAAAACACATTTAAATAATGATATTATATGGTCTCCATATTTAATTAAAGATTTAATGGTTCAATATGGGAATTCATCATTACCATCATCTATAAATTTAGAAAAGGTTTTCAATGATTTTCAAACAACAAATATATTTCCATTTATAAAATTAGTTTTGGGGGATGATAGTACTAAATACAAAATAAATAAGAAATTTTTGTATAAACATAATTTTAAATTAAAAATGATTCTTTCATGGCGTGTTGATAGATTTATTACACATATAAAATATCCCAAAAGTAAACATTTCATTGTTGTCAAAATAACACCTCTAGAAGACAAATCAAAGAAAAAGGGTTTAGAAAAATATTTATCTCTAATTTTATATGATAATGGCTTTATGTTAATTGATTATCATATTGATGCTCCAATTGAATTAAAAGAATGTAAAGACTATTTAAATTATGTTAATAAATTAATCTATTTAATTCGTAAATTAACATATAGTCAAGAACCGAAATTTATTGAAAGTGATTTGATTTTCAATAATAATTCAACAAAAGATATTATTAAATCTAAAATAGCTACAATAAGTTTAGTTAGTAAAGTTCAATTTAAAAATAATATTAATTTATCTCTAGATGACTTTTCTGATAAAATGGAAAAATTCTATCCATATTTCTATACATTTCAAAGGAATAGTTCAATTAAATTTATTTATAAGAAAGTCAATTTATTTGACAATTTAAAATCAATACAAAATTTTTTAAATAAAATTGCTGAAAAGGATAGAAAACAAATTTATTTAAATCCAAAAATATTTATAAAATTAATTGAAAATATATTCTTAATTGATAAAACAAGAGCTGAAAATACATTTGAGAAGATACATGATCAAGAAGTTGCTGAAAATGCAAAATATCATTTCTTATATGGTCCGGATATAAGTTTTTTCAAAGATAAAAATCAATATTTATTGGAAATTGATAATTTACAAGATTTTTCAAAATTAGTACATCTTCAAAAATTAATCAATTTATGTGTTTCTTATAATTTTATTAAAACATCTGAACGTGAAAATAGTGATATTAAATCAATTATTACATCAATTAAAAATATTAAAAATATTAATCTTGATTTTAATGATGACTTAGAAAACCGTGAATTTCATTTCGATGATGATATTGATAAAAATATGATATTTAATTATAATAATGTTTTTGGTGATGATATGTTTCTTAATATTGAAGCCCCTGATTCTAAAGAACTAGAAAATCAACCAACACTTAATAAAAATAATAAAAATAATAAAAATAATAAAAATAATAAAAATAATAAAGAAAATGAAGATAAAAAAGTTGGAAAAGACATTATAATTGATAGTAATATTGAGAAGAAAGGTTTATCTATGAAAAATCTTAAATATACAACTTATATGGATGCTATGCGTGATAAAGCTGATCCGGAATTATATAAAGTTGATGAAGTAGGTAATCTAGATGATAAAGATAATAAAAAATTTAAAGGATGGAAATATAGTCGAAAATGTGATGCGACACAAATGAGACAACCTTATATTGTTGATAAGGAAAAATTAGATAAATTTGATGATCCAAAGGCTGTTAGTGGTTATCTAAAATATCGTGGAAATTATTATATTTGTCCTCGATTATGGGATTATAAAGCTGAAAAACCCATTTCTGTTGAAGCATTTATTAAAAATAAATTAAAAAGTCCATATTCAAACGGTGAGGCATTACCACCAGATAAAAGAAATAAAGAAATTCTTGGAGATAAATACACTGTAATTACAAAAAAACCAACTAAAAGTAATTATTGGGTTGATTCTAAAAAAGAAAAAGATTGGCCAGATATTCTTAAAAACACTGGTGCTGAAGGATACCCCGGTTTCATGAAACCAAAAGACCATCCTAGAGGTTTATGTGTACCATGTTGTTTTTTAAAACAACCTGATGATTTTGATCCAAATTCTACAGAAATTCAGAATTTCAAAAAACCCATTAATTATGAACAATGTCAAGTTGATCAAGAAACAACAGTTGTTGAGACAAAAGATACACATGATATGAGAACAGAAATAATGTGTCAAAATGAAAATTATATTAAAACCGATACTGCGATTTTAGATAATTGTCGTTATGGAAAATTATCTGATGAATTAGACAATCTATTTAGAAATTATCAAGATATTTTTATTTCCAATAATACAAATAGTTTATTTGATTATTCAAATCTTTTACTTCGTCGTGGTGTTATAAGTGATAAACATACATTTTTACGTTCTATATCTGCTATAAAAGGTTCATTAATGCCTGAAAATTATTTAGCTCTAGAAGAATTAATTGATTTAATAACTGAAAATTTGGATCCATTATTATTTATGACTCTAAATCATGGTTCTTTAATTAGATACTTCAAAGATACATATAATTTACCACTTAATAGACATCGTATTAAACAATTTTTCACATTCATTCACAAAGAAACAAAATTAATTGAATTAATGAACATGTCAGATATAGTTTTAAATACTAAAGAAGATTTCTATGAACTTACGAGTCTTCAATTACGCAAAGTTAAAAAATTATATGCTATATTTAGTGCGTGGAAAAACTTTTTAATGTATTGTCGTGATCCAAACATTATAAAACGTCATGAATTCTTCTTAGATTTACTTAGTCGTCGTTTAGAATGGTTATTTCCAACTGGTGCGAATGTTGTAATTATTAATAAAGAAACAAATAATTTATTATGTAATCCATATTTTAAAAATCCATCCAAACCATTAATTATGTTATTAGTTGATTCAAATGGTAAATATGAACCTATTTTCCATATTTATAAAGTTTCAGGAAAAACAATGGGTGTCAGAGGTTTAATTTATGTTAACAATTCAATTGTTTTAAATGATAAAATGATAGCCTTTTTAAGTAAAAATATCAGTCATCAAGAATTATTAAAGAATACAAAATATAGATTATCAATTTTTCAAAGATTAGTCTCGATACATCTTGAAAATTGTAAAGAAATTACTAATTTATCATATGGTGTAAATTATGATATTATTCCAACTGCTTATCAAGTAGCTGTAAGTTTGAAATATATTGATGATGATAGATTTACAATTAAATCACAAATTACAAATCCTTATGGTGCGGTAATTTATATAATTACAAATGGAGGAGGAATTATTCCAACACGTCCAAGTGGTATTATTGATAATATTCCGATTTATGATTTATTAGAATATTTTGATTTAATTAAAAATTTTGATTTAAAACAAATTATTGAAACATTGGAAGAAGCAAATAAACAAACATATGGGGAACTCAAAACACATGTGATGGGTTATATTGTTCTAGATGATAATGATGATTATGCCGTTGCTTTAATAACTGAATCAAACGGATTATTACCAATTTTACCAAAATCTGTAAAAGAATTGGAAAAAATGAACCCATATAAATTGAAAAAAATTGTTAAAAAAATGTATACAGATGCTGATTTTAAAATTTTTGATCATCAAACACAAAATGATGAAAGAATCAAAGTTCTAGATAAAATTGATAATCAAATTAAATTATATGAACATTTTAAATATGAAATATCAAATATTATTAAAAATTCCAGATTCCAATCACAAATTACAGAAGTTATTAATAAAATAAGTAGTCCAATATTAACATATGAACAAAAATTTGATTTAATTAAACCATTCATTGAAAAAATCGCCAATCAACTTGTTAAAATAAATAGTCAGTCAGAGACAACTGAAAACACTAAAAAAACACAAAATAATAAATATTTTATTGCGGTTTGTCGTAAATTAAATAAAATTAAATGTCAAAGACATCCTTATTGTGTGTATCATAATAATAATAAAAAAAATAGCAAACGAAAAAGTCTTAATAAAGATGAAGATAATAATCAAAATAGTAATTGTATGATTGGTTTAACTCAATCACAAATGAGTGAATTTTTAGAAAATATTACAGAAGAATTATTATTCAATTCATCATTTCGAAAAATATTCCTTTCTGGTTTATTTGTACCCCTTCATTTTCAAAACAACTTACTTAAAATTCACGATAATGAAATATTCTTAACATCTGAAAACTTCTATCTCCTTAAAAACATTTATCTAACTTCCGAATATAACCAAGATATTGATATATATGAAAATTACGATATTTTTTCACTTACGGAAAAAGATAAAGAACGCATTCTTAAATTAGAATACAAAGATATCGAAAATGTTAGTGTTAAAGATGAGTCTAGTATTGATGCTTCATCTAATTCTACATATCAAAACGGTTTATCCAATTTACCAACAGCAATTCGTAAAAAACTTCAAAATATTTATGCTACCGTATTTGATAAAGATGGTAAATTTAGATCTCAATATCGTGCGGGACCATGTATATTCCCATACGTATATGGTAATACTAAACAATCATTATATGAATGTAATAAAAGTAAAGACGAAGGACAACGTTGTCCTGTAAAAATTGGTAGTGATCGTCGTCCTCTTGTTTGGGGATTTTGTCCTGCTGACCCTCATGAAACAAGGAAAGCAAAAGGAGTTCAAGAATTACAAGGTAAAGCAACAAATAAACATGGAAAAATTGACAAAGGTTTTAAATCTGGTAAATGTTTATTTCCATTTAGATATCATCCAAGTTATGATTTAAGTTGGGAATGTGTAACCACAAAACATGGTAATAATAATAAATGGTGTGCTACTAGTGTAAAATCTGGACGTGATTTACTTCATACAATGCCGATCGCTGCCGACCGTGATGATAGAATTTATCAAAAGAAATGGGATTGGACACAATTATATAAAAATTTAAAAACATATGAATTTAATGATGAAATCTTAAGATATAATACACGTGGTTATTGTCCATCAACTCAAAATCAAAATAAAAAATCATTTGATAAAAAAAGTGATATTTCTAATGAAAATGAGTTAACACTTCAAAGTTTCAATTTAAATAAATGTGTTCAAACCGATTCAAAAGGTGGTTATAATAAAACACTTCTAAAAGAATTCGCCATTCGTGAACTTCAATTTGACCAAAGTGAATTAGAAGGAAAGAAGAAAAAAGATATTTGTAATATGATTCGTGAAAAAATTAGTTCTGGCAGTTTAAATGTAAATAATAGTTCATTAATAAGTATTTATAATAAAGATCCAAAACAATGTGAAAGAGGAGAAACTGGTGGTGGATATTATCTTGGTGTACTTAGAAAAATGGCGAGTAAATATTTTGGAATGGAAGTTGATAAAGCTAAAAACGCTTCTAAAAAAGAATTATGTGAATATATAATTCCAATATTAGAACATGAAATTGATATTAATAAAAAACAAAATCAAAATAATAAACAATCGTTTGAAAATTTATCAAAATATTATAAAAAGAATCCACATTATTGTGAAGAGGGACCAAAAAAAGGAGGTTATACAATCAAAGAATTAAAACATATTGCCTCTACATATTTTGGTATTGATAAAACAATTGATAAAAAAGAAGAATTATGTAAATTAATTCGCAATGCTCTTGAAAATAATAATAATCCAAAAACAAAAGAAAAAATTAATCTAGATGAATCATTATCTGACATATCTCAGACTTCATTTGATAATTTAATCAGTCAAAGTCGTTCTAATACAAATAAACCTAGTAAACATAAAATTAGACGAATTAGTATCAATAATAGTAATAATGATGATTCAGATATGAGTTTTAATTTTGAAAGTAAATCCAAAAAAAGTAAATCCAAAGGGAAAAAATAAAACTAGATTAAAAAATAAAATTGATATGATAAATTAATTACTTACATTTTTACAATTAAACCTATTGAATTAAAAAAATAAAAAAATTAAAATTAAAATTTAAAAAAAATAATGAATTCTAAAATTAAGGAATACAATAATTATTATAATAAGTTAATGAATATTCATGAACATAATCAAAATAAATACCTTGATATAATGAAAATCGATAATTTAATCGAAAATTATATTTCCCCATCAAAGTTTTTTAATGTTCTACTCGATGACCCTCTGATTGATGTTTTAAATAAATACGGAACCGAATTAGGATTTATTAAAAATCCTCCATCACTTGAAGAAACCACACTTAAAAATCTAGGATTACAATTTGAATCGAAAATTATCGAATTAATTAAAAATATGAACATCCCAATGATTGAAATAGTTGGACATACATTTGGAGATAAATTTATTAAAACATTTCAAGCAATGGAAAATGGAATCCCGATCATTTATCAAGGTGCTTTAATTGATCATTATCATGAAACAAAAGGTTATGCTGATATAATAATTAGAAGTGATTATTTAAACTTATTTAAACCTAATATAATCTCCCCTCTAGAATCTAAACATAGTTCTCGATTTAGTTCTCATTGGCATTATCGAATAATTGATATTAAATTTACAACTTTAAAACAAACATGTGATCAGATACATTTACAAAATAGTGGAATTATGAAATTCTATAAAATTCAATTATTAGCATACAATTATGCTTTGTATCAAATACAAAATTATTTTCCTGAAACATCATATTTATTAGGACGTGGTGCTAAATCATTTAATCAATCACAAATTAATAACTGTTTTGAAAGCATATCACAAATCAATTTCTCATTACATGATATACATACTATTGGATTATTTATTAAAAGTCTTAGATGGTTAAAATTCATTCAAAATTCAATTATTACAAATTTTGATTTTATTAATTGGAATACAGAACTTATGAATTATATACGACCAAATATGAATAATACATATGATTCCATATGGAAAAATGCTAAAATACAAATTGCTAATTATATTGGAGAACATACATTATTATGGTCTGTTTCAGTTGAACAACGAAAAAAAGCAATATTAAATGGTCAATTAACATGGTGGTCTTATAAACCTGATGATAATCATGATAATCTTCGAAATAAAACAATTCGACAAATTATTAAAGTAAATCGTGATCCAAATTGTGTAATATTACCACATAAATTACCACATGAACATTTCAAATATTTACCAGAATCAAATACCGTATTTATGACAATTGATTTTGAAGTTTCTAATAATTTGATTGATAATTTTAATACACTTCCTTTATCATCAAATAATGAATTTATTTTCTTAATTGGTATATCTGTTTATGATCCATCCGGAGAATTAACACATAATAAACAATTTGTAATTAATCAACTAAATATGGAATCTGAATTATTAATGATGACTAATTTTCTTGATTGGTATAATGTTATTCGAAATCATTTTGGATTTTATCCCATTGTTTATCATTGGAGTAATGCTGAAAATGGATTTTTAGAAAGATTTTATCAAAGACATTCTCAAAATTTAAATTCACATTATCATAATCTATTCTCTGAACTAGATAATCAATTATTTGATTTATTATCTATATTTAAGAAAACACCAATAACAATCAAAGGAGCTTTTGGATTTGGATTAAAAGAAATTTCGAAAGCTTTATTTGAATTAGGTTTGATAAATTCAACATGGGATAATAATAACATTAATGGATTATCTTCAATATTTATTATTGATAAAATAAATCAACAAGCAATCGCAAACGGTAATATTTTAATTAATTACCCTGAAATGGAACAAATTTTATATTATAACCAAATCGATTGTCAAGTTTTAGTTGATATTCTTAAATTTTTAGAAAATAGATATAAGAAGATTTTATAATTTTGTTAATTAAACTTGTTTCTATAAAAATTTAAGGAATGTTAAAAAAAGGAAAATCTGACCAATTGAGTTATGGTCAAAAACTTTTAGTTAATGACCTTACCAAATATTTTTGTAATACTGGAAAAATTGAACAAATTCTCCCAATTCTTGAATGTAAAAGTTCAATTTCTTTACGTTTAATTGATTGGTTCGTTACCAATTATTCAAAAAAATATGGTATTTCATATAGTCTTTCAGAATATGAATTAAAACATAAAAATTTTCCAAATTATACACTTGGGAAAAAAAAGAAAATTAGTCCTATAAAATCAAAATTCAATAATTTGATTGATTCTGATATATTAAATAAAGATAATAAAAACACTAATAAAAACACTAACGATAATAAAGACACTAAAGATAATAACAACGATAATAAAGAGAATTTAAATCAACAAGAAGATGAGAATTTAAATCAACAAGAAGATGAGAATTTAAATCAACAAGAAGAAGAGAATTTAAATCAACAAGAAGAAGAGAATTTAAATCAACAGGAAGATGATATGACATTCAATGATTTATTTTTTGTTTATAATGATTATAGAAGACAATTAAAATCATATAATAAAAAGAGTTTTGATGTATTTAGGAGAGATGGTTCTTTTGACTTTTATTATACTGAAAAACATTCAATTGAAACAAATGAAGGACAATTAAATTTTTTCAGATGGGCACTTAAAAATTATATTATTGATTATATTTATGAACATCTAGATGATATTGAAAAAGATATGAATGATAGAACTGGTAAAACTATACTTAAAACACTAAAAAAATCACCAAAAAAACCACATACAATAGCAACAGATAAATTTATTGATAAGGAAAAAACATCTAAATCTAGAAAAAAACGAACTGAATTATCAGAATCAAGTTTAAGAAAAGTTCATAAAATAAACAGTCCAACTATTATTAGTTTTAAATAGTTTGAAGAGTATTAAATATATGATTACGAACATATTTATGAATATCATTCCAATCTTGATTTTCATATATTTTATTTTGTGAATTGATATCATATAAATCAAAACTTGTAAAATAAATATATTTTTCTTCTTTAGTTGAATACAAAATACCTATATAATTTCCTTGTCCAAAATTACCTTCGTATAAATATATAACATCTGAATTTGAATGATATTCTAGAAATGGAGCAGGATTTATTATTGTTTTTCCATCATAAATATCAGAAAAAAAATGTTTATCTTTAATATTATTCAAATAATTCATAATATCATCAACAACTATTTTATCTGGTATTTGCTGTAAAAATTCTTCTCTTTCCATTTTATTTTATTTTATTTTATTTTATTTTATTATAAATTGTTATATTGATTATAATTATTTTACTTATATTATCTTGTTTTGTTTCGATATTTTTGATTTCTTGGCATCTTTTGATTTTTTGGTATCTTACTTTTTTGTTTCCTTTGATTCCAAAATTTCTTCCGATTCTTTGGTTTTTCATCGTCATCTTTCCGAAAATCAAAATTAATGTGTCCTTTGAAGATTGCCATGAAATCAAATTTTGTTTCTTTAAGGTCACACTCATATCTAAGTCTTAACCCATATCTAAGTCTTACATATGGTTCGAGAGGTTCTGGTAATTCTCTTGATTGATTTTCTTGATAAGAAAGTATTTCAAGTGAACTAGGAAGTTCTGGTAATCTATTCCACGAACGGAGACATTCTTGTGTTCTGTTTGCGTTAAAAATCATTGATTCTGTTCTATAAGGAACCTCCAGCAATTTTTGAGATACAGTATGAGTGATTATTGAATTATGTGTGAAAATATTTCCGGAATCAGAATATTTTTGAACTGTAGATGGAACATATGGTTTTTCAGTTAATCTGTTATTATCACACAGAAATTCCATCATTCCCTCTGGCAGTTTGCTATCAATTCTTTCAATTTGATTGTTTTGACAATGTAAAACCTTCAACTTACCAGATTCCCGTGATTCAAATGAAAATAGAATCTGTCTTAGTTGATTATCATAACAATACAAATGACTTAAATTTCGCTGTATACTTAGAAATATAAATGTAATTTTATTACTATTACAATCAAGAATTTCTAGACTTCGA
>Ga0172376_10004708_pt1 | contig 15476 bp, 8 predicted proteins | sample Lak35m_FD_121114 | JGI IMG/M metagenome (GOLD analysis project Ga0172376, IMG submission 121114) | Freshwater microbial communities from Kabuno Bay, South-Kivu, Congo - kab_092012_35m | ecosystem: Environmental > Aquatic > Freshwater > Lake | place: Democratic Republic of the Congo: South-Kivu...
GGAGGGACTTTTCTGATCGAGCTGCTGCAGTTCACTGATCAGCGTCTGCATGGCCGGAGTCAGTTCCGAACTGATCTCCGCATCCGGACTGGCCGGCCGCATCAGCACACCCCCCAGGCTCACCTGCACCACATTGCCTTCCACCGGCTGCGGAACCTGAGTCAGCTTCCAGACGCTGCCGACGCGGATCATTTCACCGAGCTGCACGAGCACCGGCGGACCCGGCTGACTGGCGGTACCGCCCCCGCTTTCGGTGATGGCCATGGCGCCTTCGTAAACGGTGAGATCCTGAGAAGCCTTGCCGTCATCGGCAGGAACGATGCCCGGCATGGCCGCATCAAACCGCATCCACCTGGAACGGCTGTTGAAGCCTTTCGCTCCGGCGAGCACCGTCCGCATCGCGGCTTCCGGTTCCTGAACCTGCCGCAGCAGCAGTCCGGCCACCTCCGGAGTCACTCCCAGCTCCGTGGTATCGGCCTGAGTCAGCAGGACCGTCTTCAGCATGTCGAGATCACCGGCCGCCAGCGCATTGACCGCGACGCGCGACGCTTCCTCCGCAGAAAGCTGCTTCCATTCGTCGATGCGACCGTCCTCATTGCGGTCGATCCCCCAGCGCGAACCTCCAGTGTTGAGCCATCGGCATTGGTCGATCTTCGTGTTCTTGTTCGAGTCGATGTCGCGATAGACCTCGATCCCGTGCCGGTAATACCGCCATTGATCGACCTGCCCGTCGCCGTCGGCATCCACCAGCCGCCGCAGAACAACGCCGCTGGGATCGAAGACCGCGAACGCGCGCGGCTTGCTGTTCTCCAGAGTTGCCCGACACTTCGGAACATCCGCCACAGCCGGATTGTCGATCTCCACATCCGTTTGACGCGGCCGGTACTGCAGCAGCACTTCGGGAGAAGGAGCCTGTCCGCGTACGGTTTCAGACAGACTCAGCAACAGAACCACCAGCAACACAGCACGCACCGACATTCCATGTCTCCTCAGAATCAGAGCCGTCCATGAACCGGGATTGCAGACCGGCAGGACGAACCGAGTCAAGGTCAGTCAGGAAGTCGTGTTCCCGCATTCGACTCCCGCGCGTCACAATCCCCGCTCGCGAGCATCTCTCCGTGTCCTCTGTGTCGCGGCGCTCTCTGTGTCTTCATGGTGAATTCAAAAGCTCACCACAGAGGCACGGAGAGCACAGAGAGAAATACAGAAGTGCAGAACGCGGGCTGGAACAGGAATCGCTCGACATCAAGAGAACTGACTGACTCTTCCGCCCTGCTTCATTCCTCTCCGTGCCCTCTGTGTCTCTGTGGTGAGTCTTTCCCGAACCAGCGACACCCCCTGCTCTCCACAACCTGAAAGGACTCCCCGACGGTGACGGACGCCACCTGGATTCAGCGCACGCCCTGGCTGCTGGTCGGTACGGCCACGCTGCTGTGCCTGCTGGGCCTGACTGCAATCGCGCGCGGGGATGAGCTGTATCAGCTCGGACAGTTCGCACCGCGTCAGCAGATCTGGGCCGTGCTGGGAGCCGGCACGCTCATCGCCGGGGCGTCTCTGCGCGTCGAACGCCTGAAAGCGCTGGCCGGACCGCTGTTCGCGCTGAGCATCGTGCTGCTGATCGCCGTGTTCTTCACTCGCGCCCGGAACAACTCGCACCGCTGGATTCCCCTGGGCCTGATGGACTTTCAACCATCGGAGCTGGCCAAGCTGGCCTTCATCACCATGCTGGGGAAACACCTGAGCCGCGGTCATTCGTTCCGCCACTGGACCGGCCTGCTGATCCCGTTCGCGCTGATGCTGCTTCCGTGCGTCCTGATCCTGCGCGAACCGGATCTGGGCACGTCGCTGCTGTTTGTTCCCGTGCTGTTCGCGATGCTCTTCGCGGCCGGAGCACGCCTGCGGCATCTGCTGATCGTGTGCCTGCTGGGGACGCTGAGTTCTCCGCTGCTGTGGCTGCAGATGAGTGCCGAGCAGAAGTCGCGGATCGTGTCCGTGTTCACTCAGCGGGACAGCGGCGAAGCGCCGGACGACGACGGTTACCACCTGCATCAGGCCAAACGAGTGCTGGCGCGCGGCGGAGTGTTCGGCAGCGAACTGGCGGGAGTGCCTTTTGAAAACCGCCGCGCCTTCCGCCTGCCGGAATCCCGCACGGACTTTGTGTTCTGCCTGATCGGAGAACGCTGGGGCCTGATCGGCTGCCTGACCACGCTGCTGCTGTACGCCGCTCTGACCGGTCGCGGCCTGCTGATCGCCAGCGGCACGCGCGATCCCTTCAACCGCCTGCTGGTCGTCGGCGTTGTGACTCTGCTGGGCAGCCAGATGGTGATCAACACCGCCATGACCGTCGGCCTGCTGCCCATCACCGGAATGACTCTGCCCCTGGTGAGCTACGGCGGTTCGAGCCTGCTGATGACCAGCTTCAGCCTGGGCCTGTGCATCGGAGTCGCCCTGCAGTCCGAAACCACCGACCCCGGCGAAGAACCCTTCCGCTTCCTGAGCTGAGCCTCTCCCGCCAGCCCACCACAACCCGGCGCCCGGAAGCAGACTCAGCACGTCCTGCCGAATCACATCCCATCCGTTCCCTGACTGGATTGACGCAACGGCCTGTCCGGATACTCTCTTCCGACATCAACTACCCGATTCGGAATGTTCTTCTGCCCGAACATCGTGCGCCAGACGACAATCTTGTTCTGCACATCACCATCTATGCGTAACAACTGCGGCGGTGTTGAATGACCGTTGTTTACATCATTGGGAATGGCTTCGACCGTTGGCACGGACTTCCCACCAGCTACAGCCACTTCTACGCCTACGCAAAAGACGTCCTTGATGACATGGAACAATACTTCGATCCCGGCAAACCAGATTGTCTGTGGGCTGAATTCGAGAAGTCGCTTGGGACATATGATTGGCGCATGCTCTATGAACAATATGACCACACTGACGTAATCTCTGAGTCATTCAAGGTTAGCGAAACTTACGGACTGCACGATGAGTTGGCAGAACAAACGAATGAACTGCACACAGAAATTGAGGAGTGTTTTCGTGAATGGGTCCAAAGTATCGAGGTGACTAAAGCATTTCCGCAAATGCGATTCACCCCTGATTCCCACTTCATCTCCTTCAACTATACTCCCACGCTTCAAGTGGTTTACGGCGTCGCCGAGGCATCTGTATTGCACATACATGGCCGGGCCGGCACTGGTTCCCTAGTTTTCGGGCACGGCGTCAAAATCGAAGAAGAACGCGAACTAGACGAGAATGGCGACAGCAATCGAACCATGTTTACTGACGCCGAGAATACGGCCAAATATCCTCTGTACGCGTTTCAAAAGCAAACAGCAGATGTGATTCGACAGAACCATGCGTACTTTGAGTCCCTTGTCGGCTTGTCGCGAATAGAGGTGATCGGGCACTCTTTGGCAGACGTGGATCTGCCATACTTCATGGCTATTGCAAAGCGAAACAGTGGCTGTATTTGGATCGTCTATTGGCACATAGAATCGGAAGTTGATGGCATGATTCAGCAACTGCAGAAATGCGGCGTTTGCCGTGACATGATCGCGACACGCCCATTTCCCACCCGACCTCTTTGTTAACAACCACTTATAAACATCTCGCCTAACTGGACCGGCGGTTGGGCAGGCATTCTGTTTGCCGGAATCTGGCTACAACTGCTTGAGTCAGCGCGCCACCAGTCAATATCGTGAACCTTCGCAATCAAAACTGATGAAAACGCCATGCACTAAACGAGACGTGACATGAACTCAACAAGTCGTTACCTGCTGACACTCCTTATTCTGTGTTTATGCTCGTGTTCATCATCAAAAGAAGAGCTCGCCAGCGTTCACAATGCGGACGGCACTCCAAACGCCGGCGATGCAGCAAACGGCAATGAACTGTCCTGGCACGGCTATGAAGACGGCTTGAATCAGCTGAAGGCCACAGGGTCAAACGGTCTGATGATCATCTATGCTGACTGGTGCCCGACTTGCAGAGAATACTCGACTCTATTCAACAACCACAGAGTCGCACAGGCACTGCAGGGCGTCCCCCTCATCAGATTGAATGCAGATGAAGAACCGGATATCTGCGCCCGATTTGATCTCGATGGCTCATACGTGCCTCGGACGTTCGCCCTGGACAGCACTGGCAGGGTCATACAGGAACTGAAGTCAGACCACCCGGAGTATCAATACTACTTACCCTCTGATGACCCGGCTCCTCTGCTTCAGTTCATCACCCGACTGAAACAACATAAATAATCCATACTTACGTCCGGTATGGGCATTCATCGCAGACGGTCTCCACGTACATCCCGGCGTGTGGGTCCACACCGGGCGGCACAACGAAGGACAGTCATTGCGTTCCGGAAACTCTTGAGACTCCGCAAGCATTGCTTCCACAACCAGCAGTTCGTTAAGCCGCTCAACTGCCATGTTCATCCTGCAGAAAAACCAGCACGCACCTGATTGCAATCAACAGGACTTTTTTCCAGACAGCCAGCTTAATCCAACTTATGAACGGAATTTTACTGGACAATGCGATTGCATCACTTACGCTTTATGAAGTCGCGTCAACCACTGTCTGGCGACGCATTGAATCGTCGAATCGCTCATGAGGTTCCCGATGCCGACCTGTGTTCTTTATGGAAAGCATTGCTTTCGGGTAATGATCCTGTGTGCCATTTCGCTGCCCATGACGGCCATTCATGCTCAGGATGATACATCCCGGGATGTTGCGGCGCAGGTCGAGGGAAAATCACCGGCATGGGCCACCCTGCCTCCCGGGAATCTGTTGACTCCCCTGCCGCAGCCACTCCAGGAAACAAAGATAAGCTACGTACCAACGCCTCCGCTCGAAGCCGGAGTGCTGGGCAATATCGGCCCTCTTGTGTTTCGCACTACGAAGCCGGGATGGGTTGTCATTGGAGCGGCATTTCACCAGCCGCTCGATTTCGACTTCCCACAATTCCTTTCGAATGGTTGCCGGACCAGGCAAGACCTTCTCGCGGCGGGGTGGGAACCATTTGGACAATATACACTCGCCGGAGGTTTTGGCCCGGGCGATTACACTCTGTTTCGAAAGCAAGCTCAGGAAGGCGAAGCATTCACACTGCTCACACATCCATTCCGTTCTGTGATGCTGTTTCAGGTCGATGGCCAGATGAAACAGATTCTTGACATACCGACATGGAAACGCACGCTGCTTCAACTACCCGCACGAGCAGCCGACAAGGAACTGGCGCAGAAATGCGAGGGAGTCGCATTGCTGACTCACGACGCATCCATGAGCGATGACCAGGGCGAAACGGGTGTCATGATCCGGGAACTCTTCCGGCAGGCACTGCTGATTGCGGCGCGCGAGGAACTGGGCCTGCCAACTTCAGATCAGTCCCTGCGCGAAACGATCGTTTTCGACAAGGCTGGGTATTCCGAGCCATTGACGCTGCTGTGTACTCTCCGCAAGTCGGGGCAATTGCAGATCCTTGTGGCTCGGTGCATTCCCGGCAGCGAAGGATCAAAGTCAAGCCCTGCTTATGAAGTGCTCTGGGAACATGAACAGAAGCTGCAATCCCCGTTTAATATGCCGGGACTGGTGAGTGCGGCAGAAGAAATGTCTCGAAAACAGTTCCGGGAACTTCTCGTCAGAATCGGGTTCCCGGAACGCAAGCCGGTGAATACCGCATCGGCGAAAGCACCTGCGAAAATTGAGCAGTTGTCAAACGCTGTGAATCTCGTTCAGCTTTATGCTTCACTGCGCGAACTGCACAGCATGAGTTCATCGACAGAACAAGTCGATGCAATGGCTCGTGGATACGCCACGCTGTCTTCAATCACTCAACCACTCTGGTCGCCCGCGAACAAAGCCCTGGCTGCAAGAAGCCTTCTCTATGCTCAGCGAGCAATCCACCTGGGTTCAGAAACACCAAAGTCTCTGAAAACGCGTGCATACTGCCGGGCACTGACAGGTTGGCATGGATTTGCACTGGATGACCTGAAAATGGCCGAAGCTGCAACCTCCGAGCCACCAACAGACGCCATTAAATCACACACAGCCATGATCAAGGCCTTCTGTGAGTTTAATTCCGGCAAGTTTAATCAGATCACGCCGCACACATCGCAGGCGGATCTGCACAGTTACCTCAAAATGCTCCTTTCAGAGCATATCTCGGCACCGACGGTGCGTTTTCGAGTCTCTCTGGCACGCCTCCAGGAATACCCTGACTGTGTTCGTGCCATCGAGTTGCTCGCGTCATTACAAAACGTAAATTCCGGTCGAATCACAGCATCCGTAGCTCACGAAGTTTACCCGCCCCGCCTCTATTCCGCACTGATGCAGTTGTCCGACATTCCCGAATCGGTGAAAGCACGCGTAAAACCATCGCTCGACAACAGCCTCGAAGCTGAAGTTGAAAGACGCACCACACTAATCAGCTGTCTGTCCGAAGCTGAACCAGATTCTCGAGGACTGAGCTGGTCAGCATTGGGTGGCCTGTTGCTGGATGTCGCGCATTTGCACGCATGGCGTCACATCCAGTGGGAGGGCACCATCCTTGGCGCGAATACCGCTAAAATACGCGCCGGGTGGAAACCAGTTCTGGATTTGCACCGGATGGGTGGATTTGTCGATCTGCATGATCTCAGCAAGAAGCGTGAAACGATTCTCGATCAATTGACTCCCGGCTTCGCACCGGAATTTGCGGACATGCCCGCAGCCGGAATTGCGCGCCATATGATGATCCATCGTATGCGCCTCGATCATCAAATCGATAAATTTTCGGGTGTCGCATTATTAAGGTGCATGCGGGATTCATCTTATCGAGATCTCATTTCCCGCATGCGGACAGACAGCCGCGGCGGCATGGATATAGTCCCCCTGATCAAGGAAGTGAGTCCACACTCTCCGCTCCTGATGGTGGCCCGGATCGAACGAGAGTGGGATGCAGTCGCCCCTCAGGCAATAGAAATTCAAGAACACTACTCTGGCGAACCGGAAATACTTTCCGCACTTGCAGATCGCTACAACGCCACAAAACAGCCCACCGAAGAGGCGAATGCACTTCGCCAGCTGTCTCGCATTGCTCCATCCTACAATGTCGTCTCACGGATCGCGGCACTGGCAGAAGAAGCTGGCGACCGGGAAGCATGGCTGGAAGCCTATCATGAGTACCTGGAAGAGCCGGAGATTGATCTGACTCACGCGAGAGTCCGGGTTAACATCGCAGAGTTCTATCTGAACGAAGGGCGCTATGAAGAGGCTCTGCCATACGCTGAAGCGGCTGGGGAGTCCTATTCCGAGTGGTCACTGCGCTGTCTTGCCCGCTGTTATGAATTACTTGGGAAAGCTGATGAAGCAGCAGAAGTGTGGACAGCCTGCGCCGAACGATACGCATCCTCGCAAGGCAGGCGATTCTATTTCCTGTTTCGCACGGGACGCGACAATAAAGAAACAAACCAGGGTGAAATTGACCATTGGTTTGATGCTGTAGAGCAGCGTAGAAAACTTTATGAATTCCACATGGCCAGCGTGATTCAGTCATTGCAGGGTGACCACCCGCATGCCTTCAAGACCCTGATGAGCCAGAAGCATATCAGTACCAGTAAGGCAAATCTTCTACTGATCGCCAGCCTGGCAGACAGCATGAACCGCCCGGAAGATCGCAATTTGCTGTGGACGGATGCGTTATCAACAGAATTATTCTCGTTAGAGCGACAGACGAAGGCGCCGGAGTTGAATGACTTGATTCGATTCTTACAGGCGGACGTTTCGGCGGGGGCAAATGGCGATCTGGATATTGCAGCGATTGATCGCCTGATTGGTCAGGCACGCGAGGACATGGTCCCTACCACCATCGCCTATTTTGCCGGAATGTATCTACTGAGCCGAGGAGAAACCGAAGCGGGAATTCGATACCTGAAGTTTACCGCTGCATCACCGTTTCTTGATGATCATGTCGTTGTGCTGGCCAGTAATTATCTACACAGGCAAAAAATTGCTGTCTCCCCGCGTCGCAAGGGAGCGGACGAACGAGTTCTGCTGCCGGCTCAATAGACGAGAACGACATTTCCCTCTGAGCCACTTTCCGAAGATCGTCGAGCATTGTTCGACTCCGCCGAGCAATTTTGACAGCAGGCATGTTGTGGGTCACCTCTCAGTTGACCCACTCTACGACTACGGCTGGTCCTGAACGGCCGGGATCAATCGTCTTCAAACGCTCCGGCGGGTTCTTCGATGCCTCCGCCGGCGCGGAAGGCGGCCCATTGTTCGGGGGTGAAGAGCACTTCCCGGGCCTGCGATCCGTTGTAATCGCCGACGATGCCGTCTTCGGCCATGAAGTCCACCAGCCGGGCCGCCCGGCCGTAGCCGATGCCAAGCGCCCTCTGCAGCAGCGACACACTGCCCCGGCCTTCGCGGACCACGACATCAATCGCCTGCTCGTAGAGTTCATCGCGGCTCTTCAGGCCTTCGCCCTTCGCGCCGCTGCTGCTCGCGGACGACGTGCTGATCTGCGCCAGTTCGGCGCTGTATTCAGGTTCGTACTGGCCGAAGTAGTCGATGATCCCGTTGACTTCATCGTCGCTGACATACGTGCCCTGAGCGCGCCGCAGACTGCTGGTTCCCGGAGCCAGAAACAGCATGTCGCCATTGCCCAGCAGCTTGTCCGCGCCGTTCTCATCCAGCACCACGCGGCTGTCCGTGCGGCTGGCCACCTGGAACGCGATCCGCGCCGGCAGGTTGGACTTGATGAGTCCGGTGATGACATCCACGGTCGGCTTCTGAGTGGCCAGCACCAGGTGAATCCCGACCGCTCGCGACTTCTGCGCCAGCCGGATGATGTGCCCTTCGACGTCCTTGCCGGAGGTCATCATCATGTCCGCCATTTCGTCCGCGATGATGACGATATACGGCATCTTCTTCGGCAGAACCTGAGCGTCTTCGGAATCGGGGTCGATGCCCATGCGGTCGCAGCGGGCTGCGTGATCCATCTTGTTGTAGCTGTCCAGATGCCGGACTCCGACGCGGGCCAGCAGGTCATACCGCTCCTCCATCTTGTCGACGGCCCACGCCAGCACGGCCTCCGCTTTCTTCATGTCCGTGATGACCGGATGCATGAGGTGCGGGATCCGCTTGTAGGGACTCAGTTCGACCATCTTCGGATCGATCATCAGCATGCGGACCTGCTCCGGAGTCCGCGTCATGAGGATCGACAGGATCAGCGAATTCAGACAGACGCTCTTGCCCGTACCGGTCCGGCCGGCGATGAGTAGATGCGGCATCTTCGCCATATCGACGACCATCGGTCGACCGCTGACGTCCTTGCCGAGGAACAGCGGAATGCGCTTTTCTTCGACGTCCTGCGGACAGGCTTCGATGATTTCGCGCAGACGGACTGTGACCTGTTTCTCGTTGGGAACTTCCACGCCCACGGTGTTCTTGCCGGGGATCGGCGCAACGACCCGCACGGCCGGCACGCGCAGCGCGATCGCCAGATCGTCGGCCAGCGCGGTGACTTTGGAGAGTCGCAGGCCGGCTTCCAGTTCCAGTTCAAACTGAGTGATCACCGGACCGGTGTCGATTTCGACGACGCGCACGTTGAGGCCGAATTCCTGGAACGTCTTCTCCAGAGTCATCGCCGCGACGCGGGCTTTCTTCGCCAGCATCTCGAACGGAAATTCCTCGGCGTGAGACAGCAGTTCCAGCGAGGGCAGCACGTAGCTCAGACCGCTTTCCGCATCGGACTGACTGGCCGCTTCCAGCTTCGCCATGACGGCATCACGCTGCGACAGCGCCGCAACCGGCGGGTTGACCCGGATCTCTTTTGTCTTGCCGGCGGCGGGAACGGCCAGAACCGGAGCGGCCACGGCCTCGTCCGCAGGTTCTTCCGGCTCTGCCGCCACAACCTTGAGCGCCGGGCGATCCGGCTCTGGAACATCCGCAGCGACGGCGTCTTCAGCTTCCGGATCGTCCTCATCCGGGAGATCGGCCAGAGCGATGGTCGCTGGAACGACTTCCGTTTCGCGTCGGCTGAGCGCTCCGCGGCGATCAATCGGCTCGTCTTCGGGCAAAGTCGGCTTCGCGGCGCGGGACTTCTTCTTCGGAGATTCACCGCGCGGTCCGAACAGCAGCCGGATGATCAGCGCGAATGGCAGCAGGATGACTCGAATCAGGCCGCCGGCTACCGAACCGTCGGTCGAGAGCGTCAGGCCGGAGACGAACACCGAGCCGAGCAGAATGATCAACCCGGTTGTGGCGAAGTGCCGTTCAAACGCGGCCACTCCCCACGCGCCGACATAGCCGCCACTGCCCACCAGCTGGCCGCTGCCCATTTCCGGCGCGATCAGATGCAGAAGCACGCTGGCCGCCGCCGTCATCATGGCGATGCCGAACATCTTGCGGCGCGGCGCGGCGACGGGGCCGCGCGTCATCAACTGCAGATCAAAGCCCAGCAGTCCGAGAGGAATGAACCACGCCGCGAGACCAAAACTCAACCGCAGCCAGTAGGCGAGGCCGGCACCGATTTCTCCGCAGAGATTGAGTGGCTGTTCGCGCAGCGGATGCGTCAGCCGGGCCGGCGGATCGGCCGGATCAAAGCTCAGCATGCTCGCGCCGACAAACAGCGTGACCGCAAACAGGGCCAGCGCGACGATATCTGTTCTCAGACGACGATAGTCCCACATGGCAGCTTCAAGGTCAGGAGACAGACAGCCCCGGAATCCGCAACGGCCTCACGACGCGGCGAATGACGAAAGACCACAGCGGCGGATTCAACTCCCGCTGTGGACTCGCGCGACACTTCGCAACGTCCTGTGATTCCAGAGCCAACCTACCACATGGTCCGGAATCGAGCGTGAAATGCGGGAAGGCACCGGGAAATCAGCCTCAGGGACTGTCGCGGTTGCCGCGATCGTGACGGTCGGAACGGTTCTACCGGCGTTCGTTCAGCAGGAAGGCGAGGATGGACGGATCACCGCGCGGCGGTCTGGACCTGAGGAAATGCAAACGGCCTCTGCCCGTGAAGACAGAGGCCGTGCAGCTTCAGCAGCGAATCAATCGGTCATCACAGGAAGATGTAGCCTTCCTCGCCGTGCTGGCTGAGGTCCAGGCCCTGACGCTCTTCGTCCTGACTGACGCGCAGGCCCATGGCGATATCCAGAACCTTGAGCAGGACGACCGTTCCAACAATCGCGATTCCGGCCGACGCCAGAACGCTCACGATCTGCGGCACCATCTGCTCCGGATGTCCGTCCAGAAGACCGGGATGAGCGACATTGAAGCCGCGGGCGAACACGCCGGTCAGCAGAGCACCCAGAATTCCGCCCACGCCGTGAACGCCGAAAGCGTCCAGCGAATCGTCGTAGCCGAACTTCTGCTTGAGCGTCGTGCAGGCGAAGTAGCAGACGATTCCAGCCGCCAGTCCCAGCACCAGACCATCCACGGGAGAACAGGAACCGCTCGCCGGAGTCACACAGACCAGACCGGCCACTGCTCCGGAACAAGCCCCCAGGATGCTGGGCTTGCCTCGGAAAATCCATTCGCAGATCGACCAGGCCAGCACTCCTGCGGAAGCGGAAAAGTGCGTCGCACAGAAAGCGTTAGCCGCCAGAGCATTGGCGGCTCCGGCGCTGCCCGCATTGAAGCCGAACCAGCCCACCCACAGCAAAGCCGCTCCAATGGCCGTGTAGGTCAGATTGTGCGGCGGCATTGGCTCGTGCCCGAAGCCGATGCGTTTGCCGATCAGCAGGCAGCAGATGAGAGCGGAGATGCCGGAAGTGATATGGACGACGGTTCCTCCAGCAAAATCGACCGCCGGATAGGCAGCCTTCGCATTCCATTCGCACAACCAGCCGGTGTCAGACCAGACCCAGTGAGCAACAGGGCAGTAAATCAGCAGGCCCCACAGGACCGAGAACACGCACATCGTCGAGAACTTCATCCGCTCGGCGAACGCACCGCAGATCAGGCCGGGCGTAATGATGAAGAACATCCCCTGAAAAATCATGAAGACTGTCTTCGGAACACCGTTAGCCCAGATTGGAACTGTCACAGCTCCGGCGGAATCCTGAGTCGGCAGTACGCCCTTCAGGAGAATGTGATCGAAGCCGCCGACGAATCCGCCAAGGATGTCCGGAGCGAAGGCCAGGCTGTAACCGACGACAGCCCAGACCACAGACATCAACCCCATCAGGAAAACGCACTGCATCATCACGCCGAGAATGTTCTTCTTCCGGACCAGACCGCCGTAGAACAAGGCCAGACCGGGTGCCGTCATCATCAGCACGAGTGCTGACGAAGTAAGCATCCACGCGAGATTTCCGGAGTCGATCTCCGGTGCAGGAGCGGGTGTCGCCGCTGCTTCAGTGACCGCTGCCGCCTCAGCAACCGACCCGGCTTCGGGAGCCTGAGCCAGCACAACATCCGCAAACAGCAGCAGGCCTGCTGCCAGACAAAGACACCGGAATACTCGCAGCATTTTGGCAATTCTCCCTTCGGATCCCCCGATCCGGATAATCCTTCCGCCGGTGATCCCTGATATCCCCGGCAGATTCAAAAGATATCCTCCCGCAAACGGTCCCTGTGGGTGGCTGAGACCCTCCGTCAGCGGTAACTTCGGATCAGTAAGGCAAGTGCTGTGCCGCAGCCGGCCTGAGATCTCCAGCGGAAGTCCGGGAACGGGAATGGATGAGCTGTTTCACCGCCAGTGGATGCCGTTTCTGGCGGTTGCTTTTCTGATCGGAACGGTGGCAGGAATCCCGATCAGCCTCATCGCGGACGCTCAGGTCCGGGCGTTCCGCCAGGCGATCGGTTCGACACAACGCACGAGCCGATCGTTTATCCACCTCGGACTGGAAGCGTCGCTCTGCGGGATTCTGTTCGCAGCCTACGCCGCAGCCGTCTGGGGTTTCGGCATGCACTCGACTCCAGAAGTTCAGCCGGACATGCCGGGCCAGGTTGCTCGTGTCGCCGGGCATCTGTTGCTGCTGGCTCTGCTGGCCGGCTGCACGCTGACCGATCTTCGCGAATACATCATTCCGGACGCCTTCGCTCTGCCGGGAATTGTGCTGGGAATTCTGCTGGCGACGGCCTCCGGCGATTCGCAGTTGATGCATCTGTGGATCGACTGGAACCAGGCGGTCCCGGATCTGCGCGGACCGTTTATTCCCGCCTGGATCGGCACTCACCCGCACTGGCACGGCCTGGCGTGGAGCCTGACCGGAGCCGCCGTTGGCGCCGGCACAGTCTCGATCATTCGCAGGCTGTCCACTCTGATCCTGCAGCAGGAAGCGATGGGCCAGGGCGACGTGACTCTGATGGCGATGATCGGCAGTCTGATCGGCTGGCAGGCCGTGCTTCTGGTGCTCGCCCTGGCTCCCGTCTGCGGAGTGACGGCCGGCCTGATCGTTCGGCTGATCACTCAGCGCAGCTTCATTTCTTTCGGTCCATGGCTGAGCATGGCAGCCGTACTGGTGCTGCTGACCTGGCGCCGGCTGTGGCAGCTCGAAGCGTCCGACGAATTCTCCATCCGGAAACTGTTCGGCGACGCTCCAGGGTTGAGCATTCTGGCGGCAGCCTCCGTCGCGTCCCTTGCCCTGATGCTGGCGGGTCTGAGGCTCTACCGCGCCATTCCGGTCCGGAATGACGATCGCAAACCACCGCTCTGACTTCGTGGCGAGGGGACAAAGACCTGGCCGGGTCTCCTCGGGCCGCAGGCGGGCGACCTCGAAATGAAGTCACCCGCCCCGCACCGATCAAACACAAACCAGCTGTTACAGCCGTTTGGCGGCCACGTTGCTGATGGTCATGCCGGCAAACCGCAGGATGCCTTCGGCAAACCGGGTAATGCCGATGACCTGCGCGTCCTTCCGCATCAACTGCATGTGAATCGTGTCCTTGCCCTGTTCGAAGGCCGCGATCACCGTCTTTCGACGATCTTCGCTTTCGTCCCTGGCTTTCTTCTCTTCCGGCGTGAGCTTCGTGAGATCCAGGTTCGCTTCGACGACCCTCTTCCGCTGGTCGAGGAAGTTCACCCACGGACCGGTCTTTGCCCAGATTTCGAGGAACGTGCCGTCGTTCTTCGATTCGTCTTCGCCGGTTCCCGCCAGAGCTTTCCTCAGCGATTCCTCAGCCTTCGCACCGGCCGCGTAGTAGACAGCCTGAGGCGTCGTCGCAACCAGAAAACTGGTTCCCTGACCGAAGAGCATCGCGAACTCACCGTTCCCCACTTCAGGGATGGCCACTTTGTGGAAATGGACATCGCCTTCCACGGCCGTATCCAGTTCCACATTCCACTGACCATCCTTCAGAGCCTGCAGAATTCCCACCGCCGCCGTTCCGTCGGCCGTCCGGATCGCTCCCGTCAGCGTCTTTCCTTCCGCAGCTCGCGTGACTTCGACAAAGCCGTCGATCACGCCCATCTGATTGCCGGCCCCCAGCATCGCGAAGAACTTCTGCGCCGCACTGGAAAACGCGGTCCGCCGGGCTTCGTCCCAGTTCTCCTGCCGACCGATCCGGGCGACGAGCTGCTTCTCCCAGAGCGTGAGCAGTTCGCCGATGTTCTTGCGACGCATCTCATCGAGCGCGTGATTGGCTCGGCCGAATAAAATCGAATCTTCAGACCGGGTGACTCCGCTGAACAGGCTCGGTTTCGCGGCCAGTTCCTTGATGCTGGCTTCCAGAGACGTTTCCGGCAGAGCGGTCAGCAGCAGTTCCAGCCGTCCCTCGTTCTGAGCAACGTCGGTCGTCCAGCCCATCGTGATGTTCTGGCTGTCGACGAAAATGCGCTCCAGTTCATCCAGCTGATGCACCAGTCCGACTCGCCGCGTTTCCATTTCTTCGGGGCTGTCTTCCGGCAGCTTGTTCGCTGCCTCTGTGAGATCGGCTCGAACCTTGACCATCGCCTGACGGCGCTGCTCCGCAGTTTCAGCCGTATTGTTCATGCCGACGGCGATATCGAAACCATTCTGCAGGAGCGGTTGAAGATCTGCCAGAGGAAGAAAACCGGACGGGACATTCTGCTGATTCCCGGCCACGACCCCATAGCCGCCGGGCACAATCCGCAGCCAGCAGGTCAAGGCTGGACCAGCCACCTGCCAGAGCTTCGGCCCTTTCAGCAGCCCCTTCTTGCCGGCAAAGCCTTCCACATTATTCTGAAACGCCTTATCGGCACCGGGGGCAATCGGAGCACACACCCGGAAGTCACGCGGATCACTGAAGAGAACGTCAAACCGGACCGGCTTTGTACCGTTCACACCGTCGAGGAAAGCCGGCAGAATGTCCCGGATCTTCGGCCACTGCTTCGCGCCTTTGACCTGATCCAGTTCCATGACGTGTTTCAGATCCGCCTGAAATTCATCCGTGTTTTTCAACGCGATGATCACCGTGGGCAGACCGCTCGCCGGAGCCTGTGCCTCGACGGGATCACTCACATTTGTCAGTAGAACACAACTCAGAAAGGCAATCAGAACCAGACGCAC
>Ga0172376_10004711_pt1 | contig 15471 bp, 14 predicted proteins | sample Lak35m_FD_121114 | JGI IMG/M metagenome (GOLD analysis project Ga0172376, IMG submission 121114) | Freshwater microbial communities from Kabuno Bay, South-Kivu, Congo - kab_092012_35m | ecosystem: Environmental > Aquatic > Freshwater > Lake | place: Democratic Republic of the Congo: South-Kivu...
CATAGAAACAGAAGGGAAAAATTGCGTAATTCTAGGAAGAAGCAATATCGTTGGAACCCCTTTGAGTATCCTTCTGTCACGTAAGACAAAACGTGGGAATTCGACGGTGACTCTATGCCATAGTTTGACAAAAAATATTTCCGATATTGCTCGGGAAGCAGATATCCTCGTTGTGGCCATGGGTAAACCTGAGTCAGTCACTGCCGATATGATCAAGCAGAATGCAGTAGTGATCGACGTTGGCATTCATAGAGTGCCATCTGTTGAATCCAAGTCGGGTTTTGTACTAAAAGGAGACCTGAAATTCGATGAGGTTTCGAAAAAATGCAGCTATGTGACACCTGTACCCGGCGGAGTAGGGCCAATGACGATCGCTTCTCTATTGCTTAATGCTCTTAAAGCTGCTAAAAAAGAAGTCAAATAATCTTGAATTGAACATTTCTTTCGAAAAGTTGTTAAAGACAGGAAAAATTCTTCCTGTAATGGAGGAATTTTATTCCTTGCAGGGTGAAGGATATAATACCGGCAAGGCTGCTTATTTTATCCGGATCGGTGGTTGCGATGTTGGTTGCCATTGGTGTGATGTTAAGGAAGCCTGGGATGCTGGCAATATTCCTCCTATATCAACGGACATGATCGTGGAACGAGCCTCCTCCTGCCCGGCTGGAGCTATTGTTGTTACAGGAGGAGAACCCTTACAATATAACCTGGATTATCTCTGTGAAGGTTTGAAACAAAAAAGTATAATCCGCTTTCTGGAAACCTCCGGTTCTCTTCCACTCAGTGGAAAATGGGAGTGGATATGTCTTTCACCTAAAAAAGAAGTACCCCCGCTTCCTGAAATATTTAAAATAGCAAATGAACTTAAAGTCATTATCTTTAATACCGACGATTTTGCTTGGGCCCAAGAAACTAAAGAAAAAGTTGATGAAAGAACTTTACTGTATCTTCAACCAGAATGGAGTCAACGAATAAAAATGATACCTGAAATAGTACGGTATATCAAATATAATCCGGAGTGGAAAATTTCATTGCAAAGTCATAAATACATGCATATTCCATGAACCGCTGGTTTCAAAATTTTTTCCGTAATTACCCCACTCATACCTTATTCTCGTTAGTTTTTATCCTGACTTCTACAATCATTTCCGCCCAAAATCCTGATTTGACATTATCAGCAAAAAACAAAAAAGCAGAAAAGCTTTTCAATAATGCCGTGGATGCTTACAATATTAAGGATTATAATAAGGCAATTACAGACCTTGAAAAGGCGATCCAAATCGATACTTTATTTATTGAAGCATTCATTTTAAAGGGAGATATACTCTCGGATAAACATCAAATTCCTGAATCAATTAAGGCATATAGAAATGCTATAGACATCAAACCCGATTTCTCGCCAAATCTGTACTATATAATTGCCAATCTTGAATATTCAAATGGTTTTTACAACGAATCAAAAGTCGACTTTGAGAAGTATCTTACTTTTGATCATATTCCCAGGTTGAAAAAAGATAAAGCCGCCAACGGTATTGGTGCATGTCGTTTTGCAATTAATTTAACACTGAATCCGGTTCCTTTTAATCCTGTAAACCTCGGTGACAGCATAAATACCTCAGAAGACGAATTTATAAATTATATAACGGCTGATGATCAGGTTCTTTACTTTACCCGGAAGGTGGGTAAAAAGTCGGAGGTTCATACGAACAAAATTTCCTATGAAGAGGATTTCTTCTATTCTAAACGAACCGGAGACTCCCTTTGGGGGAAAGCTATAAACCTTGGTCCGCCGATCAATACAAACTTGAACGAAGGTGCTTTAAACATTTCTCCTGACGGTCAGTATTTATTCTTCGCTGGATGCGGAAGACCAGATGGATATGGATCCTGCGACCTATATTGGTCAAAAAGGATTGGAAACAGCTGGTCCAGACCTGTAAATCTTGGACCGGTTGTCAATTCCGAGGAGTGGGAATCACAACCCTCTTTTTCTTCGGATGGTACTACACTCTTTTTTGTCAGCAATCGCAAAGGTGGAAAAGGCAGTTCAGATATATGGAAGACCAACTTAAACCCTGATGGAACATGGAGCTCCCCGGTAAACCTTGGTGATTCAATAAACACACCTTTTGAAGAACAGACTCCATTTATACATCCCGATGATCATACCCTGTATTTCGCATCCAGAGGATTCCAGGGTATGGGCGGATCCGATATTTTTTATAGCCGTAAAGATTCAACAGGTAAATGGTGTAGGGCAAGAAACATTGGATATCCGATAAATACCTTTGCAGATGAAAATTCTTTGATTGTTAATGCTAAGGGGAATCTGGCATATATTTCTTCTGATAAATTGGGCGGAAAAGGGAAGCAGGATATCTACCAGTTTCAGGTTTACGAACAAGCTAGACCCATACCGGTAACCTATTTCAAGGGAATTGTTTTCAATAAGGATACAAAACAGAAGTTAAGAGCGGATTTTGAACTGATCGAGCTGAAATCGGGAAAAACGATTGCGCATGCTGAATCTGATTCTCTAACCGGAGCATTCTTACTTATTCTACCAGTTCATAATGATTATGCTTTAAATGTATCAAAACCCGGCTACTTATTTTTTTCAGAGCATTTTTCATTAGCGAACATTCATTCACTCGCCAAACCATTTGTTAAAAATATTCCCCTGAAGGAGATTAAAATGGGTGAAATTGTTGTCCTGAAAAATATTTTTTTCGATACGGATAAATATAACATCAAACCGGAGTCACAGGTCGAACTTCAACGGTTAATTGATCTCCTAAGGAAAAATCCAAATATCCATATTGAAATAAGCGGGCATACCGATAATGTTGGAACACAGGAGTATAATGCTGAGTTGTCGTTGAACCGGGCGAAAGCAGTCTGCGGATACCTGTCAGAACACGGAATTGCTGGAAACCGGATGTCGTATGCCGGCTATGGCTTCTCCAGGCCAATTGATACGAATGAAACGGAGCAGGGAAGAGCAAGCAACCGTAGAACAGAGTTTAAAATTATCGGTAATTAGTAACAATTCCGTAAATATTCTTACCTTTGCACCCCAAAAAATCTAGGGGATCAAAATGATCAAAATAACACTTCCAGATAACTCGGTTAAAGAATTTCCGAAGGATATTACCGGATTGGAAATTGCCAAAAGCATTAGTGATGGTCTGGCAAGAAATGTTTTGGCCATCAAGGTGAATAATGAAGTGTGGGACCTCACCCGATCCATTACATCGGATGTAAAGGTTAAATTATTGACCTGGGACGATCCGGAAGGAAAATCAACGATGTGGCATTCCTCGGCTCATTTGATGGCTGAAGCAATTGAACTCCTATATCCCGGAGTGAAGTTTGGTATCGGTCCGGATATTGAAAATGGCTTTTATTATGATATTGATTTTGGCTCTTATTCAATATCTTCGGATGATTTTCCAAAAATCGAGAATAAAATGCTGGAACTTGCAAAAGAAAAACAGCAGTTTATCAGAAAATCTGTGACCAAAAGCGAAGCCATAAGATATTTTGTCGGGAAACAGGATGAGTATAAAGTTGAGCTTTTGAAGGATTTACAGGATGGGCAAATAACTTTTTATGAAACAGGACATTTTACTGATTTATGCCGTGGACCGCATTTGCCCGTAACAAGTCCAATAAAAGCAGTTAAGTTATTAAATATTGCAGGTGCCTATTGGAGGGGTGACGAAACTCGAAAACAACTGACACGCATCTATGGTATCACTTTCCCGAAACAAAAAGAACTTCAGGATTACCTGGTCTTGCTTGAAGAAGCAAAAAAGCGTGATCATCGTAAATTAGGAAAGGAACTTGAGCTATTCACCTTCTCACAGAAAGTCGGATTGGGGTTACCTCTTTGGCTTCCACGTGGTGCGCAATTACGTGAACGGCTGGAACTATTCCTTAAAAAAGCACAAAAGAAAGCTGGTTATGTTCCTGTAATCTGTCCACATATAGGCCATGTGGATCTTTATAAGACATCGGGCCATTATCAGAAATATGGAGAAAGTTCATTTAAACCAATATCAACACCAGTTCCTGGCGAGGAATTCTTCCTTAAACCGATGAACTGTCCCCACCACTGTGAAATATACAAAGCACTTCCCAGATCATACAAAGACCTTCCGATTCGTTTCGCTGAATTTGGTACAGTTTACCGTTATGAACAAAGCGGGGAACTGCACGGTCTCACAAGAGTTAGAGGTTTTACACAGGATGATGCCCATATTTTCTGTACCCCTGAACAAGTTAAAGATGAATTCAAGGGGGTAATGGATATCGTCATGTTGATCTTTAAAGCCTTGAATTTTAGGGATTTTACAGTTCAGATTTCACTTCGTGATCCTGAAAATAAAGAAAAATATATCGGCAATGATGAGAATTGGATCAGGGCTGAGAGAGCCATCCTGGAAGTCGCTGAAGAACGTGGTTTGAATACTGTCATCGAACTGGGTGAGGCTGCGTTTTATGGTCCGAAAATGGATTTTATGGTTAAAGATGCCCTTGGCAGGAAATGGCAGCTCGGAACGATCCAGGTAGATTATAATCTTCCGGATCGATTTGAACTGGAATATGTTGGAAATGATAACTTGAAACATAGGCCGGTAATGATCCACAGAGCGCCTTTTGGTTCCATGGAAAGATTCGTCGCCGTTCTCCTTGAACATACCGCGGGTAACTTCCCTCTTTGGCTCACCCCCGACCAGGCTATCGTATTGCCAATCAGTGAGAAATTTCACGATTATGCAAAAAAAGTTTTAGAATTGCTAAATAATTCCGATATTCGCGCCCAGGTTGACTTACGGAATGAAAAGGCTGGCAAGAAGATTCGGGATGCCGAACTCTTGAAAATTCCATTTATGCTTGTGGTCGGAGAACGGGAAGAACAGAATGGATCGGTTTCAGTCAGGAGGCATGGTAAAGGTGATCTGGGTCCGCAGAAAATTGAAGACTTTATAAACACCATACACCAGGAAGTTCACATTGAGCTGGGAGATCAATAATCATAGTATTAATAAAACATAGGAGGGAATACTATAGTTACTCAATACAATAACCCGAGAAGATATACAAAACCCGGGAAAAAAGAAGAACCTTATAATATTAATGAATATATAAAATCACCTGTGGTTCGTGTAGTAGGTGAAAATATCCAGCCTGGAATTTATAATATCAGGGAAGCACTAAACATTGCGGAAAATCTTGGTCTTGATCTGGTGGAAATTTCTCCGACCGCCAATCCCCCGGTTTGTAAAGTGATCGATTATAAGAAATTTCTTTACGAACTGAAGAAAAAGCAGAAGGAGATGAAAGCCAAAACTGCCAAGATTATTGTTAAAGAAATCAGACTGGGTCCCAATACAGATGACCACGATTTTAATTTCAAATTAAACCATGCGATAAAGTTCCTGAAAGATGGTGCAAAAGTAAAAGTTGACGTTTTTTTTAAAGGCAGGTCTATTATTTATAAAGAACAGGGAGAATTAATATTACTGAAGTTTGCACAAGCTCTGGTCGAAATTGGAAAAATAGAACAAATGCCGCGTTTGGAGGGAAAACGCATGATCATGATCATAACTCCCAAAAAATAATTATTAAACTGTGAAGTTTTATTTGAGGGATCTAAAGTCCCAAAATTATTTCATCATATAAATAAAAAGGGTAAAATGCCAAAAATGAAAACCAAATCCGGAGCCAAAAAAAGATTTGCGCTTACAGGTACCGGTAAAATTAAAAGAAAGCATGCTTATAAGAGTCACATTTTGACAAAAAAGACAATCAAAAGGAAACGGAATCTTACTTATTCCACTCTCGTTGATAAAGCAGATGAGGCTAATATAAAAGAAATGCTTCAGGGTTAATAAACAAGTTGTTTAACTTACTTGCAGCTCCATAAGATCCCCCAGCGGGGACGCTCAAGTAAAAAAAATGAATTATGCCAAGATCAGTAAATTCAGTAGCTTCAAGAGAACGAAGGAAGAAGATCCTTAAAAGAGCGAAGGGTCAGTTTGGAAGAAGAAAAAATGTCCTTACCGTAGCAAAGAACTCGGTAGAGAAAGGACTCACTTATGCTTACCGGGATCGCCGTACCAAGAAAAGAAACTTTCGTGGACTTTGGATTATAAGAATCAATGCGGGTGTCCGTGAATTTGGGATGTCATATTCGGTGTTCATGGGAAGACTAGCAGAAAAAAACATCGCCCTGAACCGGAAAACACTTGCCGACTTGGCGATGAATCATCCGGAAGCATTTAAAGCGATAGTCGAAGAAGTAAATAAATAACCCGATTCAGGATCCCATTGCCAACACCAATTCGCGGATTGGTGCTTCTATTCCTTTCGATTCAGTTCATAGTAATTCTTCATGAAAAGTTGCAACTGATCGGCTCGCAGGTTTTTAGCGATTATTTCTTTTTTCTCATTAAGGATATAGATAACCGGTGTCATCGAGATGTCGTATTGTTCATGATAGTCTCCCGTCAATGTACGGGGACCATCGACATTGATCCAGTTCATCTTTTTCTTCTTTATCTGTGACTTCCATTTCGTTAGAGAAGTATCGGAACAGATAGTAAAAATTGTAATTCCGTAAATCTCATGGTTCTTATCATAAAAATCTTTGATTTTTGGAATTTCCATTTCACAATGTCCGCAATCAGGATCCCAGAAAAGTAAGATCAAAAACTTCGATTCAATGTTATGCATCGAGATTAGTCGGTTATTTGTATCTGTCATTATCATATTCGGCGCCTTCTGACCAATCAGGATAGGCCTTATACGGTTTGCCTTTTTAATGATATTTTCTAACGTTGTCTTGCTTACCCATGGGGTATTGCCTGTTACATAATATTTATCTACAAGGTGAACGAATATTTTGTCGAATCCCATTATTTCTGAATTTTCATAATGGTTCGTTGTAAACCAAATCAAATATTTGAACATTTCCTGGTTAGGCTGTACTTTATCGATCAACCGATCGATTTCGGCTATAATAGTGTCGGGATTTTGTATAACAACTTTATCAAAATATTTTTGAAGCTTGTTGTGAAACACCGGAGTCCTCAGTAATCTGTCATCGGAGAAGTCCGTATCATCCCAGTAATGCTGATAGAAATAAAAATAGGTTGAGTTGGGATCAGATTGCCCATTCTTTATATTTGAGGTTGGAATAAGACTGGGCTCTTTCATGGCATTCAGCATAAATGCAAGAAATGATGATGGATACTTTTTTATTAGATCGAGCTTGTAGTTAATTATTTCCTGATTAATAGAGTCAATCTTTTTTTGTATTTCTACACTATCTGATGGATGTGATTCAACCCTTTTCCCTTTTATCAATAACTGAATTTCATCATATTTTTTTTTGTTATAATCTAGGTATTGATAAAACAAAAGGTTCTCCGGTGAGCCAGAAACCACCATCTTACCTGAAAGATCACATAAATCAGTTTCCATCGTAAACCGTGAATCATTATTAATAACGAAATCAAAATGCAGTTTTTCCGAAACTACAAATATGTACATTCCTTTAGGCAAACTGTCTTGAACTTTAAAGGTGCAACGGCCGGCAGCATCAACTTTTACCGTGTCTTTGATATAGGTTCCATTACCATAATAATTCGCAATAAGACACGTGGTATCCTTTAATCCAATGATTTTAAAGTTGATCCTAATACCTCGCTGTGAAAAGCCTGGACAACAAAAAAATAAAAAGAATAATAAATAAACCGGGAATATCAATCTCATATTTAAGGTTAATCTTTCTATAACGATAAAAAATAATTCCTATTTTTCTGCCTAATAAGGTTTAAAAAAGAAACGTACAAAAAAATATCCGATGACTTCGTTTAATGTCTCCCGGACCCCTTTACCTGACTTCCACCAGTCTTTAGAACTATAATAGAAATTTTTCACGGAAATAATGCCTACATGAATTGAGTCACCCATGGCATATTGAAAAAGCAATCTACTCCGTCCACCATGAACTCCCATAGTCATAACATTTATTGATCTGACACTGGATTTGTGTGAATTAAACCATCGTTTCAATTCTTTTGCTGAATTATATGTCCTGTCATTTCTTATCTCGGAAGTCGAAACGACAACTAATTTTGTTGAATCAAAACCCGACTTAATCAATGAGGCGGCAGCCACTTTGGCAGTGTTATCATAAGAAGCGAGTAAATGACCCCACTCAAGTGGCGTCCCGGTGGTAATAAGTAGTTTATAATGACCCTGGTTGAATTCCCGTATGGCCGAGTCAATAACATAATCGTTAACAAAACCCTCCAATACAAGGATTTCTGTTTTTTCACGCTTAACCGGGGCGATAATTCGATATAAATTATCTATGAGGAAAAAAAAGGAAATAAAAATGATGAGTAATATCAGTAGCCAGCCCCAGATAGTCAGTCCCCACCTGAATTTCCTGCTTACAAAAAAATAAGATTTTTCGATTGATTTCATAGGTTAAGCTGTTAAGTGTTCTTTACGGAGTAAATCATTTACCGTTTTTACCGGATTGAAAGTAATAATCGGTACCTCAATAAAAATCGTGATCCAATCAGACATTGCGCCATTCCATAAGCCGGGAAGTTCCTGGGCTTTCAAGGTTTTACCTCCGGTTGATTTTAATGAAATCAAACCCGTATCTTCATCAACATATTTCGACAATCGGAAGGTATTTCCCTTGTAGTCTTTAATACAGCATACCAGATCAACCGGATTAAAATGTGTTGAAGCATAAAAAATCTTTTTCTGACTATTATTATTAAAATCAATCTGGGAACTTTCAACGATCTGTAAAGCCTGCCGATGCTTCCGGTCAGATACCCAAAATGGACCACCACCCGGTTCGCATTCATTTTTCACCATACCGCAAACCCTTATGGGACGGTTAAATTGTGAAACAAGATATTTTAATTGAGAATCGATATCTTTATCCTGGAAATTTTCCGGAAAATTTAGATTCAACATTTCCCGGCCAAACTTCTCCATTTCAAGTATATCTTTTGGCGAAATAAAATTATGTTCAGCATTGACGAGAAAACTAATTATTTTTTTTTGTATATGAAGGAGATAACCTCCTATAAGCTTTTTATAAAGGAAGGTAGGTTCTTTTAATCTGTCCGGTACTATATTATCTATGTTTTTAATAAATATCAGGTCAGCATCAATTTCATTCAGGTTCTCAAGAAGTGCTCCATGTCCGCCGGGACGGAATAATAAACTGCCGGTTTGATCCTTGAATGGTTCGTTGAATTCGTCAACTGCAATAGTATCCGTTGATGGTCTTTGCACCGAAAAAGTAATTTCCAGCCCGACTCCGTATCGTTCCTCATATTTCTTAACCACGCCGGAAAACATATCTTCCATTTTTTTACGATGTTCGGGGGAGATTGTGAAATGAATTCTCGCCATGTTCCCCCTGCCTTTTGCATAATTCGCTGCTTCAACAAGATGTTCTTCCGCTGAAGTTCTTATTTCCTCAGGATACCGATGAAATCCAAGGAGCGCTTTTGGAAGATTAGAATAATCGAGCCCCCTGGAGGTCAGAATGTATTCAATAATTTTGTTATACTCATTTTTTGAGATTAGTTCGTCTATTCCTGATCCTTTATCTTGAATTGCCGTTGATAAGATAGGGTAGAAGGCAATCTCCTGTATATGTGAAAAGAAATAATGAACCGAATTGAAATTTTGTTTTTGAGTATCATCCTGAAGATCAATTTTTTGTGTCGGATTTTTATCCCTGAATTCGAATAGGTGTTTAAACATTCGGCTCGCAGCTCCGGAGGCAGGTACGAATTTTACAATTTTAAGATTGTTGAGCGATTTTTCAAACAATTTTATGTATCTTGTTCTTAATTCATTATTTAGTGAAGCAATACCATCATGGATCGTCGCCGGCCTGATTAAGTTTATATAAGGAAATCCTTCTCTGAAAAAATTAATTTGCTTTTCTATTTTACTAAGTTCGATCCCTTTTGCTCTAATCTGTTCTAAATCGTGTCGGTCAAACATCTTTTGATTTTTATAATTTTAAAACAAATTTATCTGAAAAAATGAAATATCCATACAAACATCGTTTATGCAAACCGCTGATGATAATAATGGATTTTCCATGTATTCATTAATTAGTGTCTGTCTATAAAGTCCCCCTCATTTGCTAACAACCCTAAGCTTTCATGCCTTGAAGGAGGATTTTTCAAGGGAAAACCTATCATATTATATACTCGCCCGATGCCATTGTTCACAACTCGTTTTTTTTGTCAGCATCCCCAAGATTTCAACAATTCGACGATACTCTTCTCACTCCACTTCACGGTTTTTGTTTCAAAAAGGTTGATATTACCGAGCTTTCAAATAGTTATTATATAAGTGGCACTGGCTTCAACCTGGATACAACCTGACCTGTTAGCACCCTAAAATTATATGCTAAAACACTCCAAAGAACTTTAGATTGAAAATGGACCCAGCCTTTCCAATTACAGGTAAAAACCTTATAGCCACGTTTGATATTCGAAATAATAGCTTCCATGGCACTTCTCCATTTCTTCAAGCGGGTGATCATGTTGAGACTACTGGCAATATTTTGCATGCTGCCTACTACCTTATTAAAAACGATATTAGCGATACCTGCTTCTTGCGCGTAGTTGAGATTATGCAAACTTGCATACCCCCCGTCGGTTGTGCTGTCTCTGGGAACAATCCCGTAATTTTCAATGACCCGGTTGATGGTGGGTTCATACAATGATTTGTCGGCAGGATTCCCAGTAAGTATTTGGCAATCGAGAACCATGTTACTTTTCCCTGCCGCCAGATTGATCTTATGACCAAACTGTACATCACGCTGGCCTTTCACAATAATATCGGTATGTAATTCATAAATCGAAAACAGCTTCTCATCATTGGGAACCTTTTCTCCTTCAAGCTCTTTACGGTATGTCACATCATACACTTGTTCCATTAGATCCAGCAAGCTTTCCAGCTTTGCCTGAATAATACATGCGGTAATACTCGTGGGCTTTTTTTTTATCGCATTCGAAGTTTGATTCAATACTTTGGTGAACAGTATCAATTGCTTCTCAAATAATGGAAGACGCTTGGATTCACCGCGAGTGACATTAATCTCATAATATGTTTTCTTGGCCGATTTGGTGTAATCGATAAAATCAAGCGTGTTGATTTCTTCCTTCAACTGGGACAAAAGACGGGTACTTGTTTTGACACAATCCCACACCAATGAGTTATTGGTCGGATAATGGATATTGGTCTTTACAACGGTTGAATCCTGTGAAACACTCTGTACGTCTTCCAGTCCCTCACTAATGGCAATTTTGTTGATCTCTACTAATAGTCGATGTAGGGATTCAGGTTTAATACGGGAAATATACTTCTGAAACATTTGAAAGCTAAACGGATTACGGTCATCCAGTTTGATAAACGTCTCACATATCCTGGAGTCACTTTGTGCATATTCCAATTCACGGTAATCTATGCCCTTCATCTCCTTGTAAATTGCCGCACGAACAATTTGCTCAACACTGGGTGTATCCTGCCGGCCAAAAGTTGAAGCTCGTTCGCTACCAATGATATCGGAACTCAGCATTAAAATTAGATCTGGACGAGATTCTAAAATAGTATCTATTACGCAAAACTCAGGATTAAGGCTCCAATCGGGCTTCTCGAACTTCAGAAGTAAATCATTGAAAAGTTTCATGGTTTCAGTATCTTTGATTCGAAGTTACCTGGAACTTTTTGAAGAAAGTACGTCAATCCCCAGTATTTATTAACATTTTAAGTTTAAAGACAGACACTAATTAAATATGCGAATTGACAAAACATAATAGTTTACAATTGTAATTACATTTGTAAATTTACAAATTGATATTTTATTTTCTATCTATCATACATGTAAACTCATTTTATTAAATTTAACTCAATAGTATTTAGTAGGTTATATTATTATTGATAATAATGGTTAATATAAATTCTTCAATTATAAAGAAATTGAAACCGATCAAGTTCAATTTACGAATTTAGCTAAGTTACAAATGTAAATTAATAAAATGTTTTATTTATATTTTTATAATAAATAGTTAATAACCAATAATATAAATAATTTATCTAATCAAATAGTTTAAATAAAACTTTATATACATGTGTAATATGAAAATTGTATCTTTACAATGTCTTTTTAAGGGTAAATTAAATGATTGAACGTATCCTGTCTATTATTAAATCAAAAAATCTTACTCCTTCTCAATTCGCCGATGAAATTGGAATTCAAAGATCAGGGATATCACACCTGATTTCTGGAAGAAATAAACCCAGCCTGGAGTTTATTTTGAAAATAGTAAAAAGGTTTCCGGATATCGATCCTACTTGGTTACTATTGGGTACAACAAAACCTGATCAGGAAGTTCTAAATTTCGAGCCTTCAGTTTTTAACGAGAAAAACTCCTTGAATGAATCACCAATGGAAAAAAAATCCAGATCCATACCCGAAGTTAATAAGATAGAGAAAACCGAAAGCCTGGTGGAAAAGATAATAGTTTTATACAGGGATAATTCATTTAAAGAATACTCTCCCAAATAGATCTTATGAATACTGTTCAATAAAAGAAAAGAAAAAATTTTCTTCTCGTATTGCACTTTCATCACTATCAGAACCATGAACAGCATTCTCAGTCAGATTTTTACCATAAATATTTCGAATGGTTTCTTTCTCAGCCTTTAAAGGATCTGTAGCCCCAATGAAGATTCTAAAGTTTTCAACGGCATTTTCTTTTTCAAGGATGGCAGCAACGATCGGGCCCGAAGACATGAATTCGACCAGTGAGTTATAAAAAGGTTTGCCTTGATGCATCTCGTAAAACTGCCCTGCCTGAAACGGGGTCAGTTGCACAAGCTTTAAGGCAACGATCCGAAATCCTGCTTCTTCAATTTTTGAAAGAATCTGACCAGAGTATCCGCTTCTGTAAGCGGAGGGTTTTATCATTGTAAATGTTCTGTTTCCATTCATGGACATGTGTATTTTAGGGCGGCAAAAATACTACTATATTTCAAATTATCACTACTTTTGTGGACCCGAAAACACAGACAAATTTGAAACACTCGGATTACCAACTAATTCAGGAGAAGCTTACTTTACCAAAAAGAATAATCCTTACAACGCATGCAAATCCCGATGGTGACGCCATCGGGTCGTGCCTGGCCATGTATTTCTATTTGTCGAAGAAAAACCATTTCGTGAATATGATTATCCCTGATCCTTTTCCTGAATTTCTTTCATGGTTGCCAGGACAGGAAAAAATTCTAGTGTTTGAACAGGATAAAGAAAAATGTATTTCACTAATCGATACTGCTGAACTGATTTTTAGTCTGGATTATAATAATCTCGGACGTTTGAATGAAATAGAAGATCATGTTGTAAAGTCACATTCATTAAAAATTCTATTTGACCACCACTTATATCCATCTGAACAATTTGATTTGAAGATTTCCATTTCCGCAACCTCTTCAACTTCAGAATTGATTTATGATTTTATCGTTGCCTCCGGAGACCGGCATCTACTCGATAAAAAGATTGCGGAATGTATCTACACCGGAATCATTACGGATACCGGTTCATTCAGTTATTCCTGTAATTATACTAAAACCTATCAGATAATTGCCGACCTGTTTACTTTTAAAATCGATGGAGAGCATATACATCGGTTGGTATATGATACTTATTCTGAGAGCCGTCTGAGACTGTTAGGATACGCTATCAGCAAAAAGTTAGTCGTTTTACACCAATATAACACGGCCTATATTGCAATAGATAAAAGCGAGCTAAACCGTTTCAATTATCAGGTTGGAGATACAGAAGGATTAGTAAATTTTGCTCTTTCAATGAATGATATCAATCTTGCAGCGCTTTTTATGGAACGTGACGGAATCATCAAAATTTCATTCCGATCAAAAGGAAATTTTTCTGTTGATACATTTGCCCGGATAAATTTTAACGGAGGCGGACATAGAAACGCTTCAGGGGCAAATTGCGAAACGTCACTTGATGAGACTGTCCAAAAGTTTTTAAACCTGTTACCGGAGTATGGTAAATTGCTTAAAAAGGTCTATTGAAAAAGCCGGGAACCATCATGTAGTTTTATACCCTAACTCATTATTGATGGTTTTTTCACTATTCAGCCTTATTGGATGTGATAATGATATAAAAGTTTCTCATTCTTCCTCAAATATTCGACCATTCGATGACACGATTGTAAATTATAACAGACAGGTTGTGAAAACTGAAAACCAAGAGATTGAAGATTTCATTGAGCGGTATAAGTGGAAAATGAAAAAATCCCAAACCGGATTGAGATATATAATCTATAATCTGGGAAATGGTCCAAAAGCCAGCAAGGGAAAACTTGTAAAAATAAATTACTCGGTAAGATTACTTAACGGGAAAGAAATCTACAACTCTGATAAGTTAGGTGCAAAACAGTTTATTGTAGGTCAGGGTCAAATAGAATCCGGGATTGAAGAAGGAATCTTAATGTTGAGGGCAGGAGACCGGGCTAAATTCGTTATACCATCACATTTAGCGTATGGATTGTTGGGAGATTTGGATAAGGTTCCTGAAAGGGCTGTTTTGATTTATGATATAGAGGTGCTGGAAATATCAACAAATCAAAAGCCTCCCAGGTAATTTTTTATATTTCGGGTAAAATAATCGAAATTGACTGTCGCTGTTGAGTTAAACTACCAAACAACTGGATGAAGTTATCATCGGGTTTGGATTAAAAATTTTAATAAATGTTAATAAATTAAATGCTTTGGGTGGTTCGTAAGTGTTTTTAAAAATCGACATTAAAAATTTGGTCCTGAAGTAAGTACTTTACTATCTTGAGCAATGAAAAATGGAAATTGTTTTTGAATTACAAATAAATAAATAATAACAAAATCGATTAAAAAGAAAAGTATGAAAAAAGTGGTTTTGAATCCGTTAGCATGGTTAATGGTTATTTTATTGTTTTGGGGATGCACTTCAAAATATGCTGGTTTTGACAAGACTCAATCAGGGTTATATTACAAATTGTATAAAGTAAGCAAGGATACTACCAAGCCAAAGACCGGTGACTGGGTATCTCTGAATATGAGCTATAAGTACAAAGACTCATTGCTTTTTGATAATAAAAAAGCAATGGGTACGCCAATTAGGTTCAAACTACCGAATTCTGATTTTAAAGGTGATCTATACGAAGGTATCCACTTAATGTCGAAAGGAGATAGCGCTGAATTCATTATCAATGCAGATTCCTTATTCATAAAGACATTTCAGCAAAAGAAGAGGCCTCCTTTTATCGATACCAATAGCGTTGTACGGTTTTATATTACCTTGATCTCCACAGATTCTCCTGAAACATTAATGAAAAATGAAGA
>Ga0172376_10004713_pt1 | contig 15469 bp, 9 predicted proteins | sample Lak35m_FD_121114 | JGI IMG/M metagenome (GOLD analysis project Ga0172376, IMG submission 121114) | Freshwater microbial communities from Kabuno Bay, South-Kivu, Congo - kab_092012_35m | ecosystem: Environmental > Aquatic > Freshwater > Lake | place: Democratic Republic of the Congo: South-Kivu...
ACAGGCCCAACTCCCGCCATCCACAACGGCCTCACCCGTGAGACCGGAAATCTTCACCCCCACCAAGCCTGTCACCAACCAGCATTCAACCGATCAAACAACTTTCGGGACACTGACTAGCTCGTGTTTCCGCTCCCGTTGCGGAAAGTCGGGGAAAGGCTGCCCCACACGACTCGATCCCCAGATCCCCCCGACCCCTGCGCGCCGGACAGCCGGAATAATCGTCACAACCGCAGCAGGGGTAGGCCGGGCTGTGCCCGGCAGAGTAAACCGGCAGCATGAAACCAACAGCCAGCGCCGCCTCCGCAGCCCCCGTCGATTCCCGGCACACCCGGTCGCCTGATATGAAGCGGCACCAGTGGCGTTGACGAGTCGCTGCTTTTCTCACCCGGTCGCCGGCCTCAATCATGAACTCGGTTCCACAGTCCATTCCCGGTTTCCGGTCGCTCTACTGGGCGGACTTCACGATCCGCAGAGCGATCAACGCGATGATCATGGGCGTGGTTCTGGCGGCAGGTATCTGGTGGATGATTCAGCCGGTTCCCAATGCCCTGCCAGTGGCGGAACCGCCTCCAGAGGTTGTCTATGGCCCCTGGGTGTGTGCGGGCGGTCTGGTTTTCTCGGCGCTGGCCGGGATCGTCCTGATCCGACGGTATCTGCTGGTGAAAGAGATTCTGAACCACGGCACCGCGGTTAAAGGGACCGTCGAAGACATTGATATTTATGTCACAACCCGCCGCGACTCGAATTCCAGCCAGACGTCAACGACCCGGTCGTACTACGTCACTCTCCGTTATGACGTGCGGGGCTTCGACCAGAAGATCAGCATCAAGCTGCTCCATTCGCCATCGACTTACGGCATCAGGAAGGATGGCGAGGTCGATCTGCTGGTCCTCGATTCGGCACCGCACAAGCCGCTCATCCGAGCGGTCTACCTGGGCCGCACCGGTAACTGATCGCCGCACGGTCGCACGCGAAACTTTTGACGTGGCGGAATTCGCCAGGAGTCCTGCTCATGTCAGGTGCGAGAGCTTTCTCAGCAGCCATTCAGTCAGCATCAGGGTGACGATGGCGGCGAAGGTCAGCCAGGTGCTCCACAGAGGCAGGACTTCGACAGTGGTTTCCGTCAGGCGCGCGGGCTGGAAGGATTCCAGAGTCTGACGCACGGTGTCGAGTTCGCAGGCGCGGCCGCCGGATTCCGTCGCGATGTTTTCCTGCAGCGTCCGGTTGCGGGTCGCGCTGCGGCGTTCGGCGGACAGATCGGCCACAGCGAAGAACGCATCGACCGTTTCGCTCGCCACCGGGTCTTCCACCCGCAGCACATAGTTGCCGGATTCGCTGACGGGCAGTCGAGCTTCAAAGACGCCGGGGCGGAATTCGTTGAGCGTGATCCGGCGTTGACTGGTGTCCGAGGACGCTCCGTCCGCGTTCGGCAGCCACAGCTCGCCGCTCAGATGCCGGTTGTCGAGCGACTCGGCGGTCAGCGGTTCGAAGTTCTCGTCATAGGCTTCGACCGTGACGGCCACGGTCTCATTCGGCTGATACTGCTGGCGATCGGTGCGGACCACGAAGCGTTTCTGGCTGCCCAGCGCGTGGCTCAGGCCGAGGCGGTGAATGAGCTGGCCCCAGAACTGGCGGTAGTAGAGTTCGCCATACCGCCGCCGCAGACGCCACATTTCATTGAAGGCCAGATAGACGACTTCGCCGCGTCCGTACTTGCGGATGGCGATCAGCGGCTGAGGCGTCCGGCCATCGACGCACTTGTCGGTCGGATGTTCGGCCAGCACGGTGGTGCCGCTGGTTTCGATCCGTCGCACGGGTTGATACCAGGGCAGCTTGCCGAGGTTTCCCCAGGCTTTCGCGTTGTCGGCATCGGTCGCGCCCAGCCGCATGAAGTCGAAGCTGGAAGCCAGCGGCGTCAACTGCAGCTCAAACTCACTGGCATCGCGCGGCTGAGCATCCGCGTCCACGACCACGGGCAGCATGTTGCCGATCAGCGTTCCGGCCAGTTCGCCCGGCCCGAATCGCGGTCCGCCGATGACGACCAGTCCCCCGCCGAACGTGCTGACGAACTCGCGAACCATCTCGCCGAAGCGGCTGCTGAGCGCCGAGGCCGGCATATCACCCAGGAAGATCACGTCGTATTCAAAGAACTCGTTGCGGGGCAGAGTGACCGTCGGCAGAAACAGTTCGTTCTGTTCGCGAACGATCGGATCGGACGAACGCAGGAACGTGCGGAAGCCATCCATGCCGACCAGCTTGTCGCGATGAAAGACTTCCTTGACGAAGCGCCATTCCCACGTCGGTTCGTATTCGACGAACAGCAGCCGCATGAAGTCGTCGATGACGGTGACTTCCCGCGCGGATGAGTTGTTCTGTTCGATGATCTCACCGGCCACCGGTTCCACTTCGGCCGTGAACGCGAACCGGCCGGAATCTTCCGGAGTGAACGGGAATTCGAGGAAGCTCGTCGGACCGGTCAGCGTCACGGTGCGTTCGCCGACGGAGATGGTTCGCAGCGACGCGGTCTCGGAACCCGCTTCAATCGGGGCGGCGGTGACCTTCACCGTGACCGGAGTGCCCTCCAGTTGCTGCTGCCGCAGCGTCACGGAGATCGTCGTGCTTTCGGCCTTCTTCATCTTCAGCGAGGTCTGCAGATCGACGGCCAGGTCAATGGCCTGAGCCGCGCCGACTCCGGCCGTGAAGACGGGCACGCCGAGCCGCTTTGCCGATTCCAGCGGAGCCGGGCCGGAGTTGTGATTGAAGTCGCTGACCACCACGACGCCCGCCAGACTGCCGGCCGCATGCCGCCGGCGCAGGTCGTCGAAAGCGGCACTGAGCGATGTGACCGAACCGTTCGCTTGAAACTGTTTCGCCAGATGTTCGGGAGCCAGCGCGCGATCGGCCTGCGGGTCGCTCGACAGTTCCAGCGCCGTGACTTCATCCGCTTTCTGAAACTGAAAGACCTGCACTCGAAACCGTTCCTGCAGTTCCTGCAGCAGCTTCCCGCCATCCTGCCGGAGCCACGCGCGCACGAGATCCGAACGACTGACCGCCGCATCGTCCGCCGCGGACGACCGGCCGTCCGGTTTCGTCTCGACGGACGCCGTCCTGCCGTAGGGCGGGCTGTGCCCGCCAATTGCGTCCGTCCGGCCTTCCGGTTTCATTTCGACAGACGCCGTCCAGTCCGCGACTCTCTTCAACCTGTCGCGTTCCTCATCGGTCAACTGGTCTTCGATATTCATGCTGTCGGTGCCGTCGAGCACCATCCACAGCACGGGACGCGGATGCGACGTGAACGCCACTTCCAGAATCGGATCGGCCAGAATCAGCAGCAGCAGACACAGCAGTGTGCCGCGCAGAAAGCCCAGCAGAATACGGCGCCGGCGCGAGGCGCGCGGCTGATACCGCAGATAGAAGTAAGCGGCCGGAAAAGCCAGGGCGAGGCAGCCGAACAGAACCCAGGCGGGACCGTCATGAGCCCAGTCCGCGCCGAAGTTCAGACGCATTCCGTTGATGGCATCGACATCGTCCCGGCCAAGCATTCTGGCGATGAAGCTGTCCATGAGATCCTGTCGTCTGAAGGCTGGCTCGGAAGACTACGTCTGTTTCGCCCGCGTTCCCGGTGCCTCTGTGGTCAACGAGAAATGTTCACCACAGAGGCACAGAGGGGAGTGAAGCCGTCTGGAGGCCTGCAGAATCTGCCAGCCGGTCAGTTCCCGCGAAATCGAACAGTTCCAGTTCAACGCCTGTGTTCCGTTCTTCTGAATTTCTCTCCGTGTTCTCCGTGCCTCTGTGGTGAGTTCTGAATTCACTCCAGTGCCGGAGAATCACAGAAGCTGAACCATCCCGCGTGGTCACTTCTTCGGACGGTAACTGTGAGTCGCCTGGCCGAAGATGCTTTCCGCCGCTTCCATCAGAGTTTCGGACAGAGTGGGATGCGCGTGGATGCTGTCGGCCAGGTCGCGGGCCACGGTGGCCGTTTCCACGGCGATGACGGCTTCCGCGATCAGCTCACCCGCTCCGGCTCCGACGATGCCCACTCCGAGAATCCGCTGCGTCTCCGGATCGACAATCAGCTTGGTGAGGCCTTCCGTCCGTGCCAGCGACTGCGCGCGCCCTGAAGCCGCCCACGGAAAGCGGACGACCGTGACTTCGCGGTTTTCGGCCTTCGCCTGATTTTCGGTCAGGCCGCACCACGCGAGTTCCGGATCGGTGAAGACGACGGCGGGAATCGCGACGCAGTCGAATTCCGCCGGCTCACCCAGCAGCGCTTCGATCGCGACTTTTGCTTCGCGCGTGGCCTTGTGAGCCAGCATGGGTTCGCCGGCCACGTCGCCAATGGCGAGGATATTCGGATCGGCGGTCCGCTGTTTCCTGTCGACCTTGATGAAGCCCTTGTCGTCGACTTCGGCCTTCGTGTTCTCCAGCCCCAGCCCGCGGCTGTTCGGACGCCGGCCGATCGAGATCAGCACGCGATCGAATGTCTGCGGAGTCTCCACGCCTTCGCCCTGCAGTTCCGCGACGATGCCCGCGCGCTTCGCGGTCAGACTGGCAACTTTCGTGTTGAGATGAATCGCCTTGAAGTGACCTTCCAGCCGCTTCTGCAGAGGCCGGACAAGATCGCGATCCGCGCCGGGCAGCAGGCCGGACAGCATTTCCACAACGGTCACTTCCGATCCCAGCGCGTCATAGACCGAACCCATCTCCAGTCCGATGTAGCCGCCACCGACAACCAGCAGCCTCTTCGGAATATCCGCGAGAGCCAGCGCGCCGCTGGAATCCATGACGCGTTCATCGCCAATCTGAAACGCGGCGGGCATCGCGGGCGTGGAACCAGTCGCGACGATGGCGGTCTTGAACGACATTCGGTCCGTGGTGCCGTCCGGCTTCTTCAGCTCCAGCGTGTTTGAATTCAGGAAGCTCGCGCGGGCCTGTACCAGTTTGACGCCGCGTGCTTTGCAGAGCTGTCCGATGCCGCCGGTCAGATTGCCGATGACGGTGTTCTTGAAGCCGCGCAGCTTGTCGAGGTCGAGCTTCGGCTTCCCGAAGCTCAGACCGCAGGCTTCCGCTTCAGCCGCTTCGTGAATGAGCTTCGCCACATGCAGCAGCGCTTTGGACGGAATGCAGCCGCGATGCAGACAGACCCCGCCCGGCGCGGCCTCATCCGTCACCAGCGTGACGTTCAAACCATGATCGGCCGCATGAAACGCCGCCGGATATCCACCGGGGCCAGCCCCGATCACCACGACATCGCTGCTCAACTCAGCCATGAACTCCGTCTTTCGTCGAGAGAAGTCTTCCGGGATGAAACGACCACTGCGGCGGTCAGCTTTCGCCCGGTCCGGAATCTGAAATGACAGGCAAGAGTAGGCGAAGCCCGCCGGCAAGTCAGCTCAGCGGAAACCCGTCCGTTCGATTCCCGAAACGAGTGCGATCCTTCATTCTTCCCGTTCGGACTTCCCTCCCGGTTTCTCTGAAAGGTTCCATTGTGGCCGTCACTCTCAGCCAGTTCTCCCGCAGTCTGACCGTCGAGACCGCGTTCTCGGTGCTTGCCGTGGCCAAACAGCTCAAGGCCCAGGGCAAGGATGTTGTCGAGCTGGAAATCGGCGACAGCCCGTTCGACAGCACGGCCAGCGCGAAGACCAGCGGCGTCGCGGCCATCGAAGCCAATCAGTCGCATTACTGCCCGTCGCCCGGCCTGCCTGAATTCCGGGCCGCAGCCGCGCAGTTCGTGAAGTCCGAATTCAACATCCCGGCCGAAGCCGCGAACGTCATCGTCGGACCGGGCGCGAAGGTCTTCGAGCAGTTCTTCTGCGAAGCGTTCCTCGACGCCGGTGACGGCTGCCTGGTCTTCAGTCCGTACTTCCCGACCTACATCCCGAACATCCTGCGCCGCGGAGCGCGTCCGGTCATGGCGTCGCTCAAACAAAGCAACGGCTTCCGGCCCTCCATCGACGACATCGAGAAGTTTCTCAACACCGATCCGTCGCCCCGCGCGATCATGCTGAACTCGCCGCACAACCCGACCGGCGGCGTCATGACCGAACAGGATCTGCGCGACATCGCTGATCTGGTCCGGGGAAAGAACGTCGGCGTTTTCAGCGACGAACCGTATTGCCACATGGTCTGGAAAGGCCGGCACCTGTCGCTGCTCGAACAGCCCGGCATGATGGACCAGTGCCTGGCGGCTTACACCTTCAGCAAGTCGTACAGCATGAGCGGCTGGCGGCTGGGCTTCAGCATCGCCGGACGCGAGATTACGGATGCCGTGTCGAAGATGGTCAACACGACGCTGTCCTGCACGCCGCCCATCGTGCAGCTGGCCGGAAAAGCGGCTCTGGAACGTGACAGCGCCGAACGCGACGCGGTCATGCAGAAGTTCCGCGAGAAAGTCGTGCTGCTGACCGACGGACTCAACCGGATTGAAGGCATCCGCACGCTCGATCCGACCGCGACGTTCTATGTGTTCCCGAACGTGGCTCCCATCTGCAACCGGCTGGGAATCACCAGCCACGGCCTGGCCCTGTATCTCTGCGAAGGCGCGGACGATCAGTTCGGAGTGGCCTGCCTGGGCGGCGAATGCTTCGGTGAAGCGGGAGCGGGCTTCCTGCGGTTCAGCTGTGCCGAACCCAACGAGCGGCTGCTGCAGGCTCTGGACTTCCTGCCCAAAGCCTTCGCCCGCCGCGACCGCGTCGATGCCTGTCTCGAAAAGAATCCGCAGCACCGGCTCAAAGCACCGTATGCCGTGGAGTAGCGGATGCCGTGGAGTAGCTGCGAGCGTTCCGCCGACGGGGGTATCTGCCTCTGAAGAGACCTTCCGTCGGCGGAGCGACGGACCATTCAGCGGGAGGTGGAGTGGCCGGGGCAGGAGTCCGAGCGCTGACTCCCGCCCGACGGCGGCCCTCGTGGAACGCGGGCGTTACTCGATCGCGATGCGGTAACCGAGCGCGCCGATCGGAGCGCCCTTCTCCACCTTGCGATAGTTCTCGTGACACATGATGCACTTTTCGAGAACCACCGGTACTGGAGTCATGGCGCGCAGATAGCGCTGCCCCTTTTCGTCCTTCTCAACGGATTCGTGCCAGCCGCCGCCCTTTTTCAACGCCGCGACTCCCGCCTTCTCAAAATCGTCCTGTGGATTGTTTTCGTCATTGATCGGCTCGCCAGCGATGTCGATCAGCCGCACGTCGTGATGCCCCTTCTTCTTCATCTCGGCGAACAGTGCTTTCGCGGCCGATCCCGCCGGCAGATCGCTCGTTTCCGTGACGTAATGCTGAGTGACCAGAACAACCGCTGTCTTGTAGAGGTCGTCCAGCATCTTCACCTGTTTACGAGTCCGTTCCACCGCCGCGTCTTTTTTCGGCTTCACTTCATCAGCACCATCCGCGCTGAAGGCAATCACCAGTCCCAGAGCGGCGCAGACGCCCCCCGCCAGAATGTGTCGAGTCCACTGTTTCATGAGCGCTTCCTTCCGATTCAGGTCATGGACGAGATGCTGCGACCCGGTCTGACCACATCACTGAGCCGCACGCTGTTGAGGTACTCGAGCTGCAGTCGTTCGGCTTCCGCGAGAACTTTCCGCAGCCGGCACCCCGGCTGTATGACGCAGACCTGTTGACCAGCGGCAACACACTCCAGCAGGTGCATGCTGCCCTCCAGGCTCTGCACGACCTCACCCACGCGGATGTCTTCGGGGGCGCGAGCCAGTTCCAGCCCGCCGCCCACACCGCGAATGCTGCGGATGAATCCCTGCCGGGCGAGTGTCTGCACGATCTTGGCCACATGATCCTTCGAGATGCCAAAGAAATCACAGATGTCCGCGATCGTGCAGCGTTCTTTTTCGCCCGCGAGATACATCAGCACGCGGAGTCCGTAATCGGTCTGCAGAGAGAGTTTCATGGTAAACAGGTAAAAGAGGAGCTTCAAATACTTGTTTAGCTCGCGAACGCCGGGTGCGTCAAGTGATGCGATGAAGAATCCGGGCTTCGTGAGAGCAGGCAGACCACTCCGAACACCGTGGAGTGCGACTGCAACCCATGAGGCATTTCTCGGTGTTCTCCGTGTCTCTGTGGTGAAAAATCGAACGCACCACCGAGACACAGAAGAAAACAGGTAAAGGTCAGGGTTTCCGTTTGACGTGCAGAATCACCGGCCACGAGGTCTGACCTTCCTCGTTGCTCCGCAGGTGGAAGACTCGCGTCTGTTCCGGCACCCACGGCGCGGCGGTCAGGAAGAACTGCCGCTGAGTCTGGCCTTCGACGATCAGCAGACCGTTCAGGCCGATGTTGTCGATAATGATGCCGTGTGGCAGATTCTGTGAGATGGCTTCAAATCCGATCCGGCCGTCGAACTTGTTGCGTTGAATGTGAACCCGCGCGGTGACGGTTTCTCCGGGCGCGATCGTGATCTCCAGCGGATTCTGCTTTCCGAATTCCGGAGTCGCGACGTCTCCGCCTGAGACATCCGGACCGATCGCGACCAGAACCTTTGGAGTGTCGATCAGTTTGATCTCACCGAGCGACCCGGCTTCCCGTCGGACTTCCTGACCGTTGATGGTGGTGATGGCGGTCAGCTTTGAGGCTTTGGCGTTGTCGGCGGTGGGCATCGGGGCGCCGGCTTCAGCATTCAAAGTTCCATAAGCCACCGTTTGATGCTCGGCGATGACGAGCGGCGCGGTCGCGTGAAAGCCGGGCGGCAGGCCTTCCAGTTCAATCCGGATCGGACCTTCATATCCATCCCGGCGGTCGGCCACGACGATGAATTCCTTGCCGCTGCCGGCGGGAACAGCCGGATTCACGTTCTCCACGCGGATCGAAAAGTCCGGCCGCGCAGGACGGGCAGTCACTTCATAGGTGAACTTCTCACCGTGAAAGCCGCGCGTGTCTCCGACTCGCAGCAGGTACTCGCCATCCTGCGGCGCGGTGAAATGCAGTCGCGAGTCCGTGCCCAGTTCGCGTTCGGAATCGTCGTCGTTCTCGTAGTTGACGGTGAATGTCGGCAGACCGTTCGGCAGCAGCTTCGTTCCGACCGGATGCGGCTCGACGATGTAACACGGCTCAAAGACCGCGTGCGATGTGGCGGTGGTATCGAAATACAGCCGGCGGTTTCCTCGCTCCGGATAGAAGACGAAACCGGAATCCGGACCGCGGGGCCACAGCCACAGCTTCGCGACTTCGCCGTTCATGTAGAGGTACTGGTTGAGGTCCATCTCTTCCCAGTTGTGAACGCGGCAGTCGCGCGTGTTCGAGTCGATGCCCCGGAACGTGATGTAGGAATCGCGAACCGCCTGCAGCAACACGCGTGGCACCGGCTGACCGGCCGGGTCCAGCACTTCCAGCTTCGAGTCCAGCGGCGAACCTTTGCGGGCGGCGTGTACTTCAAACACCCACTGCTCACCGGCCTTCGCGGAGAAGCGGAAGACGTCCGCATCGCGCGAAGCATCGCCCGCTGGATGAATCGCGCCCTTGATCAGCGCCGGCAGAGTGACCAGTCCCGCCTGTGCGGGCTGATCGTTCGGCTCTTTCTCGTCGAAGGTCTGCGCTTCGCGATCGGGAATCGCGACTGGTGCAACCGCGCTGACCTGAGCGGCGTCGGCTGTCGCGTTCAGAGCGATACGCTCGATCGAACCATCCAGCCGGCCGGCGAACGCCGCTGTTCCATCAGGCACGATGACCAGGCCGGGTGTGACATCCGGCTGGCGGGCCAGGGCGGCGAGCTGCGTGTATTGAGTCGTCTCCCAGAGCTTCAACGATTGATCATCGGCGACCGTCAGCAGTCGCGAACCATCGGGTGAAAACGTCAGTTGAATGACCGCTCCTTCCGCCGCGATCCGGGAGAAGAGCAGGGGATTGATCTGCGGCTTCTCGCGGGACACCAGCTTCCAGACGCGGATCCGGTTGTCGAGACCACCCGCCACCACGACCTGCCCATCGGGTGAGAACGTCACGACGTTCTGTTCCTTGAGCGGCTGGCTGAGCGTATCGAGACGTTCGCCGGTCGCGACTTTCCACAGCTTCACGGTCTGGTCTGCGCTGGCACTGGCCAGAATCGTTCCATCGGGATGAAACGCCAGATCGAAGATCGCTCCGTTGTGTCCGTCGAGCGTTCGGATCAGTTGACCGGTCGCTGCTTCCCGCAGTTCGATCGACCGGTCGTAACCCGCTGTCGCCAGCCACTGGCCATCGGGGCTGAGCGCCGCGGCATAGAGCGTGTCGCGATGGGCTTCGATGGTTCGCACGGCCTGTCCGGTTTCGACATTCCAGAGGCTGGCCTGGCCGCTCAGTCCGGACACGCCGGAACCCGCTACCAGGATCGTCCCGTCGCGCGAGAACTCCACCGAGTTCACTTTGCCGGGAAAACCTTCCAGCTTCCGGACCAGTTGCAGGTTCGCGGCATCGAGCAGTTCCACAGTCGCGAAACGGGCCACGGCCAGGCGTTTTCCGTCGGGCGACAGAGCCAGCGCCGTGACGGGCTTCGCTCCATCCTTCGCGCCGGCGATCTTCGGGACGGACAGAGTTCGCTTTGGTTCGGCTCCTTCCGGACCGCGTGCCCCGCCGTCGATCCAGCGTTTGATGAGGTCGATCTCGTCGGCCTTGAGCCGGTCGTCCTCATCGGGCGGCATGGCCGGTTTCGCCTGGCCGGTGATTAAGAGAAACAGCCGGCTGGACCCGGCATCGCCCGGTTGAAGGCTCGCGCCGCGCTGACCGCCCTTCAACAGGTCGGCATAGGACTCCGTCGAAAGTTTCCCTTCGCGATCCTCGGCGTTGTGACAGCCACCGCAGTGCTTCTGCAGCAGCGGAGCGATGTCTTTCGCGTAGTCCGGCACCGGCTTCCGGTCTTCGGCCTGCAGTGCGGATGCACTGAGCAGCGGCAGCAGGACCAGTAATACTCGCAGCGATGTCTTCCGCATGAATGGCTCCCCGGATCAACGATATCGGACGGGCAGCATAGTTCCGTCCGACTGTCCGGCAAGGACACCGCCCGGAGTCCGTCCGCGCCGCCGTGGCTGCACTTCTGAGATGACTGGCGGCAAACGGCGGAAGTCTTCACAACCCGCGTTCCGCAGTCGGCCAAAGGCTCGACCGAACCGCAGCGGCGCCGTCATCGAAGACCATATCACCAGCAGGAGGCCGGGATGTCGATCCAGCAACTCACCGACGAGCAGATTCGCGAATGGTCTGCGGAGCAGAAGGACCGCTGGTGGCTGGAAAAAGTTTATCGCGGCAACATGCCGCAACTCACGCTGCGCGCCGCTCTGACCGGCTTCATCCTCGGTGGTCTCCTGTCGGCCACGAATCTTTACGTCGGCGCGAAGACCGGCTGGTCGCTGGGCGTGGGCATCACGTCGGTGATCCTGGCCTTCGCGTTCTTCAAAGTACTGCAGTCGTTCGGCGTGAAGGAATTCACGATCCTGGAAAACAACGCGATGCAGTCCATCGCGACGTCGGCCGGTTACATGACGGCGCCGCTGATCTCGTCGCTGACGGCCTACATGATTGTGAACGGCAAACTGCTGCCGTGGTGGCAGATCATCACCTGGAATGTCGTGATTTCGATTCTGGGAGTGCTGTTTGCTTTTCCGATGAAGCGCCGCTTCATCAACGACGAACAGCACCCGTTTCCGGAAGGTCAGGCGGCCGGCTTCGTGATGGACACGCTGCATTCGTCCGACGCGGCCGTCGGATTGTTCAAGGCCAAAGTGCTGGCCTTCGCCGCTGGCGGTGCGGCATTCCTCAAGTTCATGCAGGCCGAAAGCATGCAGACCTGGCTGCAGGTCCATCTGGCCCGTGCGAGGAAAGCCCTCTTCCTGCCGGAAGATCTCTCGCATCTGTTCTCAGGATCGGAGACCTGGAAGTTCCGCGGACATGCGCTTCCCAGTCTGACCATGTCCCCGGTGCTGGATATTTCGATGATCGGCGCCGGTGGATTGATGGGCGTGCGCGCGGGCAGTTCGCTGCTGATCGGAGCGATCATCAATTACATGATCCTCGCGCCGTGGATGATTGATATCGGGCAGATCGTGCCTGGACCCAGCGGCAGCATCGGCCGCCGCGAGGTCATGCTCTGGTCGCTGTGGCCGGGTGTGTCGGCGATGGTGATTGCGTCGTTCGCGTCGTTCTTCTCGAAACCGGCGGTGATCATCGGCGCGTTTCGCGGCCTGATGGGCAAACGAAAGGATCAGGGCGACGATCTGCTCAAGGACATTGAGTTTCCGCTGTGGATCTCGCTGGTCGGGATTCCGATCATGAGCGTGATCTCGGCGTGGATGGCGCATGCGTTCTTCAATGTTCCCGTCTGGGCCACTCTGGTCGGTCTGCCGCTGACGTTCATTCTGTCGCTGGTCGCGGCCAATTCGACCGCGCTGACGGGCACGACGCCGGTCGGAGCCACCAGCAAGATCACTCAGCTTTTCTACGGCATCATCCGCCCCGGCGACATCCACTCGAATCTGGCCACCGCCGGCATTACGGCGGAAGTTGTCGGCAATTCGGCCAACCTGCTGATGGACATCAAACCGGGTTACATGCTGGGAGCCAAACCGCGTCAGCAGGCCATCGGGCACATCATCGGCATCTTCAGCGGCGGCATCGCCAGCACGTTTCTGTTCTTCGCGCTGTTTACGAAAGGGATCGATCCGGCCAGCCCGGATTCCATCGCGAAGATTCAGTCCGAGCAGTTTCCGATGCCGGCCGTCACGATCTGGATGGGCGTGGCGAAAGTGCTGACCGAAGGACTCAGCAAACTGCCGTCGTCCGTGGTGATGGCCGTGATCGTGGCCGGAGTGGCCGCGCTGGTGCTGGAAGTCCTGCGTCTGGTGACCCGCAACCGGATGCCGCTTTCGCCCGTGGCGATGGGGCTGGCCTTTGTCATCGACTTTCACACGTCGGTCTGCATGTTCCTGGGTTCGGCGATCTTCTGGGTGCTCGGTTCCGGCCGGCTGTCCGAAGAAGAAGGAAAAGGCAATCTGTGGGTTGAGAACCACGAACCGATCTGTGCGGGCATCATCGCCGGCGCCAGTCTGATGGGCATCGCCGATCTGCTGGTCGCCGTCTTCCTGCTGCCCGGCTGATGGAACCGGGAGCCGACCGGGAACTCGGCCAGCCAGTCATTCGCTCAATCGAGAGAGGCACGATGAGACTGGCAGCCTTGCTTCTGATGGCGGGTTTGACCGGGAGTTTCACAACCAGGCCCGTGAAGAGGCCTCATCGCTTTCGCGCAGAGCATCTCCGACGCTCACGTGATTCCGCGAAGCCCCCAGGATATTTCATCTATCTCGCACGGTCATGAATGAGGCATTTGCTCGTTTAACCCGCAGCCGGAGGCGCAGGCGTCGAACGGCCATCGAACGCTGAAAGCGCCTGCGCCTCCGGCTGCGGGTTAAACGAAGATATCAGACGTCATCAGCATCTCATTGGAAGTCGCGAGAGGTGTATCCCGGGCAGCATCTGCGTGACTGAAACAGGGAGGCTGACCGAGAGACGCCTCTGGCCGGAGGGGCGAGCGCTGGCGGAGGTTCTGTGACGAGTCGCTCGCGCCGCAGTCACTTCACCGATGACACTTTCTTCTGCGGGATCGTGCCGTGCGCGAAGAAGGCGGCGCTTCGCAACAGAGCGTCCGGCAGATGGCGGATCACGGTGTAATGAGTACCGTCGTACCAGACGATGGGCGGTTCGCCGAACGCCTTCCACAGCGAATCCGTGCAGGCTTTCGGAATGACTTCGTCCCTGTCCGCGTTGAGCAGCAGAATCTTCTTTCCCTGAACGCGTTCGCCATATCGCGCGGGATCGACCTCCTGCAGGATCGCCAGGAACTCATCCTTCGATCGTCCGCGCGCTTCCCAGCCCTGCCGGATGCGGGCCAGCTCTCTGGATTCCCAGGCGACTCTGCCGAGGTCGCCTCCCGCGAGCAGCAGGCAGACGTGTTGCAGCTTCGGTTCGATGGCGGCGGCCAGTGCTCCCGTGATACCGCCCAGACTGATCCCGAAGATGCCGATGCGATCGGGATCGACATCCGGCTGTGTCGCCAGCCAGGCCACGGCGCGGCGGATATCGAGGACCGCCTGCGTGAAACCTTCCACCGTTTCAGCCGGCTCTTTCGAAATCATCCGTCGGGGCGACGCTGGATCTCGACGCGGCCCGTACCACGGCATCTTGAGAAACAGCGCGGCCACACCCTGTTCCGCGAAAGATGAACAGAACGAGCGGGACAGAGCGAAGTCTCCGCCGAGAATATGCAGCACCACCACCGCCGGCCTTCGTCCTTCCGCGACAGGACGGAAGAGTTCGCAATGCACGGTGTTGTTGACCGGACTGGCGGTGGTCACCGGCGAGGGAAACGTGACTTCAGAGAACTGCACCGCGTTGATCGTCCAGCGCGGCTGCACGGTCACGTCAAATCGATGATCCGTCAGGCGGAACCGCTCCGGAATCTCCGCTTCGTGATTTCCCGGCTCGAACCGGACGGGTTCCGTCATCGTCTGAGCGCGGAGGGAAGCCACTGAGAACAGGATCAGAACCAGAGCCGTCGATCGAATCAGTGCGGTGTTCATGCCATGTTTCATTTCGGAGAGTGGCTCGTGAAGATCAACCGGACTCCGGCCAGAGTATGCGGAGCACGCATCACTTTCATCCGAGGTGAGTCGAAGTGATACCTCTTCCGGCCATGCATGAGACGTAGACAATCTCAAAGAGCCAGCAAGTGCATCCGAGGTTTTGAGCACACTGGCTGGCGCTGCGTGCTTGCATGAAATGAATCAATCATGTTCGCGCGGAATAGAATTGTTCCGGCTTCAGGCGATGAGCGTTTCCGGCGCGGGGACATCCGCGACTTGAGTCCAGTAGGCCGTGAAGTGGCGGGCGATGCTCTTCAAGCGGTCAAAATCGACCGGCTTCGAGATGAAGGAGCACGCTCCGTTGGCATAGGCCCGCAGGATGTCTGACTCCTGCTGGCTGGTGGTCAGCATGATGACCGGAATCCGGCACAGGCGCGGATCGGCGAGCATCTCCGCCAGCACTTCAAAGCCGTTCATGCACGGCATGTTGATATCCAGCAGGACGAGGCCGGGCAGTCGCGCATGTTGAAAGGGCGATTCGCGCCGCAGCATGCGCAAGGCCTTTTCGCCATCTTCGGCGACTTCCAGAAACCGGACCAGCGGACAACTGCGGAAGGCTTCACGCAACAGAAACACGTCGTCTTCGCTGTCGTCGATGACCAGCACATCCACTGGCTCCAGAAGCTCGCATGCCTCTTCCTGTTGAGAGTGATCGACCGGCACGCCGTCCGTCGGCGGGCAGTATGGAAGCTGGGCGACGCAGGCCCAGTAACTGGCGAATCGCGAAATCAGAGCCAGCCGCGCGGTGGAACTGGACGGCTTGCTGACGAACGAGCAGGCGCCCTGCGAGTAGGCATTGAGGATATCGGCCGAGGCGTTGTTGTCCGTCACGACCACGACCGGAATGGAACGCAG
>Ga0172376_10004714_pt1 | contig 15465 bp, 13 predicted proteins | sample Lak35m_FD_121114 | JGI IMG/M metagenome (GOLD analysis project Ga0172376, IMG submission 121114) | Freshwater microbial communities from Kabuno Bay, South-Kivu, Congo - kab_092012_35m | ecosystem: Environmental > Aquatic > Freshwater > Lake | place: Democratic Republic of the Congo: South-Kivu...
CGCGGGAAAATCGTGTTCTGACCGTTGGGCCCTGGCTTGCCTGTGAGCCCATGATCGAACGGCCTTGCGAAGAGGGATCTTCGTGGTCGAGCGGGCAGCCGATCGAAATTCCATTCGCAAAGATTCCGAAACGCAGGTTGCCGTTCGCACACATTGCGATCGAAACATTCGAAACAGTTCGTCCGTTCGCTTTCGTCGCTTCGCTGCATTTCGTCAGCGGCCGCTTCGCATGATGCATGGACTGGCTCTGACGTTATGTTTATCCAGGACGGCAAAGCTGGCCGGACGACGAGAGCGAGACGAATCACGGATTCGTATCGTTAGATACAGTAACGATTTGCCTTTCTCAACCGGACTTCCTGCTCTTCGTGACCTTCGTGGTGGTTCCGTCTGCCCGTCGCAGGTCCGCGGCAAATCCGCTGACACCACGAAGGTCACGAAGAACACGAAGAAAAAGCCAGAAACGACTGTGAATTATGGACATACGATCCATCGAATCCAGCCGGGTATTGGTGTCTTCGAAAAAACCCGTGACGAAAGAAAAAGCCTTCGGCCCAAAAGCCAAGGCTCGCTCCAGACATCTTGTGCCTGGGCGAGCCTGCTGACCAACCGACCTGCAAAATCTGTCGGAATACCGATCACAATTCGGTGCAAGTCAGCTTGAAATTGGTCCGAATTCGATGATTCGACTTGTGAATCGTGCTCGAGCCGACGGCCCGGCCGGTTTTGTCGCCATCTTCGAGGACAACCAAAGTCTCGAGTTCGACGGATCCGATTTCGCCTGTATCGGCGAACCATTTCAGAGAGACGGTCTTATCCTGGTTTTCCTTGACGACCGCGGCGTCGAGGTATTCGGAACTTTCGAGGTCAGAAAGGTTTTCCGAGATCGACTTGCCATGCTGAAGGACAAACTCGCGCTGAATCCGTTTTGTGCTCGGTTCGCCTTCGCTGCAGCGGGTTTCGACCACGATTTCCAGGACGCAGGCGATGCCGCTTGTGGCGGCTTCGGGAACGGCCTGAGCCTTGAAAGCCGTGATGCCGAAAATCAGGTTCAGGACGAGGACGACAACGATTGTCCAGTTTCGAGTCATGCGTCTTGGTTCTTCGTTCTCAGGAAAAACTCGGATCACTCTTTCGGCGAGGCACAGCGAACGCCGCCGGCGGGCCGCCAATTCGTGATAGGGAGTCTCTCTACAGAACGGATTCGATTCGGGGCCCGTCGTCCGCCAAAAATTTCCGAATGATTTTCGCCTGAGCCACGAAGAGTTCACTTTTGTTCATATCCGCGGAACCCATTTCGGCAGGTCCGATGGATCGATCCGGGGACGTGAGTCGACGGCTCGCGCGGCCGGCACGAAGCACCGGCTGTTTCGGCTCGAACCGAATGTGTGGGCAAGGTATTCGTCCGGGCGATATCACTGCCGAGGAACCGAACGAACGACGCAAGCCAATGCAAAACAGGCACTTACGACAAATCGAACGCCTGATCCGTCCCGCTTGCCGCCGCAGGTGATGGCGGCGGCGGCGAGCGTTACGGGAATCATCAAGTCCGCTTTCAGGACTTCTTGCGGCGGCGCGCGACGAGCCCCAGCGTCAAAGCCGCGGGGAGCCGAAGGCGTACGTCGATGGCTCGGGCACGGGAATCATCTGGCCGAGAACCAGCGTATTGGCCGTCGCATAAAAGGGTGGGCCGTCATCATTGAACGCATCGACGACGAGATTCGTGATCGGCGTGCTGTTGGTCGAGACCCAGCCCGGGAAATTCGTGGCCGAGTTCGTCGTGCTGACCTGCAGGAATTGCCCGCCGTTGATCGAGACGTTGACCGTGCCCGAGGTGACGGCATTCGACGCGTTGAGCACGTGGAAATAGCCGCCGATCGCCGTCGGATTGCCTGCGGACATGGTGAAGGTCAGGTCGTAATTCGCCAGCTCTGCCGTGACCCAGACGTCGCCGACGGTGCCGGTCAGGTAAAGCGAGCCCTCGGAGCCGATCGAATCCTGATGAGGCCCCGTCGTCCGGTTCGCGGGCGGTGCGACGAACTGCCCCGGCGTTCCCAGATTGTCGAATGTGTCGGTCGACGAACTGGCCAGTGCGGCCAGGAATGCGGCCTTGTCGGTGTAGGTGACGAAATCGACGGCTCGAACGGGACAGCCGAACGATACGGACGTGACCAGGAGGAAGCAGGGCAAAACGCGGCAAATCGTACGCATCGGCGGCATCGTGCGGTTCCGGAAGACGCGAGAGGGCAAGAGAGATAATCTCGAGAGTTGGCCCAATATGATGAGGATGAGCGGTCCGGCCTCAAGGCGTTGTCCGAAAAAATATCGAATACGGTCATCAGTCGTCAACGAAGATAGATACGAATCTCATTGGATACATGCCGAGTGAGCCATGGGACATGCCTGTAAATCGAAGATTTCCAGGATGGCGAAGCTGGCTGGCGATCCGCAACTCGGGGATCCCAGGGACTGCCGGTATCCGTTCGCTTCGATGCCCTGGAAAGCAGAAGCCATCCGAAGCGAGAGCCCCGGATGGACTTGAGAACGGAGCCGATTTTCGGTCAAACGGGCCGGCTCACTCCAGATAACCCAGATCGGCCAGACGTTGTTCGATCAGCCGCTGTTCCTCGTCGTCGTATTCGAACGTCGCATGATGCGGGGCCGATTGCATTTCCGATCGGCCGCCGGCGTGGCCGGGATCTTGACGAATGGACGTTCCGAAGACGTCGGTGCCTTCCATATCCGCCGAAAGCTCGGGCAGACCCAGGCGGGCGAGCACGGTGGGGGCGAAGTCGACGAGGCGGCAATCGGCGATCCGGCCGGGCGCGATGCCGGGGCCGGCGGCCATGAGCACTCCTTCGGGCCGGTGGGTGCCGGGCAGGTCGAAGTCAGGCTCGATCCAGCTCGGGCTGGCCGTGATTTTCGTACGCACCCACAAGTCTTTGCGGGGCAGGGCGATGACGTCCGGATACCCATCACGGGCGGGGTCGATGCCGTGCGTGGCGGCCATGTCGATGACTTCGCGGAAGATCTTCGAACTCGCATCGGCCGGGTCGGTCGCTTCGCCCAGAACCTGCATGAATTGGGTCTTGGCGTCGTCGATCTGCCGCGGGGTCGTCAAGGGCGCGCCCTTACGGAACCACGAGCGGTTCAGGTAGATCATGGCGGCCGTGTCCTGATGCGGCGCGAAGCCGAGGGACCGCTGCCAGTCGATGGGGAACTGGGCGTCGACGGTGGTGTCGAACGAGGCCGAGCGGGCCTCCCTGTCCTGCTGTTTTTCGAACCAGAGCCGGAGATGATCCATGGCCTGGCGGCGACGGCGGCGGATCGTGCCGATCGTCGACGGGGCCTTGGTCAGCCCCTTGTCCATAAGGATGCGGTGAATGGCGATACGGCCGTTGCAGGGGCCGAAGCCGTGATCGCTGGAGACCATCACCCCTGCCCCACGGGCTTCGGCCAGTTCGAGCAGGCGGCCGATGGCCGAGTCGAGGGCGTTCATGGCGGCTTCGGCGGCCCAGTTCATGGGGGCGTCTTCGATGCCGGCTTCGTCGACGTTCAGCCACGGCCAGCAGCGGTGCTGGAACGGGTCGAGGTTCTGGAACTGGACCATCATGACGGACCAGTCGGCGAACATGCGGTCGGCGATCCAGGCCGATTCGGCGCGGGCGGCGAAGAGCTTGCGGGTTTCGTCGGCAAGGCGGCGGAATTCCTCGGCGTCGCGCGGGGGCTTCTTCCAGAGCACCTGGTGGTGGTAGTTCGGCAGATTCTCACGCACGGCGGCGGCGAATTCGGCGTTGCCGGAAAGGGCGGCGTCGAGGTGCGGGGCATCGAGGCCTGAGACGACCAGCCCCCGGATCTTGAGTGGCGGATAGGTGACGGGCACGTTGATGGAAACGACGGTGCGGCCGGCGTCGGATAGCTTGTGGAACATCGTGGGCACGCGCACGCGGCCGGAATGGTTCACGCGCATCCGGCGCATTTCGGCGTCGTAACGGCGATGGTCATAGACGCCGTGACGCTGCGGGCCGTTGCCGGTGACCATGGTCGTCCAGGCCGCGGATGTGACGGGCGGCACGCACGAGAGCATATCGCCGTGAGCCGAACGGGCCTTGAGCCGGGCGAGGTTGGGCATGACGCCGCGAGCGATCATCGCGTCGAGAACCGTCCACGTGGCACCGTCGATCCCGAGGATGAACGTCCTGTCCCATTTCGAATGCATCGCCATGTTTTCCATCGCTTTCCGTCGTTTCGACCTCATCCGCCGCGTGTCGATCGAGCATGAGAACATTGGTGAAGACGTCGCCGGCGAGCCGGTACACTGCTGACACGTTCACCGAACCGCGCGGGCGACCGTCAGCCGGCCTGTCGCCGGGCCGCGGCCACGGCTTCCGCCTGATCGACGAACAAATGCGCCGAGTGATAACGCTGCATCTGCTGGCGTTCGAACTTCGAGCGGTGCAGCCAGCTGATCGCATGCCGGACCTTCCGCATGAGCGGCTGGTTACGGCGCTGGGCCACGAGGTAATCGGCATAGCGGCGATTGAGGTCGGAGGCACGTTCGGCGAAGTCGGATTCCGCCGGTGCCTTGCGGGCCACGGCCATCACGGTGTGGGGGAACTTGTCGTGCCCCTGAAACCCGCTGCCCTTGGCTTCGTAGGGAGCCAGCAGCCGCCTGAGGCAGGTGGGCGTGAGGCGCCAGTAATCGTCCGGATAGGCGTGAATGCGGAAATTCAGGGGCGTGGTGATCACGAACAGGCCGCCGGGCTTGAGCACGCGGAAGACTTCGTCGAAGGCGCGGCGGATTTCGAAGACGTGTTCGAACGTCTCGATGCTGAGGATCGTGCCGACGGTGCCGGTGCCGAGCTTCATGGCCGTGACGTCGTCGACGACGTCCACCCCGGGGCCGGGCCGCATGTCGCAGCCGACAAACTTACGCCCGGGAAACAGGCTGCGAAGGTCGGCGTAATGTTCCTGACCTTCCACCTGGAAGGAACCGAATTCGTAAATCGGGCCGGGACAATCGAACGTTTCGGCGATCAGCCGAACGAACTCCCTGGTGTGATCGCGCATCGCGTGGGCTCCTCCTTGAGCGCCTCGAATCGGCCCCTGGCGCCATTCCACTTGTGGCGCATGAGGGTGGTTCCTGGATGCCGGGAACCCCGCGATAGTGCCTGTACTCACGTCGATTCGCGGTATTGCGGGGTATTTCTATCAGAACGCCTGTTTGGGTCAAGACGATCTTGTCGAGAATTGTCGATTATTCCGAAATTCTGACAATCGCACGAAAACGAACAATAATTGCCCTTTCTATAGGCCGATATGCTTATTTTTAATCACTCCAAGCCTATAAATTGATCACTTTAACTTCTTCACAGTTTCCGATGATTACCGCGACGCGTCACCAGATGACACCAGTGTCGATCTTTTATGCTGAACTGCCGCTGAAGCCCGCAAAATTGGCACAAAGAATGCTCCATAATCAGGCGTCTCCAGTTTTGTCGTCTTCGAGGATCGTATGCGTATGAACGGCGGATTGCTGCTGGATATGGACGGGGTCATCTATCGGGGTTCCGAGTTGATCGAGGGTGCGGCCGTGTTCGTTCGCACGCTGATTGAGCATGACGTTCCGTTCCGGTTCCTGACCAACAACTCCCAGAGAACGCGCCGGGACGTCGCCACCAAGCTTCGGCGGCTGGGGCTTCCGGTCGAGGACCATCATATCTACACGTGTTCGATGGCTACAGCCAGGTTCCTGTCGCGGCAGACACCGGGCGGGACGGCTTACTGCATCGGCGAGGGCGGGCTGATGACGGCCCTGCACCACAACGGCTTTTCCATCGTGGACAAGGACCCCGACTATGTCGTGGTCGGCGAAGGCCGCACGCTGAGCTTCGAGCAGATCGAAACCGCCCTGCGAATGATCCTGGCCGGTGCGCGTCTCGTCGCCACCAATCTTGACCCCAACTGCCCGACGGACAAAGGGATGCGGCCCGGCTGCGGGGCCACCGTCGCGATGCTCGAAACGGCCTCGGGCGTGAAGGCCTTCAGCGTGGGCAAACCGAGCCCCTGGATGCTTTCCGACGCCTGTTCCGATATTGGCCTGCCGCCGGAACGGGTGGTGATGGTGGGCGACACGATGACGACCGACATTCTGGGCGCCGTGCAGCTTGGCCTGCACAGCGTGCTGGTGCTGACCGGTTCGACACGGCCTGAGGATCTGGGCCAGTATGCCTATAAGCCGGACCTGATCGTCGATTCGATCGGCCATCTCGATTTCGAAAGCGTGGCGGCCCTTTGGGGAAAAGGGATGCGGATCTCGCCGGAGCCTGAGACGGTCGAAGCGGCGTGATCCGCGCCCGAATCCGCATCATGCACCTCATGCGCGCAGCTCCGGGCCTTTCTTCCGGGCTGCGATTTTCATTGAAGAATCGCAATACCGGCTCGATTCGATGGATTGCCTCTCCATAATCCGCATTCGTTTCTGGGATTTTCTTCGTTTTCTTCGTGACATTCGTGGTCCAACCGGCTTTTGCACGGACATTCGACTCGCAAAAGGAACGACAACGAAGAGCACGAAGTCCGGTCGAAAAAGGCATATCTTTGCTGAAACTGGAATTACGAAGCGGTGATTCGTCTTGTTCTCATCTTCTTTCCAGCTTTGCCGTCTTCGGTAAACGACAGGCGAAAGTGCCGCAAGCTTTCATTCGATCGATCATCGTTACGAAGTGCCTCTTTTCGGCCCACGACGTTTCGGCTAATTTAGGGTGACGTTTCGATGATTCGTACTTCGACGAACAAGGCGCTGAACATGTCCGGAAGAACCTGCGGATTCCTCGCCGTTGTCGCAATTTCGCTCATTTCGCACGTGGCGCCGGCAATGGCCGCCGAGCCGTTCGACTTCGTGCCGGTGGCCTGGCGGATGGCCCTGGCCGAACGGCTCAAGCCTGCCGAAGGCGAAGCCGGGGCGAAGCGCCAATCCTGGGCCGAGGCGCTGAAAAACCAGCCCGATGCACAGCGTGATTCGTTCGCGTTTCTGCTGGCGAACATGCCGGACGACGACTTCGAAAAACTGACGCCCGATTTTCTGGCCCGCAATGTCGCACTTGCCCACGAAGCGCGCAAGGCAACCCCTTGGGCGGCCGCCGTGCCTGAGGAACTGTTCCGCGAACAGGTTTTGCCCTATGCCTCGGTGAACGAGCGGCGCGACGACTGGCGGAAGGACTTCATGGACCGGTTCCTGCCGATGGTGCGTGATCTCAAAACGGCCGACGAGGTGGCCAGGAAGCTGAACGTCGAAGTCTTCAAGACGTTCGGCGTGGCCTATCACCCGACGAAACGGCCCAAGCCGGACCAGAGCCCCTATGAGTCGATCGAGGCGAAATTCGCAAGCTGCACGGGGCTTTCCATCCTGTTGATCGACGCCTGCCGCGCCGTGGGCATTCCTGCCCGGTTCGTGGGCGTGCCACAATGGACGACCGTGCGGGGCAACCACAGCTGGGTCGAAGTCTTCACCGATCAGTGGCGGTTCGTGGGTGCCTGCGAGCCTTCGAAGCTGGACGAAACCTGGTTCATCGGCAATGCCTCGAAGGCCGACGAAACCGACCCGATGAAAAGGATTTACGCCACAAGCTTCCGCAAGACGGGCATCCATTTTCCGCTCATCTGGAACCGGTCGGCGAAGTGGGTTCAGGCCGATGACGTGACCCGCTGGTACACACGAAGGCGGGAAGTGACGATCGCACCGGATGCATCCGAAACGGGCAACGTGCTGCAGATTCAGCAGAAAGGCCAGATTGTGGCCCTTGTGCCGCTGGAGTTGGGTGCCAGGCTCTCATTACCCTGGGGCGAGCCGCTGCAGTGGACAATGAAATCGAAAGACGGCAAGACCTTACGCAATGGCGAAATGACCTTGCCGGAAGATGGCGACGCGAAATGGGCGGGTTGATCGCCGGTTGTGGCAGGGGACGGTCGGCGCGACCAGGTCGAAGGCTCTGGCAAGACACGAACGGTGAATCGAAGGTGATCAATTCCATGTGCTTACGTCTTCCGGTCATAATCCTGGGCGGCATTTTGTCGATCTGCGGCGTGGCTTCGATTCCGGAGGCCGTCGCGGACGAAACGGCGAAATCCGCCGACGGCAAGGTCGTCGATTCGTTTCGGCAATGGCTGACGGCGGCCGAAGATCTTGATCCGAAGACTCTTCCGGAAGCGATCGGCAAAGCACCTTTGACTCGCACTGAGGCTGAAGCCGCGTCGAAAGCGATTTGGGAGGCTCACGTCAAGCGGGTTCGCGAAGAGCGTGAGGAAGAGGCCAAATCGGGCGTGCTGACACTTGACGGCAAGCGCATGCCGTTCACTTACAAGAACTTCGGCGAAAGTCCGAAGGGGGCCAGGTCTCTCTGGATCTCGATGCACGGCGGCGGTGGCACGGCGCCGGCCGTGAATGACCGGCAGTGGGAAAACCAGAAGAAGCTGTACACGCTGAAGGACGGTATTTACCTCGTGCCCCGGGCCCCGACGGACACGTGGGACTTGTGGCATCAGGGGCATATCGACGGCATGTTCGCGCGCTTGATCGAGGATATGATCATTGTCGAAGGTGTTGACCCGAACAGGGTTTACGTCATGGGCTACTCAGCCGGCGGCGATGGCGTGTATCAGCTCGCCCCGCGGCTGGCTGACCGGCTGGCGGCGGCGGCGATGATGGCCGGGCATCCGAACGAGACGCAGCCGCAGGGCTTGCGGAACTTGCCCTTCGCCCTGCTGATGGGGGGTAACGACAAAGCCTATAACCGCAATGGCATCGCGCGGGAATGGGCCGACCGGCTGGCCAAGCTGCGCGACGCGGACGCAGGCGGCTACACCCACTTCGTGAAGATTTTCGAAGGGAAGGGGCACTGGATGGGTGGTGAGGACAAGATGGCCCTGCCCTGGATGGCGGCATTTCGTCGTAACATGTTTCCGGACAAGGTCGTATGGCGCCAGGACGACGTCACTCACGAGCGGTTTTACTGGCTGGGCATGGATAAGGCGAAGGCCGCGGCGGGGCAGGAGCTGGTCGTGGCTCGGCGGGGGCAGGATTTCGTGGTTCAGAAGGCCGACAATATCGACGAGTTCCGGCTTGTTCTTGACGACCGGCTGGTGGATCTGGACGAGCCGATCCGCGTGACGAAAGACGGCAGAACGCTGTTCGAAGGGCGCGTCGGGCGGACGCTCGAATCGATCGTGGAGAGTTTCGCGGAGCGGCCCGAGCCAGAGTTCGCGGGGACGGCGCGGATTCGCGTCGTGATCGCCGCTCCGAAGTGAGTGTGACGGAACGAACGATCTGTCCGAACAGGCGGTATCGGCGGATTCGGAAGACTTTCCGGTTCCGCATTCGAACCGATGGTGCGGCGATTTGCGAAGTGGGGCCGAGGGTGCGGAGTGTGACGGCCGGCGCATGGGCAGGCCGTGACGATTTCGCCGTTTCTTTTCGGGTTTCGCTTGCGAACAGGGCTTTTTCGGCGATACTGACGAAACAGGGACCATTTTGAGCCAGTTTTTTCGGGCGATGCAGCACATCGACGACAAAAACGAATAGGGAGAATCAGCACCGATGAAGGCATCATGGAATCGAAGGGACGCATCGAAAGCGTTGTTCACAGCGGCTTTGGGGCTGAGTGCCAGTCGACCGGCGGCAGGCGCGGCGGACGATTCCGGGATTCGTCTGACGCATGTTTTCCCGCGTGAGGAGGGCATTCACAACCATGCCCCGTGCGTGACGGAATGCCCCAACGGCGATTTGTTCCTGGCCTATTACACGGGCCATGGCGAGCGGCGGTCGGACGACGTGCGGATCGTGGGCCATCGGCTGCCAAAGGGTGCGACGGAATGGTCGACCAGGATGGAGCTGGCCGACACGCCGGGATACCCGGACTGCAACCCGGCCGTCTTCGCGGCGCCGACGGGCGAGCTGTGGCTGTGGTACCCGACGATTCTCGACCACAACTGGGAAGGTGCCCTGCTGAAGTATCACGTGAGCAAGGACTTCCAGACGCCGGGCCAGGCCCCTGTTTGGCATCGCGAGGGTGTTGCCCACGTGACTCCAGTGGGTTTCGCCGAGCAGTTCGACGAGGCGCTGAAAGCCCATAAGGCCGCGGAGGTGGCGAAGCTGGTGCCGCGCTGGACGGAGATCATCGCGAAAACGACGGAGCGGTCGAAGCAGGAAATCTATCAGCGGCTGGGCTGGATGCCTCGGGTTCGGCCGATGGTGCTTTCGACGGGCCGCTGGCTCTTGCCCCTGTACACGGACACCTATTCGGCGAGCCTGGCCTATTACACGGACGACAACGGCAAGACCTGGAAAACGTCGCAATCGATGATTGGCCTGGGCAACATTCAGCCGGCGTTCGTGGAGCGCAAGGACGGCACGGTGGTGGCCTATATGCGGGACAACGGCCCGTTCGACCGGATCCGGATGGCGGAGTCGAAGGACGGCGGCCAGACCTGGTCGCGTGTGACATCGACCGACATGCCTAATCCTGGAGCCGGGGTGGATACGATCCGGCTGGCGAGCGGCGCCTGGGCGATGGTTTACAATGATCTTACGGAAGGCCGCTGGAGCCTGGCTCTGAGTCTTTCGGACGACGAAGGACGCACCTGGCCGATCACGCGGCACGTGTTCCGGCATCCTGACAAGAAGGGCTCGTATCACTACCCGAGTCTGCTTCAGGGCAAAGACGGCCGGATTCATGTGCTGTACACCGACGGCGGCATTCCCGAGGGCTCGACGATGACCCATGCCGCGACGACCGAAGCCTGGATCCGCGGCGGCGAACCGACACCGAAGCCGGCGCCTTCACCGCTGGACGTTCTGGGCAAACTGGTCGGGTAAATCGGGACAAAGACGGTGAGGTGACCGATCGTACGGGTCGAACCGGCGGGTTCGGCCGGCGCGGATCGATCGGAAGTGCTGGAGACTTGAGGTCGCATCAACGGAAAGGCATAATTCACGGCATGTTGAAAGGCGTAGCGGTGAGTCCTGGCGTGGTTGTGGGCCGGGTGCACAAGATCGAATCGGTCTTGCACGCGACGGAGCCCGTGCCGCTTGCCGCGCCGGAGCTGGTCGCTCCCGAACTGGAACGGTTCGACGAAGCCCTGGTCCGGGCGGGGCTCGAGCTGGAGAGCATGATTCAGAAGGTGGAATCGCAGATCGGCAAGGAAGAGGCCGCGATTTTCCGTTCGCACCTGGGCATGGTTCGAGATCCGAGCTTGCGTCAGAAGGTGCATAACCTGGTGCAGACGCAGCGGATCACGGCGATGACGGCGCTGCAGGCCGTGATGATGCAATACATCAGCCGGTTCGAGCACTTCGAGCAGCAGGATTATTTTCGCGAGCGGATGGCGGACCTGCGGGACGTCTTCGGGCGGATCGCGGCGGACCTGCAGGGCCTGGAACACTCGAAGGACGCGGACGCCCTGCCCGATTACGGCGGCGACCCGATCGTGGTGGTGGCGTACGAGATTCTGCCGAGTCAGTCGATGAGCCTGGGCGAAAAGCCGCTGGGCGGAATCGTGACGGAAATCGGTGGCGGCACGAGCCATGCGTCGATTTTGTCGCGCAGCCGGGGCATTCCGGCCGTGACGGGCCTGGCGAACGTCTCTTCGGAAGTCGCCAACGGCGATCTGATCATCGTGGACGGCAACGAGGGCATCGTCCTGCCCCATCCCGATCCCGAGACCGCCGCGGCCTATCGCAAGAAGCAGCGCGAGTTTTTCGACATCAAGCAGATGCTGGTCGAAAACCGGGATCTCCCGGCGGTCTCTTCCGACGGTACGCCCGTCGAGCTGCTGGCCAACATCAACAGCGTGGCCGACGCCGAAACGTCGCTGCACACGGGTGCCACGGGCGTGGGCCTGCTTCGAACGGAATACTTGTTTCTGACCCACCCGGACGTGCCCGACGAGGAAGAACAATATTGCTATTACCGTGAAATCGTGCTGGCCATGAAGGGCCGGCCGGTGACGATCCGCACCCTCGACGTGGGCGGCGACAAGTCGGTGCCTTATCTGGGCCGGCGGGTCGAGGCCAATCCGTTCATGGGCTGGCGGTCGATCCGCCTGGCGTTCGAACATCCGCGGTTGTACGAAACGCAGATTCGGGCCATTTTGAGGGCCGGGGCACACGGCCGCGTGGCGATGCTGTTCCCGATGGTGACGACCCTGGACGAACTCCGCTTCCTGAACCGCATGGTCGAGAACTGCCGCCAGGCCCTGGCACGCGAAGGTGCGGAATTTGGCAAGGAGGTACGCACCGGCGTGATGATCGAAGTGCCGGCTGCCGCGATCTGTATCGATTCGATCCTGCGCGAGACGCAGTTCATTTCGATCGGGTCGAACGACCTGATCCAGTATCTGATGGCGGCCGATCGCGACAATTCCAAGGTCAGCCACCTGTGCGAGCCGCTTTCGCCCGCCGTGATCCGCGTGCTGATGATGATCTTCGACGCCTGCAAGCGGTCCGGTATGCCGGTCACGCTTTGCGGTGAGATGGCGGCCCAGCCGAGGTCGTTTCTCGTGCTTTTCGGTCTCGGCCTGCGCAAGTTCAGCATGAGCCCGGCCTTCGTGCCGGCGATCAAGAACCTTCTGGGCTGCGTCAGCACGGCCGAGGCGGAGCGCTTCGCCCATCATGTCCTTCAGCTCAAAACCAGCGACGAGATTCGACACTACCTTTCGGACCGGCTCCACGAAATCTCGGCGGATATGGAAGTTTTCGATACCGTCTCCTGAGCGATTTCGCCGAATTTCGGCAGCGTGCCAGCAAATCGATTTCTGACCGGGCCGCACGAATCAGCGGGAAACGAATCGGAGAGAATCCGAGATTCCCTTTCGCTTCGAGCAACGCCAGGTCCGAGGAGCCGAACGACCATGAAATGCGAATATTGCACCTCCGAACCGTTGCGGACGTGTCTCAAATGCGGTTGCCTGTTCTGCCGCAACCACGGTGAAATCCGTGCGATCAACCGCCAAAGTGGCCAGCCATTCATGAACAGCCAATGCATGAAATGTGCTGAGGCCACCCGCGGCCAGTTTTCGAGCGTCGGCACGGTCTTTCTGGTCATCGCCGGGCTATTGACGATCGTCGGCGCCGCAATCGCTGCTGGTACAAGGGTTTACGCAGTGGGCGCGATCTTCCTCAGCCAGGGCATCGTTTTCGGCGCATTGGGGCTGATGTTTCGGCTCAAATACGGCCAATCGCAGCCCCGCTCCTATTGAAAAGACCGCGAAAATTCCATGCCGGAATGAGGAGTCACGACGTGGACAGCCCAACGCCAACCAAAGTCTCGCCGTTTATCGTCATCGGTCTCGTTTTTTTGATGAACGGGATCGTCATGTCGATCACGCTCGGGTTCGCGATCGGCATCGCGTTCGTCATCAACGGCTTCGTGTTCCTGATTCTCGGCCTGACTTCGAAAGGCGAACCAGGCGACGTGCCGGAATCGGGACCAACAGAGGCCGTTGAGAAACCACGGCTGGAATGAGCGGCCCCTCTACGCCAGAAACTTCGGGACCGGGTCAGAGGAGTTCCTGGATCGGATAGCGCTGATCGAGCAGCGCGTGGGGGCGTTCGCTGCGATCGAGGAAGATGGTCGACGAAGCGTCTATGCCCATGTTCCGGTACAGTGTGGCGAAGACGTCGCGATAGTGAATCGGCCGTGAAATGGCCCTTTCGCCGCTTTTGTCGGTTGCCCCCAGAACCTGCCCGGCCTTGATGCCGCCGCCCGCGAGCAGGCAATTGCCGACGGCCGGCCAGTGGTCGCGGCCGGCGGTGGCGTTGATGCGGGGCGATCGGCCGAACTCGCCCCAGACGACGATCGAAACGTCGTCGATCCGCCCGCTGGCGGTCAGGTCGTCGATCAGGGCGGCCAAGCCCATGTCCAGAAGAGGCAAGGTCTTGCGTGCTTTCTTGAAATTGTCGAAGTGCCAGTCCCAGTTATGGCCGCCGCGGCTTTCCCGTTCGAGGGGCCAGAGGGAAAAGGCCAGCGTGACGCAGCGAACGCCGGCTTCGACAAGCCTGCGCGCGGCCAGGAACGATTCGAGCAACTTACCGCCGCCGTTTTCGGGGGCCGGGGTGGCCGGGATGCCGTAGCGTTGCCGCACCCGTGGATCTTCGCGGGCAATGTCGAGGGCTTCGGTCATCCGGCTCGAAGTGAGCAGATCGAACGCCTGGCTCGTGAAGCTGTCCATGCCGACGCCGGCGTGGGCGTCGTCGGCCTGTCGGCGGAATGCATCCATGCTGCGCATCAGGGCGCGGCGGTCGGAAAGCCTGTCCAGACTGATGCCCGGCAGCGTGATCTCGGCACTTTCCTGCTTGAAGGGCTCATAGCCGGAAAAGGCCGGGCCGAAGCAGCCGGACTGATTGAGTGAAGCGCGCGTGGTCGATTCGGCCTTCGGCGGGGCCAGGCTCAGAAACGGCGGGATCGCCGGGTGGCGCGGGCCGAGCGATTTGGCCAGAACGGCGCCGATGGAAGGCCAGCCTCCTTCGGGGAAGCCCGGCACCATGCGTGAATCGTCCTGCTGGGGGTGGCTTTCCCAGCCGGTCAGGCACTGGTGGAGATTATGGTCGTTGAGGCCGCCGACGAGCGACCGGACAAGCACGAGCCTGTCCATCATGGCCGCCAGGCGCGGCATCAGCTCGCTGATCATGATGCCTGGCACGCGGGTTTCGATCGGGCGGAATTCGCCGCGAATTTCGACAGGGGCGTCCGGCTTGAGGTCGAACATGTCCAGGTGGGGCGGCCCGCCGGGAAGCAGAACCATGATGACGGCTTTGTCGGAACCCCTGGAGCCGGAGGCCGCCTGGGCCTGGAGAATGCCGGGCAGACTCATCCCGCCGAGGGCCAGCCCGCCTGCTCGCAGGAAGCCGCGGCGGCTCAGGCCGTCGCAGTAAGTCGACCCGGGTGCGGCGATGGAAAACATAGGGATGACCTTCCGCGCGAAGGCGTTCGATTCAGGCCAGGCTGTCGTGAGGATCATCCGCGGGGAGAGCTTGTGGATGTGCTCGAAAATTTAACACATCGACAGTCACGAGGCAACCGAAACCCGGAAACATCGGCAGGGCCATGCCGATTCCGTTTGTCCGACGATGCATCAAAGGCCGGCGTATTTTCCGAATCGGAACGGCGGCCGCATGCCGCTTCGACAACATGCAGGTGAATCCAGACCAATTGCATATGGCCTTGTGGCCGATCCGCGACCGACCCGGGTCGGATCAGAGGATCTTCATCGATTCCCGTGGGTGATTCAGCGGCGGATGCCATTTTCTGGCCCCGCAAGACCATTGCTTTCGAGGGCCAACGGCTTATCACATTCCAGCCTGGGCCAGCGGCCCAGGTCGACGTAAGCCGAGACAGCAAAAATCTTTGCGATACCATTCGCTCCCGGATGCCGGGCCTTCGGCCCGGCATCCGGGAGCGAATGGTATTC
>Ga0172376_10004716_pt1 | contig 15458 bp, 15 predicted proteins | sample Lak35m_FD_121114 | JGI IMG/M metagenome (GOLD analysis project Ga0172376, IMG submission 121114) | Freshwater microbial communities from Kabuno Bay, South-Kivu, Congo - kab_092012_35m | ecosystem: Environmental > Aquatic > Freshwater > Lake | place: Democratic Republic of the Congo: South-Kivu...
CTCCACGCGGGCCGCGCAGAGCGCTTCGGGGGCGACCACCTGCCCCGCCGGCAGCAACTTGAGCTGCAGGTCGTGCGCGAGGCGCATCTCCGATTCCAATCGCTCCCGCTCCACCGAGGCGCGCACGAGCCGCGCGTTCTGGATCGCGGTCCCGATCTGCGACCCCACCGCCGCGACGAGCTTCTCGTCGCCCGCGGTGAACGCCGATCCGCTGCGTCGACCGGAGAGCGAGACCACGCCGAGTGTGACCCCACCGCCGGGCGCGGTCCAGTTGATCGGCACCGAGAGTAGCGCCCCGTCCCGGAACGCCGTCTCGTACTCGCTCTCCAGCACCCCCGCATCGACCAGGAGGGCACTGCGTGTGCGATAGACACGTGCCGGCACGCTCACCGGGTGGTCGGTGGGGATCACCGCCGCCTCCATCGCCGGCGCGAGGCGCAGGACCGCCACCGGTCGCAACACTCCCGAGGCGGGGTCGTGCGTGTGGATCGCGCCGTACTCCGCCCCCACGGTCTCCGCGACCTCGAGGAGGATCGTGCGCGCCATCTGCTCGAGCGTCACGGTGCGTCCGAGGATATCGCTGATCGAGTAGAGGAGATTGATCTCCTCATACCGCTCCGCCAACTCCTCGGTGGCGCGTTGCGCCTCCCACTGGCTCTGCAGGATGGGGGCGAGCATCTCCGCGAGCATCGGGACCCAGCGCACGACGGTCCCATCGCCCCCCGCCGCCGCCCCGACCCCGAGCCAGGCCGGCGTCCGACCCGGGATGCGCGCGATCCACTGCGGCCCCAGCGCGGTGGCGCGCTCATGGACAGAAGCATCGTCCGGGCGCAGGGAGGGCTCGGGGGGGGTCACCTCACCGCCGGTCGCGGCCACGACCTCCAGCGCCCCCGAGCGCGCCGAGGGCATCCACACGACGGCCGTCCCGCCCCGCGCGTGGGCGAAGGCCTCGAGGACACGCGCCAGATGGCTCACGAGGCGCTCACCGCCGCCGCAAGGTGAGCCGCACCACGTTCGACGCCCCCTCGACCCGCACGACCTCGTCCATCAGCGTCCGCATGAGAAAGAGCCCGCGCCCATCCTCCCGCTCGAGATTCTCCGGCGTCGTGGGATCCGTGCAACAGGCGTCGAGATCGAACCCCGCCCCCTCGTCCTCCACCTCGACCACGAGCCGCGCCTCCGAGACCTCGGCGCGGATCCGCACCTCCTTCGCCGCATCCTCCCCGTTCCCACGCAGCATGGCATTCGCGATCGCCTCGGTGAGCGCGACCGGCACGTTGAGACTCAACTGCCGGGCATCGAAGCGACACTCGCGGCACCGATGGACCACCTGCGCGACGATCGCCTCGATCCGCGCGAGGTCGCTCGGGATGCGGAAGTCGAGCGCCGAGGAGGACACCATCTAGAAGCTCGCCAGCGCCTGCTCGCGGGAGTCGGCGATCTGGAAGAGCGCGTCGAGCTTGGTGAGCTCGAAGAGGGTGCGGAGGTCGGCGTTGAGATTCGCGAGGCGGAGGTCGCCCCCGAGTTCGCGCAGACGCTTGGCGAGGGAGACGAGCACCCCGAGACCGGAGCTGTCGATGTATCCGGTGTTGGCGAAGTCGACGACGACCTTGCGTGTCCCCGACTCGATGTCGTCGAGGACGCGCTGCTTGAGCGCCTGCCGATTCCCGACGATCAATTGGCCGTGGAGCGCGATGACGAGCACGTCACCGTGGAGCGTGGCATCGAGGGTCATGGTCACTGGGCGGGCACAGGGGGAGTGGACGCATCAACCGGCGTCGCTCCGGCGAACTTCGCGCGGAGGGCGCGGGCGACCGCGGGGTGCACGAGCTGGTCGATCTCCCCACCGAAGCGCGCGACCTCGCGCACCAGCGAGGAGCTCACATAGCTCACCTCGAGCGAGGGGACCATGAACATCGTCTCGAGCTGCGGGGCGAGATGCCGATTCATCAGGGCCATCTGATATTCGTACTCGAAGTCGGCGACGGCACGGAGCCCGCGCAGGACGACCTTGGCCCCCGCCTCGCGGGCGAAGTTCACCACCAGCCCGCTGAACGAGCGGACCTCGACGCGCGGATCCTCGTCGAGCGCGGCCCGGATCAACGTCATCCGCTCCTCCACGCTGAAGAGCGGTTGCTTGGTGATGTTCACCGCGACCCCGACGACCAACCGATCGACGAAGCCCAGGGAACGCCGGATCAGATCGGCGTGCCCATTGGTGATGGGATCGAAGCTGCCGGCATAGAGCGCGACCTTGGGCATCTCAGGGACCGGTGCGGTAGATGGTGAGGGCGGTGTCGCCGTACGGCCGACGATCGGACGTGGCCGGCGCCACCGCCTCGGGGAGGGTGAGCGCCGCCTCGTGCTCGATGCCAAAGATCGCTGCGAACGGGGCGCGGAGCCAGCGCTCCGCGAGGGCGATGGCGGTCCCATGATGATACGGCGGGTCGGCGAAGGCGACATCCCAACGGGGCATCGGGTCCCGTGGGATGACGGAGGCGGCCTGGCCGCCCTCCGTCTCGAGGAACCGCAGCGCCTCGCTCCGATGCACGGTCGCCCGCGCCTCCGCGCCCAGGGTCGCGAGGTTCGCCCGCAACGTCGCCAACACTTTGGGGTCCTTTTCCACGAAGTCGGCGTGGTCAGCCCCACGCGAGAGCGCCTCGAGCCCGAGCGCGCCGGAGCCCGCGCAGAGATCGAGGACCCGCGCGCCATCGAGGGCGGGGCCGACGATGCTCATCCACGCCTCCCGTACCCGATCCGCCGTAGGCCGCACCGCCCCCCGCGGGACGGCGATCCGTCGGCCGCGCCACGCCCCCGCGACGATCCGCAGCTCACCCATGCCGGAGATCCTGGATCACCGCCTGCAGCGTGCGACGCCCCTGGTACTCGTTGGCCTCGAGCTTGTAGGCGATATCGACCGTCGCGCCGACGGCGAGCCCCTTCGCGCGCGCGCCGTCCCAGCAGATCCCCTCGAGCGATCCCTGGGGCGTCTGCAGCCCGAGCTTCACCCCCTCGGTCCCGATCCGACGAGGCCCTTGCGCCACCGTCACGCCGCGCGAGACGAAGATCGGCCCCGGATTCCCCACCCCGAACGGCTCGAGATGTCGGAGCCCCCGTTCGAGGGTCTCGTCGATCGCCTCGATCGGGAGTTCGAGGTCGGTGCGCAGGGTGGGCACCAGGTCCTCGGCGGTGCAACGCGATCGGACCTGCTCGTTGAAGCGCTCGGCGAAGGCCGGGAGCCGCGCCGCATCGATCGTGATCCCAGCCGCCGCGCGATGCCCGCCGAAGCGCGTCAGGAGATCGGCACAGTCGTGCAGGACGCCGTGCAGGTCGAGGGCGGCGATCGAGCGCCCGGAGCCCTTCCCCACCCCATCCGCCACGGCGACCATCATCACCGGACGCGAGGTGGCCTCCACCAGGCGCGAGGCGACGATCCCGATCACCCCGGGATGCCACCCCTCCTGTGCGAGGACGATCCCCCACGTCGTCTCGAGGTCGAGCTGGTCCACGCGCCGCAACGCCTCGTCCTGCATCCGGCGATTCATCTCCTGCCGCTCGGCGTTGAGCTCCTCGCACTCGCGCGCGATCACATTCGCGGTCGCCTCATCCTCGGCCAGCAGCAACTCGACCCCACGGATCGCCTGACCGAGTCGGCCGAGCGCATTGAGACGCGGCGCGAGGGTGAAGCCCACGCGCCCCGCCGTCAGTGGCTTCCCGTCGAGCCGCGCCGCGCGGATCAGCGAGCGGATGCCGGGGTGCGAGCTCGCGGCCAACTGCTGGAGGCCGAGTCGGGCGAAGACGCGGTTCTCCCCACGCAAGGGCGCCACATCGGCGATCGTCGCCAATGCGACGAGATCGAGCAGATCGTCCACCCCCGACGGATCCCCCCCGCACCGCGCGACCACGGCCCGCGCGAGCTTGTACGCCACCCCGACCGCGGCGAGGTCCTTGTCCTGTGACGGACAATCGGCGCGCTTGGGGTTCACCACCGCGAAGGCCTCAGGGAGCGCGCCACCGGGCAGATGGTGATCGGTGATGATGAGGTCGATCCCTTCGGCGCGGAGGGCGGCCGCCGGTTCGGTCGCCGAGGTGCCGCAGTCACAGGTGAGAACGACCCTCGCCCCGATGCGATGCGCCGCCGCGACACCGGCCGGCCCCAGGTCGTAGCCGTCGGCGATCCGATCGGGGATGAATGGGGTGACCACCCCGCCCAGTCCGCGGAGGACCTTGGTCATCACCGTCGTGGAGCAGATCCCATCGACATCGTAGTCGCCATGCACGAGGATCGGTTCCCCACGCTCCACGGCGCGAACGAGACGGTCCGCCGCGCGCGGGAGATCGCGCATCACCTCTGGCGATTCCACCTGGTCGAGCGTCGGGCGCAGGAAGCGCTTGGCCACCTCGACGGAGTGGATGCCGCGGGCCGCGAGGAGTTGGCAGATGGCGAGGGGCACCGCCTGCTTCCCAGGCTGATCCCCCGCTGGGGTGAGCGCTCGTGCCAGCGCCTCGGCGACCTGAGCCGGTGCCGCCGAAGGAGGGAGCCAGCGCGAGGCCGGCCGCGGCCGACTCACACCGGGTGATACATCAGGACGCCGCACGCTTCACAGAGCTCGATCGCGGTGCCCGACATCATCGCATGCCGACGCTGCATCGGGATCGCGGTGTCACAGGCGCCGCAGGCGAGGGCGTTGAGCGGGACCACCACCTGCACGCGCTTCGCGCTGCGGATGCGGTCATAGCGGTTCCGGAGTGCGCTCGGCACCTGCGTCGCCGTCTGCTCGCGCTTGGCCTGCGCCACCGCCAACTCCCCGTCGATCGCCGCCCGCTCCGACGCCACCTCCTCGCGTGCCGTCCCCTGCTCCGCCTCACACGCCTCGAGCTCGGCGGTGGAGGCCGCCAGTCCGGCGCGCAGCTCCTCCACCCGCCGCGTGATCCCGAGGAGATCGCTCTCCTCCCCCGCGACGATCCGCTTCGCCTGATCCATCTGCGCGGCCGCGGCGGTCGCCTGCCGCATCGTCTTCACCGCGTCGAGCTGCGCCTGATTGCGCGCGATCAGCTCCCGGTGCTCCGCGATCTTATCGCGCAGGAAGGCCTGCTTCTTCTCCTCGGCCTGCAACGCGGTTGACTGACGGGTCATCGTGTCGACGATCCGGTGCCGCCGGGCGTCGAGCTCTCGGATGCGGGGTTCGAGCGCGGCGAGGCGCTGCTCCAGCGCATGGATGGCGAGGTCGTCGTCTTGCAGGGCGAGCAGAGCGCGGAGATCGGACATGAAGGGGTCGAAGAGGAGTGAGGAGGTGAGAGAAAGATGGGGTCAGCGCGACCGACGGACCATCCCCCAATGCTGCACGCCGAGGGAGCGTTTCTCGTCAGCGAGTCGCTTGATCTGCAGGGTGAGGGCGTCCTTCTCCGCGGCATCGGCCAACGGCAGGAGGGATTCCAAGGCGCGCAGACGGGCGTCCACCGACCGCCCCCGGAGTTGCCGCAGGGCATCGGCCACGCTCGCCCGAGCATCGACGACGGCCTGGGGATCGGCGCGGAGCTCCTCGTAGACCCGGATCGCGAGGGGATCGAGATGCTCGGCGATCGCCTCCGCCGAGTGCGCCTCGTCGACCAAGAGCAGCGCCCGGTAGATCGTGGCGTAGACCGGATCCCGGAGCACCAGCGGCTGGGCATCGCCCCCCTCATCGCCCCCTTCATCACCACCGAAATCGACCTCGGCTGGCCGCTCCGATTCCTCGAGCTTCCCGAGCTCCTCGATCACGTGATCCCGCCACATCGGCTGCGTGAGGACCACGCGCAGGAGGACCTGCTCCGCATTCCCCTGCTCCACCGCCGAGCGATAGGGCCCCGTCGGCACTGCGGGTCGGTTCGGCGCGTCGCCAGGGGCCGCAGGGCGAGCCTCGGGGGCGCCGGCCTCGCCGCGGGGTGGCCGCGCGACGACCGCGCGCGGCCCGCTCCCACGCCGGACCGCATGCAACTCGGCCACGAGCGCCTCGCGCGCCACCCCCGCCGCCTCCGCGGCCCGCGCGAGATAGAGGTCCCGCGTCACGGGATCGCTCGCCGCACGGATGGTCGGGAGGAGCCGATCGAGCGCCTGGCGCTTGTGCTGCAGATCCGCGAACCACCCCGCGCGCTCGAGCAGCTGGACCTTCCGATCGAAGACATCCATGGACTCATCGAGCAGTCGCGACACCGCCGCCCCGCCCTTGCTCCGCGCGAAGGTATCGGGATCCTCCCCCTCCGGCAGCGTGACCACCCGCACGACGAACCCCTTCGCCAAGAGGAGATCGGCAGCTCGGAAGGTCGCCCTCTGCCCGGGCCCATCCGAGTCGTAGCAGAGCACCACCTGCCGCGTGAAGCGCCCGAGGAGCTCGGCCTGCGATTCGGTGAGCGCCGTCCCCATCGGGGCGACGACCCCCTCTACGCCGACTGAGACGAGTCGCAACGCGTCGAAGTACCCCTCGACGATCACGACGCGATCGTCCTTCCGGATCGCGTTGCGCGCCGCGCCGAGGTGGTAAAGGAGCTTCCCCTTATTGAAGACCTCGGACTCCGCCGAGTTGAGGTACTTCGGCTCCCCCGGTCCGAGGAGACGTCCCCCGAATCCGACGGTGTGCCCCGACGGATCCAGGATCGGGAAGATCAGACGGTCACGGAAGCGCGGCTTGCGTTGGTCGCTCCCTTCGATCGGCAGATAGAGCCCGGCGGCGGTGAGCCGCGCATCGTCGTAGCCGAGGCCGTGCAGATAGGTGCGCAGCGCCTCGCCGTCACGCGGGGCGAACCCGAGCCCGAACCGCGTCGCCAACTCTCGTGAGACGTCGCGGGAGGCGAGATAGTCGCGTGCCGCGCTCGCCTGCGGCGAATCCCACAGCGTCTTCTGGAAGAACTCCGCGGTCGCGGCCTGCAGCTCCCAGAGTGGCTCGCGTGGATCGGGGCCCTCGCGCCGGCGTTGGACCTCCTGCACGTCGATGCCCGCCTTCGCGCCCGCGAGCTTCACCGCCTCGACGAAGCTCATCCCCAACCGCTTCTGCAGGAAGGTGAAGACCGATCCCTTCTCCCCGCAGACGAAGCAGGTGTAGCCACGCCCCGGGACCACGGAGAAGTTCGGCCCCTTCCCCTGATGGAATGGGCAGGGTCCACGCCAGACGGAGCCCGTCTTCTTGAGCTTCACATGCTCGCCGATGATGGCGACGATGTCCGCCTGTTGGCTGACCTGTTCGACCACCTCGTCGGGGATCACGCGAACTCCGCGATCGTGACGCCGGCCCCACCCTCGTTCCACGCGCCCATCCGGAACTGCCTCACCCGTCGGTCTCCCTTCAGGACCTGCGCGACGCGCTCGCGTAGCGCGCCGGTGCCCTTCCCATGGATGATACGCACCTGGCCGAGATCCGCACGGATCGCCCCGTCCAGCGCCTGCAGGACGAGATCGTCCACCTCATGGACCCGCACCCCGCGCACATCCACCTCGGGCTTCGCCTCCACGTCTGGCAGATCCAGCGCCGCCACCTCGACCCGCTCGCTCCGCAGATGCTTGGCCGAGAGGCGCCGGAGCGCCGCAAAGGGGACCGTCATCTTGAGCGGCCCGACCGCTACCACCGCATCCTCCCCACGACGCTCGAGGAGCTGCCCGACCTTCCCGCCTAACGTCTCCACCGCGACCGCATCGCCGATCGCGAGCGTCACGCCGCGCGCATCGGCGACCTCCAAGCCCTCCGCCGCCGCCCGCTCGCGTGCCGCCACCTGCTGTGCCACCCGCTCCTCGGCGTCGAGTGCCTCCAGCGCCGACTGCTCCGCCGCCGCGCGCCCCTCAAGGGTGCGCCGCGCCTCAACCGCCACCTGATCGATCGCCGCGGCCCCGGCCGCTCGTAGCGAAGCGATCGTCTGCTCGACCTCCTTCCGCGCGTCGAGCAGATGCCGACGGGCCTCGCGGCGCGACTCCCGCTCCACCTCGCGCTCCCGCCCCTGCACCGTCCGCTCGCGCTCGCCGATCCGCGCGGCGCGCTGTTGGAGGTCGAGCGACTGCGCCTGCACCTCGCGCTCCCGCTCGGCGAGACGTTCGCTCCGCGCCTCGAGATCGGTCAGCAACGCCGCGAGATCACGCTCGATCGTCGGCACCCGCGCCTCGGCGCGCGCGAGGATCGCCTCCGGCATCTGCAGGCGCCGGGCGATCGCCAGGCCGTACGAACGCCCCGGGATCCCCTTGATCAATCGATACGTCGGTGCGAGCCGCTCGGCGTCGAATTGCAGTGAGGCGTTCACGACCCCGGGCACCTCCCCCGCCAACTCCTTCAGCGCGCCGAGATGCGTCGTCGCGATCGTCGTCACCCCGCGCGTCGTGAGCGCCTCGAGGATCGCCCCGCCGAGCGCGGCCCCTTCGAGCGGATCGGTCCCCGACCCCAACTCGTCGATCAACACCAACGCATCGGGCGACGCCGAGTGGATGATCTCGGTGAGGTGTTTCAGGTGCGCGCTGAAGGTGGAGAGCGAGGCCGCGAGGCTCTGTTCATCGCCGATATCGGCGAAGACATCATCGAAGGCCGGGAGGACCGACTCCGGCCCCACCGGCGCCGGGATCCCGCACTGCATCATCAGGGCGCAGAGCGCGAGCGCCTTGAGCAAGACCGTCTTGCCCCCGGTGTTGGGGCCGGAGACGAGCAGCGTCCGCTCCTGCGGCGCCATCGCCAACTCGAACGGCACCACCGCGATCCCTTGGGCGAGGAGCAACGGATGTCGCCCCTCTCGCACATGGAAGCCGTCACGCGCCGCCGCGAGCGTCGCGTCCGCACACCCGGTGGCCATGGCGTACCGGGCACGCCCATACAACGCGTCGAGCGCGATCAGCGCCTCGAGGGCGTCGAGGAGGGCGTCCCGATCGGGACGTAGCGTCTCGGTGAGCTCGAGGAGGATCCGTTCGCACTCGGCGATCTCCTCGGCCTCGAGCTCACGGATCCGGTTCCCCGCCTCGACCGCCGCCGGCGGCTCCATGAAGAGGGTCTGCCCCGACTGCGAGCTGTCGTGCACGATCCCGCCGAGCGCCCCGCGCCCCTCACGGCGCACCGGGATCACGTAGCGCCCGTTGCGGATCGTGACCGAGGCATCGTCCACTCGCAGGTGCGACTCGAGCTTCGCCATGATCCGCTCGAGGAGCCGCACGAGTTCGCCCTCCGCCCCGCGCCGTTCCCGACGGATGCGACGGAGCGCCGGGGAGGCGTCGTCCTTCAGAGCGCCCTCCTCGGTGAGCACGCGCTCCAACTGCTGCTCGAGTGTGGGTCGTGCGATCAGTGCCCCGACGTAGGGGGCGAGCGCGGCACGCGCCATGGCAGGGCGGGCCTCGTCGGTGAGCGCGGCGAGCGTTCGACGCGACGAGGCGAGCAAGGTCACCGCCCCACGGAGTTCCGGTCCCGACCACGAGGTCCCCGCGATCCGCAGCCGCCGGAGCGGCTCGGTCAGCTCGGGAATCGCCTCAGGGCGCCACCCCTCGGCGCCCGCGATCACCGCGCGCATCGCGACGACCCGCGCATGCTCGGCGCGTAGGGCGATGAGCGCCTCCTCCCGCTCCGGGCGCGTCCCGCCGACGCGCGTCGGGCGCAGCGCGCGAATGCGTGCCGCGCCCGCCGAGCTGGACGCGTATCCGGCGATGTGGTCGAGGAGACGGGGGAACTCGAGGACCTCGAGCGCGTGCGCCTGCACCTGCCCCGGCCCGGTCACGGCTCCGACCCGAGCTCCTCGCGCACGATGCGATTGATCACCGTGCCATCGGCACGGCCCTTGAACAGGGGCATCACCTTCCCCATGACGGCCCCGAGCGCCGAGACCCCGGCGTCGACCACCGCGCGCACGGCGGCGCGGATCTCCTCCTCGGAGGGGGCGGCGGGGAGCCACTGCTCCAGCGCCGATGCCTCACGGCGCTCCACCTCGGCCAACTCATCGCGGCCGGCCTGCACATACATCTCGATCGATTCCCGCCGCCGCTTGATCGCGCGGCGCAGGACCTCCACGACATCCTCGTCGGTGAGGTCCCGCCCCAACTCGATCTCTCGGTTCTTGATCTCCGACAGCACGGTGCTGAGCAACAGGATGCGATCCTTCTCCTGCGCCTTCCGGGCGTCCAACAACTCGCCCTGCACCAGTGCCATCAGGGCCGCTGCCATATCAGTACGAGCGGGTCCGCTTCGTCTTCCGCTGCGCGGCGTTGAGCTTCCGCTTGCGCTTCTCGCTCGGCTTCTCGTAATGCCGATGCTTGCGCAGGTCCGCGAGGATCCCGGCCTTCTCGCACTTCTTCTTGAAGCGCTTGAGCGCACGCTCGAAGTTCTCGTCCTCGTGGATGATGATCTCCGACAAACTGACTTCCCCCCTTGGATGGCGGGTCAACGCCGGCTGGGGACTTGGTGATGTGAGCCTTCTAAGTTACGACGAGACAACCGTTTGGGCAAGACGCCCGGTTCGCGTCAGCCCGGAGGCCAGGCGAGGTCCCGCCCCCCGAGGAGATGGAGGTGGAGATGCCCCACCGTCTGCCCCCCATCCGCCCCGGTGTTGATCACCGTCCGGTACCCCGTCGCGGCCACCCCCTCCGCCCGGGCCACCTGCTGGGCCATCCGGGCCATCGCCCCCACCACCCCGGCGGCGTCATCGACCGTCTCGAGCGAAGCAGTGTGTGCCTTGGGGATGACGAGGATATGCACCGGGGCCTGCGGGGCGATGTCGCGGAAGGCGAGGCACCACTCGTCTTCCCCCACCACCTGGGCCGGGATCTCACGCCGGACGATCCGGCAGAAGAGGCAATCGGACATGGTTCCCTCCTTCACGTGGAGATGACTTGCGTCGATCCATCGGTACGGGAGCCCAACGCCGCCCGGACGGTCGCGACGGCGGCGATCGCCGCGGTCTCGAACCGCAGGATCGTCCGACCCAACGCCACGCGACGGAACCCAGCCCCCTCGAATGCCGCGATCTCATCGGGCTCGAGCCCCCCTTCCGGCCCCACCGCGAGGACCACGGGCAGAGGGAGCGAGCCGAGCACCTGGTCGAACGGGACCCCCTCGCCATCGAGGAGGAGGCGCGTCCCCGCCGGACAGGCGGCGAGCGCATTGGCCAACGTCGCCTCCGGGAAGACCGTCGGGGCCCAGGCGCCGCGACTCTGCTCGAGTGCCCCCTCGATCCGGTGCGCGACCTTCTGATGGAAGGTCGGTCCCTCCCCCCGCGGCGTCACATGACGCGAGCGACGGAAGGTCACCGGACGCCAGCTCGAGACCTCGAGCTCGGTGACCTTCTCCGCCAAGAGCAACATGCGGTCCCTGTCGGCGACGGGGAGCAGGAGATGCACCGCTGGCGCCGGATCGATCACCTCGACGGCGTCGACCTGCACCGATGCGTGCCGCTTCGCGAGCGTCAGCAACATCCCTTCGCCACGGCGCCCCGCTCCATCGAGCAGCCCCACACGCGCCCCGACATCGAGCCGCCGCACCCGCATGTGATGCGCGGCCTCCTCCCCCAACGTCACGGTCTCGCCCGCCGCGAAGGGGTGATCGAGCACGAAGGTCGGGAGACTCATCGCCGCACCCGCACCGACCACCACTGCTCCTCGGCGTCCTCGGCGTCGATCCGCCACCCCGCCGCCTCGAGCGCCGCGACCATCAGCTCCCGCTCCTCGCGGAGGATCCCACTCAGGATCATCACGCCGTCGGGCGCCAGCGATGCCCCCATCAGCGGCAAGAGCTCGAGCAAGACCGAGGAGATGATGTTGGCGAGGATCACCTGCACCGGCGCGACGAGTGGGAGGAGGAGCTGCGCGTCACCCTCGAGGACGGCGACACGCGCCGCGACCCCGTTGGTCATGACATTGAGCTCCGCATTGCCTATCGAGTCGCCGTCATTCTCGATCGCGAAGACGCGCGCCGCCCCGAGCTTGGCCGCGGCGATCGCGAGCACCGCGCTCCCCGCGCCGAGGTCGGCGACCGAGGCGCCGGCGAGCGGGATGGCTTGCAGGAGCCGGACCACACCACGCGTGGTCGGATGCTCCCCGGTCCCGAAGGCCATCGCGGGCTCGATCACGATCGTCGTCGCCGGATCGCGCCCCGCCGCCAACCAGGGCGGCGTGACGGTCAGCGCACCGAGCGGATGCGCGGTGATCCGATCGCGCCACTTGGTCGACCAATCGATCGGCTCGAGCGGCGCGAGTGCGATGACCGACGCGGGATCCACCGCGCGAAGGGCCGCAAGGAATCGCTCGATGTCCGCGGTGGGCGCGAGATGCGTGACGAGGGTCGCGCCATCCTCGTGCACCCCCTCGGCTCCCGTCGCGAACATCGCCGCGATCAGCGCCTCCGCGTGTGCCGCCGTCGAGGGGGTGCAGGCGGCGCGGGTCCACCGCGGCTCGGTCGTCTCTGATGTGGTCATGCGACGCGCTCATGGCGTGTGGTATCCGGGGTCGGCCGCTCGTCCCAGGCGCGCGCGATCACCTCGGCGATCCTCGCGCGGAAGACGGGGATCGCGAAGCGCTCGGCCTGCTGCCGGCAGGCCGCGGCGCTCGGCGGTGGCGAGGCGAGGAAGCGACGCACCGCCGTGATGATGGCGTCTGGGGTCTGCGCATTGAAGAACGTACCGGTCTCGCCATCGATGACCGTCTCGAGCGCCCCGCCAGCCCCATACGCGATCACCGGGGTGCCACAGGCCTGCGCCTCGAGCGGGGCGATGCCGAAATCCTCCAGCGCCGCGAAGACGAACGCCTGCGCACCACTCATGAGGCGTGGCAGATCCCCCTCTGAGGCATGGCCGACGAAGCGGATGTTCGTCGCGCCCTGCGCTGCCGCATAACAACGCGCACGATCGGGGCCGTCACCAACGACGGTGAGCTCGAGATCAGGCATCTGCCGGAAGGCATCAACGATCAGCGGCACCTTCTTGTACGGTACGAAGCGGGAAACGGAGATGAATCCCTTCCGCTCACCAGACATCGGGCGAAAGGTCTCGGTGTTCACCGGCGGCGGGACGACGATGCTCGAGCGCCCGTAGTATCGCGCGACGCGATCTCCCACGAAGCGGGAGTTCGTGAGATAGAGATCGGTACGATCGCTCGTGCGCTGATCCCATCGCCGCAGTCGCGCCAAGCCGACCCGCGCCGCGACCCGCTTCAGCGGCCCGAATCCTGAATCGGCGAGATAGGCTTCTTGTAGATCCCACGCATAGCGCACCGGGGTGTGGCAGTAGGTGATGTGCAACTGATCCGGACGGCGCGTCCGTGCGCCCTTCGCTACGCAATGGCTCGAGGAGATAACGAGATCGTACGCGCGGAGGTCGAACGACTCCACTGCCTCCGGAAAGATCGGGAGGAGGGAACGAAACGACTCGTGACCTCCGGTCCAGCGCTGGAGGAACGAGGTGCGCACCGGAAAACCACGGTAGCGCTCCGGTGCCTCACCGGGCATCGCACAGACCAACGCGAAGAGATCGGCCTCCGGAAAGACCGCGAGCAATTCGTCGACCACCCGCTCCGAGCCCGCGTGACCGATCAGCCACTCATGCACGATCGCGACGCGTCGCCCCGCGGGGAGTGGCGATCCACTCATCCGGTGATCGCTTCCTTCATCTTGGCCCAGAACCCCTTCTCGCGCTTCTCGGGTGGCTTCTCCTGCATCTCACCGAGCTGCTCGACCAGGGCACGCTCCTCACGCGACAGCGTGGCCGGCGTCCAGACCTGCACCCGCACATGCAGGTCCCCCGTCCCACTCGCATTCACCCGTGGGAGCCCCTTCCCACGCATGGTGAAGACATGCCCGCTCTGCGTCCCACTCGGGATCTCCAGGCGGAGCGCCCCCGTGACGCCGGGGACCTCGACGTCGGCGCCGAGCGCCACCTGCGGGTAGCTCACGAGCACCTCGCAATAGAGGTCCTCACCATCCCGCTCGAAGCGCTCATCCTCCACCACGTCGAAGACGACGATGACATCCCCGCGGGGCCCGCCGCGCGTCCCAGCATTCCCCACCCCGCGCAGCTGCATGTACTGCCCCGTCGCGACCCCCGCCGGCACCTTGATGTCGAGCGTATGATCGGCGCGCGTGCGTCCATCGCCGCGGCACTCCTTGCAGGGCGAGGCGATCGTCGTCCCCTCGCCACGGCAGGTCGGGCAGGGCGCGACACTCACGAACTGCCCGAAGAAGCTCTGCTGCGCGCGTCGTACCTCACCTTGTCCCGAACAGGTGGTACAACGCTGCGCCTTCGTCCCCGGCTCCGCCCCTTCCCCATCACATCGCGTGCACGGGTCGAGGAGCTTGAGCTTCACCGTCTTGGTGACGCCCGTCGCGACCTCGAGCATCGTGAGCTGCAGGTCGAGCTTGACGTCGGCACCGGCGCGCGGCCCGTTGGACTGCCGCCCCCCCCCACCTCCGAAGAGGTCGCCGAGCCCGAAGTCGCGCATGAAGATGTTCAGCGCATCGGAGAGATCCACATGCTGATACCCGCCGCCCCCGCCGCCCCGCAGCCCTGCCTCACCGTACCGGTCGTAGGCCGCGCGCTTCTGCGGATCCCGAAGCACATCGTACGCCTCGGTGACCTCCTTGAACTTCTCCTCCGCCTCCTTCGACCCCCCGTTGCGATCGGGGTGGTACTGCATCGCGAGCTTGCGGTAGGCCTTCTTGATGTCGTCGTCACTCGCCGTCTTGTCGACGCCGAGGGTGGTGTAGAGGTCAGCCATATCGGAGCGAGAGAAGCCAGGGTGGCACCGCAGCCCTGCCAACCCGGCGGGCCACGGAGGGAAGATACCTACCCCAGGCGCAATTCGGGTGCCACGCGACCCGCGGGAGCAGCCACGGATGCAGCCCGTGATGCGGCCCCTGGGACTGCGGGCGGATCAGCCGGCCAAGCCGACGGCAGCACGCAGCCGATAGTATCCCCGACCGACGAACTCACGAAGGACGCGATCGGTGTCCGCCAGCGCCTCCGCATCGGGGAGGAAATCCATCGGCGTCCGCGCACGCATGCGCTGCCGGAAATCCACCGGGAAGGGCATCACGGTGAAGCCCTGGTGTGCGAAGAGGCGCTCCGCGCGCGGCATATGGTACGCCGAGGTCACTAGGAGGATGCGCCCCCCGATCCCGAGGGAGTCGACGAGGGCACGAACGGCCGCGGCCTCCTCGGTGGTGTTCGCCGCGATGCGCGTCAGGGCCAGCCGTGATGCGGGGAGCCCGAAGGCGCGGGCCTGCTCCGCGAGGAATTCCCCCTCAGGACGCATCGCGCGCATCCACGGGACCTGACCGCGCGTGAAGAGGAGACGTGGCGCCCGCTCGGCACGCAGCAGCTCGATGCCACCCATGAAACGGTCGACGCCGTCCCCCCACTCCACAGCACGCCCGCGCGGTGCCGGCGATGCGGAGGTCATCCCACCAAGGACGACGATCGCATCGGCGACCGGCACCTCGGCTGCGATCCCGCGCGACATCCCCTCCTCCGACCACGCGACC
>Ga0172376_10004719_pt1 | contig 15458 bp, 17 predicted proteins | sample Lak35m_FD_121114 | JGI IMG/M metagenome (GOLD analysis project Ga0172376, IMG submission 121114) | Freshwater microbial communities from Kabuno Bay, South-Kivu, Congo - kab_092012_35m | ecosystem: Environmental > Aquatic > Freshwater > Lake | place: Democratic Republic of the Congo: South-Kivu...
AAGCGGGATTACGTGTACGAGCCCGAGCGGCGAAACGCATGGCTTACCGATGCCGGCTGTCGTCGAGTGGTGCTGCTCTCAAAACCATCGCTGCTCAGCTCCATGGACACCGAACGAATTTATTCACAGGTCGAAAAAGCGCTGACGGCAAAGCACGCCTTCGAACGAGACCGGGACTACGTCATCGTTGAAAACAAAATTGTGATTGTGGATGAGGGTACCGGGCGTGTCATGGACGGCCGCAAATGGCAGGATGGCCTGCACCAGGCAATCGAAGCCAAGGAACTCGTGCCAATCACCGCGGCTACCGGTGAAGCCGCACGCATCACCGTGCAAAGCTTTTTCCGCCTCTATGCACACCTGGCAGGAATGACTGGTACGGGAACACAGGCGGCCAGCGAACTGAAAAAAACCTACCGCATCAAAGTCACCTCCGTTCCAACCAACAAACCCTGTATTCGCCGCGGGCTGCCACCTCGCTTCTTCATAACACAGGAAGCCAAACGCAATGCCATCGTCGATGCCATCCATGAACTCACCGGACGCGGTCGCGCAGTACTCGTGGGAACGCCATCGGTGGAAGCCTCAGAAGCTCTCGGACTGCTCCTCAAGGACCGCCTGATCAAACATCAGATTCTCAACGCGCGATACCACGAACAGGAAGCGGGGATTGTCAGCGAAGCCGGCCATGCAGCACACGTGACAATCGCCACAAATATGGCCGGTCGCGGAACTGACATCCTCCTCGAAGATGACGTCCGAAAATCAGGCGGTCTGCACGTGATTGCCACAGAAATGCACAGCTCCAGACGGATCGACAGACAACTCGTAGGACGCGCTGCCCGACAGGGAGATCCAGGTTCATTCCAGTTCTTTTTGTCAATGGAAGACGAACTACTGCGGTGTCGTGAACCGCGCGAAGTGGCGCGGAAGCGGCGGATCGCACTGCCGGATCGCAACGGAGAGCTCAGCCGTGCATGGCTGCGATATTTCCGTCGCGTCCAGCGGTTTCTGGAACGTATGCACCGCAAACAACGCAAACACCTCCTTAAACAGGAACGCATGAGGCTCGAACAATACGAAAACATGGGGCTCGATCCATGCCTTGAACTGACTGAGAACTGATTTCAGGCCCCGGAATCACTTCAGAAGCATCACTTTCCCTGAAACGCTCGCCAGGCTAAACTCCCAGCCTTTTCCTCATTCATCTGTCTAAATTGTCCCCCAGGAATTTGTTATGCAGGTATCCATCACGTGCCGCCACGGCAGCGTCCAACAGGAACTCAGAGACTACATCAGTCAAAAGGCCGAAAAGCTGGTGCGGTATCTCGATACCGTCAGCGAAATCGACGTCACGCTGGAATTTGAAGGTTCAAGAGTAGACGTTGAGCTGGTCGTCGAAATCGAAGGCTACCACACTATCGTGGCTCACGTCGAAGGCGAAGATTCCCGCGCCACCTTCGACAAAGCCCTCCACAAGATGGAACATCAGGTGCATCGCTACAAGGAAAAAAATCGCGATCGCCGCCACGCCACCTCCGTCTCTGATGCCACTCGCTCCGCCGAAGAAAAACATTCAACGGGCACCTGATCGTTCTTGCTGCCACTGGTCCTTTTCCATCGCTTTTCCCCGGTCACTGACATACGCCGGTTTCCCTCTGCAGAATTGAGCCCCCGTTTATGAAACTCACTGAGTTCGTCGTCAAGGAATCCATCCTCCCCAACCTCAAATCCACTCGAAAAGAAGACGTCATCCGCGAAATGGCGACCAGCCTGAGGGAATCCGGGGCCTTCAACGCCGCCAACGAAGAATCCGTCATTGCCGCTATCCTCAAACGAGAAGAACTGGGCTCCACCGGAATTGGCAACGGTGTCGCAGTACCGCACACCAAACACCCCTCCGTCGAAAAACTCTCCGCCACAGTCGGCATCTCTCGCAGCGGCGTCGATTTTGCCAGCCTCGATGGTGAAGATGTCTTCATCTTCTTCCTCGTCGTCTCCCCGCCCGATCGCCCCGGAGATCATCTCCGCGGACTCCAGAACATCTCCCAACACCTCCGCAGCCCGGACTTCTGCAACTTCCTCAGACAATCCACAACCGCTACGGATATCTGGGATCTGCTCGTGGAACGCGACGAAGGCGACCGCGACGCCTGATGCCCCTCAGCAACTGAGCCCACGACTGCCCGATCACGTTTCAATACCGCGATCGGGTGGCCCTGGGTGGCCTCGAGAAATCTCATGACGGAAAATCCCAGCATCCAGAAAAAAGTTCGCGTAACGCCTGAAAATGGGCTGCACCTTGCACCCATCTCCCAACTCGTGCGCACCGCCGTCACCTACTCCTCCGCAATCTCACTGCTCCACGAAGGCAAACGCGCAGACGTCAAATCGGCATTTGACCTGATGCTGCTCGGAGCACCCCACGGAGCCGAACTGGAACTGGAAGTCAGCGGCCCCGACGCCACAGCCGCGGCCACTGCCATCGCCGGCCTCTTCGAAGCCGGCTTTCCACATCACTAATCCGTCAGAATGTGCTGGAACAAACCACTGATTTACCCAGGCACATCCGCACGTCGCACTGCCGCTGTCACAGCACCACATTGGGTGTGGCCAGGTACGTAGACTACCTTTGCTCCCAGAACTTCCTTACCAAACTCCAAACTTCCCACGTTCTCGCTGCTGGCCACGTTACCGGCAATTCGAGTCACAAACAGATCACCAAAGCCCTGGTTGAAGATGATTTCAATCGTAAGCCACGGCCTGACTCGCAATCATGGCAGCCACGTGGTGGTACAGCGGAATTCCGAACAGCAGATTGAACGGAAATGTGATCGCCAGCGCCGCCGTCAGCGAAAACGCCGGATTGGCCTCAGGAAGACTCATTCGCACCGCCGGAGGTGCCGCGATGCAGGAAGCACTCGATGCCATCGTTCCCAGCACCATACAGCCACCAGTGGAAAGCCCAGCCAGAGATCCCAGCCACACTCCAGGACAGCCGTGCGCAATCGGGACCAGAATTCCAAACGCCACCAGAAAAACACCAACCCTGGGCAGATCCGAAAGCTTCGCCCCAGCAGTCAACCCCATCTCAAGCAGAAACAGCGTCAACGCTCCGCGGAACAATCCGTCAAACAGCGGCTGAACCGGCCTAGAGCCCTCTGCACCCGCCACAAGACCAATCAGCAGGCCGCCAACCAGCAACAACAGCGAACGCCCCGTGAGCAGCTCGTGCAGCACGGCTCGCGCTGACTGACCCGAACGCCTACAGGAATCTCCCTCCAATCCCGGCCCCGACTCACGACGACACTGCTCTCGCCGCAGTTGCCACAAACCAAGCCCAATCGCAATCTGAATGCCGGGAATCTCCAGCATCGCCAGCTGTGCCGGCATGTAACCCTCCACGACAAACCCCGAGACGCCGCGAATTGCTGCGCTGCCACAAACGTCACCGCCGAAACGGATCCGTAGTGTGCAGCAATTCCTGCCGCATCCGATATACTGAATCGCCCAGGCCGCCGCAGCACCAGCCACGATGTGAGTGGCGTGATGCAGCCTGTCAGCAGTGTTGCAATCGCCGGAAATGCCAGATCCAGCGGATTGCTGTGACTCAGCTCTACACCTCCCCTTAAACCAATCGCGAACAACAGATAAAACGAAAGCGACGCATACAAATCACGCGGCAGCGCAAGCTCACTGCGAATCACACGTGCGAAAATCCCAAATGCAAATGCCAGAGTCAGCGGTGAACAAAAGTTGGCTCTTAACACCTCAAGCATCTATGATCTCCCAGTCGTGAAAAACAATACACGAAATTAGTTTCGTGTATCATCATGCGTTATTTCGTCGCTGCAAGGTCCAGCTTATGAAAAAATCCCGAAAGTCTCAGGAATTGAAGAAGTCAGAGCCCCCACAGGCGCAGCCGCGTACAGACGTCTCCAACTGGACGTTCCTCACGAATCACATGCACGTCCTGCTGTGCCTCTATCGCGATCCAGCTGCAACACTCCGCGAAGTCGCTGCCCGTGTCGGTATCACCGAACGCATGGTGCAAAAAATCGTCGCCGAACTGGTCGCCGCCGGATTCACAGAGATTACTCGTGTCGGCCGCAGAAACTCCTACAGCATCCGACTCGATCTCAAACTCCGACATCCCCTCGAAGCTCACCACAGCATTGGAGAACTACTCAAACTTCTCAGCCGACCCTGACAGACCACTTCCAAAAAAACACCTTTTCGTCAGCTCCACCACCGCCACGTACGCCACCGTCAGCAACAAAAGCGACATCAGCAGCCCCGGCGGCAACGGGACACAGCCAAACCGGCGACTCAGCGGCATGTATGGCACCAAAACCGCTGCGCAAGCCACGACAAGTGAGGCGATCGTCAGCCATCGCCCCGGACGACTTCGATAACACGGCAGGTGAGTTCGAATCACCAGCGCAACCGCCAGCTCTGTCAGGAGTGATTCCACAAACCAGCCTGTGCGGAATTCTTCAGCGCCCGTTCTGAAAACGTGCAGCAGCAGTGCAAACGTGAGCAGATCAAAGACAGAACTCACCGCGCCGAAGACCAGCATGAACCGACTCAGTTCACGCATGTTCCATCGCCGGGGGCGCCGAATCCACTCCGCATCCACAGCATCTGATGCTATCGCTGCCCCTGGAATATCAGACAGAAAATTGTTGAGCAGGATCTGTGAAGCCAGCAACGGCAGAAATGGCAGAGCCGCCGAGGCCACTGCCATGCTCAGCATGTTTCCAAAATTTGCACTGATTGTCGTGAGAATGTACTTCTGAGTATTCGCGAAAGTCCGACGGCCTTCATCAATGCCTCCAGGCAGGATTCCCAGATCAGGCCTGAGCAGCACAATTTCAGCAGCCTCCCGCGCCACATCCACCGCGTTCTCCACAGAAATGCTCACGTCCGCCGAATGCAAGGCCATCGCATCATTGATGCCATCTCCAAGATAACCCACCACGTGCCCGGAATCCTTCAAACTGCGAATAATCCTCTCCTTCTGCCCCGGATCCACCTCCGCAAAAACCGTTGTCGAAATCGCTCGATGCCACAGCACATCGTCGCTCAATCCGTTCAGTTCGGTCCCGGTGAGCACCCCGGTAACGGGCATCCCGATGGACTCCGCTACATGCACCGCAATCAGAGGATTGTCGCCAGTGATCATCTTCAGCCGAACTCCCCGCTCCGCCAGTTCCCGCAACGCTGATGCAGCACCAGGCTTCGGAGGATCTTCAAACAACAGAAATCCCTCGAAACACATTCCCTGTTCTTCTCCACGCCCATACTGCTCACGCCTCTCCTGTATGTCACGCGTTGCCACAGCCAGCACCCGCAGACCACTCCGACTCCAAACGGCAAATCGCTCCTCCAGCTCTCGTCTCGTCGCCTCCGACAACTCCGCACATTCCAGTCCACGCCGCACCGCAACACACACCGCAAGCACCGAACGAAAGGCCCCCTTCGTCACCATAACAAACCCCGAACTCCCGCTTCCTCGCAGATCACCCAAAACCACACTCACCCGCTTCCGCGTAAAGTCCCAGGGAATCTCATCGATCCGCTCCACCGCTGCCAAAACCACGCCAGCCTTTCCAGCCGCCCTCGTCAATGCCTCGTCCAGCGGATTCTTCAAACCAGACTGCAGCAGCGCATTCAGACAGGCCAGACGCAGTACCTCCCCGGATTCGCCGCCCAAAACATCACACGCATCCCGCAACTGCACCTCGCCAACTGTCAACGTGCCGGTCTTGTCCGTACACAAAACATCCATGCAGCCAAAGTTCTCTATTGCACTCAGACGACGCACCAGTACTCCCGAACGAGCCATGCGACGCGCACCATGAGAAAGCGTCATGGTGATAATCGCAGGCAGCAGCTCCGGGGCCAGACCAACCGCCAGAGCCAGCGCAAACAGCAAAGATTCAACCGGAGGACGCGCCAACAGCATGTTGACCGCCAGCACTGCAGGCAAAATCAACAGCATCACGCGCATCAGCAACATTCCAAACTGCCGAACTCCACGCTCAAATTCCGTCTCCGGCCGCGGACGACGAAGGCGGTCTGCGAGCTTCCCGAGAGCCGTCGCAGGCCCGGTTCGCAATACCATCACACGTCCATAACCACTGCGAACACTGGTTCCCATCAGCACCCGCTGGTCTCCAGAAGCAGACTCCCACTGACCACCCCCAAGTCTCTGTACCCCCTCGAAGCTGCCACACGCCCGCTTCTCCACCGGAAAAACCTCACCCGTCAACGCCGCCTCACTCACAAACAAATCGTCCGCGGATAGCACCAGTCCGTCCGCCGGGATCAGGCTCCCAGCACTCAGGTACACCACGTCTCCAGGTACCACCAACTCCATCGGTATCCGCTGCTGTTCCGCATCCCGCAACACCATCACCTGGAGCGACAGACGTGATTACAGTCGCCGCATCGCATTTCCGGTAAGATACTCCTGTACTCCCCCGAGAACTGTGCTTCCCACCAGCACGCTCAGCACGATCGCTGCATCTGGCCACTCCTGCAGAAACAGTGATATTCCGGCAGCGATCAGCAGCAGCAGATTGAGTGGGCTGGCGATCAACGCAAGCAGACGCAGCACAATCTTGCGGTCCACACCCTGCTGCACCTCATTCCGCCCGAAATATCCAAGTCTTCGAGCAGCCTCCGACATTTCCAGACCGCGATCGGGATCCGGCAGAAATAGTCCACGTCCCTCCGATACGCGATGGAAATCCACGACGGCCATCACAAAAACTCCCTGCTCGCCAGCGGAATAATCGCTATTCCAGCCGGAATTGCTCGAAAAACCGCTAATAAAGCCCACCGGCTGACGAAGCGCAGTCACTCTCTGCCCGAATACTCCACCTTAGCAAGCCAATCATCGCTTCCCCCTCCCCACCCACCCACATCTCCGGTGCCTGCCCATGAATTGGCTGAACTACCATCACCTGCTGTACTTCTGGACCATGGCTCGCGAAGGCAGCATCAGCCGCGCCGCAACCAAATTACACCTCTCACAACCCACAATCAGCGGACAACTCCGACAACTGGAAAAATCCGTCGGCAGCAAACTCTATGAACGCCACGGTCGCGAACTCCGACTCACCGAAGTTGGTCGTATCGTCTTTGAATATGCAGAAGAAATCTTCTCCGCCGGCCAGGAACTCATGGAACGCCTCAAAGGCGCCCAGACTGACGGAACTCTCACATTCACCGTTGGCATCCCGGACTTCCTCCCCAAACAGGTTGCCTTTCGACTCATCGAACCAGTGTTCCGCATGCCGGAGAAAGTCCAACTGATCTGTAACGAAGGAAAATTGTCCGAACTCCTCGCCGATCTTGCCGTTCATAAAGCCGATCTGATCCTTTCTGACAGCCCCGCCGGATCACAGGTCAGCGTCAAGGCCTATAATCACTCGCTCGGAGAATCCGGCGTTACCTGGGTCGCCACAGCCAGCATCGCAGAAAAACTCCGCGACCAGTACCCGGAATCACTCGATCAGCAACCCCTGCTGCTGCCGACCCAGAACACAGTCCTCCGCCGCTCCGTCGAAGAGTGGTTCGACCGCCAGAACTTCAGCCCAAATATCATTGCCGAAATCGAAGACTCCGCACTGCTGAAACTCCTTGCCGCAGAAGGCATCGGCATCGCCCCGGTGGCATCCTCAGTCCTCGAAGACCTCGAAGCCCGTTACGGACTGTTTCCCATCAGTAACCTTGACGGCGTCTCCATTCAGTTCTACGCCATCAGTGTCGAACGAAAGGTGTCACATCCCGCAGTACGAGCCATTGCCGAAGCCGCTCGCGGTCGGCTCATCAACACCTGATTGACCCTCGGAAACCACCAGTGGAATGCTCTCGCATTCACTGCGCGTCGCAGATCTCAGGCACCCCCAACTGCGCTCGTCTCACCACCTCGATGCCATTGTGAATCTGCATCGCAGGATACAGCCGTCGCAGAATCTCCTGCACACGCTGCTTCTCATGCCACGTCCCAACACGACCACAAATCACAATCCGGTCGCCCGAAACAACCACTTCCAGATCGGCTGAATAAATCTCTCCGACTGCCCGCCGCAGCAAACCCTGCAACTGCTCGCTGCCCTTCGTCGCAACTGCCATCACCATCAGTGCACTCCCGCCAGACTCCGATCCACCACTGCTCCCGCACCACCAGCAACTGCAGTCCCACGCACATGGCGATGACAGTTGCTGCAGGTCATCGTCAATCGCAGAAAACCCAGATCCTCACCATCAGAATCCTGCGACTCCGACATGCGGCTCAAAAATTCGGCCGCCGCCACAAAGTCCGCTGTGTCCTGCACAAATCGGGGACTTGCCATCCGCTCCCATGCCTCCAGTCGACTCAGCTCGATCATCCTCGCCGCCGATTCCTGCACCATCCCGTGATCCTGACGACTGATCCCCTCCAGCACCGTCTTCGCAGCCACCAGTTTCTGACGCATCAGGTTCTCCATGGATCGCTTGTCCGGCGGTGCTGCTATCTCGTCCTGAGCCGGTAACGCCACTTTCACTCCGCTGGTCTTCTGAATGCCCGAAGCAGCTGACACGAACGATGCCGTCATCATCATTAATGCCGCAATGCTCAACAGCACCGTGCCTGCAGAAATACGAGGTACACACATCGATGTCTCTCCTTTTCAGATTGAAAAACCCAAAACAGCACTCGCCCAGTCACTGCTCCCCCGCAATCACTGTCCCCCGCACCCACTCGTGACACTTCAAACACTTCATCGTCACGTTCACCCACGCCAGCGATGTGCCATCCATATCCTGGTCCTCCGACTCCTTCAACAACTCCTCCACCGCCGCCGAAAACTCATTGCTGTAACGCCGGTAAAGCATGTCCGCACTCACTCGCCAGCGCTCTTCATGGCTCATCTGCAACAAAACCTTTGACCCCTTCGATACCAGCTCCAGATCCTCCGTGCACAAGCCCTCCAGCACCGTACTGGAAGCCTCCAGCTTCTGACGCATGAACTTCGACAGCCCCTTCCGCGGTTCGTCCTGCTCGTCCCCCCTGCCACCGTTCTGAACTGCAGTTACAGCCAGCCGAACCGACTCCTCATTCCAGCCAGCACTCGCTCGCAGCAGCCCCAACTGGTCCCGGAAGCCAATCAGCACTACCAACGACAAACAGCACATCCCCAGATACTGCACCCAGAATCGACCAGATCTGTTTTTCATAGCATCACTCCTGTTCGCTCATATTCCGCAGGACAACAGTCCCAGCAGCAAACCCACACATCGTGTGCTCGTCAGCCGGGACAACCTCCCCGCAAAGACCGCGCCAAACATTCCAAAAGCCATCCCCAAATGCCTGAACCAGCAGCGGCAGCCCGTCACTCCCCACATTCTCCTTTCAACAAATTCTCTGACCCTTGCATGTCGCTGCTGCCCCACCACGTTACCCAGACCACTCCGACACACTTTGGGTCTGCTGATTCCGCACAGATGACCGAAACCGCACACCCCGCCAACGCAAAGTGCACAGTCCAGGCAAGCCACACAAACGAAACAAACCCTGCGAATTGCTCCGGCTTCCGCAGTCGAATTCAGCCCGCAGACCGATTTCAGCACGAATCCATGCCTGTCACTCTCGCCCCAATCATTATCTTCAATGATCTCCCTGAATCCGGAACTGTTCACCAACACGGAGATCCTCGATGCAACCGCTGCAGTCACTGTTTGTAACTCTCATCGCACTGCTGCTGCTCCCCGCAACCGCCACAGCCCAGCAGGCTGGCTGGTTCAGTGATCTTCAAACCGCTCGTGAACTTGCCGCGCAGCGTAACGCCACCCTGCTCGTTCACGTCTACGGGCCCCAATGCCCCCCCTGCCGCAGGATGGATCGCGATGTCTTCTCAGTGCCTCAGGTTCAGGCCGCTCTCACACGCGGTATCGTAGCCGTAAAACTCAACGGAGATGCCAACCCCTCAATCATCAGAGACCTCGGAGTTCGCTCCTATCCAGCCGATGTGATCTTCAAACCAGGCGCCCCCATCGAGGTTCGACACCGGTCACACTCCACGACTGAATACCTCGCTCTCCTTGACAGTATCGCAACCCACCCACCAGCTCCTGCCACACAAGCCCCAAAAGCGGTCGCAGGCAACACCGGGCACCCATCTGTCTCTGCTCCGTCGCCATCCCGAAATGCCCGTCGTCCCTCCAGCCCGCAACAGCAATCAGATTCTCCACCCAGCGCCGAGGAGGAGAACATCCTCAACTCCAACCTCGTCGGACTCGATGGCTTCTGCCCTGTCACTCTCCACCAGCGCCGAATTCCCAGGCCCGGAAACCCGGAATTTGCCGCCGTCCACCAGGGCATCCGTTATTATTTCGCCTCCGCCGAACTGCGAAATCGGTTTCGCGCAGATCCCTCTCGCTATGCCCCAGCAATTCAGGGCTGCGACCCCATCACTCTGACACGCGAACAACGGGCGATACCCGGGAGCATTCGCTTTGGTGCCTGGTACCTCGGAAGATTGTATTTGTTCCAGTCTGAAGCAAATCGACGACTTTTCAGCGCTTCTCCGGGCGCCTGGACGAAGATCCAGTCGGCCGCAAATCCGTCCGGCGCCGCCCGCGTTCGTCAATGAACTCGCAGTACAGGCCCCCGCTACTGGTGCCGACAATGGCCGGACGCCGCCATGCAGAGCTACGTCGGGATTGGGCCTGTGACCGAAAAACTCACCGTGCCACACCCACGGACGATCCGCCACAGAATTCGACTCGCTCGGACCGTCCGGTACATTTGTGGTCTTCACTTGAAAAAAATCTACGGAACCGGCTGTTTTTACAGCCCCTCGCCACAACGCTCGCAGGAAAAACGATCGTTCCGATCGCAACGAGCCACAAATCCACTGATGCGTTTTTTCAACATCCGCAGTGGGGAATCAGTGGAACAAACCAGTTCCGCGTCGTAGGATGTTCAGGTTGACTCTGCCACTTCTGCCGGTCGCCCAAACTCGGAAAACTCTCCGAATGCAACACGCACGCCGCCACCCCAAATCCCCCACCAGCGCTGTTCCCGATTCTGACGCCGCAGTCGCCCGCCAGGAAAAACTGGCCGCCATTCGTCGTGCCGTCGAAACTGGCTACTATGATAATGACGAAGTCCTCGAACTGGCATTCAGCCGAATGCTGCAAAAGGTCCAGTCCGAACACAACGCTGACTAATTCGCCTTTCTCCTCCTGACCTCTCACACAGTACCAAAGGCCGCCGGTGACAAACGCCACCGCTCCCGCTCTTACGCCGCACACAGTCACGGTCTCGCCACTCGAGAAATTCCGCGAATTTCTCGCTACGCGCAGCAAACGGCTCACTCAGGAACGCGAAACTATCGTTCGCGAAATCTTCGCCGAACACGAACACTTTGACTGTGACCAGATCGTCGCCCGACTCACACAACCCCGCCGAGACGGTGGCCGCGTCAGCCGCGCTACCGTGTATCGCACCATTCGCGAACTCGAAAACGCCGGGCTCATCCGTAAAGTGGCACGGGCAAACGATCGCGAAGTCTACGAACATGACTACGGCTACCCCCAGCACGATCATTTCATCTGCGAAAAATGCAGCCAGCTCGTCGAATTTCGCAATGAAGAAATCTCAGCACTCCTCGAAAAAGTCTCCTCACAGCACGGCTTTCGCATGACCGGCCACAGACTTGAAGTCCATGGTCTCTGCGCCGCCTGTGCCAAACCACCCGTCCGCCGACATCGCAAACTGGATATGATCTGAAAACATAAAATCCCGATCACCTGTCGGCAATCGGGATCTATCGTGTCGGTCCACCCAGTAGTGCACCTCGCCAAAATCACGGGCTCGCAGGTGGCTCCAACTCCTTCACCCGCTGTTCCAGCGCTGCCACCTCACCATTCAATCTTGCATTGGCCGCCTGAGCATCATCGGCGGAGTTCATAGCGTGCACGCCAACCACCAAAGCGCCAATCGTCGCGCCTGCATACACCAGTATCGGCAGGTTAAATCCTCCAAACTGGCCTCGCACCAGAGACGCATCATTCACCACTGCAGGCACAGAAATAGCCGATGGCGGAGCCGTTTCTGCTGCCCAAAACCGACATGGCAGCGATCCACTGCTCGTCACAATCTCATGCTGCCCCGGCCTCAGTCCCACAATCGTCACCAAACCGTTTTTACCCGATTCCGCCGTCGCCACCAGCTCGCCACGATGCAGCACCTCAACAGACTGACCCGACATCGGTCGCCCCTGCAGGTCCACCACTCGCGTCGTCAATAAACCACCCTTGCCCAGCCTGACGTCCTGAATCCGCACTGAGCCCCCGTCAGCACCCACGGCAAGCGGCGCCTGAAATGTGACCGCCAGTGAGAGCAAAACGGTCAGTATTCCTCGGTTCACGGAAGATATGGCAGTCATGAGTTCACTCCTTTGGTCATAACGTCGGTCATGCAGCTGGCTGGCGGAGCCCCCGTGGATGCCACTCAAGTCACCGCCCCGGTCCGCCCACGTTCAAACTTGAACCAAAGTTTAAGCTCGACGGCATTTTTCGAAAATAGGAGTTTCCGCGGGATAAAAGCTCAGCGTTCTGATTAGCCACCCATGAACTGAATGCCCCCGGCGCCTCACCCCGATGAATCTCCGCCACGTAATCCCGCAAAAACCGCCGTGACTCGTCAGACTCCGTCAACAGGAATGAAGTCCACGCCCAGCTGTTGCGATAGTCGTCGCCATCCATCGACTCAGCCGAGGGCAGACGCTCCAGTACACGCAGCGATGACACCTGATTGACTCGCGCTTTCCATCGCAGCAACTCACGCCGCGATGCGTCCGCTCGACTGCCCAAACGCTCCTCGAAACACTCCGCTAACCCCTCATCCAGCCACAGCGGAGCGAACGGCAAATGCTGGTGCACTCGCACATGCACCATCTCATGACGCAAATCCGTCATCAACGACCGATTGTTCCACGCATAAATCTGGCTGACACCGGCGTTTTTGTAGAACAGAGCCCGCCGATTACGAGCCTGCGGAAGCCCGGACGACAGGTACCGCAAATAGCTCGCCTGACTCGCAAACAGCACAATCTCCACTCGCTCCTCTGTCGCCGCTATGCCCAGAGACTTCTCCAGCAGCCCAGTGACCTCGTCCAGCTCCTGCCAGATTGCTGCTGCCGAAATGGAAAATTCCGAGTAGAGCACGGCATGGCCCCGCTGTTCCTCCACCACCCACCTCGACGCGGATCCGTCACCGGTGCAGACGTTCACCCACGCAGTCGCCGCCAGCAGCGCTACCACCGGGATCACTCGTCTCCTGTAGCTTCGGTCACTCAGCATGCGTTGCCCAAACCAGCCCCATTCGCACTTGAAAGACTCCTGATTGGCAAAACAAAAAATCGAAAACGAGATCCTGTTCGCCCACGCAAATCGGCAAATCGTGCCGAAACTCGGCCCTGTGGGTCAACACCAATTCTACAGGCTACGTCAGCGACAACTTCCCCAGGAAAATCCCGGATTTTTCGAATTCCGCGTTCTTCTTCAGCATTTCTTCTCGAATCTCAGCCCAAATGGCGCGTATTGTTGTACCAGTCGGCAGTTTCTGCCGCTGCCCTAAGCATGGACGCAAGCCCCCCATTTCCTCAGGTGCCAAATGCTGGTCCTCAGCCGAAAAGTTGGCGAATCCATCCAAATCGCTGGTGATATTCGCATCACCGTCACCGAAGTGCGCGGTGGTCGTGTCCGATTATCCATCGATGCCCCTCAGTCCGTCCGCATCGCCCGCCAGGAAATTCTCGAACACTCTCCCGCTTCAACCACCGAAACTCCAGCCTCGCCCCTTGCCATCGAAAATCACGGCCACGGCTAAGCAGCCTCACTTGCTGCCGGCCGGTGAAACATGAGGTCGAAGAGCACCAGCGCTGATCGAAATTGACAAATGGTTCTGTGAAGGTGGCAGCGGACATAGCGTATAGGGGTTGTAGGCGCAAGGTGGGTTGTACGCGCGGTTGAAGTCAAGCACCACGGACGTGTCGTCTTTGGGAAGGTCGACAGACAGAAAGCGACCGCCCGGCCACGTCTGCTGACCGCTGGTTTGGTCCCGGAACACAACAAACAGCTTTCCGGGTTCGTCCTGAGTAGCCTGAAGCCTCAACAATCGCCCCTCAAACTCAAATTCCACGGTTCCCGCCAACTCCTGGCTCAAAGTTGCCCCACGCACATTCTGAAACTCGATCGAACTGCCCGGTGCCGCAGCCACAAATCGAGCCGGGATGCGGTAGGCCTGATTCGGCGGAAACCAGCGCTCTCCCGGAAAGTCGCGGATAAGGCCACTGTTGCTGTCACGGATTCGGATGGCCAACTTGCCCGTACGTCTGAGCAATTGAAGAGTACTCGAACCAATCGAAAGGCGATCGGCAGAGTCCGCTTCGGGACCCGTGCCGGTCAGTGTGAGGATGCCGTTCTTCGCAGGCTTGCCATTAAACCTGAGCGATGCACCGTCGGCCGCGGTAAACAACACAACGCCCCCCGTCACCGTAAATCTGCCACCTTCAGCAGGCGAAGATTCAGCGGCAAGGCGAATCTCGCAATCGGGGGCCGAGCCAAATCGGACCTCGTCCTGCTCCAGCCAGTGCAGTCCAGTCACCGCAAGCCAGCCGTCAGCAGATCGCAACTGACGCTCGCGAAGTTCACGCCATCGCTCCGTTTCAGCAATCCAGTCGTCCACCGGGTCCTGAAACACAGCACACAAAGGAATCATAGAAAGCAGAATCGGGAACCAGACGACAGTGGCAATGAAGGGAGAAAGGCTCATCAAAGGTTTGTGATCCGAGCAAAGGAATGGACGGATGTAATATTAGAATGAGTCGCAGGAAGACAGATCGCCGCACAGTGAACAGTAATACAATCGCGAGCCAATGTCATCCCGTTCGTAAAAGTTGAGCAGGCCTCGGCAGAGTGCTTCGCCCTCCCGGCACCCCCGCTTGCCAGAAAGAGCATCTGGCTCCCCTCTCCCCGGACCGGGGAGAGGGGTCGGGGGTGAGGGGTGAAACGCGCCTGCCACGTGCAGCACGGACAGTGCAGAAGGATGCTGGATTCACAGTGTCCAGGAAGTGTTGACGAGGGGGCTGGCAATGTTCTTTGACCCCTCACCCCCGTCCCCTCTCCCGACGAAACGGCGCGAACTCTGCCCATAGTCGCGTTTCGCTCCGCGAAACGGACACCCAGCCCTGTCACTGCTGAAAACCTCAAAACCTAACCTTGCCTCGCTCACGCCAAAAACGCCCATGAACTCCAATATGACCACCGTTTCACCATCCGAGGGCGAGGCTGGGATGGTGAAACGGCGCGAACTCTGCCCATAGTCGCGTTTCGCTCCGTCGAAACGTACACCCAGCTTTTTCACTGCTGAAGACCTCAAAACACGACCGTTCCTC
>Ga0172376_10004721_pt1 | contig 15456 bp, 16 predicted proteins | sample Lak35m_FD_121114 | JGI IMG/M metagenome (GOLD analysis project Ga0172376, IMG submission 121114) | Freshwater microbial communities from Kabuno Bay, South-Kivu, Congo - kab_092012_35m | ecosystem: Environmental > Aquatic > Freshwater > Lake | place: Democratic Republic of the Congo: South-Kivu...
AAAAGAGATGAAAACTGTTCAAAAGATCTTTGCAATGCCAAAGCTGAAGGCCTACCAGTGGTGGCTAGTGGTGGCTGTTTTACTTGGTCAAGCTGCCTGGAACTTCTATAGGGTTGCACCGGTCGGCCCAGCAATTCTTGGAGACGAGTATATCTACTCCCAGAGCGCGAGACACGGATCTCCTTGGGGACCACAGATTACAGGTGACTTTTCCAACTACTTGTTTAATCTGGTCTATTCGGTAACCAATCTTTGCGGACCAGGGTTTTATACCTGCGGAAAAGTCGTCAACTTAGGATTTTTCGTCGGATTCATCTTTCTGATCTTTATCGCTGCCCTAAGAGTTATGCCATTCTGGGCATCCCTTGGATTCATTGCCGCAGCTGGGCTATCGCCGCTTACCGTCTATACATCCATGTTCTTGCCAGAGTCGATGTACTTTTTCTTCCTCGGGCTTCTCCTGCTAGCTCTTCTGCATGCCATGAAAGAGCAGGGGTGGAAGAACTGGGCCATCGTTGGCGGGGTAATTGGAACCGCTTCGCTGGTCAAGCCACACGCCTGGATGGCCGTCATTCCGATAGCAATATTCATTCTTGTCCTCTGTCTAAACCACAAAAAGAGATTTTTCAAAGATTTATTCCTAGCTGGGGGAGCGCTTGTTGGCGGCGCGGTACTCGCCCGCCTGTTTATTGGATTCATTGTCGCTGGACCAAAGGCTCTTTCATTCTTTGGTGCATACCTGAGCCTGGGAACAATACAGCAGGTTACAGAAGCTCCTCAGGAAGTCGTGGAAGGCGGAACAGCCATCGGAACGTCTCCAATAACAGGAGTCATCGAGCTCTTCTGGCCACAGCTTTCAATCCATGTTCTCACCGTTTCTGCGCTTATGGCAATTGCCATCGTCGGCCTGATTGTCGCAATTATTGACTTAGTACGCACTCGGGAAGCACGGACTGTAAATCTATTGGCGCTACTAAGTTTTATTTGGCTAGGGTCGATGGTAATTATTATCGTGATTTTTACCGGCTGGCTTACAGGTGGTGGCGACGATCACACGACAAGAGTCCTACTTCGTTACTATGATTTCTTATTCGTTCTTGTACCTCTTTCCGGACTGGCTATTTTCCTTTCGAAGGCGGTAAATCTTCAAAATGTCTTTGTACGTTGGGCGCTTGCCATAGTGTTTGGTACCGTGATAACTAACTCATTCACTAATAATTTTTCAACTCTGACAATTCAAATTGCGGATGCACCAAATCTTGCAGGACTGGTAGTGAATCTTGAAACCTTCAACGGCGTAGCCATAACGATGGCTCTGGCATTAGGTGTCTTTGCAACTTTCCCGCGCTACACAAAGTGGACATTCATTGCGTTACTTCCGCTTAGCATGATTGCAGCAGGATGGCAAATTCAAGAACAGTATTTAGGCTTCAGGGGTACCCTCTCTGTCGCCGATAGGGCTGGTCAGTATGTGTATGAGAATCTGAGGAAAGAGGAGAAGCAGAAAATCCACATTCTTGCTAACTCGCGATTTGATGCCACAAATGTTGCGATTTGGATTGATGAGCCACAACTCGACTATGAACTTGGGAATCCTGGAAATGTCTACGAGGCCGAGTGGGCGCCAGAGACTGCTAAATGGATTGTGGCTCTAGGGGGTATTACCGTCCAAGGTGAAGTTCGGGTCGAGTACTCCACGCCAGAATTCACATTATATCGGTTTAATGATAAATAAAATTAAATTGAAGCGCATTTGATAATGGACGTGAAAAATATTGACTTGCACAAATAATCACACCAAGAGGACTCTCACTTGAAGAACATAGGTTCAATTACAACTGAAAAAATCTTGGCTAAAAGTTTGCGCCCTTTTTTGAACAGCAGAATTTCGAAAAAACGAATTTCTCAACTTTTTTTTCAAAAAATGGTATTTGAATTGTCATCACAGTGGGGTGAAGACAAAATCACATATGTGGAGTCGAGCGATCTGACGAAATACTTAGGCCTGGTGGGTCTGCCACCGAAAGTTTTAGTTTCTGGAGGAACAGATCATGACATCACTGAGCTTGAGTACAACATTATGAAGTCGGCCTCCAAGACAATATTTTATGTTCAGAATCTCGAATTTCCCGAGACAACAAACATTTACACGCTTCCTATTGGAATTGAAGATTTGCGCTGGGGTCGCAACGGTATGCCATGGAATTTTTCTCGAAGCAAGAAACTTCGCCGCAAAATAGAAATGACTTTAGTAGGGCCATTTGCTGCAACGCACCCGAGCCGACAAGAATGTGTATTGGCCGCCAAAGCCTCTAGTTTTGCCCAGCTAGAAGTATCAAGATTAGCCAGCTGGCGTTATGCAAAATTGGCATCAAGATTTATGTTCGTGGCATGTCCAAGGGGCAACGGACTTGACACTCACCGTTTTTGGGAAACTTTATATAGAGGGTCTATCCCAGTTGTTCTCGAGAGTCCGCACGTCCGCAACCTGGAAAAGTACTCGCTTCCCCTTCTAAAAATTGCCTCCTGGGAGTCGCTAGATGAATCACTTCGCAAATTTGTCTCCGAAGGAATTGAATTGAAAACTGAGCATTCGATGCTCAATCCTAATTGGTGGGTGCAGCGCTTTACTAACGACATTATGACGGCCTGATTATTAAGTTTCCCAAACAAACTCAAAGGAAGATAGCCGAATCCCTGACGCTGGCATAGCTCGGGTAGCGAATAAACCTAGAACCTGCGCCATTGAGAGAATAAAGTCCCTGACTAGAAAAGTCAATGTCTAGTTGAGTGACTGCAGACATTGAATTTTGTAGAGCAAACTCATGAACTGTGGAGGTGAATGCTATTGGTCCGGAAAATTCGAGAATTGCAGACTTTGGACTCAAAAATTTTCTTCCAAGGAAATCAGTGAAGGTTTGCTCCAATCTTTCAATATGTCGAGCCAAAATCAAATGCCGCGGGGCAAATCCAAATCCCCACTGAATAACAAGATTTGATGGTTTAAGCAAATTTTCTGGGCCCTTTCCAATTTCCGAAAGATTATTTTCGAAACTTATGAGACCTTCGGCAGATGAATCATGCAGACTAGTAATGGCTACCTTGGTGCCTTTGCTGATGTCAAAGTAGTAACCGCCGCGATCGTAAATCATGCAATAACGAAAAATGTCAGCCTGTAGGGCACCAAATAGGGCCCGATTGTAAATTTCATATATAACGGAGTGACTCCAATTTTTTGACATGTATGCATCACGCTCGAACTTATCTAGAAGCACAAAACACAGGTCGCTATTAGCATCTCTGAACCTTTCGATAGAGCGCAAGTGGCGACGCCCAAGTTTTTTCGTTTCCCAAGTCTGGTAAACGATAGGAGGAATTAATTGCTGTCTGTGTTCTGAAGATTGCCGATTGTGACACTCGCGAAATGGGAAATCAAACAATGTTGCTACAAGAAACTGTTTTACCATAGTAATCTCATAATAATAATGAAACTGGGAATCCCTTGACTATTTTGTTTGTTCATTTCGGTGAAAATTTGCCGCGACACTTGGTAGCTAATCTAATCAGGTCAGCAGACATCTTTTCATCAAGAAGGTTAGTTTTAGTCACCGATGCGATAAAACCTGCAAATAGCCTTCCTTCGAATGTCGAAGTTATTCATCCTGAGACCTTAGATTGGCCGAGTGGAAGAGAGAAACTAAACAGGGACCAAAGATTTTGGAATGGTTGGTGGCAGAAAACTTTTGATAGGCTGTTGGTAATCCGACCTGTACACTCCTTGTATCCGCAAGAATCCCTACTTCAGGTTGAGTCTGACACAATTCTTTTTCCTCGGTTTCCCTTTGAAACACTTGAAAAGCAGAGCAAAATCTCCTACCCACTCTATTCAACCAACATGGCTGTGGCTTCTGTACTCTTTAGCCCTAACATTGCTGGATCTGAAAGACTGGAGCATGAACTACTGAGTGAGCTCTCTGAAAATGCAGGAACATCCGACATGCTTGCGCTTGGGGCCATCGTAGGGAGGCTTGGCGCTGATTTTCAGAGAATGATGGAGTTCCCATCTGAGAATTCAGATTCCACTTTCATCGACTTTGAAAACTTAGGACTCTTTGACGGACTAAGTCATGGTGACTGGATTTGCGGCAGAGACCCAAGAGCTCACTGGGGTGTAGGTGCTCGAATGCAACTAAGTCCAAACTCAATCATTCGAAAATCAGTCGAATATTTCCTTGATGCGAATCAAATTTATGCCAGAAATGATGGAAAAATATTTCCTCTAAATAACTTGCATGTACACTCCAAAGAATCGATGTTTTTTCAAGCCTCATTGAATGTTCGCGTGAATTCGATCCTGCAGAGACTAAATCAAAGACCAAAGAGTGGCTTACGCTACTTTGACATAGCAGCATTTGTGTATTGCCTAAAATCAAATGTGCGAATTTGGTCTTCTTCAATAATGTCAAAATCGGCATGGAAAAGGCTTTGGAGGCGCTTGTTTAAGAAAGTGCGATAGTGTTCGCTGGACTTGAGTGCTGTTGGGTGACGACAATTCACTAAAAAAACAAGGACGATTTAGGTCACGGGTAATTTTCAGACGACCTCTGAAAAAAATTTGGGTAACCACGAAGGTGTTTTCTCAACCAATGGTTTATGACTCATTTCACAAATGTGTTTACTCAAGAAACTTTGATATTTTATGAATTTTGGCCAGAGTCATTTACTGCTAACATGTTATCTATCCAATAGGGAGGCAAACTTAATGAATTATAGGTATAACAGTTGGCCCCTTGGGGCGCTCCCTGAGCATTGGCAACGACCGGAACCAAATCTGATCAAACAGAGAGGTTATGTCTGGAATGACCCCAGAGAAATCAATGGCATTTTTGAGCAGAAATTGGCCGAATTCGCTGGGTGTAAGTATGCGGTCCTGACGGACTGCTGCACAAATGGTTTGTTTCTGAGTCTGAGCTATAAAATCCTAGCGGGTCAGCTCAAAGATAAATCAATAGAAATTCCAAGACAAACGTATGTGTCTGTGCCGATGACCCTAATCCATCTCGGACTTTCTTTTCGCTTGGCAGACATCCGGTGGTCTGGTTTGTACGAAATTGGAAAAACAGGAGTGTGGGATTCAGCGGCACGATTTCGAAGGAACATGTATGTTGGAAATGGTGCTTTGCAGGTTCTATCCTTTCAAATAAAAAAACGGCTTCCAATTGGTAGAGGTGGAGTTATTCTTACTGATGACGAAAATGCATACCTTTGGTTGCGACGAGCGGTTTACGATGGGCGAGATTTGACAATGAAATACACAGACCCCGAACATGTTAATCAAATGGGCTGGCATTTTTACATGACGCCCGAAGATGCTGCCAGAGGAATTTTGATTATGGATGAATTACCCGACGACAATTTAGATACGATGGATTGGGGTAGCTATCCGCCAATCGATAATTATTCTTTTTTCTCGGATAAAATATGAAAGTAGCGTTAATCACTGGAATTGCAGGACAAGATGGCAGCTATTTGGCAGAGCTGTTACTCGAGAAGGGCTACAAGGTTCACGGTCTCCTCAGAAGAAACTCAGTGCCAGAGCACCAAGAGACTAGAATATCGCACCTTGGGGAAGACATCAGTACACATTACGCAGACTTGAATGACGAGGGAAGTGTTCTGCGAGTATTGAATCAAGTTTCACCGGATGAAATTTATAATCTAGCCGCGCAGTCCCACGTTCGAATAAGCTTTGATGTACCAAAGTTCACAGCGGCAGTAAATTCCTTGGGCACTCTGAATCTTCTGGAAATTCTTAGGCTCACGGGATCTGATGCCAAATTCTACCAAGCATCGAGTTCAGAAATGTTTGGTGACTCGGTGGACGCTGATAATTTTCAGCGTGAAACAACCCCAATGCACCCCGTTTCTCCCTATGGATGTTCGAAACTCTTCGCCTATCACATAACTAGAAACTATCGAAAATCATATGGGCTTTTTGCATCAAATGGTATTTTGTTTAATCATGAAAGTCCCAGGCGGGGTTCAAACTTCGTGACAAGTAAAGTAGTAAAGTCGGCGGTCGAAATTCATCTTGGGCTCAGGAATCGCCTTGTAATGGGAAATTTAGATAGCTACAGAGATTGGGGTCATTCAGCCGACTACGTTAGAGCTATGCACCTCATCCTTCAGGCTGAAAAGGCGGATGACTGGGTAGTTGCAACGGGTGAAACTAAATCCGTCCGTGACATGTTGGACTTCGTATTTAGTTACCTAGGACTCAATTACTGCGACTATGTTGATCAGGACGAACGTTATCTAAGACCCGAAGAGCTACCTTATCTGCGTGGGGATTCGTTAAAAATTCGAACTCAACTAGGGTGGTCACCACGTTACTCATTTGAATCACTCATGCAAGAGATGATTGAAAATTGGTTAGAAAAACTATCTAGTCGATGAACCGCTTGTCCTGCGCTTGACCTAGATATGGACCCGTTTTGTACTCGTAGATCAAGGAATCCCTAAGCAACCTGTATCCATGACCTCCTCGGAAACTTACGGAAGAGTCGCCTTGACCCAGCTCTTTCTTACAAATAAAGAGACCGGCTTGGTCATAAAACGTAGCCTCCACCTCGCCTTTGATTACAACCCAACTTTCTTGAGCGAGAAAGTTCGTATGATGCACTGATCTCTCTAGATGAACATGTGGCCGAAAGGCCTTTCCTTTCGGGCCGCTTATTACTCCTAGCTGAAGGAATTCGCCTGGATCAGAAATATCAACTCTGCCATCCAATTGAGAAAAGATCGAACCTCGGATTACAACATGACAGAGCAATCCTGATTTGTCGAATATTGACTCTCGCTTCCAGTTGGGTTCTTTATTTATGTCAATTAGAGAGTTCATGCCTAGATACTATCTCATTGATGAGTGAAACAAATTTTCGGTTCGCTTTTTCGTATGTCAATTCTGCTAAACTTTCAAGCTCAAGACTGCTATAATTGAGGTCAGCATAATTTTCCGAGATAAGTATTTCGAGTTTATTAGAAATATCTACGACGTTTGGGCTTGCGAAGATAACGTTTCTTAGTGTCTTGAGACTTGATAACTTTGGACCTACGTAAATAATTTGACATCTAGCATAAAGAGCGTCAGTAAGTTTCTCTGAGAAGTAATTCGCTTCATTTTCGATTACTACTGCGATCTCCACATTCGACAAAAATTCACGCGAGGATTTTTGTTCACCAATGTAAGCTTGCAGAGACGGGCGACGCCACCTAAGCTTCATAGAAAAGAATTTCCAGCTTAATCCACTCGTAATGAAAATAAAAATTTCTTTTATATCTTGAAGCAAATTCTTAAAAATGTTCCAGGACCAGCCTCTTCCCGCATAAGCGAAACCAATTTGATTTTCAGAAAGCACCTTTATGGTGTCGCGTCGAAGTGGATAAAGAGATCCAGCCACGGCACTATTCTTGTTTGAAACGATCAGCCCTACCTTAATTCTTCGCTCATTCGGCGAGTCCCAGTGCTCTCTCAGATCTTCCATGTCTTGGTGGGAGAATTGTCCACTCTGCCAGTGAAGTTTTCGTCCATTCTCCGTGAGACTCTCAGAGACTACATGACCGAACTTTTCTTCGACTGCCTTTGCATATTGTCTAGGAAAGACACTTCTTGGCTCAATTTGCACAAGAATTCTCTTGTCCCTGTTTACACTAACTCTTTCCATTGAGTGAGCATCATAGTCCACCCAGATTGCGAGTTGCGCTCTTGCGCCATTGTCCAGAGAGACCAGTTCATGACCAGCTTCCTCTATGGTTCTGACGAAGTTTATCCATCGAGGTGAAGTTGGATGTTCGAGCGGCTTACCAAATAGCCTTAGAAATATTTTCAAACTTATCTAAGAGAGTCCTTTACATACTTAAACTGGGCACTTAGCCCCTCACGAAGACCAGTTTCAGCCTGCCATCCAAGTATGGATTTAGCTAGCTTTGCGCTACCTTCGGTTATTTTTTGGTCACCTCTGAAGCTTCCTTCCTTAATTATGTTGATTTTATTGCCAAAACTTTCGATTATTTGGATGGCATGGTTCAAAGTATTCAGCTCTTTACCAGCAACATTTAAGGCGATGCGATTTGGACGTTTATCAATGCACAACCTAATCGCTTTTGCAGCATCCGAGGCAAAAGTATTGCTTCGCTTTTGCTCTCCGTCTCCGAATAAGTAAAACGGTGTCCCAGTTATGCTCGATTTTATAAGGCGCTGATATGCCATGTCCTCTCTTTGTCTCGGCCCGTAGATTGAGAAAAATCGGAGGACACACCATTTGAGCCTTGAATCCTTTGGCAAAGCCTCCAAGCAAAGCTCGGCGGCAAGTTTACTTACTCCGTAAGGTGAAATGGGTCTCCTTATTGAATGTTCGTCACCTACAGCACTTTCTCCATAAACCGAGGAAGTTGAAGCATGTATCAAAAACGGAGGTTTAGATAAATTGCTAAATGATTCGATCAGTTTGAAAAACTTCAAGAAGTTTTCACTCAGAATTTCCATCGGGTTTTCCCATGATTTTCTCAAACCTGCAGTGGCGGCTAAATTTACAACCGTGTTCGCTGAAGAACAGACTTGAATAGCTTCTTCGCTAGCATAATCAACCCTTAACAATTCAATTGAATTTGAGTCAAGTGCACTTAGCCAACGCTTCCTTTCAATTGAGTCGTACAAAGATTCGGACAGAGAGTCGATAATTATCAGTTTAGCCGGGCTACTTTTCAGCAACTGTTCAGTTAAATGTGAACCTAGAAATCCAGCGCCTCCTAGAATTACTATGCTTTTCATAGGACTAATTGAGGACACTTGGAAAAAACCACCGTTCTGTTACCAGTGCACAATGCTGAAGAAACCCTAAGGTTATCGGTCATTTCCACCCTAGGTTCTTTAGGCACTGACGATAGATTACATGTGTTTTTCGACGCTTGCACGGATGATTCAGTCGCGGTTATTAAGAACATAAGAGACCGCAGACTCCAGGTTGTGGGCGCTTCTAATGAAAAATTGGGCGTCAAGGGAACACTGAACGAACTCTTGGCCACAGTGGAGACAAGGTTTGTCTCAAGAATGGATGCTGACGACATGTGTTTCCCTTGGAGATTCCGCCGTCAAAAAACGCTCCTTTCCGGATGTGATTTTGTGTTTTCTACAGCCATTGTGTTTGGTAAATCTCTGCGTCCAATACCAATTATTCCTCAGCTACCGATTTCTTTGTCAGGTTTTGCGAGCCACGCTGCTCTTGTGTTCGGAAACCCTTTTGTCCACCCTTCAATGTCAGCAAAAACAGAGGTTATGAGACATTTAGGTGGCTACAAGGAGAACTTTGGCCAAGACTATGGTCTCTGGCTCAGAGCTGCATTGCAGGACTTTACGTTTCTGAGAGATGGGTTACCCAGTATTGGTTATAGATTTCACCCTAATCAGGTCAGCTCTTCCAAGGATTGGGCCGTTTTGAGGGCAAGCGATACAACCATTGCTAACTTACAATCACAGCTCGAACTCAAAATAATTAAAGATTATGGTCTTCAAGATAGGGAAGAAGTTCTGCAGCGTTTGTACTTTGAGGTTCCACTACTAAAATACGAGCATAAGGGACTTCCAAAGTGGTTGAGGGCTTGGAAAGATGCTAGAAGGTTCAAGATCTAGAGGATGTAAGTACTTGGACATAAAAGGAAAAGTGTCTAATCTGATTTTCCGTTTTTTCGATCAGCAGAATATACCGGCAATCGTTAAATTGAAAATGGCTAACCTAATTACATGGATCCTTGGTCTCTCAACAAAATTTAAATTCTTGGAAGAGGAAAATCTATGGGTAGCTGTCGACAGACAACAGGAAAAGGAGCTACTCACTTTCGGCACCAACTTCAGGCGTCTATTTCAACTCAATTTATTTGGTATTCGAGATAGAAAAATCAAATTAGCGGAATCATATTTTCTATCAAGAATTTCATTTGAAGATGGCGATGTTGTCATTGATGTTGGCGCAAATTGGGGAGACTTGCACGGCTACTTCAAATTCAAGAATGTTTCAATTCGATACCTTGGGTTTGAGCCCAGCCCGGAGGACTTTCGAGCGTTAAAAAGAAATGTAAATTCAACAGATTTGAGAAACATTGCTCTCGGTGATTCTCACGGAATCCTACCTTTTTTCTTGAATTCAAAGGATGGAGATTCTTCTCTAGTCCAGCCAGCGTCAGGCACTGAGAAAGTCATTAGTGTGCAAGTCATGCCTCTAGATTCGGTCTTAGACGAAATAGGTGACATCCCCGAAATCAAACTAATTAAAATTGAAGCCGAGGGATTTGAACCTGAAATTATCAGTGGTGCCCTGGAAACTCTGAAAAAAACTCGATATTGTGCCGTAGATGGAGGACCAGAAAGAGGACCCAACGCCGAGACGACCATTGAGAATATTATCAATAGACTTTTACCTCTGGGTTATGTTGTTCTCAATCTCGATGTAGTTTCAGGAATGGGTCGAGCGCTTTTTGAGAATATAAATTTCTCCGGAGATGAGGCGAGGAGGGCCAATACTTGAAATTACATCTTGGATGTGGAGGCCGTTATCTAAAGGGGTTCTATCACATCGACATGGTCGAATTCCCACATGTCGATTTAGTGACGTCTATAAATAGACTAGATTCAATCATGGACGAATCATGTGACTTAATCTACACATCTCATGCATTTGAATACTTCGACAGATTCCAAGCCGTGGACGTGCTGCGTGAGTGGCATCGTGTACTTCGAAATGGCGGGGAATTGCTGATTGCGGTTCCAGATTTCCCTAAGCTAATTATGGTTTATCAAAGAACAAATGATTTAGGATCCATAATTGGCCCTTTGTTTGGAAGGTGGCAGGTCGGAAATGAGGAGTTCATATACCACCGGACTGTTTGGGATTTTGCGACACTATCAGGAGCATTAATTCAGGCTGGTTTCGGAGAAGTTGAGGAGTATAACCCGATCGATTTTCTCGATTCGATCGACGGTGACTTTGACGACCATTCACTTGCGTTTTATCCGCATTTTGAGAGAACTGGCATTCAGATTTCCTTGTGCTTGCGAGCCACCAAAACTTGAAAAGAAATCTGATGCTCAGTACCATACAAAATTGGTCAATTAGTCGACCCAATGCGCTACCTCGATTCACAGTTCCCTTATTTGGCGGGCTAGGTAATCAATTATTTGGACTAGCTTTCGCGGCCTATCTCACATTATCTCAACCAAATGCAGTTCAAACTATGCTGATGCGCCAATCAAAGGGAAATGAGACCCACGGGCAAAATGTACAAACGGCTTTCAATGCCGACGTGGAAATTTTTCAGGTCACGGAAAAATTCAGCGATTTAGTCACATTGACCTATTTGCGTTTTGCCAGATCTAAAGGCTGCATCGCACCTCGACTAGGCAATTATTTCTATTTGAATTCCTCAGGCGAGTTAGAGATTCTCGCGAATAAGCCGCTGCACGGAAAATCTATATTTGTTTCAAACTATTTTAGAACAAAACAGTATTTAGATTGGTTGCAAGAGCGAAGTAAGTTCTTGCAACTAACGCCTACACTCACTTCTTCAAGATTTGGCTATTTTTCAACAATGGTTCAAAGCAAAGATGTCTTCGTTGTACACGTTCGGAGGGGAGACTATATGCGGCCTTCAATTGGAGAAGCATTGCCACCTTCTTTTTTTCTTAGGGCGCTATCGTCACTAGGGGCATCCAAGAAGTCTCCACTTGTTCTTCTATCTGACTCTCCAGACTTGGTAAAACGGGAATTTACGGAGCTGGGATTTGACAACATTGTAAACAATCCGGATGCAAAAAATCACTTAACAGCCGCCGAGAGTTTGGCTATAGCCAGCAAGTCCCATAACTTTGTGATGTCAAATTCGACCTTTAGTTGGTGGGCGGCACGAACGGGAAATTTGCAAAAAAGAGTTGCATTCCCAAGTGGTTGGAACACCGAATTGATGTCCCCAAACTGGACTTCAATAACGACTTAGCGAATTCTTGAGGGGCCGATATTTTGCGGGCATTTAAACTAGATGATCCGATTTTTTAGGTAGTTACATAGTCTCAGGGCAAGCTGGGTCAGCAAAAGGGTGGGGTTGGCCGAACTAAACGTGGGGAAAACCGCTGAAGAACATAAGAATACGTTTTGATGTCCATGTAATGCCAAGTTGGAATCTACAATTCCATCGCGCGAAGACTTTGCAGCCCTGGCTCCACCCAAGTGGTGGCTACGCCCGAAGAATTTTTTTTCCGGATGGCGAAACATTCTTACGCGACCCACATTTTCAAAAAATTTTTGGACCTTTACTTGCATGCTATTTATCGACCTCAGGTCCAAGTCACACAGGGCGTGATGAATTTGCATCGTCTTGCCATCTAGAAACGAAACACATGATTCAAAATTCGGCTCCTGGTCCCCATCCGCGTTGATCATAAACAAATTCATTCCTCTAATTTTCGCCCAGACAAATCTCATGAGGATTTCCAATGAATAAAGACCTGTTCGCGGAAGTTCCAACAGACTTGTCCGAAGACTTAACAAGGTAATTTTCCAAGCGCTCCTATTATTTTTTAGTGCTGAAGGGATGTGCAAGTACGAAGTTCGGATTATGTTATCTAATTCCAAATGACCCAAGAGAATCTCATCTCTTGACTCGAGGTAGCCAACTATTCCAGTCATGTGCGGTGACCACGCAGCACCTAGGGGAAAGCCGGCAGTCTCAAGAATCGCGCTATTGTTTAAGATTCTCAAGGTTTCAAGTCCCCCGGTTGCGATAACAAGTGAGTTGAAGGTGAACCATTGAGTTTCACCTTTCAGATTTAGACACTGAACACGCAACTGAGAGTCTGTACTGATTATTTTTTCACACCAAAGATCTTCGATTATGTTCACATTTTTATTATGTTTTGCAGCAATGGGCATAATCGATCTGTCACTGCGTCTGAGTCGGAAGAAGTTCTGTATCCCAACATCCTCTCTTTTCACATTTAGGAAGCATTCTTTCCAGTGCTCTGCAACTTCATTTGCCATATCCGCGAAACCGTGAAAACTAAGCGCCGGCTCCAAGAAATCTTGCAACTCTACATAGTCAATTGGCCATAAAGGGTCACTGAGTTCGAGATTTGTGAATGGAACAAGGTTTCCTCCCCATATATGCGAGGTACCACCTACCCCGAAGTGCCTATCGCCCCCTTGCGCAATTTTTAGACTCTGACGAGCCCTGCGGAACTTGGCTCGAGTTTCGTGACTTGGACCAGACTCGATGAAGGTTATTTTCCTATTTGTCCCCAACAACGGAGCGCTTACAGCCTGACCAGCAATCCCACATCCGATAATCAGAATATCGCAACTTACAATTTCCATTTTCTTTTATGCTTTCTGTCTGTATCGCTGTCTTGCAGTTCTTGGACTTGAGCTAAGTATCAAGTGTGGCCACTATGTATTATATGTGCTATGACGTACGTTATCGCGCTTCCATGCTTGGACGTTAAGGACAAAGCCTGTATTGACGAATGCCCAGTCGACTGTATTTACGAGGGTGACCGGATGCTTTACATTCACCCTGACGAGTGTGTCGATTGCGGTGCCTGTGAACCTGTCTGTCCAGTAGAGGCCATCTACTACGAGGACGATCTTCCTGACCAATTCAAGGTCTACTATGCCGTTAATGTGGAGTTTTTCGCAGAGATTGGTTCACCTGGCGGAGCTTCAAAGCTAGGTCCGGTGGCGTTTGATCACCCATTAGTCCAGCAATTACCCAAGGCCTGACAGCTAGCGTTTCCTAGGTTTTCTGGCTATTATTTGGAAGTCCATCTAGCAGGAAAACCTAATGCCAGTACCAAAGCGAAGAAAGTCTCGTGCCAACATCCACGCCCGTCGTTCCCAGTGGAAGGCCGAGCCTGTCAGCCTTACAAAGTCGACGGAATCAGGTAGGACTGTCTACTCGTTGCCTCACCGAGCCAAGTCAGTTACTGACTCGGCCGGGACTGAGCTGTTTATGGAATACAAGGGCCGCAAGGTAGCGGACGCCTAAGTCACTCATGTCAGGGGAGCTGCTTCAGCGCCTCGGAGTTCAAATTAGCCCCGAGCTTTTGGAGCTGGCCCTTACTCACTCGTCTTTTGCCTATGAAAACTCATGTGAATCAAACGAGAGACTGGAATTTCTTGGCGACTCTGTCCTTGGCTACCTAGTCGCCAGTCACATTTTCCAAAAAGAAACCAGCCTCTCTGAGGGTGACCTCACTCGACTCAAGAACTCAATTGTCTCGGCCGAGGCATTGGCCGTTGCTGCTCAGAGACTTGGGATTGGTGAAGGGCTTCGATTAGGCAAGGGCGAAGAGTCGAGCGGTGGACGAAAAAGACTCAACATCCTGGCTGACGCGATGGAAGCCATAATTGCTGCCGCTTACCTATCAGGTGGGTTGGACGAAGCGAGCAAACTGGTGGAAAGTCACATCCTTCCAATGCTTGGAGACCCTGTGGCACTTAGAGAGTTTGCTGATCCCAAGACAACTCTGACTGAACGACTCTCAAATTTAGGTCGCTCAATTCCACGTTACGAAGTTCAGGCTTCAGGCCCCGAGCATGATTTGACCTACACGGCAAAATGCTTTTCTGGCAATGAGTTATTGGGTGAAGGGGAAGGTAGGACAATCCGTTCCGCCGAATCAGCTGCAGCGGCAGTTGCACTAGGAAACTTTCGAGCTAAGTAATGCCCGAGCTTCCCGAAGTTGAAACTGTCAGGCGAGGACTAGAGAAAGCAATATCTGGCTACACAGTTTCTGACATCCAAATCTTCGATAACAGATCGATAAAGAGAAACCTTGGTTCTCAACAGGATTTCAAAAGAGAATTAATTGGCGCAAAGTTTCAGTCTTTTGAGCGACGAGGGAAGTTTCTATGGATGCCACTCGAGGCAAATCGCTGCCTCGTGACGCATCTGGGAATGAGTGGCCAAGTTCAGGTTAGAACACCTGGCCAACCTTCAGATAAGTGCGAGCGCCTAAGGATATACGTTCAAAAGGGAAAGACAACCTCAGAGGTCCGATTCATTGATCAACGACTCTTCGGTGGAATGTTCATCGACGATCTCATACCAAAAGGGGCCATTCAATCAGTGCCCCAATCAGCAGCACACATAGCAAGGGACCCGTTAGAGACGGATTTTGAAATCGAAAGTGTCGTCGATGTAATTCGTGGCCGTTCGGCTGGAATAAAGAGCCTTTTACTGAACCAAGAGATTCTGAGTGGGATTGGCAACATATATGCAGATGAGACGCTCTGGTTGTCAAAAGTCCACTACCTGACTCCCGGAAGCTCCCTAACCAAAGCCAAAGTTAGAGAAATAGTTCAAACAGTCAAGCTGGTTTTGGAAGAGGCAGTTGAGCAAGGTGGGACTTCA
>Ga0172376_10004722_pt1 | contig 15455 bp, 11 predicted proteins | sample Lak35m_FD_121114 | JGI IMG/M metagenome (GOLD analysis project Ga0172376, IMG submission 121114) | Freshwater microbial communities from Kabuno Bay, South-Kivu, Congo - kab_092012_35m | ecosystem: Environmental > Aquatic > Freshwater > Lake | place: Democratic Republic of the Congo: South-Kivu...
AACGACATTTTTTCGCTAACCTCAGAAGATGTATTCGGAGTAACATACGTAACAAGCAACCAGGTCGCGGTAGTGAGTATAGTCACAATTAATATTCTTGATTCCTCCATGGGAAAAGCTTTTAAAGGAAAAGTATCGTGAAAAAACGGATAAATTAGGGTAAATAAGGCAGAACTTAGCATAGCACTTAATTGTGACCATGCATTTATTCTGTACCAAGTCCAGCGTAAAATATAAACAGGCGCAACGCCGGCAGCGATTGAAAAAGTAAACAATATTAATGTGTAAAGATTGTCAACGAGTAGCGCAAAGAGTGTTGACAGAATGATTAAAAAAATCATCGTGCTAACTGTAATCCATTTCTGTTCAGTGCTTGGTGCTTTCGGTTTAATGTGTGTTTGGTAAACATCAATAGTTAAGAATGAGGAACCCCATAGCAACAAAGACTCAGCAGTTGAAATAAATACACCAAACATTCCTGCTACAATGAGGGGCACTAGGTATTTGGGGATGGCCTCAATGACTTGTTCCGAATACGTTAATTCAGTAATCGCAGAAGTGTTTGAACTGCCTAATACTAATAGAACAGTTAAGAGTAAAAGATTTCCTAAGATGAATGAAATAATTAACGGGAGCAAACCAGTAAGAGTGGCACTTCGAGAATTTTCAACCGCAGTAAAACGTGACATTTCAGGACCGCCACCATCAAACAAATTACAACTCCACCACTGCACGCCGATTATTATGAAAAAAGAAAACCAGTTTGAGGTATTGCCTTGTTCGGGAAATAATTGAAGTTTTTCAGGATGAGTGGTAAAATACGACGAAACACCCTCAATGCCATCTGAACTTTGCCATAATGAAACGAGAATAACGATGAAACTGATAAAATAGACAGCAGCATGAAAAGCATCTAATTTCAATTTAACATCAAAGATGTTTTTTAAAGTGTAAAGACTTAATATCAGTCCGGTTAACATTATCGCAAGCTCTGTGGAGATGTTAAAACAAGTCGAGAGCAACCGGGAAAACCCAACCAGGTGAAAACAAACCGATAAGGCAACAACAAGCCCACCAACATATAGAGCGCGAAAGAGATGTAAAGCTTTTCCGCTTTTTCCTGGAAATCGAAATAAAAGAAATTGATTATCCGTCATAAAGTTCAATCTTCTCCAATAGGGAGCAAACACTACGGGGATTACAAAGGCACTTATCCAGCCTACCCAAAGAATCCATAAACCAGAAAACCCTTTATTTGCCACAATTCCGGTAATCAATTGCCCTTGATCTACCGAAAGCGACAACATAAACAAGGATAATCCTGAAAGTATCCAAGAGGTGTTTTTCCGCGACGTGAAGAATTTATTTCCGCCCTTCTGAATGAGCAACCAAAGCCCAACTATAATAACAAGAACATATAGAGAGAAGACAACCACACGTCAAAATTAATAGAAGTTTTCAGGAGTTGCGAATAAAAAAGCCCCACACGTTTTACCGAAATGAGGCTTTATGCAGCATTATAAATAGGATTAATTAAACTCTTAATTCAAAAATAAGTTAATGAATTTAGATTTTTTGGTTCAAGTTGGTTCAAGTATTAAGCTTCGTGGGTTATCAAACCATAGAATCTATACCAATCTGTGGCATTTTTACTGAAATAGGGTGCTAAATCCTTAAAGGACTTTTCTCTAAAATTTTCAGGTAAATACATAAAAAGTTCCTTAAATTCTTTAAATATCCGCCGCCTCATGTAGGATTGGTATTCCATTGGCAAATAGGAAAACGTGTCAATTATGGTATGAAAAAGCATCCGTTTTTCATCGGTACTCAGCAATTTCAATGCAAATTGTTTTAGCAGCTTTTTTACTTGGTCATCAAACTTTTCTTTTTCATTGGTTAATTGAAAATAGAACAATTTATAGCATTGATAACGAGCCTTAGGAAAAATATGTAGTTGATTCCAATCAGAATCAGAAGGGATTAGATCCTCATAAAGTTCTCGTCCATGGTGCTTTGCTCGAGCATGATTATTATTTAAAAAGAACCAACGAAGCAATAAACTGTGCGCGAACATTCTGTCTTGAAGACCAATTGTGGTGGAAGGAGATTGACTAGCTTCTAGGTATTTTTCTAGGCCGTAATCGTAATCGTTAAGATTAAAATCGGGATCCGCCAGGTATTCAAAAAAACCGGTTCTAATTTCCTTATTTCTAGCAAATACATCAAAGAAAGCCTTATTGTCGTTCATTTTGGCTAAAGCGTTGTATACTTCTAGCCCTAATAAGAATTTTTGATCTTCTTTGAGCGTTCCTTCCACGTGCCTTAAGTAGTCAGATAGGGCTTCGAAATTTCCATTTCGAATGACAAAATGCAAAAGACTTGGTTTGTTTTTAAATGCCAAATTACCCAAGTTCTGAACATATTCCCTCCTGGTATCGTCGAACAACTCAAATGCTGCCCAATTTTCCCGACCGCAAACCTGTGCTAAAATATCCAAGGTGTGAAGATATGGAGTGTGGGTATTGTTTTTCCAAACCAATAAACGATAAAGCGTACTGACAGAAATAGTTCCAAAACCCTTTTTTGAAATGAAAGCCGAAAGTGCTTTACAATCTGCTTTACTTCGAATACGAAAGCCAATGTTCAAGCTAATTTCAAATGAAAGTAGACGAATTATATCCTCATTTATTTGAATGGAAGGTTTAGGCAATCGTTTAGTTTAAAAGTGTTTTAATATCGGCAATGAGCTGTTCTACTTCTCGTTCATTTGTCCCGTCGTAATATCCGCGAATTTGACCTAATTTATCCAAGAGCACAAAATTATTGGTATGTATAAAGTCAGAACCGTCATCTGCTTGATTTAGAACAGCATCAGGATTTAACACGTATAAGGAGTTTCTTGCGAAATGATACAATTCTTTTTTGTCACCGGTTAAAAAATGCCATTTAGGTGTTGACGCGCCATGAGAATCGGCATAGCGTTTTAATTGTGCTACAGTATCCGTCTCCGGATCACACGTAAAACTTAATATCCGAATGTTGTCATTGTTGGTAAACGCCTCATTCACCTTTTGCATGTGTTTATTCATAACTGGACAAATCGTTTTACAGGTTGTAAAAAAATATTCAGCCACGACAATTTTATTACTTAGTTCCGCTTTACTAATGGTATCACCGTCTTGATTCAAAAACTTAAATTCGGAAATGCGTTGACCGTTATGCGCAACCGGCAACTCGGTTTTTCGTTCTTTTGGTTTTAATAAATAATAACCTACGGGTATACAAATGCCAACCAAAGCGATAAGAAACAGAATTCTATACATGATGTAAAATTACCCATTTTTAAGCTCACCTATGCGCGCTGAAAGCAAAGATTTTCTCTCGTGAAGAGAGCCCTTTAAAATCGTATAATTAAACTGATACTTTTCCAATAAAACTTGATACTTCTTAAACAGTTGCTCTCGATCATAGGGGTTTTCCCTAAGCGGATCGTATTCCCATGGAATATCCGGAGAACACAAAAAATAGTGTTGAATATTTTGGTTGAAAAGCAAGTGTTGAATTAACGGACTCACATTACCATATTTTTCCATGGACCAGACGGCAAAAACAAGCATTTCTGTGTCACAAACGTGTGCGGAATTGTTACGATCAAATTGAACTTGTGCCATAATGTCGAGTGTCTCTTGGGTGTAGGTCTCGTGAATTTGCAGGTATTCTCGCGCATATTCTGGACTAAGTTCCAAGCCTAAAGATTCAGCAACCCAATTGGCTAATGTGGTTTTTCCTGATGATTCAGGACCTGTGAAGGCTATTTTCAAATTAGACACACTCATTTTTATTGGTTTTCCACGCGTAAAGACCCCAGACAGACATGGCAAAATTTACGAGAAATAATCCCGCTGTGATGTAGAGTTCTTGTAAGCTAAACAAATAAACAGAAGCCAAGTTAATGAGCAACCAATAATACCAGTTTTCAAGAATATGTAAGATGGTTAATACTGTTGCAAACAAAGCAAAAACGCCAATAAAAGCGTCTTGAATTGGCAAGGCTTGGTCAGTGAAATGTTCAAGTGTAAATCCAATTGACAACGCCAATATCGAACAACTAGCAATAGCGGCTAAATGAAACGCTAGATTTCTTTTTTTTACTTGGTGAACTTCTTCTCTTCCCCAATTCCAATAACCTACAAAAGCAAGTAGAACATATATAAATTGAAGCACAGTTTGCACATACAGCGACAACTCCAGGCACAAATAGACATAAATTCCGGCATTTATCCCGCCAAACCACCAACCCCAGCGACGAGATTTTCCGATGCCAATTAAATAGACAATTCCGGCAATAAACGCTATTATTTCAAGAAATGACAAGCAAAACAAATGTAAGCAAAATGCCCATTCCAAGAACACGCGTTACAACAGCTATGAGTTAGATAAGCACTATTTTACTTTGCTGCTGAATGGATTGCGTAAGCCGCTCCATTCTACAAGTTGAAGCTTAACGCTACCCACAGGGATATTGGCTTTTACAAGTACAGGAATGCGGTTGTCATCCGCGGTGATCCAAAAATTAACGTCTTCTTCCTTTTTGAAATAGCGTCCTTTTTGCATGACAGGACCAAATTTATAGCATTTGAAAGTCCCCTTTCTAATACTAATATTTTCAGCGCCTAGGTAGCGAATTTTTAAATTGAAAACCTCATCGTCCATAAAAACTTTAAACTCGAATGTTTTCCCCTTTTTAATATTGCTAAGGTCGAGGGTTCGCGCGTAATAGAAGGCTGAAATCATATCTTGGGTGCCACTTGGAATTTTAAATGTCTTGCCCTTGTCGGTGACCACTTTATTGTCTGCTTGCTTGAAGGAGTAGTCTTGTGATATTTTGTACCCGCCTTCGTCCACTCGCCTTTTGAAAAACCAAGGAAAGACACCGTTTTTATCGAAAAAGGTTTCATATTTATCGAATACGCGGTAAAACGTGTTGAAGCCACCTAAGGTTTTTCCAATTCCTACGGCATGAATGAGTTCTCTCCCGTCGCCTTTTTTGGTGGTACTTTTTAATTCTAAGGTTGCTTCTCCGGCATCCATGAACCCATATGTAACGCGGTAACGGAGTTTTTCTCCCACCTGAAACGCTTTGTGTTTTACATGAGGCAAGTCGCTTGTTGGAGTTGAGGTGAAGTGTGGTTTGTGCGACTCCGTTGTTTTAAAGGCATAAACCAAAGAAGTTCCGAGAATTAAAGCAAAAAAGGTCTTCATGATAATATTTTTTGATGCGGTAGCAAAGTGTGTACCAAAGGAAAATCCAGGAGTTACAAGTTAATCAAAAATCACGTTATCTTTATAGAAAATCTTAACTCATGAAATGTTTATATCTAGTTGTTTTATCATCAATTGCGTCCTAAACGTTTAAAAAAATAAGAGGGAATATTCCGTATCTCAAGTTATCTTTGAGTTTGCACAACAAAAAACCCCCTCTCATGGCAAATATAACGTTGTTTTCTCAAATTATATCAAAATTAGACCGTTCAAAATTCAAAAAATTGGTTGAAGAAAAGCAAACAGATAAGCATAACAAAGGTTATACGAGTTGGACACATTTAGTATCTATGCTTTTTTGTCAGTTTGCAAAAAGTCAATCTGTACGTGATATTAGTAATGGGCTGCGTTCTGCTACTGGGAACCTTAATCATTTGGGTATTGATAAAGCACCTTCCAAATCAACCATCAGTTATCAAAATAAAAATCGTAATTGGGAGATTTTTAGAGATTACTATTATCAACTGCTCCAAAGTTTAGGACAGCATCCCTCATTTAAACAAACTAAGTTCCGTATTAAATCTAAAATTTTTCTTTTGGATGCCACCACCATAAGTTTGTGCTTAAGCCTATTTGACTGGGCAAAATATAAAACAGCCAAGGGCGCGGTGAAAATGCACACATTGCTTGATTTTGATGGAAATCTGCCTGCTTATGTAAATATAACCAATGGTAAAACAGCTGATAATAAAGGTGCTTATGAAGTTCCTTTATTAAAAGGAAGTGTGATTGTTGCTGACCGATTTTACAATGATTTTTCACTCCTCAACGTTTGGGACAGCAAAGGAGTGTTTTTTGTCATTCGTCACAAAGAGAACCTTCAATTCATTTCTTTAAAAGAAAATAAGCTACCTGAGAATAAGCATCAACACATCCTAAAAGATGAAATTATTGAACTTAGAAATGAGCTATCAAAATCAAAATATGCAAATACACTAAGAAGAGTTTCTGTGTGGGATGAAGAAAATGAACAAGTTATAGAACTCATTACAAATCAATTTAACTGGTCGCCTAACACAATTGGCGAACTCTATAAAAGTAGATGGCAGGTTGAGATTTTCTTTCGCGATGTGAAACAACTACTGCATATAAAGTCGTTCATTGGTACAAGTGAGAACGCTGTAATGATACAAATTTGGACCGCTTTAATAACAATACTCATCCTTAAAGCATTAAAAGCACAATCTAAATATGCCTGGTATCTTTCGAACTTAGTGGCATTCATCAGGTTGAACCTATTCACAAAAATTGAACTACAAGAATGGTTAGATTATCCTTTCGAAAACAAAGGGAAAGCACCTCCAAAATACTTACAAGGGGTTCTATTTTGAAAAAGCCAAGAATTTGTTTGGAAAACTTAATAAAATCAATATATTTGTGTGTCTTAAAATTTATTTAGGACGCTATTGACTAAAAATTAATATAATCTATACCTCACGTTATACTTTTATTAACTTCAGCAATACCCATAGTACAGAAAAATCTTCATATGGATATTTTATAACTGGTCTGACGTATATTGGCAATCATGGCCATTCCTTAAAAATCAGCGGCCTGAATAAAGACATAAATGACAGGGCAGAAAGCAGGTTGATCGTTTTTCATCAGGCAAGCACGTATATTCCGATTTTTTCAGAAGGATGTTTTGCGACGCTTCCTGATGTTAATAAGGAGATTCTTAGCAAAGCAAGTCATGGATGCCTGCTCATCGTGCTGGCGGATGTATAAGCAAATTTGTTAGAACAAAAAAGGCCCCGAGACGAATCCGGAGACCTATAATAACAACCTATTTTCTGAATGTATAGGGTACTATGCTGTTTGAACAAGAATCGAAATTTCGTTTTTCAGCACTTCAATAAAACCCTTTTTTATATCAATAGTACTTTTTTCCCCATTGTCAAGAATTATCCTTACGGTACCGGCAGTAAGCGCAGAAACGATAGGTGCGTGATTGCGCAGTACCTCGAACATTCCCGAAATACCGGGAACCTGCACGGAGCGTATGCTGCCTTTAAATATTTCCTTGTCCGGAGTGAGTACGACTAAATTCATCCTTTTACATTTACTGATTAGGCATTGGCAGCCGCGTCGGCCAGCATTTTTTCTCCTGCCTTAACAACATCTTCGATGCTTCCCTTTAGGTTAAAGGCCGCTTCCGGATATTTGTCAAGTTCACCATCAATAATCATATTGAATCCTTTGATGGTTTCCTCTATGGGAACAAGTACTCCCGGGATTCCGGTAAACTGTTCTGCAACGTGAAAAGGCTGTGATAAGAATCGCTGTACCTTTCTGGCGCGGAACACGACCATTTTATCTTCTTCCGACAATTCTTCCATACCTAGAATTGCGATGATATCCTGAAGTTCGTTGTACCTCTGGAGAATCATTTTAACTCTTTGAGCACAGTTGTAATGCTCTTCACCAATAATCGCCGGATCCAGAATTCTGGAAGTTGAATCCAAGGGGTCAACAGCCGGATAGATACCGAGTGAAGCAATCTTTCTGCTCAATACGGTAGTGGCATCCAGGTGGGCAAACGTTGTTGCCGGAGCAGGGTCAGTAAGGTCATCCGCAGGTACATATACCGCTTGTACGGATGTAATGGAACCTCTTTTGGTTGAGGTAATACGCTCCTGCATCAGACCCATTTCTGTAGCCAGCGTCGGCTGGTAACCAACCGCTGAAGGCATCCTACCCAAAAGGGCAGATACTTCTGAACCCGCCTGTGTAAATCTGAATATATTGTCGATGAAGAAGAGGATATCCCTTCCGCCATTTGGATCACTCAAATCCCCGTCTCTGTAATACTCTGCAAGTGTCAGACCGGATAATGCCACCCTGGCTCTCGCTCCGGGAGGCTCATTCATCTGTCCGAAAACGAATGTTGCCTTGGATTCCTTAAGCTTATTTTTATCAACTTTGGTCAAATCCCAGCCACCTTCTTCCATGGAATGTATAAAATCACTTCCATAGCTGATAATTCCAGACTCGAGCATCTCACGCATTAGGTCATTTCCCTCTCTCGTTCTTTCTCCAACCCCTGCAAAAACGGAAATACCATCATATCCCTTGGCAATGTTATTGATCAATTCCTGAATCAATACTGTTTTTCCAACCCCTGCACCACCAAAAAGACCGATTTTTCCTCCCTTTGAATAAGGCTCAATAAGGTCAATGACCTTAATACCGGTAAATAGGACTTCTGTTTCTGTAGAAAGGTCCTCGAATCTTGGTGGTTTGTTGTGAATACTGTACGCTTTGGTTTTGTCCAGCTTTCCGAGACCATCTATAGGTTCACCAACCACGTTGAAAACCCTTCCTTTGATCTGATCGCCAACAGGCATTGATATTGCCTCTCCCAAATCCACTACCTCCATACCTCTGGTTAAACCATCTGTAGAGTCCATAGAAATGGCTCTTACACTGTCCTCTCCCAGGTGCTGCTGCACTTCCAGAATCAGTTCTTCTCCACTTTCTCTTTTAACAGAAAGGGCACTTAGAATTTCAGGAAGCTTTGAATCAGCGCCAGAGAAACTCACGTCTACCACCGGACCGATAATTTGTTTGATTTGTCCTTTATTAGCCATATAAAATGTTGTTGTGTATGTTTAAAATACCTGTTTTCTTAAAAAACGCCACAAAGATAAATTTAATTCTTTTATTTTGAGAACATTATATTAAAATAAAAAGTTACTTTTTACCTTCTACACAGCCTCATGAATTAATATATTTCAAAAAATGAATGAACAGCTGTTTTTATATATACAAGTATTGCTTTTTTAAAAAATATAATATATTTAAAATAAAAATAAACAGAATATTATATTTATAAATTAAACTTTTTTACTTTTCTTTAGAATTTAATTTTAAATCAAAGATTGAAGTTTCATGGCGAGACCCATATCGCCCTTGATTTTAACTTTTCCGGACATTACGGCGACCATGGGATTCAGGGCTCCGCTCTTTAATTGGTCAAATGTTTCCGGATCACAACTTATGGTGCAGGCCGCTTCTTTGTCTTCGGAACCAACAATGTTTTCAGGGCCGGTGCCGTCAACGACAATAATCTCTTCACCCAGAATAAATTTTAATACAGCACCGAATGGCGCCACATTGGCGGCTTGCTGACGTATTGCTTCGAATAAAGGTGATGTGCTCATAATAGTATATTTTAAGGATTAAAAAAATCTGGTTTGTGAAATTTATCTGTAGTAACTTTTGTATCACTTTTGATGGTAGTAGCCAGTGAGCTAACCTTTGGCAACTCATATTTGAAAAAATATTTCATTGTCTGTATTTTCCCGCTGTAAAAATCGGTCTGATCTTCAGAAAGATTTTTCTTTTCCAGTGATTTACACGCCTCTACAGACATGATAAGCCACTGGTGGGCTATGATGACATGACCAAACATTTCCAGAAAAAGCGTAGCATCTGCCAGATAATTTTCCAAATCCCCCGAAAGCCCGTATGGTGCTAAATACCGGAGTGTATCTTCCAGAATTTCGGAATAGTGTTTTAATTCCTTTGCAAACAGGGAAAGTTCTTCATTTTTTTCACAAATGGCAATGTCATTTTCTATCCACAATTTCCAGATATGCAGCGCCTGTCCATTTGCAAGTGATACTTTTCTTCCCAGCAAATCAAGAGCCTGGATGCCAGTCGTTCCTTCATAGATGGACATTATCCTGATATCTCTGAGGTATTGCTGCAGCGGAAAATCTGTACAAAAGCCATATCCTCCAAGCGTTTGCAGGCTGCTGTCCACAGCCACTCTGCCCATTTCTGAGGGATAGGTTTTTGCCACCGGCGTAAGTAATTCCAGCAATAGCCGGGTTTCATTTTTTGTTGATTCCGGACCGTAAGTACTCAGGTCCTGTAACTTAAGACAATACAAAAGCAGGCTCAAAGAACCTTCGGCAACAGCTTTTTGCTGATACAACATTCGGCGAACATCGGGATGATCAGCAATAAGACAGGATTCGGCAGATGCTTCGGTAAGCTTTGTACTGCTCAGCTTTCGCCCCTGTTTTCGTTCCAGGGCATATTTAAGGGCATGCCGGTGTGCAGCCATAGCCACCGAGGCAGCCGTCATTCCCACATCAATCCTGGCACCATTCATCATTTGAAACATATATGCCAGACCTTGATTTGGTTCCCCTACCAAATATCCGGTGCAATTATTTTTTTCTCCAAAAATCAGGTGAGCGGTACTGTAGCCTCTCTGTCCCATTTTCTGAAAATCTCCCGCAATCGTTACATCATTGGCTTTGAGTGTGGATGAATCAGGTAAAAAAGCCGGTATGACAAAAAGCGAAATACCTTTGGTGCCGGAGGGAGCACCCTCTATCCGGGCCAGGGTAAGGTGGATAATATTTTCAGTAGCTGTCTGACCACCCCCAGAAATAAATATCTTTTGTCCGGTTATCAAATAACTCCCATCTTTCATTGGTGCAGCACTGGTTCGGATTTCAGACAATGCACTTCCTGCCTGAGGCTCGGTAAGCGCCATTGTTCCAGCCCATTTGCCGGACAACATATTCGGGATGTAGGTCCGTTTGAGTAATTCACTCCCAAAACTGGAAATCAGGTGCGCAGCCCCGGTGGTGAGCCCAAGATACCCTGGAATATGATTATTGGCTGACTGAAGGATATGACTTACTGCACCTGCCAGCATAAATGGCATCTGAGAGCCTCCTTCCTCTTCATCAAAATAGCTGCCCAAATAACCATTGGAACCAGCATGCTCAAAAATGGTTTTGATGACGGAATGTGTATGGATATGGCCATCCCTGTAATGGGCAGGATGCTCATCCATCTCTTTGTAATACGGATAAAAATCCCGGTCAGCCCAGTTTTCTGTAGCATCCAAAAGCATTTTTGCACTCTCTGTATCATAACCTTTATATCTGTCCAGCGTAAATAATTCCGCTATGCTGTGTACCTCAAAACAGATAAAATGTAGGCTTTTCTGATCATAATAGGCTGCCATCTGAAAAAGATTTAAAATTAAACTCCGCGTTATAGTTTTTTGTTTTCGGCCGCGTATCATTTTTCTTCATTTCTGCTCTGACCTAATCTCTGATTTTTAGATTGTGTGAAATCAGAACTACATATTACCCAAAGTAATTTTATTTTATTTATACAATTATTATTTATAAAATATTGTAAATCAATTTTATAGGTTATTTAAAAACTCTTTCTTCCTGATGTTTTTCATTTTTGGCATTTTTTTTGCTCTACACCGGTACGGATTATTATACACAACGAATTTTATTAATTAATCATTAAACGTACCCAGGCGAAATGGCAGCTAAAGCGATCATAGCCGACCACCAGATGATGTTTACGGATGGTCTTCAATCGGTGTTGAAAAACATAAAAGTTCCGTCTGTACACATCGTTGGAATTGCCAATAGCGAGCAGGAATTGAGAAAGATGATGCATTTCACTTTTGATATTCTGATCCTCGAAATGGCCATTCTGGACGGCGGTAAAATGGATTTAATAGCAGAGTTTAAAAAGTTAAACGCCAATGCTAAAGTAATTATTCTGACTTCCTATGGTACCCCTGCAGTGATCAGAAATGCATTTTTGAAAGGTGCAGACGGATATTTACTGAAGTCAAACCAGTTTTTGGATCTCTTCGATTGTATTGAAGATGTCATGATGGGTAAAACTTACCTGGCTGAAGGATTGAGAATCAGCCCTGAAAAGATCAACCACAAAAAAAATGCAGATCCGCTGGTTTCGTACAAAGTGTATGAAGACAGATTTTTATTGAAACAAAAATTGACAAGAAGAGAGACTGAAATTTTAAAGTTGATTGTCCAGTCTAAAAGCAATAAGGAAATAGCTGAATTGCTGTACATAAGCGACCAGACCGTGTCTGTACACCGAAAGAGTATCATGAAAAAACTCGGTACAAATACCAATGTTTCGCTTGTCAGATTTGCGCTGGATAATCAATTGGTATAGTTTTTGCCTCACAAGATAAATGTATTCATAATCCACCTTCTTTGGGCGTCCCCTTGCCCTGTAGTAACAAACGTGATAAGTAATTCCGGAGAGTAGTCTGTCCGTAAGTTAGGAATCATTAATTTTTTATAATCTAAACTGAATTATCCCATGAAATTGGAGAAATTTACTCTAGACACAATTGCTCGTTTTGGTACGGTTATCAGAATGAGTATGTTACCAGCCTTGCTGTTGGTGCTGACGACAGGCGCAAATTTCGCCCAGACGCAGTGTCCACTGGCATGTAATAATCTTGTTCAGGTATCCATGGACGTCGATTGTGAGGTAACAATTACTCCGGATATGATGTTGGAAGGGAACGGTGTTCCTCCTTCCTGTGACTACAGGGTCGAAGTGCTTGGTACAAATGGCCAGCCTTTGGTGCCTGCTGATGTGGTTAACAGAAGCCATGTCAACAAAACTTTCAACGTAAGGGTATGGCTTGGCAACAACCACTGTTGGGGAAAAATCCTTATAGAAGACAAGATCCCGCCTGTGATTGACTGTCCTGATGATGTGACAGTATTTTGTTTTGAAACTTTCACTCCAACACTTCCTGTTGCTTCAGACAACTGTACTTTGAATGTACCAGTGTCTTTGATCAGCGATGTTACTGTTGATTTAGGTTGTAACAGCCAAGGTGGTTTGAGCGCATTGAGAACACTGACTTACGGAGCTCAGGATCTTAGCGGTAATCAGGCCATTAACTGCGTTTACACAGTAGCTTATGAAAGAGTTGGAATCAGCAGCGAGGAATTTGAATTTCCTCTCAACAGAGATGATGTAGAATCTCCTGCACTGGAATGCGACAATACACCTCTTTGGGATGTAGTTAAAGCCAATGGTCAGCCAGGAGCAGACGGATATCCTCAGCCTGTGGAATCAGGAATGCCTACTATTGGAGGAGTTCCTTTATTTCCTAACAATACCCATTGTGAATTAAATGCTACTTACAGTGACCAGGTAATCAATATTTGCCCGGGTAGCTTTAAGGTGTTAAGACACTGGACTGTAATTGACTGGTGTTCAGGTGGATTACAGCAGGATTTCCAGATCATTAAGGTTGTGGACAAAAATCCTCCTGTTGTTACTATCGTACCAAACTTACCACCAAATACAACCATCAGCAACTGTACTGGTAATGTTTCTTCACTGGTTTATGCGGATCCTTACACCTGTGAAGGTACATGGGATGTTGTAAGACCTACCGTGATTGAAGTATGTTCAGGATGGACCTATTCCGTAGGATTTATTGTAAATGATGGAACAGAAGTTCCTCCGGTAGGTGGTGTTTATGTAACTGATAATGGTACTACAAGAGTAATTGGAAATGCTACAACAGGATACCAGATAATTGGTCTTCCTCAGGGTTGTGCATGGGTGAGATATACCGTTACTGATGGTTGCGGCAATACTACTCAGGCCTTTACAGAAATATTTGTGAAGGACGAAGTACCTCCAACACCTGTTTGTGATCAGTTTACTGTAGTTACCCTTTCAAACAATGGTACTGCACTAATTTTTGCTGAAACTTTCGATAATGGTTCACATGACAATTGCAGTGATGTAACTTTCAGAGTAAGAAGAATGGCAAACGGATGTAACAACTTCGGAACTGGTTTCGGAGCTTTTGTAAGAGTTTGTTGCCAGGATGTTCCTCAAAATATCATGGTAGAACTTGAAGTTACTGATGCAAGCAACAATAAAAATACTTGTATGGTGAGTGTTAAAGTAGACGACAAGATCAATCCTGTTATCACTTGTGCACCTCCAAAAACAATACAGTGTGGTCAGGAAGTGGTGTTTGATAACCCTACGGCTTCCGATAACTGCGGTAATCCTACAGTGACTGTTCAGTCAACTACAGGTACTATCAGCAACTGTGGTACCGGTTCTAGAACAAGAACCTGGGTAGCTACGGACGGAGGTGGAAGAACTGCAACCTGTTCTCAGACAGTTACTGTGATCAACAGCACACCTTACACCGGACCTACAGTAAGCCAATGGCCTGCATCTCCGGTTGATATCGTAGGATGTCTAAACATAGATACAGATCCAAGCAAAACTGGAACACCTGCGCTTACCAACAATCCTGATTGCAGCCAGGTAGCATATACTTATGAAGATCAGGTATTCCCGTATGTAGATAATGTATGCTACAAGATATTGAGAAAATGGACCGTGATTGACTGGTGTAAATTTGCACCTAATACGAATGCACAGGGACAAACTTATCCAAGCGCTCCTACTGCAGGTGTCAACACATGGACATTTACACAGACAATCAAGGTCAGCAATGCCGATAAGCCGGTATTTGCTAGCTGCGCAGACAGAACTTTCTGCGGCCTGAATGAAAACTGTACAGGAACCATTGAATTGACAAACAGCGCTACTGATGCGTGTACACCTTCAAGTGAGTTGAAGTGGTCCTATGCGATCTCTCCTTTCAATACGGGTACATTCTCAATCACTGGCAATTCAAACAATGCTTCAGGGACTTACCCTGTAGGTACACATAAAATCAGATGGTCTGTTGAAGACAAGTGTGGAAACAAGACAACATGCGAGCACCTCTTTACTGTCAATGACTGTAAGAAGCCTACTCCATACTGTTTGTCTGAAGTAACTACAGTAATAATGCCTTCATCAGGACAAATTGATATCTGGGCGAGAGACTTTGATCTTGGAGCATTTGATAATTGTCCTGGAGAACTGATATTCACATTTAACTGTGCTAAGCCTGTTCCTGCAAGAATCGGTCAGCAGCACTATTTCAAAGGAAATGGTCAATTGGCTACAGAGGCTGAATACTTTGCCGGAAATGCGCAAATATGGAAGCCTGCAGACAGAACATCAGGTATCCTGTTTGATTGTGCTGACCTTGGTGTCAATTCCATCAACATGTGTGTAACTGACGCTGCCGGAAATCAAGACTTCTGTTCTGTAAAGGTTAATGTACAGGCCAATGGAAACGCATGCAGCGGCTCAAGAATTATTGGTAAAGTAGGTAATGAAAGCAATCAGAATGTACAGCAGGTACATGTGGTCCTTGAAAACCTTACCACCAATGAGACAAAAGCTTATCTTACACCTGCAGACGGTACATTTGAATTTGC
>Ga0172376_10004723_pt1 | contig 15454 bp, 10 predicted proteins | sample Lak35m_FD_121114 | JGI IMG/M metagenome (GOLD analysis project Ga0172376, IMG submission 121114) | Freshwater microbial communities from Kabuno Bay, South-Kivu, Congo - kab_092012_35m | ecosystem: Environmental > Aquatic > Freshwater > Lake | place: Democratic Republic of the Congo: South-Kivu...
AGGAACGCCAGCACGATCAGGAACGCCAGCTGCGCGATCCGCGGGGTCCGCCGTGCGACCAGCCCGAGGATCAGGATGAGCACGCACGCGCCGCCGAAGACGATCCAGGAGACCCGGTTGATCGTGTCGGCCGAGACCGGCAGGCCGGCCGAGGACAGCACCAGCCAGATCGACCCGAGGTCGGCGCCGCGGTCGGCGTTGAATCGCCAGAAGACCAGCCACTGGTCCCAGCCGCTCAGCGCCGCGGGGACGTTGAGCGCGAGCCACGCCGCCACCGCACCCGCCACCGACCGTCCGAAGGCTCCGAGCGCCCGACGCCGCAGGCAGACGACGAGGAACGCGCCGAGCAGGAAGAGCGGGTAGAGCTTCAGCGCCACGCCGACCCCCACCGCGACCCCCGCCCACCCCGGACGACCGCGCGACCACGCGAGCAGCGCCGCGGCGACCGCGACCAGGGCGTAGGCGTCCCAGTTGATCAGCAGCGTCAGGACCAGGACCGGTGAGCAGGCGACCAGCGCGGCGTCCCACGGCCGCCCCGGCTGGGAGCGCGCCAGCAGCCACAGCGCGAGGAGCGTGGCGAGGCCGAGGCTGATCGCGTTGAGCGCGACGAACACCGCGACCTCACCGCCCCCCGCACCGGCGGCCTCCCACAGGTCGCCGACCGGGAGGGCGCCCCGTGCCTCGAGGTCCGGCGAGCCGACCACCCGGTGGGTCAGCCAGGCGAGCGCCCAGACGAGGACGGCGATGCCGACGGGGTACTCCATCCCCGGGTAGCGCCCGCCGGTCTCGGCGTAGGGCCAGACCAGCTCGGCGAAGCCCCGCCCGGTGTAGAGGTAGGGCAGGTCGGAGTAGCACATCCGGGCGTAGCGCATGCTCCCACCGCCCCAGTCGGCCGCCACGCACGGTGCCTTCTGGAGCATCGCGAGGAGCACCGCGCCGAGCCCGAGCAGCATGACGACCCGGGTCGGGCCCCACCACGGGTGCCCGGCCGAGCGGGGAGCGTGCGGCCCCCCGACGCCGGCGCTCCAGGCCCGCAGGGCCGGGTCCTCCCGCGTGGGGTGGGCGCGCTCCCCCTCCGGCTCCACGCTCAGGCCGCGCGGCGTCCGCGACCGGCGGGCGTACGCCGGCCGCCGGATCCACCGCCGCCCGGCGGCTGGCGACCCTCGGTCGGGGTCGGGGTCGGCGACGGCGAGGGCGACTCGCAGTCGGGACCGAACAGGCTCGGGTCGCAGTCGCTCGGCGGCGCGGTCGGCTCCGGAGCGACCGTCTCGGTCGGCGTCGGCTGGGGCCGCGGCGTCCGCGTCGGGCGCGGGGTGCGGGTGGGCTCGGGCTCCTCGGTCTCCTCCGTCGGGGACGGGGGCGGCGGCGGGGGCGGCTCGTAGCCGTCCGACGGCGCGTCCCCGTCGACGAAGACCGGCGGCGGGAAGCTCTCGACCGGCTTGCCCTCGTGCCACAGCTCCATCGCGGTGCGGAAGGTGCGGGCGGGGTACTCACCACCGAAGAAGGTCGGCAGGAAGCCCTCGAGCTGCTCGTTGCCCTTGCCGCGGACGTACATCACCGCGGTCGCGAGCTGCGGGGTGTAGCCGATGAACCATGACGAGGAGACCTCGCCGCGAGCGTTGGTGGCCGTGCCGGTCTTGCCGGCGACGGGCCGGCCGCTGAGCCGGGCGTTGGTGCCCGAGCCGTTCGTGACGACCTGCTGGAGGGCGTAGGACACGTCGGCGGCGATGTCCTCGTCGAGGACGCGGTCGTTGCGGCGGTCGGCGCTGTGGACGACGTCGCCGCGCCGGTCCGTGACCTTCTGGAGGACGTGCCAGCGTCCGCCGACCCCGCCGTTGGCGACCACGCCGTAGGCGTTGGCCATCGAGATCGGGCTGGCGACCGATGACCCCAGCGAGACGCCGATGTTGGGCTCGATGCTGTCCTTGGGGATCCCGAACTTCTCGGCGAGCTTCACGATCCGCTCGGGGCCGTCGTCCATCGCGAGCGTGAGGTCGATGAACGCGGTGTTGATCGAGTCCTCGGTCGCGCGGATCAGGTTGACCGGGCCGTAGCTGCGCGTGCCCTGGTTGTTGACCGGGCGGTCGCTGCCAGGGATGTCGTAGCCGGAGTTGCCGTCGAAGACGTTGCGCAGCGAGAAGCCCTGTCGCAGCCCCTCGGCGAGGGCGAACATCTTGAAGGTCGAGCCCGGCTGCCCGCCCGCCGCGGCCCAGTTGATCTCCGAGCGCAGGAAGCTCTGGCCGCCGTACATCCCGCGCAGGGCCCCGGTGCGGGGCTCGACCGAGGCGACCGCGACGTGCAGGCCGCGCAGGCCCTCCGGCCGGTTCTGCTCGACGGCGAGTCGCGCCGCGCGCATCGCCGGGCGGGTGAACGTGGTGGTGACGCGCAGACCCTGGCTGTCGATCTCGGACTCGTCGAAGCCCTCGCGGATCAGCTGCTGGCGGACGAAGCGCATCATGTGGCCCTTCTGCCCGCCGAAGCGGTTGGAGGCCTGCTGGCGCGGGAAGCGCGGCAGCTCCTCGGCCGCCTCCTCCGCCTCGGCGGGGTCGGCCGTGCCGCTCTCGGCCATGCCGGAGAGCACGTAGCGGTAGCGCCCGAGGAGCGTCTCGCGCGCCGCCTCGCCGTTGGCCGGGTCCAGCCGGTTGGGCTGGTTGAGGATCGCGGCCAGGGCCGCGGACTGCTTGAGGTTGAGGTCCTTGGCGTCCACGTCGAAGTACGCCTTCGCCGCCGCCTGCACGCCGTACGCCCCGCGCCCGAAGTAGATGGTGTTGAGGTAGCCCTCGAGGATCTCGGGCTTGCCCTGCTGGCGGTGGACCTTGAGGGAGAGGAACGCCTCCTTGATCTTGCGCGACCAGGTGCGGTCCTGGGTCAGGTAGAGGACCTTGACGTACTGCTGGGTGATCGTCGAGGCGCCCTGGGTGGAGTCGGAGGTGGCGTTGCTGAACGCCGCACGCACGATGCCGCGCGGGTCGATGCCCTGGTTGGACCAGAAGCTGCGGTCCTCGGCGGCGATGACGGCGTCCTGGAGCTGCTGCGGCATGTCGGCCAGCGGGATGCTGACCCGGTCCTGCAGGGCAAAGCGACCGATCTCGGTCTTGCCGTCGGCGTAGTAGACGAAGGTCGTCTGCGCCTCGAAGTCCTCGTTGGGGTCGGGGACGTCGACGGCGGCGTAGACGTAGGCGAAGGCGCCCGCGCCGAGCACGAGGAAGCCGACCAGACCCAGCAGCAGGCCGCGCACGATGCGGTAGCGGCGGCTGCGCTCCTTGCCGGGCTTGCCGTCCTTGCCGCCCGCGCCACTGGCCGCGCCGGCCTTCGTACGCGCCGCCTTCTTGGGGGCAGCCCGCTTCCCGTGTCCACTCACGACGATCGAGGGTACGGGACCGCGCCGGTCCTCACACCTTCGCGCCTCACACCCCGAGCACCGCGCGGGCCACCAGGAAGTACGCCACCAGCCCGCTGCTGTCGACCAGCGTGGTGATGAACGGCGCACTCACGACCGCGGGGTCCAGCCCGAGTCGTCGCGCCAGCAGCGGGGTGGCCGAGCCCACCGTCGTGGCCAGGGTGCAGATCACGACCAGCGTCACGGACACCACGACGGCGACCTCGCGGCCGGCGACCCACCACGCGGGCGCGAGGGCCGCCGAGGCCAGCAGGCTGCCGAGCAGCAGCCCGATGAGCGCCTCGCGCCCGGCGACGCGGACGAGGTCGCGGAACTCGACGTCGCCGAGCGCCATCGCCCGGACCACCGTGGTCGCCGCCTGCGCTCCGGTGTTCCCGGCCGTGCCGATGAGCAGCGGGACGAAGAGCGCGAGGGTCACGACCTGGGCGAGCGCGTCCTCGAAGTGGTCGAGCACGTTGACGGTCAGCGACGCCGCGGCGATGAGCGCGAGCAGCCAGACGATCCGGCTGCGGACCAGGTCGCGCACCCGGGTGGTGAGGTACGGCCGCCGCAGCGGCTCCGTGCCACCCGCGCGGGCGCTGTCCTCGCTCTCCTCGGCCTCGAGGATCCGCATCGCGTCGTCGACGGTGATGATCCCGAGCAGCCGGTCCTCGGCGTCCACCACCGGCATCGCGACCAGGCCGTGCTCGCGCACCAGACGGGCCGCGATCTCCTGGTCGTCGTCGGCGCGCGCCGTCACGGGCGCCACCATCACCTCGCGCACGGGGACGTCGGGGTCGGTGACGAGGAGGCGGCGCAGCGACACCACCCCGACCACCCGCCGGCCCTGGTCGACGACGGGCAGCAGGTAGATGGTCTCGGCGCCGTCCTCGCGGCGCCGCACCTCGGCCAGCGCCTCACCGACGGTGAGCCCGACCGACAACCCGACGACCGCGGGCGTCATCCGGCGCCCGACCGAGTCGGGCGGATAGCCGAGCATCGCGGTGGTGACCGCCCGCTCGGCCGGCGTCAGCCCTCGGAGCAGCCGGTTCGCGACCCCGGCGGGGAGCTCGTCGAGCAGGACGGCGCGATCGTCGGGATCGAGCCCGGCGACGATCTCGGCGACGGTGTCCTCGCGCAGCGCCGTGACCAGCTCGCCCTGCAGGGGCGGGTCCAGCAGCTCGAAAACCGCGAGCGCGCGGTCCTTGGCCAGCGTGCGGAAGGCCACGGCCCGGTCGACGTCGCCGAGCCGCTCGAGCTCGTCGACCACCTCGCGCGGCGAGAGGTCGCTCAGCCGGTCCCGCAGACCGGCCACCTCCTCCTCGTGGGCCATGACACACCTCCCGCATTGCTGGTCCGATATATCGATGCGATAGATTGCTCCGATACGTGTCCCCCGCCGGTCCTCGACCGGCACGACCAGGAGTGTGTCCCGTGGCCCGTCGCGGCGAATCCCTCGAGCTGGCAGTCCTCGGACTCCTGCACGAGTCGCCCATGCACGGCTACGAGCTGCGCAAGCGGCTCACCCTCATGCTCGGCTGGGGACGCGTCCTGTCGTACGGCACGCTCTACCCGGCGCTCAAGCGACTGCTGCGCGCCGGACTCATCGTAGAGACCCCCGTCCCGGGGGGCGCCGCCGCCGTCGTGAGCCGGCGTCAGCGCATCGTGTACGGCCTCACCGACGCCGGGGAGCAGCACTTCAAGGAGCTGCTCAACGAGGTCGGGCCGTCGGCCTGGGAGGACGACTCCTTCGACATCCGCTTCGCCTTCTTCTCCCGCACCGACCTCGCGAGCCGGCTGCGGATCCTCGAGGGGCGCCGCGCGCGGCTGCAGGAGCGTCTCGACCGGGTGCAGGCCCAGCTCGACCGCACCCAGCGGGAGGTCGACCGCTACGCCGGCGAGCTCCAGCGACACGGACTGGAGTCCGTGCAGCGCGAGGTCACCTGGCTCTCGGGTCTCATCGAGGCCGAGCACGCCCGCCGGGGCGAGCGGAGCGAGGCCGGCGACGAGCAGCCCCCTGGCAGCACCTCCACCAGTCAGTCCACCACGACCACCACCACGCAGGAGTGAGGAGAGCCCGATGGGTTCGGTACGAGTAGGGATCGTCGGAGTCGGCAACTGTGCGACGTCCCTGATCCAGGGAGTCGAGTACTACAAGGACGCCGACCCCGCGGGCGCGGTCCCGGGGCTCATGCACGTCGTCTTCGGTGACTACCACGTCCGCGACGTGGAGTTCGTCGCGGCGTTCGACGTCGACGCGAAGAAGGTCGGCTTCGACCTCTCCGACGCGATCAACAACTCCGAGAACAACACGATCCGCATCTGCGACGTGCCGCCGACCGGCGTCACCGTGCAGCGCGGACCCACGATGGACGGGCTCGGGAAGTACTACCTCGCCACCATCGACGAGTCCGACGCCCCGGCGGTCGACGTCGTCCAGGCGCTGAAGGAGGCGCAGGTCGACGTCCTGGTCTCCTACCTCCCGGTCGGCTCGGAGGAGGCGGACAAGTTCTACGCCCAGTGCGCCATCGACGCGGGCGCCGCCTTCGTCAACGCGCTGCCGGTCTTCATCGCCTCCGACCCCGAGTGGGCCAAGAAGTTCGAGGACGCCGGGCTCCCGATCATCGGTGACGACATCAAGAGCCAGGTCGGCGCGACCATCACCCACCGCGTGATGGCCAAGCTGTTCGAGGACCGCGGCGTGGTGCTCGACCGGACCTACCAGCTCAACGTCGGCGGCAACATGGACTTCAAGAACATGCTCGAGCGCGAGCGGCTGGAGTCGAAGAAGGTCTCCAAGACGCAGGCGGTCACGTCGAACCTCCACGGCCCGCTGGCCGGCAAGGTCCACGACCGCGACGTGCACATCGGCCCGTCGGACTACGTCGCGTGGCTCGACGACCGCAAGTGGGCCTACGTCCGCCTCGAGGGTCGCGCGTTCGGTGACGCCCCGATCAACCTCGAGTACAAGCTCGAGGTCTGGGACTCCCCGAACTCCGCCGGCATCATCATCGACGCGATCCGCGCGGCGAAGATCGCCAAGGACCGCGGCGTCGGCGGGCCGATCATCTCGGCGTCGTCCTACCTGATGAAGTCCCCGCCGGTGCAGCTGCCCGACGACGAGGGTCGCCGCCGCGTCGAGGCCTTCATCGCCGGCGAGGAGTGACCGCCGGGGCTCTAGGGTCGAGGCCATGACGGAGTCGTGGTCGCCCGGGTCGGCGGAGTCGCTCGAGTCGCCCGGGTCGGCGGAGCCGCGCGAGCCCGTACGGCTGCCGCCGCCGGGCTGGTACGCCGACCCCAGTGACGACTTCGAGCACCGCTGGTGGAGCGGCTCGGTGTGGACCGACCACGTCGCCACGCAGGGCTACACCGCGCTCTCGCCCCTGGTCGAGGACGCGGTGCCCGCCGACGAGGTCGTCGTGTGGTGGGGCCCGGAGCCGCGCGTCCGGTTCACCACCGAGCGCGCCTACCTGCTGCACCCCGGGCCGACCGGCTGGACCGAGCTGGTCGTGCCCTGGGGTGCGGTCCGGGACGCGTGGTGGCAGCCCGCCGGGCACGACGTGACCCCGCACGTCTCCGGCCTGCCGCTGGTCCACGTCGGGCTGCGGCTCGACGCCGAGGCGGCCGGACGGCCGCTGCCGGAGGAGGCGTGGATCCCGGCCCTCGTCGACGGTGCCCGGGTGGCCGCCGTGGCCCGCATGTGGTCGCGCCGGCACCGCCGCGTCGCGTGACCGGTCGGACCGGTCTGGGCCACCTGGCCCACCTGCTGCGCGGGCGCGACTTCCGGCGGCTCTTCGCCGTCCGGGTCACGAGCCAGCTCTCCGACGGGGTCCTCCAGATCGCGCTCGCGTCGTACGTCGTGCTCGCGCCCGAGCGCGCCCCGTCCGCGTGGGGGATCGCCGCCGCGCTCGCGGTGGTGCTGCTCCCGTTCAGCGTGCTGGGCCCGTTCGTCGGGGTGCTGCTCGACCGCTGGTCGCGCCGTCAGGTGCTGGTGTGGGCCAACGTCGTACGCGCACCCCTGCTCGTGGTCCTCGCGATCTGCTTCGCCGCGGGGGTCGACGGGCCCGTGCTCTTCGCGGTCATCCTGGCGAGCCTGTCGGTCAACCGCTTCCTCCTCGCCGGACTCTCGGCCGCGCTGCCCCACGTCGTCGACCGGGACGAGCTCGTCCTCGCCAACGCGGTGACCCCCACCGCCGGCACCGGCGGCTTCCTGCTCGGCGCCGGGCTGGGGGCCGCCGTCCGCCCGCTCGGGGACGTCGTCCTCCCCGGCGTCACCGACGGCGCCGACGTCCTCGCCGTGCTCGTGGCCGCCGTCGGCTACCTCGTCGCGGCCGGTCTCGCCCTCCGCTTCGGGAGGCGTGCGCTCGGCCCCGACTTCGATCCCCGGCGGCCGGCCGTCCGGGCGGCCGTCCGCCACGTGACGTCGGGGCTGACCGCCGGGCTGCGGCACCTCGGCGAGCGCCGCAGCGCGGCGTACGCCCTCGCCACGATCGGTGCCCACCGCTTCTGCTACGGCGTGACGACGGTCGGGCTGATCCTGCTCTACCGCCAGGTCCTCCACCCCGGTGATCCCGACGCCGCCCTGGCCGGACTCGCGACCGCGGTGCTCGTGGCGGGCGCCGGCTTCCTGACCGCCGCCGTCGTCACGCCGGTGCTCACGCCGCGCCTCGGACGGCGCGGGTGGGTGCTGGTCCTGCTCGCGGCGGCCGCCGTCGTCCAGGTCTTCCCGAGCGCGCTCTACACCCAGCCGGCGGTCCTGGTCGCGGCCTACGTCCTCGGCGTGGTCAGCCAGGGCGTCAAGATCTGCGTCGACACCCTCGTGCAGGAGGAGGTCGACGACGCGTTCCGCGGCCGGGTCTTCGCGCTGTACGACGTGCTGTTCAACGTCGCCTTCGTCGCCGCGGCCGCGGCCGCGGCGCTCGTCCTCCCGGCCGACGGCCGGTCCGTGCCGGTGCTGGTGGCGTGCTCGGCGGGCTACGTGCTCACGGCGGCGACGGTCGCGCGGGCGCTGCCCCGGGCCGGCGCGGAGGCCGGCGGCCGGATCAGCGCTCGGCCTCGGCCTTGATCTTCGCCAGGGTCTCGGTCATGCCGGCCTGCAGCTCGCCGGTGAACTTCTCGGTGCCGCCGAGGATGCGCTTGGTGAGCACGGACGAGATCTTCGAGACGCCCTGCGGGGTCTCGCGACGCTGGACCACGCGGGTGCCGCCGTCGACGGCCTCGAGCGCGAAGCTCCAGACCATGTAGTTCTCCTTCACCCGGAAGGCGAAGTCCTGCCCCTCGACGAAGCGCACGATCTTCGACTGGGTCGGCCACACGAGCGGGCCGCGCCGATTGACGTTGGTGAAGGTGGCGCCCAGGCGCGGCTGTCCGCCCTTGAGGAAGGTCTTGACCACCTGCGGGCTCCAGCGCGCCATGTTCCGCGGGTCGGAGATCAGCGCCCAGACGCGCTCCGGCGGCGCGGCGATGTCGATGGTCGCCTCGAGCTCGGGGGCGGGGATCTGCGTCATCGGGACTCCTGAGGAGGGGGAGGGGCGGTCGTGCCGGAGCCTACCGGCGGGTAGCCCGCTCAGCCCGTGCGGTCCGCCCACCAGGAACGGAGAGCGGCCGTGGCCTCCTCGTCGGTCTGCGGGCCCTCTTCGAGGCGCAGCTCGAGGAGGAAGCGGTACGCCTCGCCGACCTCGCGACCGGGCCCGATCCCCAGGATCTCCATGATCTGGTTGCCGTCGAGGTCCGGCCGGATCGCGGCGAGCTCCTCGGCGGCCGAGAGCCGCTCGATCCGCTCCTCGAGGTCGTCGTAGGCCCGGCGCAGCCGCTCGGCCTTGCGTCGGTTGCGCGTGGTGCAGTCGGCACGGGTCAGGACGTGGAGGCGCGTGAGCTGGTCGCCGGCGTCGCGGACGTAGCGGCGCACGGCGGCGTCGGTCCACTCGCCGGTGCCGTAGCCGTGGAAGCGCAGGTGCAGCTCGACGAGGAGGGCGACGGCCTCGGTCTCGTCGTTGGAGAAGCGCAGGGCCCGCATGCGCTTGCGGGTCATCTTGGCGCCCACGACGTCGTGGTGGTGGAAGGTCACGCTGCCGTCGTCGAGGAAGCGACGGGTGCGCGGCTTGCCGACGTCGTGCATGAGGGCGGCGAAGCGGGAGACGAAGTCCGGCCCGCCGCCGAGCCGGTGCTCGAGGTCGATCGACTGCTCGAGGACCGTCAGCGTGTGCTCGTAGACGTCCTTGTGCCGGTGGTGCTCGTCGCGCTCCAACGCGAGCGCCGGCAGCTCGGGGAGGACGTGCTCGGCCAGACCGGTCTCGACGAGCAGCGTGAGGCCGAGGCGCGGGTACGGGGCGCACACCAGCTTCACCAGCTCGTCGCGGACCCGCTCGGCCGAGACGATGGCGATCCGGTCGGCCATCGCACCCATCGCCGCCACGACCTCGGGCGCGACCGTGAAGCCGAGCTGGGCGGCGAACCGCGCCGCGCGCATCATCCGCAACGGGTCGTCGCCGAAGGAGTCCTCGGGTGCGCCGGGCGTCCGCAGCTGCTGCTGGACGAGGTCGACGACCCCGCCGTACGGGTCCTCCACCTCGCGACCGGGGAGGCGCACCGCCATCGCGTTGACGCTGAAGTCACGTCGCCCCAGGTCACCGACCAGCGAGTCGCCGAAGGCCACCTCGGGCTTGCGGGAGGTCGGGTCGTAGGTCTCGGATCGGTACGTCGTCACCTCGACGACCCACGGACCCTTGCGGGCCCCGATCGTGCCGAAGGCACGACCCATGTCCCACGTGGGCCCGCCGGAGAAGCGGCGCAGCAGCGACTCGGTGACGTCGGGGCGCGCCGAGGTCGCGAAGTCCAGGTCGTGGTGCGCCCGGCCCAGCATCGCGTCGCGGACGGGACCGCCCACGAGGGCCAGCTCTTCGCCGGCCCCGGCGAAGAGCGCCCCGAGCTCGTTGAGCACCTCGCCCATCTCGTCGAGCGCGGCGCCGACGCGGGCCGGGACGTCGGCGGCGCGGACCGGCTCGGGACGGGACGAGGACACGGGCGAGCAGTCTAGACGCGCCCCCGACGTCGGCAGGCACGCCGCCGGTCCCTCTACCCTGGCTGCCGTGATCTTCCCCGCCCGAGGCGTCCGCCGCGCCGTCGCCGCGCTGGCGCTCGCGCTGGTGGCGGGGCCGGTGCTCCCGGCGGCGGCGACCACCACGCCCGCCCCCGGCGAGGGGGCGGGGGGCGGGACCGGCGCCCTGCGCGTCACGATCGACACGCTCACGCCCAGCACGCTGCCCGAGCGCGGGCGGGTCACCGTGACCGGGCAGGTGGTGAACGACTCCGACCAGGACTGGTCGGCCCTCCAGGTCTCGCTGCTGACCTCGCCGACCCCGATCCGCACCGTCGACGAGCTGCGGGCGGCCGCCGAGACGCGGCCGGAGCTCGTCCTGGGCTCACGGCTGCTCGGCGAGGGCCAGTTCGACGACGTCCCCGACCTCGCCCCCGGCGAGTCGACGGCGTACCGGCTCAGCATCCCGCGCTCGGAGCTGCAGATCTCCGGCGACGCGGGCGTCTACTGGCTCTCCGTGCACGTGCTCGGCACCGACGCCGCGGGCCGTGACGAGATCGCCGACGCCCGAGCCCGCACCTTCCTGCCGCTCGTGCCGCCACCCGGCCGTCGACAGACGCAGCCGAGCGTGCCGGTCTCGCTGGTGCTGCCGGTGCGCCAGCAGGTCGTCCACCGCGCGGGCGGCTCGATCGCGGAGCCGGCGGACTGGGCCGCGCTGCTCGCCGCCGACGGTCGGCTCGAGCGACTCCGTGCCTGGGCGGACGCGGCGGAGGGGACGCCGGTGTCCTGGCTGGTCGACCCGGCCGTCCTCGACGCCGTGGACCGGCTGGCGCGCGGCAACGTCGGCTACGACATCGGCCCCACTGCCGAGGAGCCACCCGGGTCCACCGACGGCCCGGAGCCGTCCCCCTCGCCCGAGGAGTCCCCGTCGGCGTCCGGACCGGTGCCGCTGGAGTCGGCGCCCGCGAGCGACGAGACCGACGCGATCGCCGCGCGCGCCGCCGCGTGGCTCGAGGACGTCCGGTCCGCCTGGTCCGTCGCCGACCTGCTGCAGCTGCCGTACGCCGACGTCGACGTCGCCAGCCTGTGGCGCCAGGAGCGGATCGACCTGGTCGAGGAGGCCTACGCCGCGGGCGCGGAGGCCCTGGCCGACCTGGAGCTGCCGGGCGGCACCCCCGTGGTCGCCCCGGTCGGCGGCCTACTGCCGACCCCCGCCGTCGACGCCGCGGGGCTCAGCGCCGACGGCGAGCGCGTGGTGCTGCTCGACGACACCGCGGCGGACGTCGGCTCGAGCACCGTACGGACCGAGGCCGACACGCGCGTCGTCCTCAGCGACGCCGCGACCGCGACCGGCGGCCCGGGACCGACCGAGGCCCTCGATGCGCTCGCGGTGCGCCAGCGGCTGCTGGCCGAGACCGCGGTGCGGCTGCCGGGCGTCGGGCTCTCGCCGCCCGAGGGGCCGCTGGTGGTGCGGCTCCCCGACGCCTGGGACCCCGGGGAGAGCAGTCCTGCCGCCTTCTTCTCCGGCCTCGACGTGCCGTGGCTGCGCCTGACCCCCCTGGCGAACGCGGTCACCGACCGCTCGCTGGACCGCCAGCTCGAAGCCCCCCTGGCGTACGGCCGGGACGCCCGCCGCGCGGAGCTGGCCGCCGTCTCGGTGGACACCGCCACGGCCGTCCGGACCGCGGGCGAGACCCTGGTCGCGCTGCTGTCGGCCAACGACACGATCGGCACCGAGCTGGAGCGGGGCGCGCTGACGATCGTGTCCGGCCAGGCCCGGACCGACCCCGGACCGCCGGTCAGCCTCGGTCGCGCGACGGTCGCCGCGGCCGCCGGGATCCTGGGCCGGGTGCGGATCGAGGGGCCGGAGTTCGTGACGATGTCGAGCGGCACGGGCAACTTCGCGGTGACCGTCGTCAACGACCTCGACCAGCCGGTGCGGGTCGCGGTGCAGCCCTCGACCGGCGACCCGGACCTCACCGTGACGGCGCCCGACCCGCTGGAGCTCGCGGCGGGTGCCCGCTCCTCCCTGCGGCTGCCCGCGCGCTCGGACGGGTTCGGCGTCACGACCGTGACCCTGACCCCGACGACCGTCGACGGCCAGACCCTGCCGCGCACCACCCAGATCAACGTCCGACGCAGCCAGGTCGGCGCGGTGATCTGGGTCGTGATGGGCGTGGGGGCGGCGATCCTCGTCCTCGCGCTGGTCCGGCGCTCCGTGCGGCGGCGACGCCGCGCGGCCGAGGCCGCCGCATGAGCGAGGACGGCACCGACGACGGCGAGCGGTCGGCCCGACGCGGCGTCCTCGCCTCCAGCGCGGTGATGGCGGCCGGCACGGTCGTCTCCCGCCTGAGCGGGTTCGTCCGGCTGGCGCTCCTGGGCGCGGCGCTCGGCGCCTCGCTGCACGCGGACGTGTTCAACATCGCCAACACGATCCCGAACATGCTCTACATCCTGCTGGCCGGCGGCGTCTTCAACGCCGTCCTCGTCCCGCAGCTGGTGCGGGCGATCGAGCGCGACGCCGACGGCGGGGAGCGCTACACCAACCTCGTCATCACGGTCGGCGGCCTCTTCCTCGCCGGCGTGACCGCCGTCCTGGTCCTGGCCGCGCCCGTGATCATGCGGGTCTTCGTCGACCCGGCCTTCTTCGACGACCCCGCGCTGTCGGCGCACCGCGCCTCGATCATCGACCTCGCGCGCTACTGCCTGCCGCAGGTCTTCTTCTACGGCATGTTCGCCCTCGTCGGGCAGGTGCTGAACTCCCGCGGCCGCTTCGGCCCGATGATGTGGGCGCCCATCGCGAACAACCTGGTCACGGTCGCCGTGCTGAGCGGCTACCTGGTCGTCTTCGGCCCGACCCCCGACCCGCGCGCGGCCTACACCACGCAGCAGGAGCTCGTGCTCGGCCTCGGGTCGACGCTCGGCATCGTCATCCAGCTGGCGGTGCTCGTGCCGTACCTGCGCGCGGCCGGCGTGCGCTACCGCCCGCGCTTCGACCTGCGCGGCTCCGGTCTCGGGCACACCGCCCGCCTGGCCGGGTGGACCATCGGCTTCGTCGTGGTCAACCAGGTCGCCTACACCGTCGTGGTGCGGATCGGGTCGGCCGGCGGCATCGGCGAGGAGCCCGGCACCGGCTACACGATCTACTCGGCGACCTACCTGCTGATGATCCTGCCGCACTCCATCGCGACCGTCTCGCTGGCGACCGCCATGCTGCCGCGGCTGTCCCGGTTGGCGGCGGGACAGCAGCGGGGCGCGGTCGGCTCCGAGGTCGCCGGCACCGTCCGCATCGCGCTGGCGATCATCGCGCCCGCCGCCGTGCTGATGCCGATCCTCGCCGCGCCCGTGAGCACCCTCGTCTTCGGGTATGGCGCCGCCGCCCCCGCGGTGGGGTCCTACGCCGCGTCCTTCGCGCTGTGGGCACCGGTCCTGGTGCTCTTCACGGTCCACTACCTGATGCTGCGCGGCTTCTACGCCCTCGAGCAGACCCGCACCGTCTTCCTCCTCCAGTGCGTCATCGCGACCGTCAACATCGCCGGCGCCGTGCTCCTGACCCGCTCGATCGACCCCGTCGACCTCGCTCCGCGGCTCGTCCTCGCCTACGGCCTGGCCTACCTCGTGGGGGCGGCCGCGTCGTGGACCGTGCTGCGCCGCGTGACCGGCACCGACGCCGCGGGGCTCGCGGTGGGGCGGATGCTGGCGTACGTCGTGCGGCTCGCGGTGTCCCTCGCGCCCGGCACGGCCCTCGCCTGGCTGGTGGCCCGCAATCTCGACGACCTGGTCGGCGACACCGGCCGGCTCGGTGACGTCGCGGTCGTGCTGGCCGCGGCGGCCGCCCTGCTGGTGACCTACCTGCCGCTGGCGCGGCTGCTGCGCGTCGAGGAGCTGAGCGAGATGCTCGACCTCGTCCTGCGGCGTCTGCCGGGTCGCGCGCGGCGGTCCTGAGGCGACCGGTCCGCCGCCCCCTACGATGGGACGATCGCAGCGCAGCAGCGACCAGGTGGCGGGAGGAGGCACGTGAGCGCCGAGCACGACCCCAGCACCGGTGACCCGTGGGGTCACGGCGCCGTCGTCGCCCACCGCTACGAGTTGCGGGACCTGCTCGCCGACCACGCGGGCGCCCGGTTCTGGCGCGCCACCGACCGCATCCTCGCGCGCGACGTCGCGGTCCACCTCGTCCCCAGTGACGACCCGCGCGCCCGCGCGGTGCTGTCCGCCGCGCGGACCTCGGCGTCCGTGCCCGACCACCACGTGCTCCGCGTCCTCGACGCCGACGAGCAGGACGGTGCGGCGTACGTCGTCGTCGAGTGGGGCAGCGGCATGTCGTTGGACCGCATCCTCGACGACGCGCCGCTGCCGCCGCGTCGGGCCGCATGGCTGGTCAAGCAGGTCGCCGAGGCGGTGAGCGCGGCGCACGCCCACGGCGTCGCCCACGGCCGCCTGCTCCCGGAGAACGTCCTCGTGACCGAGTCCGGCACGGTCAAGCTGATCGGCTTCGTGATCGACGGGGTCCTCGCGGGGGGCCAGCAGCCGTGGGGAGCCGACGACCAGGTCCTCAGCGACCACGAGGCCGACGTGCTCAACCTCGCGGCGCTCCTGTACGCCGCGCTCACCGGTCGGTGGCCCGGCACGGACGGCTCGACCGTCCCGGCCGCGCCGACCGAGGCCGGCCACGTCCTGCGTCCCCGCCAGGTGCGTGCCGGCGTCCCGCGACCCCTCGACGCGCTGTGCCAGCGGGTGCTACGCCCCGACGCCGTGCCGGGCACCGTCCCCGTCGAGACCGCGCAGGAGGTCGCGGCGGCACTCAGCGACTACGTGGGCGACCCGACCAGCCTCTACCGCGCCGAGGACGCCGTGGCCCCCGAGCCACCCGCCCCCGCGCCCGACCCCGCGCCCGCGCCCGACTCGGACGCGACCGCTGTCTTCCCCCCGCCGTCGCCGGCGAGCGACGGGCTGGCCGACGGGCTGACGGAGGAGGCCGCCGAGGCCACCCAGGCGGGCGCGCCGCTCTTCTCCGCCGAGCACACCGGGGTCGGCTG
>Ga0172376_10004724_pt1 | contig 15452 bp, 11 predicted proteins | sample Lak35m_FD_121114 | JGI IMG/M metagenome (GOLD analysis project Ga0172376, IMG submission 121114) | Freshwater microbial communities from Kabuno Bay, South-Kivu, Congo - kab_092012_35m | ecosystem: Environmental > Aquatic > Freshwater > Lake | place: Democratic Republic of the Congo: South-Kivu...
GGGCTTCAACCGGTAGAACCGCGACGCGTACACGATGCCGGTGTCCTCGACCTCCTCGGGCACGTCTCCGGCACCTATGGCGGCCAACCACTCCGGCAAGGCCGAGCGACGTCCTCCGGCCACCACCACCAGATCGGCCTCGAGGCGAGTGCCGTCTTCAAGTTCGACTCCGACGACGCGCGGACGTCCCGCCGTCTCGGCGAGTCGATCGGTGAGGAGCGATCGCACGCCCCGTCCGACGCGGAACTCGACGCGGCCCTCGTCGAGCACACTGCGCCGCAGCACCCACTCGAAGGTGGTGCGCCGACAGGTGAGCATCGACAGTTCGGCGTCGCCGGGTTCGGGGGCGAACTCCTTCATCGTTGGGGGCAGGTCGTCACCGAAGCGGATCTCGGTGGCGCCGGCGGCGACGAGTCGGTCGAGCACGTCGGGCTCGTTGGCGCGCAGCAGACCCACGAGACGCGCGAGGAAGGCATGACTGTGGCGCACCTGGGGAGCGCCCCGGCGGTCCCAGTCGAAGGCCTGGTCGGCACTGTCGGGCATGGGGGTGTCGTCGCGTTCGACCACCGTCACCCGGTGACCGCGACGGCTCAACTTCAGCGCCGTCGACAGCCCCGAGACTCCGCCTCCCACCACCAGAACGTGCATGACCGCAGGTTAGGAGGGTCGACCCGAACCCGCCGAGCCGAGCCTCCCGTCAGACACCCGACCCGTCCGGCGCACGACTCGTCAGACACCCGACTCGTCCGGCGATCGTTCCGAAGACTGTCGTGGCGCCGGACCTTCGTCCGGTCCCGGTTGTCGCGTTAGCACTCACCCCAATAGAGTGCTAGCACTCGGCCTGCCGGAGTGCGAACTGGTCCCACCCCCCGATCCGGAGCGCATCCGGCGGACCGAGACCAGCCCTCCGGGGCGACGACGTCAACTCCAATCAACCCCAACCAACCCGCCGAAAGGGACATGAGATGCCGAAGATGATTGCGTTCGATGAGCAGGCCCGCCGTGGTCTGGAGGCCGGTATGAACAAGCTGGCCGACGCCGTGCGCGTCACCCTTGGACCCAAGGGTCGCAACGTCGTCCTCGAGAAGAAGTGGGGCGCCCCCACCATCACCAACGACGGCGTGTCGATCGCCAAGGAGATCGAACTCGAGGATCCGTACGAGAAGATCGGTGCCGAACTGGTGAAGGAAGTCGCCAAGAAGACCGACGACGTGGCCGGTGACGGCACCACCACCGCAACCGTGCTCGCCTGGGCGATGGTGCGCGAAGGTCTGCGCAACGTGGCCGCCGGGGCCAACCCGATGAGCCTGAAGAAGGGCATCGAGGCCGCCGTCGCCGCCGCCGTGGCGAGCATCAAGGAACTTGCCAAGGAAGTCGACAACAAGGAGCAGATCGCCCAGGTGGCTTCCATCTCGGCGGCCGACACCGAGATCGGTTCGATGATCTCCGACGCGATCGACAAGGTCGGCAAGGACGGCGTGATCACCGTCGAGGAGAGCCAGACCTTCGGCATGGAGATGGATCTCGTCGAAGGAATGCGCTTCGACAAGGGCTACATCTCGCCGTACTTCGTGACCGACCCCGAGCGCATGGAGGCCGTCCTCGACGATCCCTACATCCTGCTCGTGTCGTCGAAGATCTCGTCGGTGCGCGACATGCTGCCCGTGCTCGAGAAGGTCATGCAGGGCGGCCGTCCGCTCGTCATCATCGCCGAGGACGTCGAGGGCGAGGCCCTGGCCACTCTCGTCGTCAACAAGATCCGTGGCACGTTCAAGTCGGTGGCCGTGAAGGCGCCCGGCTTCGGCGAGCGTCGCAAGGCGATGCTGCAGGACATGGCGATCCTCACCGGCGGTCAGGTGATCAGCGAAGAGGTCGGTCTCAAGCTCGAGAACGCCACCCTCGACCTGCTCGGCCGGGCCAAGAAGATCATCATCACCAAGGACGAGACCACTCTCGTCGAGGGTGCCGGTGACGACGACGACATCAAGGGTCGCATCAACCAGATCAAGGCCGAGATCGACAACACCGACTCCGACTACGACCGCGAGAAGCTCCAGGAGCGCCTCGCCAAGTTGTCCGGTGGCGTCGCCGTGCTGAAGGTCGGAGCGGCCACCGAGGTCGAACTCAAGGAGAAGAAGCACCGCATCGAGGACGCGGTCAGCACCACCAAGGCCGCCATCGAAGAAGGTGTCGTGCCCGGTGGTGGCGTGGCGTTGCTGCGCTCGCAGGCCGCGGTGCTGAAGGCCGCCGAGTCGATCTCGGGTGACGAGGCCACCGGCGCCCGCTTGGTCGCCAAGGCGCTCGAGGCTCCGCTGAAGCAGATCGCCGAGAACGCCGGAATGGAAGGTGGCGTCGTGGTCGAGAAGGTGCGCAACCTGAAGGGGGCCGAGGGACTCAACGCGGCCACCGGCGAGTACACCGACCTCGTCAAGCTCGGTGTCATCGACGCGGCCAAGGTCACCCGTTCGGCTCTGCAGAACGCGGCGTCGATCGCGGCTCTCTTCCTCACCACCGAGGCCGTCGTCGCCGACAAGCCCGAGAAGGACGCCCCGGCGATGCCCGGCGGCGGCATGGAAGACTTCTGAGTCGAACGACTCCAGCAACGTCCGAGCGAGGCCCCGGGGACACCCCCCGGGGCCTCGTCGCATTCGTCAGTTGTCGGACGGCCATCGCCGAGGGGCTCGACTACGACATGGCGACCTTGACGACGGCGGCGTCGGCCGCCGGTCTCGAACACGAGGTGGTGGCCTGGGACGACCCGAGCGTCGACTGGGCGCGGTTCGCGTGCTGCGTGGTGCGCAGCACCTGGAACTACCACGACGATCGTGCGGCCTTCTTGGGCTGGTGTGCTCGTGTCGATCGCGTTTCGCGACTGGAGAACTCGCGCGATCTCCTGACGTGGAACACCGACAAGCACTACCTGAAGGAGGCCGCTTCGTTCGGTCTTCCGGTGGTGCCCACGACGTTCGTCGGTCCGGACGAATCACCCGGTGACTGGCGAGGCGTCGTCGCGTCGCTTCTCGCCGCCGGTGACGTGGTGGTGAAGCCGGCCGTGAGTGCCGGAAGCAACGACACCGAACGCCACCGCCAGGTCGACTCCGCCGTCGTCCAGATCGAGGACCTTCTTCGGCGCGGCAAGAGCGTGATGTTGCAGCCCTATCTCGCCGAGGTCGACGCCCACGGCGAGACCGGATTGGTGTTCGTCGACGGGCGCTTCAGTCACGCCTTCGGCAAGGGCGCCATCCTCGCCGACGTCAAGACGATGACCGGCGATCTCTACGCCGAGGCGGACATCTCGGCCCGCTCGGCCGACGAGGCGCAACTCCGGATCGGCGAACGCGCGATGGAATGGTTGACCCGGAGATTCGGCACGCCGCTGTACGCGCGCGTCGACCTCCTGCCGTCGGCCGCCGGACCGGTGATCATCGAACTCGAACTCACCGAACCGTCCCTCTATCTCTCGCTCGGCGACGCGGCAGCGGAACGTCTGGTGACGGCCGTCCGGTCGCGGCTCTGACCGTCGCCGGTCCCACCGATCGCGGTTCAGCGTTCGACGAAGGACGCCACCCCTTCGTGGGGCAGATCGACCACTCGCCCGGCGAGCGTCATCACGATCGGATTCGGAACCGGAGCATCGCCCATTCCGTAGGTGGAGCGGAAGTTCACGATCACCGCCGACGAACCGAGGTCGATCGAGATCGCCTGGCGTCCCAGTTGGCGAGGAATCGGCAGCAAGGCCGTCTGATCGCCGGTCGCGGTGTCGGCGATCACCACGAACTCGCCCTCCACCCAGGCCAACTCGGTGCCGTCGGGGCTGATGGCGAAGAGGCTCGGACACACCGAGCAATCGTCGTACCCCGGAGCGATGCCGAAGATGCCCGGGTCGGGGGTCGTGCCGTCGACGAGGCTGATGAAGAGCGGTCCGCGGGTGACCGTGACGTAGAACTCGCTCACCGCGAGGTCGCCGGCAACGGTGAATCGGCCGGCGCCGTCCTCCCAACCGCCCACGTACCCGAGCGAGGTGCGCACACCGGTCTCGAGGTTCACCATCACGAGATCGTCCTGCGAATCGTCGAAGTTCGATCCGGAGTGGATCGTGACGAGCGCGTGCCACGCCCCGTCGCGTTGGAAGGCGTCGTGCAGGGTGATGAACTCCGACGAGCCGGGAGTGGGACTCACGACGACCTGCTTGCGACCGTCCGCCGACACCAGATACACGGTGGTCTCGGCGGCGCTGGCGGCGATGCGACCACCGTTGGCTTGCACCACGAGTCGGCCGTCGCCGAGCACCAGCGCCATCTGCTGAGCCTCGCCCAGCAGCGTCTCCGACCCACCCGGGGTGATGCGATGCACCCCGTCGCGCGAGGCGATCACGATCGCGTCGAAGAGATCGGAAGGTGTCGTGGTCGTGGTATTGGCGGCCACCGTGGTGGAGGTGTCGGTGGTGGCGCCGTCGGTCGCGGGAACCGCCGGAGAGATGGTGGTCGGTGCGGCGGCCACGGTGGTGGAGACGTCGACGGCGAGCGTGCTGGCGGGCGACACGGAGATTCCGTCGTCGGAGTCGTCGCCTCCGATCGCGAGCGCGATCACCAACCCGATCACCAACATCAGCGCGAAGGAGATTCCACCCACGACGTAGGCGCGTCGCGGATCGTCGTCCGGTCGATCGACGTCGGGGGTGTCGGCGGGGATCGACGCCATCGGAATCGTCGGCGGAAGCGGCGAGGACGTCCCGGATCCGGCTTCGGGTGACGTGGGTGGCGTCGGCGGCGGAAACGACGAGCCACCATCCTGCGTGGACAGTTCCCAGAGTCCGTTGTCGTCGTCGTTGCTCACGAACCCGCACCGTAGCCTTCGGCTCGTGGCCCGGAAACGCATCGACACGGCCCTGGTCGTCAGGATCTCGGCCGATGGAGAGCGACGCTCACCCGATTCGTTGGCCGTCGAGGAGCCGATGTCGATCCAACTCGACGGGGTTCTCGTGGCCACCACCATGCGCACCCCGGGTCACGACTACGAACTCGCGGTGGGCTTCTGTCATGCCGAGGGACTGCTCGGAGGTCATCCGGTCACCACCGTCCGGTATTGCGCCGATGGCTCGGCCACCGAGAGCGAGTTCAACGTGGTCACCGTCGAGACCGGTGGTCGAGCCCCCGCCCCGACGGCTCGCCTCGGTACCACGTCGTCGAGTTGTGGACTCTGCGGCGCCGAAGCCATCGATCGACTGGTGTCGCGCCTCGAACCACTCGTCGGCGGCCCGACGTTCGATCGTTCGCTCCTGTTGACCATTCCCGAGCGCGTCGCGCCGTCGCAGTCGATGTTCGCCGAGACCGGAGCCGTGCACGCGGCGGCGGCGTTCGACGCCGATGGCACGGTGTTGCTGGTTCGCGAGGACGTGGGCCGACACAACGCGGTCGACAAGGTGGTTGGTCGCCTGCTGCTGGACAAGAAGTTGCCGGCCCGCGAACTCGGACTGTTCGTGTCGGGTCGGGCCAGTTTCGAGATGGTGCAGAAGGCATGGGCGGCCGGCTTCGGAATGGTGGTGGCGGTGAGCGCTCCCACCGCACTGGCGGTGCAGACCGCCCGACGAGCCGGCATCGTGCTCCACGGATTCACCCGCGAGGGCACGGCCGTTCGTTACTCGCCGGCCTGACGAGCCGTCGCTCGGAGTCGCCATCGGAGTTCCGTAGGCTGGTCCGATGGCGAGGTTCAGAAGGTTCCGCGGGTTGCTCGTGTCGTCGACGATGATCGTCGCTGGTGTGGTGACGTTCGGGGGCGGTCCGGCCTCGGCGACGTTGCCCCTCGAGTTGGACCACGTCCTGAACCTCGGTGGTCGTTGGACCACGGTCGCCACCAGTTCGTCGGGCGAAGTGGCGGTGTTCGGACGCGACTTCTCGTCGTCGGAGGGCTCGTGGCTCTACATGACGAACGATTTCGGCAACGGGTTCTTCGCGATTGGAACCTTGCCCAGGCTGGACTGGAAGTCGGTCGACGTCTCGGCCGATGGTGAGGTCATCGTGGCGGCTGGCAACGACTCGATGGCCACGCCATCAACGGTCACCCACCAGGTGTTTCGTTCGACGGACGGGGGACTGACGTGGACGACCCTGCTGAGCGGCCCCAACTCGTACCCGGTGGTTTCGATGTCGGGTAATGGCCAGAAGATCCTCGTCACCGATCCCGACAACAGCCGGATGAAGGTGTCGACGAATGAGGGAACGAGTTGGTCGAACGTGGCTCCGGGCGAGGTCTGGACCTCGGTCGTCGTCAGTGGTGACGGAAACACGATGTACGCGAGCAACGGCTCCGCCCTCTGGAAGTCGATCGACGACGGAGCCACGTGGTCCGAATTGACGGCGGCGGCGGTCCCTGGCGTCCCATATACGCCATATACGTCGGTGTCGACCTCGAACGACGGTTCGGTGGTGCTCGGCGTCATCTCTTACGGACATCCTCAGGTGGCGGCGCGGTACTCCCGTAACGGCGGCGCGACGTTCCAGGAGGGGGCCGGCGTCGCCGCCACTTTCGCGAATCAATTGGCCACCGGTGCGGTGTCGGGTGACGGATCCACCCTGATCGCGGCGAGCTACGGCTCGGTGCCGCAGATGTCGGTCAACGGCGGAGTCACGTGGGGGCCGAATCTTTTCGCGTCGGCCGGCTGGCTCGCCTTCGCATCTTCCGACAATGGCTCGGTGGTGTACGGAACCGTCGAGGGTCAAGGTGTGTTCGCGATTCGTCCGGTTCCGGGACCGAAGATCACCGGAGTGTCACGAACCTCCGTGAGCACGGCGGGCGGTCAATCCCTCGTGGTCGACGGAAGTTCGTTCGTGAACATGCAATCGTTCACCTACGGCGGTCAGGTCCCTCAATACTCCGTGCTGTCCCTCGGCACCGAGATCCATTTCGAGACGCTTCCGACCACCGGCACCTCGGTCACCATCACCGTCACCACCGCAACGGGAACGGACTCGTACACGCTGCCGGTCTACGAGGCCGGAGGTCCGGTGATCGACTCCGTCACCCCCGCCAGCGGAGACTGGGCGGGCGGCACCCTCGTCAGGATCACGGGCGACAATCTCGACGACATCACCTCGGTGAAGGTGGGTGGCGTGGAGGCGTTCCTGGACTTCGACTCCCGGGAAGAAGCCACATTCGGGGTTCCCGAAGGTCGGGTCGGTGTGGCCGACATCGAGGTGACGACGCCGTTGGGTTCGACCACGGCACCCGGGGCCTTCCGGTACACCTACAGCCGACGCAGTGTTCTTCCGCCGTGGGAGCCGTTGAGTCCGCTCTTCGCGGACGACGCCCTCTTCGACGACTACGTGACCACCGTCGAGCCGGGCCCGGATGGTTGGGTGTACTTCGGTGGCTACTTCGACGATGCGGCGGGGATTCCCGAAGCCGACAGCGTGATCGCCTGGAACGGCACCGATTTGCGAGCGCTCGGAAGCGACGGCTTCGACGACGGAGCCTTGCAGAACAACTCGCACGTGTTCTCGATCGTTTTCGATTCGGCCGGGCGAATGTACGCGGGCGGACGGATGCGCTTCCCGGGTGGCCTCAATCAGGGTGTTCTCATGTGGGACGGCACGTCGTGGTCGAGCCTGGGTGGGGGACTGGACGGAGACGTGTACGACCTGGCGATCGATTCCTCGGGGAACCTGATCGCGGTGGGAGGTTTCGGCGGAACCCGGCTGGGAGTTCCCGCAGCTCGCATCGCACGGTGGGACGGAACGACGTGGTCGCAGGTCTCTCAAGCGAATCTTCTCAGCGTTGTCCCGTACGCGGTCGCCGTCGACGGCGACGACATCTTCGTCAGCGGCGATTTCGAGGATCTCGACGGAATCGCCGAGGCGGACTTCGTGGCGCATTGGGACGGGACGAACTGGCACGCCCTCGGCTCGGACGGTTCCGGAAACGGGCGGTTCGAGTCGGGTTCCGAGGTGCTCGAGATCGAGGGCACCGGCCCGACTCGACGAGTGCTCCTCTCACCGGAGGAAGGATCCGCGGTGTTCGTTTTCGAATCGGGGCAGTGGAGCAACGTCTCGACGACCGACCTCGAGGGTTACGTTCTCGACGTGGAACGACTCGACGACGGTCGACTGGTGGCGGTCGGGGACTTTGAAGGGGTCGACGATCCGGCCATTCGAGGTGTCGCGGTGCTCGAGAACGGTGCATGGTCACCCGGGGGCGAGGTTCGCGCGGCGTCCTCGATCGCGGAGTTCGGGTCGCCGTCGCGTCTCGTTCTCGGGAGTTGGGCCGACCGAATCGATTCGGTCGACGACTTCGTGGCGATCACCGGGATCGTCGACTCGTTCCGTGGATCCCAACCGACGTCGTTCGAACCGGGGTTCGGTCCGGTGGAGGGAGGGACCTCGGTCACGATTCGGGGAGCGGGCTTCTCCGATCGCACCGACGTGACGTTCGGTGATCTACCGGCGACGTCGGTGACCCTGGTGTCGCCGACCGAGATTCGCGCTGTCGCGCCGGCCCAGGGGCCGTTGACGGTGGTCGTCTCGGTGTACGACCCGGTGCGACTCACCGAGATGAGCGCGACGTATCGGTACGGCCCTCCACCGGTCGCGGCAGCACCTCCGTCGGTGATTCCCACTCCGATCCCGGCGTCCCTGCCGGCGACGGGTTCCCAACCCGGTCCGATCGAGACGTCGTTGGCCTTCGGACTCGCCGCCGTCGTGGCGGGTTGGTGGCTGATCCGTCGACGATCATTCCACGGGCGGTAGCGCCGGAAGTTCGGCCTCGACGTCGGCCACGTTGCGGTGGGCTTCGAGGGCCCGAGCATGGTAGGCCTCGGCGATCGACCCGAAGTCGGGATGGTGATACGGACGGCCGTCGACCTTCGGGCCGACACGGCCCTCGATGATCGCCGCCACGTCGTCACCGCTGATGGTCTTGTGGGTCTCGAGTGCGTGGGCCACCGCCAACACCATCGTGCGATTCTCGGTGAGGAGATCGCGCGCCTGGTCGTAGATGCGACCCAAGCGACTCTCGATCCGGCCGGAGATCGCCTGATTCTCCCGATCGACGTTGAGACCGGTGGCGATGGGAAAACCGGCACCGATGGAGTTCATGAGGGCCGGCGCCGACGACAGGGTGCCGCCCATTCCCCACATGGCTTCCATCCAGGTGGAGATGGTGGTGGCGTTGCGCAGATCGCCACTCACCCCGGCCGACGAATCACCGGCGAAGAAGAGGCGTTCACCGGCGAGTGACGCGAGAGAAACGAGGATGTCGACCTCGTACGTGCTTCGCCAACGCAGGAAGGTCTCGTCGTCGTAGGTGGACGACACCACACCGAGGTAGCCGCCACCGGGCTCGATGCTCACGAAGTCGCTCACGAGGCTCTTGCGTCGTAGGTACGCGCTCACCGCGTGACAGGCCTCGTGAATGGCGATGGCGTGCCGTTCGCGCTCGATGAACTCGACGTGTTCGTGCTCGCCCACCTTGCGCAGATAGCGGGCCCGAATGACGTCGCCCCACGTCACGATCTCGCGACAGTCGCGCAACGCCACGAGCAATGCTTCGTTCACCAGATCCTTGATCGACGCACCGGTCGAGTAGGGGGTCATCACGGCGAGACGGTCGATGTCGTCCGGCTTGAGCGTGTGCTTCACCTTGGCGAAGTAGCCCTCGTAGGTGCGCTTGCGACCCTCCTTCATCGGGTAACCGACCTTGTAGATGCGGTCGATGCGACCCGGACGCAGCAGGGCCGCGTCGAGCGCGCTCGGGAGGTTGGTGGCGAAGATGTGGAGGATCCGGTACTTCGGCGGACGCTTGGCCGGCATGTTGAGGAACTGTCGAATGCGTCGCGAGAAGAAACCGCGCGGCTTGTCGAGACCGTTCATCTCGGTGAGGAGCGCCTGGAGGGTTCCCATTCCTCCGCCCGAACCCATCACCATGATGCGTTCACGAAGCGAGCGACGCGGAGCGGGAGTGGTGGAAGCATCGGTTCGACGTCCGGCGTCGGTGCGCATCTGGTCGAGCACCAGGTGTTGGCCGGCCGGTGACAGCCAGTGCAGGTGCTCCATCTGTTCGTGGGCGAGGCGTTCGGCGTTGTCGAACTGACCGCTGATCTGGCCGCGACTGCCCAGCACGTCGGCTTCGTCGAAGAACACCACGACTCCGCCGTAACGCAGCGAGAGTTTGCGCAGTTTGCGGTAGAGCCACTTCATCTTCATCGGGGCCACGCCGAGGAAGGTCTGCACGAAGGCCTGAGGATCGACGAACACGTACGGCCGTTCGGTTTCGCCGGCGGCGGCTTCGGCCATGAGCGTCTTGCCGGTGCCGGGTGGGCCCCAGAGCAGGATGCCGCTCGGCACGTAGCCACCCTTGGATTCGATCTCGCGCGGCCGTTCGAGGAAGTCGAGGTTCTCCTTCACCCGAGCCACCACGTGGTCCTGTCCCCAGATGTTGGAGAACCGGGTCTTGATCTCGCCGGGCTTGAAGGTCTCCACACCCCCGAGGAAGAAGATGCCGTAGAAGAAGACGAGATAGAACGCGCTGAAGGTGACGCTCAGGAGGATCGAGATCGCCAGGGGCGTTCCGACCTGGCGCTCGACGAAGAGGATCTCGAACCACCGGCTCGGGGCCTCGGCGAGCGCCTGGAAGAAGGGAAGTCCCCACTTCCACGACAGCACCAAACCGAGGATCGACACGAACAGGAGGCGCTTCACGAGTCGGTTCAGGCGGAACCTCGTGTACGGGTTCATGCGCGACATGAGCCGGTTCCAGCCGCCCCACACCCGACGGTCCCACAGGGTGTTCCAGCGAGCCGACACCTCGCTGGCCACGTAGTGGAGCTGGCGGACCGTCTCGAGACCGACCACGATCCACAACCACCATTTGGCCTCGGCCTGATCGCGGAAGGCATCGCCCCACGACATGAGCGGAATCTGACTCTGTTCGTACGACACGACGACGAGGAAGAAGACGCCGACGAGCAGGTACACCTTCACGCGGTCGAACACGAACATTCGGCGACGCTTCTCGGGCGGGGCCTCGGTGACGGGCACGTTCACCGGAACCGGTTCGACGGGAACGACCTCGGTCATTTCTGCACCAGCCATGAGTCGGCCACCTTCTCGATCGCGTCCTGATTCGATTCGAAGCAGGCGGTGACGCAACCGACCTGCAGAACGTAGAGCCGGAATCGACTCGAGTCGTACGCCGAACTGACGTCGTAGGTCTCGCTCCATTCGGCGGTCGGACTTTCGCGGTACCGGAAGATGATTCGCGAGCCGCTCATGTCGTCGAAGTCGAGTGGTGCGTAGTCGAGCACCTCGACGAGCGCACTCTGCGCGTCGTCGTTGGGAAGCACCGGATCGAATCCGAGTGGGGACGCCGCGAGTCGCGCCAGCGAGGCCGACATCTGCTGGTTCAGTTGGCCGTCGACCTCGTACACCGCGACGAACGCCAGAGGTGAATCCGGGTCGACCGATTCGGGAGTTCCGTCGGGATCGGGCGTGGCGGCCGCTCGCCACACGAGCGTGACCTGACTGGTGAGTTCCTCGAGGCGGTCCGGATCGTTCTCCTCGAAGGGCAGGTCGATCCACGATGCCGGAACCTTCAGGTACACCCGCTCGGTCTTGTTGGCGACGAAGCGGTGCGAGGCATCCCCGCAACCCGCCAGGAACACGATGCACACACCCGCCACGGACAGGATCCGGTGGAGTCGTCGGGTGTTCGGACGTGTTGTGGTGCGGTGCATCGAGAACGACAAGGGAGTCAGTATCGCACTCGACCGCTGCGAGGCCGAACGTCGGCTGGATACCGGACTCCTGATCCCGAACCGAACCCTGGCGCCGGGATCGCGGCGAGGTCGAACTGGGTTCAGGGTGCGCTCAGGGTGCGCTCACCACTCCGATCGTGTCGCGGTAGGCCGCCCGACCGGAGTCGTCGATTCCGAAGGTCACGAACACCGCCAACAGGGGATCACCGTTGGGGTCGAGTGCCAGCACCGACGAGGGCCCGTTGTAGTCGACGTTCAGGCCGGACTCGAGCAGGTCGCGGCACCCCGCGAAATCGGCGCATCCCGATCCGCCCTTGCTGGCGGGGATCACGAGCGGCATGAAGACCCCGGGATCGTCGCTCGCGGCCGCCTCGACGGCGACCGCCAACAGCGCGATGCAGTCGACGGTGGCGGTGGCCAGTGGAGGACTCGTGGCGCGCGAGCCTCCGGTCGGGTCGGCGGTGGTGCCGATGGTCGTGACGACGACCGGTTCCTCCGACCCCGGAGCCTCCACCGACGAACCGACGAAGGTGTCGACGGCGACACCGATGATCTCGATGTCGGCGAGGGCATCGCGACTCGGGTCGCCCGAGAAGTCGACGGAGGCGAAGGCATCGTTGACGATCACCGTGACACCGGCGACCGACGTGGCGAGCGTCGAGAGGAACCGGGAGCCGCCCTCACCGCCCGACAGCAGGACGAGAACGTCGGGACGCGAATCGACCACCGTCGCGACCTCCGACGTGTAATCGTCGTCTCCCGGGTCGTAACCCACCTCGGTCGTGGCCCGTAACCCCTCGAGTTCGAGGGAGCGTCTCACGTCGGCGGCGAGATCGCGACCGTAGGGATCGTCCGGGTAGGCGACCGCGATCTCGCTCTCTCCCGTGCGAGCCGCCACCTGCGCCATGGCGAGGGCGGCGAGAGTGTCGGTGGGGCTGGTTCGGACGAACAAGCCGTTGTCGGGAAGGTCGGCGAGCGATGCGGTGGTCGCCGCGGGGGAGCAGACACCGACACCGGCGTCGATCAGGGTCGGCAGAACCGAGAGTGCGACTCGTGACGACAAGGGCCCGACCACGGCGTCGACACCGTCGACGTCGATGAAGGCCGACACGGCCGCCAACGCGGTGGCGTCGTCGTCGCCTTCGTCGCGAATCACGAGATCGATCGGCGAACCGTTCACCCCGCCGGCGGCGTTGATCTCGTCGACCGCCGCTCGGGTGATCTCCACCAGGGGTTCCCCGAGCGAGGCGCCGGGGCCCGAGCGTGGGACCAGTAACCCCAATCGCAGCGTTCCGTCGCTGGTTCTCGCGAGGGTGGTCGTGGTGCGCTCCGGTTCGCTGTCGGGAGTCGGACCGGTCTCGGCACCACTGCAACCGGCGGCGATCGACAGGGAGACCGCGAGCGCCGAGAGACGCCTGCGGGTGGTTCGTCCACCGGACATGTCGGAACTCTACGACCGCGCGGCGGCGAGTCGATGGACGAGACTGTCGCCATGCCCGACACGGAACTTCTCCATCTTCGCGACGTCGACCTGCTCGAATTCGAGGCCGAGGTGATCGGGGTCGACGGAAGCGCGGTGGCCCTCGATCGCACGGCGTTCTATCCGACGGGAGGAGGACAGCCTCACGACACGGGAACGCTCGGCTCGCGACGGGTGATCGACGTCCGGAAAGGTCCCTCGCCGGACGGGTGCTCGTGGGTCTGGCACGTGCTCGACGGCGATCCGCCAGCGGTGGGGCTTCGGGTGGCCGGGCGGGTGGATTTCGCGCGGCGTTTCGAACTGATGCGCACCCACACCGCGATGCACATCCTGTGCGGTGTGATCTGGAACGAGTGGAGGGTTCCCGTGACCGGAGGAAACATGGAGCCGTTGTCGGCTCGGATGGACTTCGAGTTCGATCCGATTCCCGAAGGTTTCGCCGAGCGTGTCGAGCAACTGGTGAACGCCGAGATCGCGGCCGACCGCCCGATTCGCATCGAGTTCCTCCCCCGAGCGGTGGCGGTACTCGACGACGATCTGATCCGCACGAAGGTGAGTTTGATTCCCGAGACGGTCGACGAGATCCGGGTGGTCGACATCGTGGGTCTCGACAAACAAGCCGACGGTGGAACGCACGTGCACTCCACCCGCCACGTGGGGCGCATCGAGGTGCTGAAGGTCGAGAGCAAGGGCAAGGGCAACAAGCGGGTGCGGGTCGAGATCACCGATCCCTGACGCACGATCGACGGACACGTTCGGCTCTCCCGGAGATTCCGTACGATGCGGTCATGAACCAAGCACTCGATCCGAAGCGTCTCGTCGATCTTCGGAAGTGGAACCTCTCGCTCACCGCTCTGCACGCGATTCAGGCGGTGATGATCCTGGCGTTGGCCGGGGACTTCGCGATCTCGATCACCTCCACCTTCCCGGCCGGTCCTCCCGGAACCCGTCTCGAGACTCCCGAATCGCTCTTCGATCTCCCGATCGGAGTCGCGGTCGCGGTGTTCCTGGCCCTCGCGGCGATCGATCACCTGGTCACCGCCACCGTGGGGCGCAACACCTACGAGTCCGACCTCGGTCGTGGAATCAACCGGTTCCGTTGGGTCGAGTACTCGTTCAGCGCCACGTTGATGATGATTCTCATCTCGTCCTACTCGGGCATCACCGACGTGGCCGCACTGTTGGCCGTGATCGGCGCCAACGTCGGAATGATCCTCTTCGGGTGGCTGCAGGAAGCCAACAACCCGCCCGGCCGTTCCACGACGTCGATGAAGCCCTTCTGGTTCGGAACCATCGCCGGAGTCATGCCGTGGATCGCCGTCTGGGTGAACGTCATCGGCGCCGTCGAGGTGCCCGGCTTCGTGTTCGGGATCGTGGTGGCCGAGCAGATCTTCTTCTTCAGTTTCGCCCTCAACCAGTGGCTCCAGTACCGGAGGGTGGGCCGGTGGGCCGACTACCTGTTCGGCGAGAAGACGTACCTGGTGCTCAGTTTGGCGGCCAAGTCGTTCCTGGCCTGGCAGATCTACGGCGGGTCACTGGCCAACTGATGCCGGCCAACTGACACTGGTCGCCCGGTCCAGGTCGCCCGATGGGGATCTGCGAAACACCGGCTCGGGATTTCCCAAACCTGAGTGCCGATTCCGGCGTGACATCCGTGTTCCACGTCGCCGAGGAGTCCGATGTCCGTGCCCAAACAGTTGCTGATCGTCGTCCTGGCCGCCGCGACGGGACTGTCGTTGGCGGCCTGTTCGTCGGGCGACGACTCACCTTCGCCGTCACCCCCGTCGTCGATGCCGACCGGGTCGGCGGTCGGTGACGGGTCCGGCGCCACCGCCGTCGATCCGAGCGATTCGTCCGTCGACGACGCGCCGCAGGTCGAGGTGGAGGCCATCGCCGAGGTGGAACAGGAACTGCAATCTCTCGACGCCGATCTCGACGCGATCGAGGACGCCCTCGCCGAGATCGACGAACTCCTCACGACCACCGAACCCTGAACCAATCACCGAACGACCCGAAACGGAGCCCTCATGAAGCGCAAACTTGCCACCCTCTCCATCGCGATGTTTCTGGCACCGATCGCCTTGTCGGCGACATCGGCCGGCGCCTCCGGCGGCGACCACGACTCCGACGACGACTCCGACGACACCGAGTCGTCCGTTCCGTCGGTGCCCGGATCATCGACACCGGTCCCGTCGATTCCCGTTCCGTCGGCTCCCGGAGCGTCGA
>Ga0172376_10004726_pt1 | contig 15450 bp, 15 predicted proteins | sample Lak35m_FD_121114 | JGI IMG/M metagenome (GOLD analysis project Ga0172376, IMG submission 121114) | Freshwater microbial communities from Kabuno Bay, South-Kivu, Congo - kab_092012_35m | ecosystem: Environmental > Aquatic > Freshwater > Lake | place: Democratic Republic of the Congo: South-Kivu...
CGACCACTAAGGATGGTGTTGACCGCAGCGCCTTCACGGCCGGCTATGGATTTTGCCTTTGAAGGCTTGGCCGCAATTGCGACCGGGTTCAATGTGGTTATCAAAAGTGCTGTGATCGTTGCAGTTGTAAGGCTGAGCAACCGTTGGCGGCTCATGGTCGGTCCTGTCCCTTCTGGAGAAGTTGCACTGCCATTTTTGGCAATTCCGCCTAGGGTGACGGAAATGAGCGCAAGTAGAAGATGAATCCAACATGGAAATTCCAGCCAAGGAAGAGGACAATTCGCCCAGGCCTGCCGCGGGCAGGGAAAACTTCAAAGGTGTCTCACAGGCAAATCTGGTTGCCATCCCAGACCCCAGGTATTGAGTCCGCTCATCAGCCGCACGGGCGACTGGTGACTTGAAGACATCGAGTAAGGAACTAAATGAAGAAGAAACTGGTAGCAGCGGCTCTGATTGCCGGTCTAGTCATCTCAGCTGGGTCTGCGCTCTCTGCATCTGCTGACGGTGGAAAAGGACGCGGGGGTCACCTTGACGGGATCCTCTCCGGTCTTGTAGGAAATGGAACACTGACTCAATCTCAGTTGGAAGCAATCAAGAAAGCTATTGAGGATAAGCATGCGGCTGCACGTGCAGAGCGTGTGGCGAAGGCCGATGAATTCCAGACACTGATCACAACAACGATCGGTCTCGACACTGCGACGATCACTACTCGCCTCTCAGCAGGTGAAAGTCTCGGTGCCATCGCTGGAAGCAAGCGCCAAGCACTCATTGATGCCTTGATCGCATTCCACACCAAGAAGATTGACCAAGCAGTGACCGACGGAAAGATCACCGCGGCGCAAGCGACCACCCTCAAGGCGGGTCTCAGTGCATCAGTGACCTTCTTCGTTGATCGCGTTCCAGGTCATCTCAAGATGGGCAAACGACATCACAAGGGTCATGGTCCAGGAATGAAGGGTCCTCGCGGAGCCAAGTTCGAAAAGGGTCCACGACCAAGTAACGCCCGCTTCAATGCATGAATAAAGCTTCTCCTCCTTTCAGGGAAGAAGAGCCGCCACGAATGTGGCGGCTCTTCTTATTTGTAGAGAAGTATTGAGAGAATCCGCGCATGCGAGTACATATCGGAAGCGATCATGCGGGTCTCGAGTTCAAAGGCAAGATCATCGAGCACCTGCGATCCCAAGGGCATGAGGTCACTGATCATGGCCCTTTTGAATACGACGCACTTGATGACTATCCGCAGTTCTGTATCCCCGCTGCGCAGGCGGTGGCAAAGGATCCTGGCTCTTTCGGAGTCGTCCTCGGCGGCTCGGGAAATGGGGAGCAGATGGCGGCCAATAAGGTGGAAGGCATCCGGGCCGCGCTGGTCTGGAGCCTTGATATGGCGAAATTAGCCCGAGAACATAACGACGCCAATGTGATCTCAATCGGTGGTCGAATGCATCCCGAGAAGTTCTGTCTCGATCTCGTCGATACATTCCTTGCGACACCGTTCTCCGGTGACGAGCGCCATGTGCGACGCATAAGTCAGATCGCACGCTACGAATCTGAGGGAACGCTTTAGGCCTCTACTTCTTTCGATAGTAGAAGTCGGTCACCGCATGTTTCTTGTAGATTCCTTGCGACTCGAATTTGGTCAATGGGCGCCACTCAGGTCGTTCGCAGACTCCACCCGTAAGTCTTGAGTCACAAGAGATAACTTCTGAGATTTGCTTAGCGTAATCCGCCCAATCCGTTGCGATTCGAAGTGAGCCACCTGATTTGAGTTTCGTCGCGAGTACGCCAACAAAGTCCTCGTTGATCAGTCGTCGCTTTCGATGTTTGGTCTTCGGCCAAGGATCTGGAAAGAAGATATGTAAGGTGTCAACGCTTTCATCAGCGATGAGATCAAGGATGAGATGACAGTCCTCATTGATCATCTTGAGATTTGTTACTTCAAATTCCAATGCACGAAGGATCAGTGAGCCGATTCCTGGTCGGTGTACCTCAATGGCGAGAAATCCCGTCTCAGGGAAGGTTCTTGCAATGAGTGAGGTCGCCTCTCCCATCCCACTTCCGATTTCAACGATTACCTCACCCTTCGCCGGGAAGAGATCCTTAGGTCGAAAGGCAGTGGTGGGGATCACGATGAAATCATCACCATGTTGATCAATTGCACTCTTCTGCGCCTTTGTCATCCGCGCACCACGGAGCTGGTAACTGCGGACTGAAGGCCTTTCCATGATGCCAACTCTGCCATCTATAGTTGGCGACCTAGAAATCACCATCATCGATCCAGTGGGGGAAATCGTGCCCGGAGTCAACATCTCACGCGCTGAGGCGCAAGAGCGTTCCAAGCATCTGACGGTCTCAAGTTATGACGTCACGATCGATGTCACACATGGTGGTGAGACTTTCATCGCACGAAGCGAAGTTCGATTCGATTCCAGAACCGAGGGCTATAGGACTTTCATCGATGCCGTAGGAAAGCGCCTCATCTCAGCGACTCTCAATGGAAAAGCCCTTGATACCTCTTCTACTGCAGTCTTCGACGGCGAGAGCCTCTTCCTTGAGGGCCTTGGCTCCCAGAATCACCTCATCGTCGAGATTGAAGGCGTCTATTCCAAGAATGGCGAAGGGTTGCAGTACTCGGTCGATCCAGCCGATGGAGAGGCTTACCTCTATTCGCAGGGCGAGACTGCCTACATAAGAAGGATGTATCCCTGCTTCGATCAACCCGATCTCAAGGCAACCTTCACACTCACTGCGATCGTCCCTGCACATTGGGAAGTGATCTCCAATAGCCCAGTTGCGTCGAAGTCAGTCGATGGCAAGGTGGCAACATGGAAGTTTGATCCAACACCACGAATCTCTACCTACATCACAGCGCTGATCGCAGGTCCTTACTCCTATGTCCATGATGTCTACCGCGGCAAGAAGGAAGTCCCACTTGGGATCTATTGCCGTAAATCCCTGGCCGAGCATCTCGATCCAGAAGATATCTTCCTCGTGACGAAGCAAGGCTTCGACTACTTCGAGAAGGTCTTCGGACTTGCCTATCCATTTGAGAAGTACGACCAGATCGCAGTGATGGACTTCAACTGGGGCGCGATGGAGAACTCCGGCGCGGTCACATTCCGCGAGGATCTCCTCGTCTTCCGAAGCAAGGTGACCGAGCGCATGTACGCCGCTCGCGCCAGCACCATCCTGCACGAGATGGCGCATATGTGGTTTGGCGACATGGTGACTATGTCGTGGTGGGATGACCTCTGGCTCAACGAATCCTTCGCCGAGTTCTCCTCATATCTCGCGCTCGTAGAAGGGACTCGGTTCAAGAACGGTTGGGCTGGCTTCAATTCAGAGCGGAAGAACTGGGCCTACAGACAAGATCAGATGACATCGACCCACCCGATTGTCGCCGACATGGTCGATATCGAAGCGGTCAACGCCAACTTCGATGGCATCACGTACGCCAAGGGAGCATCGGTATTACAACAACTCGTCGCATTCGTCGGTCGAGACAATTTCATCGCAGGGCTTCGTGCTTACTTCGCAAAGCATGCCTGGGGTAACACCACTCTCAAAGATCTCTTGGTCGAACTTGAGAAGACCTCAGGACGCGATCTCAATCCATGGGTTGCGACATGGCTTCAGAGTGCCGGAGTAAACACACTTCGCCCTCTCCTCGATGTGAAGGATGGCAAATACGCCTCAATCGCGATCAAACAAGAGACACCACTTGTTCCTGCAGGATCTAAGGAACTTCGCCCACATCGCCTAGCGGTGGGTCTCTATGACCTCAATGGAGGGACGCTCTCACGGAGGCGCTCACATGAGTTCGACCTTGCAGGAGAGTTGACCGAAGTCACAGCGCTTGTCGGAGAGAAAGTGGCTGACCTTCTCCTCATCAATGACACGGACCTTAGTTACGCGAAGATCCGATTCGATGAACGGTCGATTGCAACCCTCAAATCTCATCTTGGCAAGATCGATGATTCGCTCACCCGCGCTCTCTGTTGGAGCGCTGCCTGGGACATGCTTCGAGATGCAGAACTCGGTGCGACCGACTTCGTTGACATCGCGCTGGCAGGACTTGCTGGTGAAGATGACATCACCATCGTTACCAATGTCGTGATGCAACTTGTCACAACAGTCGAAATTTTCTCTGCTGATTCCAAGCGAGATGCGCTCCGCGAGAAGGTGGCGGCAGGGATGCTTGCTCTTCTTGATAGCACCAAGTCAGGTAGCGATCATCAACTCCAGTTCGCAAAGGCCGCGGCAACTTTCGCCCATACCGCAGCGCAGAAGGCGAAGATCTCCGAGATGCTCTCTGGCAAAGTCTCAGGTCTTGTCGTTGATGCAGATTTGCGTTGGCACTTCCTCACCAATCTCGTTGAGAAAGGTGTGGCAACGAAGGCGGATATCGATGCAGAACTTGCCCGCGACAACACAGTGACGGGTGAGAATGCACATCAACTCTGTCTTGCTGCCTTCCCTGACGCGGAGTCGAAGGCATGGGCATGGCAAGAGGGAACTGAATCCGACCTCACCAACTCGAAACGAGTAGCGACGCTCTCGGGATTCTCTCGTCCACTCCATCGCGATCTCATCGAAGGCTATGTCGATCAGTACTTTGAGATCCTGCTCGATGTCTGGGGCAAGAAGTCATATGAGGTCTCAAGCAAGATCGTCTCGATCCTCTTCCCTGCCTACATCGTCAAGGAGTCAACGTTAGCGAAAGCCAATGGCTGGCTCGATGGAGTTGGGAAGGATGCACCTGCAATCCTTCGAAGGCTTGTTGCAGAGGGTAGAGATGCGTTGGAGCGAGCGCTCAAGGTGAAGGCTGTAGACGCCTAACCAAGGACTCCCTACTCGATGGAAGTAAGGATGTCTCGCTTCGGTTCTTTGGTTGCGACTTCCTTCTTCTCGCTCTTCTCGAAGACCGAGACCAAAACCCACACCAGCGCGGAGATTGCGACTGGAGTGATGACGAACCAGATCAACCCTTCGAGCAAGGGAAGTGGTTCTCCAGGGAGAGACCCATCCTCTTGTCGGACCGCAAGCGGGCGCATAGCAAGCACTGAAGTAAGAAGTGACATGGCTGGATTCTAATTAAGCGCTAGCGCTCGCCGCACCATATGGCTGGAGATAGGGAAGCCAACTTCTCTCGGCGCGTGATGTACCAAGTATGCGCCACGCCACACCGACAGGTTCGCGCGGGATGTTGCGAAGTTTCCAACCTAGTTCCTTGAGAGTGCGATCTGCCTTGACGTGATTGCACCTTTGGCAACATGAGACGACATTCTCCCAATGGTGCGTGCCACCGCGAGAGCGAGGGATAACATGATCAACGGAGGTTGCGGTTGCTTGGCAATAGACGCAGCGACCACCATCACGCGCGAAGATGGCGCGGCGTGAGAGCGGGACTGAATGGCGATATGGGATGCGCACGAACTTGTGCAATCTGATCACAGCAGGGAGAGCGACCTCACCGCGTTCATAACGAAGGATGCGATCTGAATCTTCGACGGCGGTTGCGCGATTGTTGAGGACTAAAATGAGCGCGCGTCGGTCAGAAACGACACCTAGTGGCTCGTAGGTGGCGTTCAGAACTAATGTCCTTGAACTCCCTGACACGTAAGGCTCCTTGTGACTCAGCGCGTGGCTCGCGCTGGTGGGCATATAGTGCCGTAACTAGCAGAGGAATCCACGATTTTCCGGTGAAGTTCCAATAAAGTCGCGAGTGATGAACCTCGACGATCTCGATGGCAGGGCGCTCTTGGAATGGTTCCTGGGAGCCCCGCTTCGCATTCTGGCGATACTGGTCATCGCCATCGTGGTCCGCTCGCTTGCGGTACGGGCCATCTCGCGTGCAATGAATCGGATTGCTAACGCTGACCTGGTCCCAGGCAAGACCCGATCCCTCTCCCGCCAACGTGAACGAGCCCATACTGCTGGGACCGTTCTCAAGAGCATCACCAATACCTTGATCGCCCTCATCGCGGTGAGCACCATCCTCAGTGAAGCCGGGATGGATCTCGCTCCCTTGATTGCCTCAGCCGGTGTCTTGGGAGTAGCGGTCGGTCTCGGTGCTCAGACTCTGATTCGAGATTTCATCGCCGGACTCTTCATGCTCCTTGAGGATCAATATGGCGTCGGTGATGAGGTCGACATCCTCGATGTCGAAGGAGTCGTCGAGTCAGTCGGACTTCGCATCACAACTGTGCGAGCGAAGGATGGAACGCTCTGGTTCTTGCGAAACGGCGAGATCTTGAAGTTGGGAAATCGTTCCAAGAAGTGATCACTCGTCTGCTGTATTGACGAGGCTATGGGCAGCCATCTCCAGGTAACTCCAGAGTTCGGTGCGATCACTCTCTTCGATCTCGAGTTCATCGACCGCAGACTTCATACATCGAAGCCAGGCATCGCGGGCCTTTGAGTCGATCGGGAATTGTGCGTGGCGCATCCGAAGTCGAGGATGCCCTCGCATTTCGGAGTATGTGTGTGGTCCGCCCCAATATTGCATCAAGAAGAGCATCAATCTCTCAGCGGCAGCATGAAAATCATCTTCGGGATACATCGGACGAAGAAGTGGCTCTTGTGAAACGAGAGCATAGAAGTGCGAGACCAATTGTTCGAAGGTCTCTTCTCCCCCGATTCTTTGATAGAGGCTCTCTTCACTCACGGTAAGGACTTTTCAAAACTATCTCGCTTGAATTGACGCGAACGAAGGCCGAGATAGGTCACCGGGACGGCGGCAAAGAGACAGAGCCATGCGTAGCTCAAGGTTCCGATGATGACACCTGCGAGCGCACCACCTGCTGCGCCGCTGAGATTCATCACAAGATCACTGGCTCCTTGAGTGGCTGGCTTCATCTCAGGTGAGACTGATTCACTAAGAAGCGCTGAACCTGCGATCAAGGTGAAGGACCAACCAAGACCAAGGAGGAAGAGACCGATACCAAGTGTGATCTCATCATCTGCCGCGGCGATGCCAGAGACAAGCAGCGAGAGGAGAAGGATCGCAATACCGACTTGGATTGCGCGGACTCGACCGATGCGATCGCTGATCTGACCCACGATCGGCGAGAAGGCGTACATACCGATGACATGGATGCTGATCACAAGACCGATCACCGTCAGCGTCACATCGACATGGGCCATATGTACAGGTGTCATCACCATCACCGAGACCATTGCAACATGTCCGATCGCAATCGAGATGATCGCAAAGAGCGCCCTCGGATTGGTTCGAAGGTAGGTAAGGCTCGCTCGAGTGCTACCTCGGGTAAGTGGTGGACGATTGGAATTCTTCTCAGCCAAGAGATAAGGATCGGGGCGCAGGAAGAGTTGGATGACGAGAGTCGCGAGCGCCAGCGTCACAGCCGCCAACATGTAAGGCCCCACAAGACGTGGCCAGCCGAAGACTTCTGCGATCGCACCTGCAGGATCCATCAGATTCGGCCCCGCTACTGCGCCGATCGTTGCGCCCCAGACGACGAAAGAGAGTTGCTTGGCGCGATGTTGATCCGTTGCAAGATCAATCGCCGCAAAGCGCGCTTGATACCCAGCAGCCGATGCTGAGCCGACCAAGAATGTGCCGAGAAGCATGAGGTAGATGTTTCGCTCCACCCCACCGAGGATCGCAAAGAGCGCGCCCATCAGGCCTGCGAGATAGCCGATCGAGAGCGCCAAACGTCGTCCACCGCGCGAGGTAAGTCTCGCGAGCGGAAGAGCAAGTGCAGCCGCACCTAGAACTGAGAATGTCTGCGCAAGGCCTGCCAAAGTCTCAGATCCGGTGATGGAAGAGACGAGAAGTGATCCAGCAGCAACAGTGCCTGCAACTCCAACTCCATTGAGTACCTGCGTCAGAGCGAGGACTTTGACGGTGCGTTCTTGGACCAGTTCGCTCATCTACGCAGTGCGGATCCAAACGGCCGTGTCAGAAGGTAGGCGACCATTGTCGAGCGGAGCGCTTGAAAGAAGGATTTCACCGGCAAGGAGCGAGTTTTCGGCGCCGAAGTTGACGATGCAGAGGAAGTTTCCAGGTCTCGAGAATGCGAGGAGATCCTTACCCAACTCGATCCAGGTCATGGGTCCATCGCCCAAACCTTCTTCACGTGATCGAATTGCGAGCGCCTTTCGGTAGAGATGAAGGGTCGAGTCGTTGTTCTTCTCTTGTGATTCGACCGAGAAGGAACCCCACCAATTCGATTGCGGTAACCATGCTTGGTGCGGCGGCAACTTCGCATTGGTCGAGAAGCCGAATGCACCCTCTGCTTCGCTCTTCCATGGAAGTGGGACGCGGCATCCATCACGTCCACGATCAGTGAAGTTCGACATCCGCCACCGTGGATCAGTGAGGCGATTCTCGGGGATATCGCGCACTTCAGGGAGAGCTAACTCCTCACCTTGATAGATGTAGGCGCCACCTGGAAGCGCAAGCATCAGGAGAGCTCCCGCTCGTGCCCGCTTGATACCGAGATTGAGATCGAGTTGTGCCGGATCGCCCTGACGATCGAGTGTGGTCTCCCCTGTTCCTGGAGTAAGACCTAAGGCGAATCGATCAACGGAACGGACGACATCGTGATTGTTGAAGACCCATGATGCAGGTGCGCCAACTTCCTTGATCGCAGCCAGTGATGAATCGATCCGCTCGCGAAGTGTTGCTACATCCCACGGTGAGGTGAGGAAGTCGAAGTTGAAAGAGTTCGCCAACTCATCATGGCGAAGGTATCGGGCGATACGCGATGCTGGGCTGACCCATGCTTCAGCAACCGCCATCCGATCACCTGAGTAGGAATCGAGGATCTTTCGCCACGATCTATAGATCTCATGGACTCCATCCTGATCCCAGAACGGCATCGACACGGCAGCCAGCATCTCCGGTGAATCCTTCTCTGGAGTGTTCGGAAGACCGTCAGCCTTGATCATTCCGTGCGCGACATCGATGCGGAATCCATCGACACCGATATCAAGCCAGAATTTCAAGACTCGCTCGAAGTACTCGCGAACCTCTGGGTTCTCCCAATTGAAATCAGGTTGCTCTATCGCGAAGAGATGTAGGTACCACTGCCCTGGTTTGCCATCCTTCTCAGTGACGCGATGCCAAGCGGGCCCGCCAAAGACAGCATTCCAATTGTTCGGTGGCAGATCTCCATTAGCGCCTTTGCCATCCCTAAAGATGTAACGATCACGGGCCGGTGATCCTGCTTCCGCGGCGAGTGCTTCCTGAAACCATTGATGTTGATCCGAGGAATGGTTTGGGACAATATCGACGATGACACGGATACCAAGGTCGTGTGCCTCTTTGATCAGTCGCTTTGCATCATCGAGAGTCCCATAATCCGGCTCAATGTCCATGTAATCGGCGACGTCATAACCATGATCATTCTGTGGTGATGGATACCAAGGCGTGATCCAGATTGCATCGACTCCAAGTGCCTTGAGATAAGGAAGACGCAAGCGGATTCCCTCGACATCACCTTTGCCATCTCCATTTGAATCGGCGAAGGAGCGGATGTAGATCTGATAAGTGACAGCATCTCGCCACCAGGCGCGCTTTCTTCGAGGTGCAAGGCTCATCGACTACTCCTGCTCGCTCTCGTCCTGATATTCCAAGAGGAATGCTCGCTCCTCATCATTCAAAGAGCGCGACTTCTGTGTTTTCTGATCGACTGCGACTTGAACCGTCTCAGCACGCGCAAAGACGATCCCCTGTGCAGCGATCTCGTACTTGAGCGTGAACGAGGAGTTCCCGATTCGCCCCACCCAAATTGAGACATCAAGATCGGTATGTCCCTCATAGATCGGGATCAAAAAGTCGACCTCTGCTCGCGCTACGACCATGTGAAGAAGGATCGGATCCTCATTCTTGACCTTGCGGGCATACCAGGTGAAGTCAGATCGAGCTTCCTGTACGTAGGTCAGATACGCCGCATTGTTGACATGACCGAATGCATCGAGATCATCCCAACGAGTCTTGATGATGCAGTGATGGCGCTTCATCGGGTCAACTTTCGATAGGTGACGCGATGTGGGCGTGATGCATCAGCACCGAGTCGCTCGACCTTGTTCTTCTCATAGGACTCGAAGTTTCCTTCGAACCAGAACCACTGTGAATCACCCTCATGGGCAAGGATGTGGGTTGCGACGCGATCTAAGAACCATCGATCGTGGGAGATCACCACAGCGCAGCCAGGAAATTCGAGCAGAGCATTCTCGAGAGAACCCAAGGTCTCGACATCGAGGTCATTGGTTGGCTCATCGAGGAGCAAGAGATTTCCACCCATCTTCAAGGTCAGCGCGAGGTTGAGGCGATTGCGCTCACCACCAGAGAGGACTCCGGCGGGCTTTTGTTGATCTGGACCCTTGAAACCGAATGCAGAGACATAGGCACGACTTGGCATTTCGACCGCACCTACCTTGATGTAATCCAATCCATCGGAGACAACTTCCCAGAGCGTCTTCTTCGGATCGATTCCAGCACGCGACTGATCGACATACGAAACCTTGACTGTCTCTCCCACTTTGATCGATCCTGAATCTGGACTCTCTTGACCGAGGATCATCTTGAAGAGCGTGGTCTTTCCAGCGCCATTCGGGCCGATGACACCGACGATGCCATTTCGTGGCAGAGTGAATGAGAGATCATCGATAAGGAGTCGATCTGCGAATCCTTTGCTCACGTTCTCGACCTCAACAACGACATTTCCAAGCCTTGGACCTGGCGGAATCTGAATCTCTTCGAAGTCGAGTTTTCGCATCTTCTCAGCCTCGGCAGCCATCTCCTCATAACGTGCGAGACGAGCCTTCGACTTCGCCTGTCGTCCCTTAGCGTTCTGCCTGACCCACTCGAGCTCTTCCTTCAGACGCTTTGCGCGCTTTGCGTCCTTCTGGCCTTCTACTTTGAGACGAGCTGACTTCGTTTCAAGATAGGTGGAGTAATTTCCTTCATAGGGATAAGCGCGCCCTCGATCGAGTTCCAAGATCCATTGGGCGACATTGTCGAGGAAGTATCGATCGTGGGTGATCGCCACGACGGTTCCTTCGTACTTGCTCAAATGTTGCTCCAGCCATAGCACCGATTCAGCATCAAGATGGTTCGTTGGCTCATCAAGGAGAAGTAAGTCAGGCTTCTGTAACAACAACTTGCAGAGCGCAACGCGACGCTTCTCTCCACCTGAAAGGACTTTGACATCTGCATCTGGTGGCGGACAACGGAGCGCATCCATCGCCTGCTCGAGTTGTGAATCGAGGTCCCACGCATTGAGATGATCGAGTTTCTCCTGCAACTCGCCCATCTCAGCTAGTAACTTGTCGTAATCCGCGTCGGGATTGGCCATCTCTTCGGAGATCTGGTTGAAGCGATTGACGAGCCCGATCGTCTCTGCAACGCCCTCTTGGACATTTTCGAGGACTGTCTTGGTCTCATCCATTGGTGGCTCTTGCAACAAGATTCCGACGGTGTAACCGGGAGAGAGATATGCATCGCCATTGGATGGCTGCTGGATCCCGGCCATGATCTGAAGGACGGTGGACTTACCGGCACCGTTTGGTCCCACCACGCCGATTTTGGCTCCGGGGTAGAACATCAAGGTGACGTCGTCAAGGACGACTTTGTCGCCGTGCGCTTTACGCGCCTTCTTCATCGTGTAAATGAACTCGGCCACGATGGGAAACCCTATAGGTTCTCAATGAGAGATCCTCGTAGTGAGATCTCAGACCGTAGACTTGGCGAGGATTTTCAATCAGATGCGCCTGTAGCTCAGTCGGATAGAGCACCCGCCTTCTAAGCGGGTTGTCGCAGGTTCGATTCCTGCCAGGCGCGCAATCAATCTCGTCGAACCGAAAAGTGCTTTCTGAAAATCACCGTGCCGAAATCCGAGAACCTTCGATTGAAGCCCTATGCAGGTATGAGAAGGCTGACACCGGTTCCGATGGTGCTCAATCCAAGGACGACGGCTCCTAGAGGGATCAGTTTGATGAGCGCAGTCGTTGACCCTCCCTGGGTCCGGGGCGCACCGCCAAAGAATCCAGCCGAGATGAGCAGTGGAGCCAGAAAGAGTCCGAGACGAAGCGTCCAGGTCAGACCATCGCCGAATCGAGAGTTCTCCAAAACGAGCTGTCCGATGATTGCAAGGATCACCAAGACACCAGCGTGAGCATGCCCTGCGCGAAAGTAATCCCGCTGCTCTGGCGTTATGCCTTCTGTCCCCGCCTGCTTGCGAAGTATCGAGAGCAAGAAGTAACCGCCAAATGCGATCGTCGGCAAGGAGATGAAGGCCATTGCCACCATCCATCGTGCTGCATCACTCATGGAGTCTCCGCTACTAAGTAAGAGTGCTCATAAGTCTAACTTAGCGATAAAAAGATCTGGGCCGACTCCCTCAAGTCGGCCCAGACGATTCTGACTTTGTCGCGGTTAGAGCTTGATGCGGTTGATGAATGCCTCAACCACAGTTCGTACCTTGCCGGTGAGGACGATGAAGCCAGTTGCCTTGGCGTCACCATTGATGCAATCCTCAGTAAGCAGATACTCCGCCCACTCCTTCACTGCCTTGCCGTTCGCCTTGTTGCTTGGGGCAGTGTCATAGAGCATGTAAGAGACGATGCTGAGTGTGTATGCACCCGGCTCCTTCGTCTGATAGTCGAAGGTCACCGCGCCGGTCGCATCATCAATCTTGCCGCCACCGACGAAGGCAGAGGTTGAGGTCGATGTTGGAAGGACGAAGTTGCCTGATGCATTACCAATAGCTGCCACCTTGAGGCCGTTTGGTGCCGCGAAGGAGACTTCAGCGTAGGTGATCGAGTACTTGGTCTGGCCGGAATTAAGGGCCACACCTTGCGACTGCGAAGCACCGACGATTCGGCCACGGTTTCCAGCTGCGTTCAAATCACCTGGGAAGGCTGTGGTGAATGCATTATTTGCAGGCTTGGTAAAGATGGACGGTGCAACAGCATTGAGATAGCGAGTGAAGTTATTAGTTGTACCCGAGCCATCCGAACGATAGAAGACCTTAATGTCCTTGTTCGGCAAGGTATAGCGGATGTTCTTCTTGACCGTTCTCAAGACAACGTTATTGCCGTTCTTGTCTTTGAGCACGTTGCCATCTGGACCCTTGCGATAAACAACCTCAGAGACTTCGCGGTTGTTGTCCGCAACGATCTTCGGGTCGTTCCACTTGGTGATCTGACCAGAGAAGATTCCAGCGAGGGTCTCAGGGCTCAAGTAGAGCTGGGTGCGTGCTGGAAGATTGTGAAGGATGCCGATCGGAGCAGCAACAAGAGGTACGTTGATCACGGAGCTACGGCGAGTTGTAGCCAAGTGGGCTGCATCGGAGAACCAGAAATCGCCGATATTTCCATCGGCGTTTCGAACACCGGTACTTGATCCTGCTGGGTTGTAGGCAATGTTGTTGCCTGTCTTCTTGTTATAACCAGTCTTGCAAGTATCGACGACACCGCTGACAAAGCTTGCGCCAGAACCTTGCAGGTTCACGTTCGCATGAGCAGGAACGACGGTGATTGACATTACTGTGGCTAACGAAAGTGCAAAGACTTTCGCGCGCTTGGAGATTTTCATCTTTTTCCTTTCGGGAGGGGTATTGCGAAACAAGGACACGCGGTGAAGATAACTTTGCAGGGTTGCGGGAAGGTGGACTTGCCTTGCCGTTTGGTGACGAGTAAGTGAACTCTTGGCTAACCGAATCGGCCGGTGACGTAGTTCTCTGTCCTCTTATCTCGAGGATTGGAGAAGATATCGCTGGTCTTGCCGTACTCGACCATCTCACCAGGACCGCCATCGGAAAGGAAGAATGCGGTGTAGTCAGAGACTCGCGCCGCCTGTTGCATGTTGTGGGTGACGATGATGATGGTCATAGTCTCGGAGAGCTCTGCGATGGTGTCTTCGATCTTGAGCGTTGATCCTGGATCAAGGGCAGAGCAAGGTTCATCCATCAAGAGAACATGTGGACTGACAGCAAGGGAGCGTGCGATACAGAGGCGCTGTTGCTGACCGCCCGATAACGCACCACCATGCTCATCAAGACGATCCTTGACTTCATTCCAGAGGCCAGCACGATGGAGGCACTCTTCGATCAAGTCATCCTTGTTCGACGTCTTCAATTGTGAGAGGCGAAGGCCTGACATCACGTTCTCACCGATGGTCATCGAAGGGAATGGATTCGGCTTCTGGAAGACCATGCCGATCTTCAATCGGATCTTGGTGACATCTGTACCTGGCGCATAGATGTCCTTGCCATCGAGGAGGACCTCTCCCGCCATTGCAGCAGTAGGTATGAACTCATGCATACGGTTGAGAGTCCTGATGAAAGTGGACTTACCGCAACCAGAGGGACCAATGAGAGCGGTGACGGAACCTGAAGCAAAGTCGATTGAGATGTCCGAGAGGACATGATTTGTACCAAACCAGGCGTGAATCCCTTTGGCCTCAAGTCCGGTACCGAGTCGCTTCGCACTTGGCGCCTTCGTAGTTCGCGCCGCAGCAACTGATGCGAGTGAGGATGGAGAGGTGCCAGAGGTCTCTTGGTTGCTCGTCATTTCCGTGTGCCTTTCTTGCATCTGCTTGGGTGCGGATAGATCTGGAGAGCTCATCGTTTGACCTTCTTTGTGCTCAACGTGCGGGCAAGCAAGAAGAGGATGATGACGAAGGAGAGGAGGACAAGGAGTCCGGCCCATCCACGTGTAGTGGCTTCTTCGGTACCAAAGAAGAAGGACTTCCAAACGTAGAAGGGCAGCGATCCCATAGGACCTGTGAAAGGGTTGTAATTGACCGCAACGCCACCACCGGAGACCAAGAGGATTGGCGCAGTCTCGCCAACAACACGGGCTATGCCGAGGATCATGGCGGTAACGAGGCCACTTCGTGCGGCTGGAAGAACGACCATCGCAACGGTTCGCCATTGAGTACCACCAAGTGCTACTCCCGCTTCGCGAAGATCATTCGGAATAAGGAGAAGGACCTCTTCGGCTGTGCGTGCAATCGTTGGAATCATCAAGATGGAGAGGGCGAGCGCTCCCATCAAGCCAGAGAAAGTCTTCGTGATCGGGTAGACGATCGCTGACATGATGAAGAGACCAGCGACGATAGAAGGAACACCGCTCATTGCCTGGACTAGGAATCGAACCGGACGAGCGAAACGTCCCTTGATCTCAGTGAGATAGATGGCGGTCAAGATTCCCAATGGAAGCGCGATGACAAGAGCGATCGAGACCATAATGAGAGTGCCAACGAGCGCGTGATAAAGACCGCCCTCAGCAATTGGATCCGTCGAGGTGTTGAGACTCATATCGTTGAGCCACAATCCCCAGTGAAGACCTTTGTATCCGCGAGAGATCGTGGTGTGAAGGATGGAAGCAATCGGGATCAATGCGATCGTCATACCTAAACCGAGTAAGACGCCAACTGAATTGTTCTTAGCCGTTGTACTTCCTCTGCCAATCAGTCCC
>Ga0172376_10004732_pt1 | contig 15434 bp, 32 predicted proteins | sample Lak35m_FD_121114 | JGI IMG/M metagenome (GOLD analysis project Ga0172376, IMG submission 121114) | Freshwater microbial communities from Kabuno Bay, South-Kivu, Congo - kab_092012_35m | ecosystem: Environmental > Aquatic > Freshwater > Lake | place: Democratic Republic of the Congo: South-Kivu...
GCGGACAAGGACAGAACATTCAACCACGGAACGCAGATGGCGTCGGTTGCCGTCGCGGTTAACCCTGGAGTTAAGATCGTTGCGGTTCGCATAGTGGGCATGTCCGACAAGGGCTTTGCCAACACTTACAGAACCAACGCGTTGGTTCCGGCACTAAACTGGGTAATTGAAAACTCTGCGCGACTAAACGTCGGCGCGGTGTCGATCTCCCTGGGCCGTGCGTACTCCGAGGCGGCGTGTCCTGTTGAGGCAACTCTGCAATCTCAGATAGTTGCGTTGAGGCAAGCTAACGTAGGCGTGTTTATCGCGGCGGGCAACAGGTCAAACCCGAACAAGGTTGACTATCCGGCGTGCATACCTGAGGCGATTGCCGTAGGCGCGACGGACACACGTTATTCACAGCGTGGCGTGACCGGTTGGATATATCCGGTGATGCCAACCTCAAACGGCGGCGCGGACCTAGACCTATACGTCCTAGGCAAGTACGACACCATAACTCTTAACGGCAGGCGAATCCTTGCCGTAGGTACCTCGGCGGCAACTGCCGCGGTGGCGTCCAAGTGGACTCAGTCCCTCTCCCAGGGTGGGACATACGACTCCCTATGGTCAACCATCCAAGGCGGGCTTGAAAAGGCGTACCGCTCGATGAAGGATGTAATCCAAAAGCAGCATAACCTGATATAATAGATACCAACGCGGCAAGGCTTCACTGGTGGTCAAACGAAAACCTCGAAACCTGCAGGGGGTCGAAACAATCCCAGCACTTGCCGCGTCTATTAAAACGACGGAGGGAAACATGAACACCGAACAAGAACTAAAGTTTATATTTCAGAACGGAAATAAGTTCTGTGCCACTGACGAACAACATGACTATATCCATGGCTATGACCCTAACTTACGGCTAGGCGACTTTTATGACTGTCGCCACTGCGACGACTTTCAGGTAGGTTAATCATGAGTCTATATATCGCAAACGAAAATGGAGACTGGTGGGAGTTTAATCCTAACGACGTGATATACATCATGCGGAAAGAGGACTGCCCTGCCGATGAGTCGCCGGACAATGACAAGTTCGAGCGTGTCATCATGGAGAACGGAACTCCGGTTGAGGAACTATACTCAGACCTAGTTAACGTTCTTAACTCATAACCTGATATAATTAACCTTACAAACGACGGAGGGAAACATGTCAACATCAGTAAAGGTACAAAGTCTTCCAGACTGTGATATGTGTGGAGAGACAGCGTCATACGACGCGGCAACAAGCTTCGGGGCATGGGCTAACCTATGCCAAAACCACTTCAGACAGTTCGGTCTTGGTCTTGGGACCGGACGCGGACAGAAGTTGGAGTTGATAAAATGAAGGTTTCAAGAGCTATAGAACTCCTGTCAGAGGAGGACCAGGACTCCTACGTGATGATTCAGTGGTTCACAAAGGAGCACGTTGAGGGAAACCTAAACAAGGAAATAAGCACTTCCCACTGGGAGATGGCGGTAAATGTATTTGATAACGGCGAGGTATCGATGGATACCTTCGAGGTAGTTCACTGTCTAAACAGAGGCTTCGAGATTCTAGGAGAGGAACAATAATGCAGACGCTACACGTATTAACTGACAGTTCATTCAACAAGGACATACACGACCCAAACCTTGAAAACCTTCAAGGCGCGGTAGGTGGACTTATCCAGGCGGTTGACCTTACACCTGAGCTAACCATGTGGTGCAACGACGAGGGTAAGATGATGGGCTTGCCTGTTAACCCAGTGGCCACCGCGTTGTGGACACGGTGCTTCGGCGAGACCGACGTAATCGTCGGCAACGTCGTGTTTACCGGTGGATCAGACGAGGAAGGCGAGACCACGGGTCTTCTAAACGAGCACTGTGCTGAGATTGAGAAGTTGTGTACTCGCTACGCAAACGCGATGGAAGGAAACTGGACAGTTGTCTAAGTCTAAGGTTGCGGCAGGCATCTGGGAGATCAAGGACGTCCACACGGGTGAACGGATCTCAAAGTTTCGGGCACGCAAGCGCTCGGACGTTGACCGGATGCTGCGCATGGCCTCCGTTGGACTAAAGCGTCCAATAACTGATTTTGAGGCTGAGTACCTCACAGATTGGGAATAGCGTAATATAATTCAGTCGTGGGACCAGTTTTTCATTCGACATGGGCTGGTCCCATCTTTATTTACTTTTAGGAATAAACCTGATATAATTGATCCAACAACGACGAAAGGATTAAAATGGACAAGTACCCACAGAACCACGAGATCGTAAACTATGTCCTCTCAGTTGAGGACCTTGAGGAATTTACGACCTACGGTGGAGATGAATTAAAAACATTCTCAAACGAGCAGATTGATCTACTTTCTGAGGAGATCAAGGATGTGATCACTGAAACTATTACCGACTTCTTAAACCACAACTCTGACTAAGGGATACCATGGGAAAATCAGCCAAGAGACAGTATAAGTTAGTTTCAAAGGGAAAGGTTGTTAGACAAAAGCTAACACTTCCGTTTGAACCTACTGTTGTCCTAAACTTAATTCGCAAGGACAAGGGAATTAAAAATGCATACGTCTACCTACTTCGCCAGAAGGGCTGGACACTTGAGTCAATTGGCTTTGCACTTAATATCTCTCGAGAGAGAGCTCGGCAACTTGAGTCAATGGCAACCCTAACAGACGTCGCAAGTGTAATGACGTCTCCCGAAATCTTCCCTATTCCTGACCTGCCGGTTGAGTATTCTCTCGAGCAGGTATCATACTTCCCTGAGCCATCAGAGGAGTCAATAAAAAGACTTAAGCAGCTGCAACCACTTGCGGCGCTTGTTAGATCTAACAGTCCAAACTACCGCAAGGAGGCCGAGGAGTTCTCAGCTCTTCTAAACCAGGTCATCAAAGTTGAGGGAGTTCCGGCGGCGCACGTCGCAAAACTTCTAGGTGTGACCCACGGCGCCATCATGTTTAGACTAGTTCGGTACGGCTACGCCTCAAGCAATGGAAAAAGTAAGGCGTATCAAACTATTCATAGCGCGAACAGGGCTATCGGTGGAAGGAACCAAAATGAGCGAATTATATGATCTAGTAAACGTGTTTGATGGAGATGAGTGGCTTGGCCAGTTTATGGACGCTGATACGGCAAAGGCATGGATAAAGAAAAAAGGATACGATATATCCAAGCTCGAGATCAGCCAGAGGAGACCGGAAAGGAAGACATCATGAAGTTCGATCCAAACCTACTTCAGATAGTAGACTCAGACTTTCATCGCAACGGCGTTGCCGGAATAGGTTTTCACGTTGCGCTTGTTGATGACCCAAACGACGGAGACACAAAGCTCGTGATCATGTTTCCAGGCGAGGGAAATACAGCAGTTCTCTCAATCAATAAGCTAATGGAGGAGGACATCTCGTTCGGCTCTAACTCGTTCCGCGGTGATCTTTACGATGCGGTGTTACGTCCTGAGCTCTTTGACGAAGACACCGACGAAGAACAACAGTAAGATTAGCTCATGAAGACTACACTAGAGCAACCTGTTAAGGATCCCACGTTTTCAGAGTGGGTTCAATGTGACTCGTGCCAGGTTGCACGAGCTACCTGGAAGATCGTTGGAGACTCCGGCGAGCTATTTATGTGCGGTCACCACAAGACCCGCCACGAGGCTGGGCTTACCCGCTGGGCAAAAGAGTTTATTGAACTGGAGCTAAAGACTCCAAAGTCCTGATATAATTGATCCATGGAGAGGAGAGACACCATGGACTTTAGTATAAAGCTTACCGAGGACGAGCTACAACTTGTCCTGATTGCCCTTGAGGGCAACAAGGAACTTCAAAAAATTATCAAGGATCAATCCTGGAAACAGGTCAAAATATCAGCATAACCTGATATAATTAACCAAACGACGAAAGGACCTACGATGGAATTCTACGCAAGTCATGACATCAACGCGATAGGCACATCACTTCAGGGTTATGTTACCACAACCCAACGCGACCTAATAGATACATTTGGTGAACCAATTCGCTTCGAGGAGGATACCGATAAGATAACCCTTGAGTGGATAATTCAATTCGACAACGATGAGATCGCAACCATCTACGACTGGAAGAGATATGAACTTGGAACTCCAGGAATGGATGAGGTATGCGAGTATCACATCGGAGGACACTCCAAAGATGTAGTATCATTGGTCAAGGAAGCGCTTCACCCTAACTTTAAGGTTCTATCTTGAGTTGTCCACACTGCTCTATGACTCCTGAGGAACACAGGCAGAGTCACATTGATACGTTGATTGACCTTGCCGCCCTTACGAGACTTAAGATAGATAATCCTAAGTACGAAGATCTTCTTGACAGAGTAATTAGGGACTGGCGTACCCATGCCCTTCCTGTCTGCAGTGACTTTGCCTATGACTAACTCGTTTTACAAAATCTTCCCTACCTAATATAATTAAAGAGTTGGCATCCCTGCCAGCAATGACGAAAGGACGAGCATGGCAACAAAAGCTGCCAAGCCCGTAGTCAAACCTGCGCGGACAAAGCCAGGGACTCGAGTAGAAACTCTTCCCCCTTTGAAGCGTGGAGTTAAGCTACCATCAGGCTATACACCTGCGTACTTCCGTAAGCGTAAGACGCTTGCTGTACTACGTGCGGTAGATAGCGCACACTACCTAGTATTCAACACCTCAACAGGTGAGAAGATGCAGGTAGCATCTACGAAGGAGGCTTCAAGATTTATGAGCCAATTTCGTAAGGGAGCTAAGAAGTTCCCAAAAGCAAAGTAAGTTAAAACTCGGGTATGGCGCCTAAGGAGAAGTAGGCGCCCTACCTGAACGACGAAGGGATCACAAATGAAAACATGTAAGACGTATAAGTGCGAGAACACCCAGCTTGTGTACTCTGGAATAGACGCGGTGATACTTGGCGTCACACCAGATACGTACTGTTACGACTGTTCAAACGTCTACGCTCAGATAAGACGTGACATGGACGCGTTAGTTAAAAGTTAATGAGCTACTATCCAGCAGGCTCGATGATGGGCTCAGGCATCTACTCACAGGAGATAACCCTGGAGATAGTATGCAAGGAACGATGCGACGAGTGTTTCGGCGGGCAACCCTGCCTAAGCGTGTGGGATGAAGACTTCGTTACCGATGACTGGGGAAACGTAGACCAGTATGTTACTTGCGAGTTATGTAAGCATAGATACAGGATAAAGGTAGAATCCTGATATAATAGTACCTAACGACGAAAGGAAGGTACCATGAGTATTGAAACACTTCTATCTGATATATCATCAGGTGCCTACGACTCTTCCCTTGGGAAGATAAACGATGCGGTTGCCCTACGCCTAAAGGCAGTTCGCAAGGGACGTACCATTCACGACTACAACATCGGCGATAGGGTCAAGTTTAATGAAAGTACAGGCACTCGATACATGGTAGGTCATACCGCCACGATTATCTCCAAGAATCGCACGAAGGTTGTGGTTCGGTTGGATAATCCCGTGGGAAGGTTTGCTAGAACCAACCTTGCCACAGGAACCGTGGAGTCCTCAAACGTGACCTGTCCGGTGGCAATCCTAGACCTAGTTTAAGACCTAAATCCTTCTCGTAGGATACAGTTGCCCTACGCGTTTTAGGATTTCTTGGGGGAACCATGACAACTCTTGCCGCCATCCAAGGTGATGGCTGGTGCACCATTGGTGCGGACAGCAGAGCAAGTGATGAGTCTGGTTTCGTCATGCAGATCGTCACAGGCAAGATATTTCAAAATGGTCCAACTCTCATCGCAGGTGCAGGTGCGGTGCGTGGAATCAACATACTTCAGTTTGGCTGGCCAGCTCCTCGCTTTACCGGGAGGTCTACAGATCAGTACATGACAAAGGTCTTCATACCAAGTATGCGGCAGATCTTTATCAAGTCTGGATATGACATGAAGGACGACGGAGACGTAGCATACAACGACAACAACTTCATAGTTGCGGTCAAGGGAAATCTTTACAGCATTGCCGAGGACTACTCGTGGGAACGATGCAGGCGTGGACTCTACGTTGCCGGCTCAGGTGGCAAGTACGCTCTAGGAGCTCTTGGAGTTCTTGGTGCTGAAAAGGCTAAAAATCCCGATGAGGCTGAAAGGCTTCTGCGCCGAGCCATCGAGCAGTCAGTTAAGTGGGACGCCTACTCAGGTGGAGACATAACAATCATGTCTCAGAAGGGTACTAAAACCTGATATAATAGACCTATCAAATGACGAAAGGACAGATCATGAGCGTATTGGACAGCACATATATAGTTGAAACTCCCCTATGCGGTATATGTAAGAAAACCGGTGTAGTTGAGGTTCCTGCCGATGGTTTCTTTAAGTGGAACTTCGGAATGTTGATTCAAGACGCACTGCCTGATTTGGACAAGGCACTAAGAGAACAGATAAAAACAGGTATTCACCCACAATGTTGGGAGATAATGACGCAGTATGAAGAGGACAACGAATAATGAAGATTATAGAGGATAGCAGCCTATATGCTCCGGTGCACGACATCGGTTGGGACTTCCCCCTATGGAGTGAGATCCTCCCAGGTTTATGGCTAGGTGGTACGGAAGACGATGACACAATTGAAACAGGTGTTAACGTCTATAAACCACGCATGATAACTAAGGATGATTTTGATACGGTCGTAACACTTTACGCATGGGCACGACCTGCCGACTGGTTAGTCGAGGAGATTCGTTATGGATTTTATGACTCAGACATCGGCCACATAGATTTTGATGCGGTTCAAAGAGCTGCTGACTTTGTGTACAGCGCTTGGACATCAGGTAAGCGTGTGTTAGTTCGCTGTCAGGCTGGAATTAACCGCTCAGGTCTTGTCATGGCTCATGTTCTTATGAAACATGGGTATAAGGCAAATGATGCGATAAATCTTATGCGGGAGAAAAGATCAAAGGCTGTCTTGTTAAACAGACACTTCGTTGATTACCTAGTTATGTCAGATGAGGTGCCTGTTGAAAAATAAGATACACGTAGCATATGACGACGTATATCTTGGCTGGAAGCTAGGCGGTAGGACAAACGATTCACATCCTACTAACCCTGTGCGTGCAAAGTACGCAACAAAACTTCTATCCAATGACCATGACCTCGTCATCGTAAAACCAGACATCCAAGACGGAGACCGAGCTAAGGTTGAGTCCATTCACGACAAGGACTATGTTTCTAGAGTTCTTGACGATGGACACTGTGGTGAGTGGTATCCTGACCAGGTCGAGCTAGGTAAGGTTGCCCTTCACATGTTTGCCGGAACAGTTCGGCTTACAGAGAAGATGCTTGCCGACGAGCTAAGAGTCGGGTTTAATCCTCAGGGAGCTAAGCACCACGCTCAGTATAACCACAGCTCTGGCTTCTGCGTGTTTAACGACATGGCATGGGCCGCAAAGGAGTTTCAGAAAAATGGCATGAAGGTCATGTACATCGACTGGGACGCTCATCATGGAGATGGTGTAGAAAATCTTCTTGCGGATGAACCAGATCTTGTGACGTGTTCTATTCATGACTCAGTTATCTTTCCTGGCACAGGCTTAAAAGGCCACACACCTAAGCAAGGTATCTATAACTGGGCACTTGATCCAGCAAGCGGAGATGGTAAGTTTATAGAGGTCATGGGTAAGATTGAGTCACTTGCGGACAAGATCAAGCCGGACGTGATTCTGCTGGCCGCCGGAGCTGATTCTCATCGCACAGATCCATTATCCACGCTTAACTTTGACTACTACGGATATGACTTTGCGGCTCACACAGTTGGGCGAATTGCGTCCACATACTGTGATGGCAGGGTACTTATCGGAGGAGCTGGTGGATACCAGCCTTTTGATCATACTCCTGCTATCTGGGCAAGGGTTGTTGATGCGGTACATGAGGAAGTTTCAATTTTTGCAAAAAGGTAATATAATTTTACCAACCACCAGGTCCGTTCATACCTGAGTGGGGGTCTCCTTGGTGGATCCTCAGTTTGCCAGGTCGAGACATCCTTTCAATAGAAGCTAGGCGTTTCCCATCCGCCTAGCTTCTATCGTTTTAATGTACTATAGTACACATGGCAAAGAGCATGATGGAAAGACTAGCTCTGCTCTCCGAGGAGGAGAAGCAGGCGGTGCTGTCCGGCTTTGATGCCGATCAGCTTCTCTGGGACTGGTCCGTCTGGGGACGACCTGAGCAGCAAACACCTGAGGGTAACTGGTCAATCTGGCTTTACATGGCAGGACGCGGAGCTGGTAAGACTAGAACAGCAGCCGAGTGGGTACGGCAGGAGGCGCGTGATGCAAGCAAGGGACAAAAGCGCTTCGCACTCGTAGCTCGTACAGCGGCCGACGTACGTGACGTTATCGTCGAGGGCGAGTCTGGAATTATCAACGTAACTCCTCCAAGCGAGCGTCCTTTATATGAACCGTCGAAGAGAAGATTAACATGGCCCAACGGAAATACGGCTACGTGCTTTACAGCTGATGAGCCAGATTCACTTCGCGGTCCACAGTTTACACACGCCTGGGGTGACGAGGTCGCAGCCTGGAGACAAACTCCCGACGCGGCTGGAATGACAGCGTTTGACAACCTTCGCGTTGGAACTCGTCTTGGAGCTAACCCAAAGATTGTGGTAACCACAACTCCTAAGCGTGTGCCACTTCTCTACCAGCTTATGTCCGAGGCCGAGAAGACGGGGCGAGTTGTGATTACGCGTGGATCTACCATGGACAACACCGGAAATCTCTCCAAGACCTACCTGGACGCAATTATAGGTGTGTACGAAGGTACCCGCCTGGCAAGCCAGGAGCTCTACGGCGAGATGCTCTCCGACGTCGAGGGAGCTCTGTGGACACAGGAGCTTATCGACAAGGGACGCGACATGCAGTATCCGGTCGGAACTCCGCTACGCTGCATCGGCGTAGATCCTTCCGTGGCTGAAAATCCTCGTGACGAGTGCGGCATCGTGGTCGTAGCCTCTACCGGCGAGCGAGATCTTTACAAGCGTCAGAGCTGGGTACTTGAGGACGCGTCGATTCACGGCTCACCTGACGTGTGGGCAAACCGAGTAGTTCAGATGGCCCGTAAGTGGGGCTGTCCTGTCGTGGCCGAGGTTAACCAGGGAGGCGCGCTGGTTCGTAACGCCATTAACACCATTGACCCAGCGGTAAAGGTCCTTGAGGTTCACTCCAAGTACGGAAAGGCCCTAAGGGCCGAGCCGATCACCCTGGCCTACGAGCAAAGCCGCGTTCACCACGTGGGCTACCTAGGAGACCTCGAGTCCCAGATGTGCGCGTGGATCCCAGGTGAGGGCAAGTCTCCTGACCGGGTCGACGCGCTGGTCCATGCCCTTACGGCGCTTTTGATCAAGCCGCCCTCTGGGTTCATGGGTGGGAAGATCAAGGCCAAGTCACCGGCTCACCGAAAGATCCCGAGTTTCAGGGGCAAGGGTGGGTTCTCCGTCAGGTAAAACCTGATATAATTAACCTTATGACAAATAAAAACATAAGGGTAGTAAATACACATAACCTGAAAAGGTTAATTCAAACTGCCGAGGTACTTGGCTTAAACCAGTATCCCGACATAAAGAAACTCAACCTAGAGGTAGGTGGGTTTCATGTCCTAGAGCTAATGCTCTTCGACCACCAAGGGCATACAAACAGAGATATCACGCACCATCGCGTAAGGGTGATGGCACATGTATGGCAACCGCACAACGAGGAACTAACTCCTGCGGTGTTTCTACTTGATGTCCGCGCGGAGGACTGGGACTTGATGATTGACGTTGAGTCGTTTAGTCGTTCTCTAAATGAAATCAATAATTTTAAGGGGCGGCATCCCTTAAGAGTTTCCTCATGAACAACATAATTAGGGCACAACTAGAGGCGCAACTAACAAGACCTCCTAAAGACGCATATGACAGGTTTGGAAATCTTTCTATGCGGGAAAAGATACTTGACAGGATTAAGTATCACACAGACTTTTTGCTTACTGATACGGACAGAAATAGAAGCAGGTATCACAGAGCAAAACTTGAGGCCTTAAAAGAGATGCTAGAGGAAGTCACTAAACTAGACATGCTAGAGGAAGTCATAAAGGTAGAAGCTTCCTATTGAAGCCCCGGTGTTTCGGTAGGAGTCTTCTTCCTGATATTCCTGATATAATTATCCCAAGGACAAAACGACGAAAGGAAATTCCCCATGAAGATCAAGATCAATAACTTTAGAGGTTATCGTTTTCGTAGATACGCCGTGGCAATGAAGTTCGTTGCTACAGTGTGGGTAATCTACTCGGCGATGTTTTTCTTCGCAGGCGAAAGCCTGCTAACCTTCGTTGGTGCAGTTATCATGGGCATCCTAGGATTCTTTCCTGCGATGCTTCTTGCGGCTGCAATGGACGACATCGCGGACACCGAGTTCGCGAACAAAAAATAAAATAAGGAGAAACAAACATGGACCCACTTTTTAGCATGGACATCTACGGAAGTCTTTTTTCGATCTACGTACGCGACCTGTTCGCGCTTGAGATCAACGTGTTTCTAGTTCTTGCCATCGCGGCTGGATTTGCCGCCGTCAAGTTCTACCGCTACAGGAAGAACACCATCCGACTTGAACCTTTACTTGGCGTAGTTAACCCAAGGAAGAAATGAGTAATGTATTTTCCCTAGACGACAAGCGTCGTGAAAAGGAAGATAACCTTAAACCTGGCGAGCGCATGTGGGGACCACAGCTTGCCGGAATAGTGAAGAAACATGAACCAAAGGATTTACAAGAAGAGGAATAAGGAATATATTCTTCCCAAGGACGAATACGGAGGACCAACATGCTAGGCACAAACCAGCGTGAACAGCGCTACGTGTATGACACCTGTTCCTCGTGCGGTGACACAAACGTACTCGTCTATGAAATTGACGATAAGCTTATGTGCGCCGATGACTACAAGAGGTTAATCGCAAACATACGCTTCGTACAGCACTGTGACCGTTGTGGCAGTCCAACTGCGTTTCGTGACCCAGTTCACCGGCGCAACGAGTACCTATGTGCCGGATGTCACGAGCAGGATGGATTTTTAATCAAGGACAGCGTAACTAAGCGAGCACTCGTCGCCTTGACCACCGCCATCGGAAAAACCGAGAAGCTTAAGTGTTATGCCGCTGGATACGGCAGTGACTGTGACAACAACCTAAAGCCAAGAGGAGCCTGGGGTGGAAAGATACTTTGCAATAACCATGGAAGAACTCCTCCCAAGCCTGAAAAAGGCAAAAAGTCTTGAGCAGTAGTAATTTGCTCATAGAGGCACGCGAGTCGGTCACGCGCTCGCGCACCTTGCTGTTTAGCGTGAAAACGAAGAAACTACGAAAGGAAAAACAGTGACAACAATCACACCTACCCAGGCCGCGTCACTCTACACGGCAGGTAAGTCCGTAGTTGAGGTAGCCCAGGCACTTGGAATTACATACGGCAAGGCCCGTAAGCTAATCCAGGAGTCAGGCACGCCGATACGCAACACGTCCGATCGACTTAAGGGTAAGACAAGAAAACCAAAGTCAGTTCTATGAGCTACCTCTGGATCGTCCTGCGGGACCTTGCCTGGCCTTCAATAATATCCGCCGGGTCAGCTCTACTTGCCGTCCTGGTGGCGCTCAGTTCCCCTGAGAGCGGCAGCCTGGTCCTAGCCCTAGGGTTAGCCTCGGTTGCATCGGCCTTATTGGCCATGAGAAGCTAAAAAACTCTAAAAACTAGGATAAACAGGTGCCTGCGGGTGCCTGTTTTACCTGGTCTATGGTATAGTTATCCCAACGGCCCAACCGGGCCCTAACTACGGAGAGACGGAGGACCGACATTGTCAACCCTTCTTATCTCTCACGCTGTGCAAGCGGTAGAGGACAGACCAAGGTCTGAGAAGCACGGCGACAGCAAGAAACCTGGTGCGGTATTGCCAGGTTGTCCCATCCCTAACCTAAGGAGGCGAACTAGCGTTGCAAATCACAATACGTGGAATGGCAATGTCGACAGCGGCCTATATTACGGCACTAACGCTTGGGGTACTTATGGTGTTAAACATAAACTCAAGCTCGGCAACAGTACAACTGGTCGGATCAATTCCTACCCCGTCGGTAGTAACGGATCCACTCGTTAAGTACAAGGGAGCCAAGGCTCTCAACGATGACCAACTCATCGAGCTTCTCGATGCGGTGGGCTTCAAGGGTAAGCAACTTAAGCTTGCCTGGGCGGTGACCAAGAAGGAATCAGGTGGTCGCCCCGTGGCTCACAACGACAACACCGACACAGGTGATAACTCATACGGGCTGTTTCAGATCAACATGATCGGAGACCTCGGTGCGGCACGTCGTGATAAGTTTGGCATCGAAACAAACAGGGAGCTCTTTGACCCTGTCACAAACGCGCAGATCGCGTTTCACATGACAAAAGGCGGTAAGGACTGGGGCTCATGGGGCCTAGGTCCAAACGCATACGACGGCACGGCGCACGAGCACAAGATAACCCAGCTCATGCAGGAGTTTCCTAAGTCAGCCGCGAACTAGTAGATTAGGATATACACATGGAACAAGAAAACCTAGAGACCAAGACCGATGCCCCTGCGGAGTCGGTGGTAGTCAACATCCCTGCGGCACCAGCTCCTGAACCTGTCAAGGTTGAGGAACCTAAGCCTGAGCCTGTAGTTATCGTCGAGGAACCTAAGCCTGTCGTTCCCGAGGTCCAGCCTGCGCCTGTCGCGGTAAGCCCTGCGAAACATGTCGTCGGAAAAGGTGACAAGGACGACGTATATCTTGCCAAGTGCGTATACAAAAATATCTACGAGCGCAAGTCACTAACCATCCATCACCTGCAACGTCGCCTAGAGGAACTAGGATACAAGGACGCAGCCGGTGACAAGGACGGATGGCTTGGCGAGTTAACCATGCTCTCAGTTGAGAAGTTCCAGAAGGACAAGGGACTAAGGTCCACTGGAAAGGTAGACGCTGAGACCTTTAAGAGAATCTTTGAAGGAGATTCAAACGTAAACGTTATTATCTAACGTAAAACATTACAAAGGCCACGTATCTCACGGTACGTGGTCTTTTTTATTCTGCGTCGCAAAATTATTTTTTATTGTAAAAATAGTTGGAGACGTTTTGAAAAGTGTCTCTCCCTATACGGGGCCGTCTCTCACGTCCAAGGCAGTTAACCTTAAGGTATCAAATAATCCAAATTGTACATCATATTACCGCCGCAAAATGTACACAACGGAAAAAGAGTATGATACGGTATCTACATGCATACTCCGGATCTGCCAAAGAGCGAGCAGGAACTTATCTCTACCCTGACAAGAGAAGTTCTGTGGCGAAGGGTCCAGGACCTCAGCGAGGCAGGCTGGACGCTACAGTCCATCGCCGACGCGTTTAATCCACCGCGCAGAAGATCCACCATCCGGTCCTGGGTAGTCAAGAAACTTCCCGAGACCGTAGTCTCACTTGGCAACGTACCCGTTCCTCCCGTTAAGAAACCCAGGTCCGTGAGACAGCGTCCCAAGTCGCCAGGAATTCCACACGACGACCAGTTGAGAATCGCGAGACTTTCACCGCTGGCTAGACGCTACCGATCTCGGACAACTCCATCCTCAACTTCCTTCACCGCAAACGTTGAGCTTACACTTATGGCAGGACAACTTTACCTAAGAGGTGTTACGGTCTCGGAGCTTGCCCGTGCGTCAGGAGTTACCTACCGTGCGATGAAGCGTCGAGTAGATCGGGCACTTGCCTCATGAGGGTACTACATGATCTCTTTCCGGCATACATAACGGTGATCCCTCCAAACGTCGTCGATGACTTTAGGACCGTAAGGGTCTCGCCGTCAACAAACCTTACCGGCGCTCGTTATCTCGAGCGAGTACGCGTCGTCGTCACGTCGGACGACAACGGTAACGTCGTGATGGTGGCGGCCGATCACCACGCAGGACCACGTTTAATCTTCTCAGAAAGACTTGCGGACCTTAACTGGTCTGGAAACAAGACGGATGACTCCCAGCTGATAACACGGTCTGGAAAGGTCATCGCGTTTAAGTATCAAAAAGGCTGCAACTGTGGAAGCCGTCTACGGAGCTGGAGCCCCTACCGAACCATGGACTCGATTAAGGACCCAACAGCATGAACCTATATCACATAACACACATGTCAGGAATCACGTTTATCATACTTGCCCTGGCGATATTTCGACTAACTAGAGCAATAGTTGCGGATGAGATCTTTGCGGCGTTAAGAGACAAGATCTGGGACAGGTTCCCTCCGGAGACAAGCTACGTAGGATTTTTCTTTACGTGCGAGTGGTGCGTCTCGCTCTGGGTCGCACTTCCGACCGTGATCTTTTATGCCATAAATCCAAGTATCACCTTGCTCGTTGGGTGTATATTTGCCCTGTCGGCAGTATCAAGCCTTATAACCGCGCGCCTGGACCAGTAATGACCCAGCGTTCCGTTAGCCAACGACGAGGAGCAGCACTTGGCAGTATTTAGAAAAGATACACCTCGCAACACACGTCTGACCTCTCGTTCTCAAAACAAACCTAAGCAGATTCCAAGTCAGATAACGCTCATCACGAGCGAGTCAACGTTCGCGCAACCTGTTGCATATTCTTCACCGCGAGCAATGACCGCGGCAGCAGCCCGCATTCCTCTCAACGACAAGGGAGAGGTTGAGTACTTTAAGCAACGCCGTGCCGGAGGAGCAAGTGACTGGCAGGGTGAGGCTTGGGAGTACTACGACGCGATCGGCGAGGTTAAGTACGCATTTAACCTAGTTGCGTCCGTCGTCTCAAGAATTCGTCTCTACGCGGCGGCAATTGATAACCCTGCGGAGACTCCGGTATCAGTTCGCTCAAGTAACTTTATCGATCCACGACTTGCCTCAGCCGCGGAGCGTGCACTGTCAAGACTTGACTCCGCATACGGGGGACAGGCCGGTTTATTACGTGACGCGGCACTAAACCTATCAGTGTCAGGTGAGTGCTATCTTGTGCAGTTCCCTGCAAAGCAGGGAACAGGAACTCCAGAGTCATGGGACATCCGATCTACAGACGAGCTACAGGTTGACTCAAGAAACTCATACATGATCGTTCCACGTCGTGACATCACGTCCGCAAGTCGCGGCAGCGACAAGGCAATCAAGCTTCCAAACCAGGCGTTCGTTGGACGCATCTGGAGAGCTCACCCACGCTACTCCGAGGAGGCTGACTCAAGTCTAAGAGGTCTACTTGACCTTTGCGCTGAACTTTTACTTTTAAACAGAACGTTTCGCGCGACCGCAAGGTCACGCCTAAACGCAGGAGCACTCTATCTGCCGGACGGACTTTCAGTCGCCGCGCAGGGAGATCCTGACTACCCTTATGACGACGAGAACGAGTTAAATCCAGGTGTAACGGTCGA
>Ga0172376_10004735_pt1 | contig 15432 bp, 12 predicted proteins | sample Lak35m_FD_121114 | JGI IMG/M metagenome (GOLD analysis project Ga0172376, IMG submission 121114) | Freshwater microbial communities from Kabuno Bay, South-Kivu, Congo - kab_092012_35m | ecosystem: Environmental > Aquatic > Freshwater > Lake | place: Democratic Republic of the Congo: South-Kivu...
CATACGTAAATCGCAAATCTAAACACCGGAACTTGAAAGAGTCGGTAACAAACGTTTGCGAATGGATAATCTTTATCAAAACCTTCTTTACGCGCGTTTTAATTGAAATTTCAGTCAAAGAATCTTGTTGCCCGAAATCACTCCATACCGCAGTAGAAATACTCAAAATAAATTCTCCACGTCGGACCCCGAAATGTAGTTTATTATTCCTCCGTGTCGGAGCCCGCACTGAGCTCGTCGAAGTGTGGTAATTCTCAAAATGAATTCTCCGTGTCTCCGTGGTGTTTTGTTTATTGCAATATCTCCGTGCCTCCGTGGTTATTTAACTTATTCCATCGTGACTAGTGGTAATTATTCCCCGTGGTTCAAGTATATTCGTGCCAATGAAAAAGTTATTTCTCCTCGACGCTTTCGCTCTGATTTACCGCGCCTACTTTGCCTTTGCAAATGCGCCGCGTATCAATTCACAAGGACTCAATACATCCGCAATATTCGGATTTACCAATACGTTGCTCGATCTTCTTAAAAAAGAACAACCAACGCATATCGCAGTGGTATTCGACACAGCTGATCCAACACATCGCCACGAAGAATACACAGAGTACAAAGCGAATCGTGAAGAAATGCCGGAAGACCTCAAGAAAGCGCTTCCGTATATTTTCCAATTGCTCGAGGCATTCAACATCACCGTGATAAAAAATCCGGGATGGGAAGCAGATGATATCATCGGTGCTATTGCTAAACAAGCCGAGAAAGAAGGTTTTATCACATACATGATGACGCCGGATAAAGATTACGGTCAATTGGTTTCGGAAAATATTTTCATTTACAAACCGGGATACAAAGGCGCTCCTCCGGAAAAACTCGGTGTGAAAGAAGTGTGTGAACGCTACGGCATTCAGCGCCCCGAGCAAGTCATTGATATTCTCGGTTTGATGGGCGATTCCGTTGACAATATTCCCGGAATTCCGGGTGTGGGAGAGAAAACCGCAACGACGTTGATACAGCAATTCGGTTCAGTAGAAAATCTTGTTGCGAACACGGATCAACTCAAAGGAAAACTGAAAGAAAAAGTTGAGCAGAATAAAGAACAGGCTTTGTTCTCGAAGAAGCTCGCAACGATCATCACGGAAATTCCAATGGAGTTTAAAACGGATGAATACGTTTACCGTGAAGTCGATCGCGAAAAAACAAAAACGCTTTTCACCGAACTTGAATTCCGCCGACTCGCGCAAACTGTATTAGGAGAACCTCTTGCTGAAAATGAAAATGCAGAAGCTGCAGACAGCACCGCAACTGCATCACGCAAAACCAAACCCGGTCAGATTGACATCTTCGGAAATACAGGAGCATTTGCCGCAGAAGAAAACGAAGAAGAATCTTCTACGCAACTGAAAACAATTGCAGACACGCCCCACACTTATCACATTGCGGATGATGATACGAAGATTGCTGCATTGGTTGAAGAAATGCTGAAGCAGAAAGAAATTTGTTTCGATACAGAAACAACAGGACTCGATACCATTACTGCGGAGCTGGTTGGATTTTCATTTTCATGGAAAGCCGGTGAAGCGTGGTATGTTCCGGTTGCAGCTGACAGAAACGAGGCGCAGCGCATTGCAGATAAATTCCGTCCTATTCTAGAAAGTAATTCTATTGTGAAAATCGGGCAGAACATCAAGTATGATCTGAGTGTTCTGAAGAATTACAACATCAATGTATGCGAGCCCATGTTCGATACGATGATTGCGCATTACCTGCTCAATCCGGATATGCGTCACGGAATGGATCTGCTTGCGGAAACGTATCTCGGTTATTCTCCTGTGAGCATTGAAACTCTCATTGGGAAAAAAGGCAAATCGCAATTAACGATGCGCGATGTTCCGCTTTCTAAAATTTCAGAGTACGCTGCGGAAGATGCGGATATTACTTTTCAGCTGAAAGAAAAATTCGCACCGGGATTGCCGGAACACAACGCGCACAGTGTATTTGAAACTATTGAAATGCCTTTGATGCCGGTTCTTGCCGCGATGGAACGCGAAGGCATTGCGTTGGACAAAGAAGTATTGCATCGTTATTCTGCAGAGCTTGAAAAAGAAATCGTCGTTCTTGATTCAGAGATTCAATCACTGGCAGGAACACCGTTCAATATTTCTTCTCCGAAACAAGTGGGTGATATACTTTTCGAAGTATTGAAAGTGGGTGGAGAAAAACCGAAGAAGACAAAAACCGGACAGTATGCAACCGGTGAAGATGTGTTACAGAAACTTACGGGCAAGCATCCTATCATTGAGAAAATTCTGGAGTATCGCGAATTAGTAAAACTCAAGAATACGTATGTGGACACATTGCCTGAAATGGCGCATGCACAAACGGGCAGAATTCACACTTCATTCAACCAGGTTGTTGCAGCAACAGGAAGATTGAGTTCCGATAATCCGAATCTCCAGAATATTCCTGTGCGAACAGAGCGCGGAAGAGAAATACGAAAAGCGTTTGTGGCGCGAGATGAAAATCACGTTTTGCTCAGTGCTGATTACTCTCAAATTGAATTGCGTATTGTTGCAAGTATCAGCGGCGATCCCGGCATGTGTGCAGCGTTTAATGAAGGAAAAGACATTCACACAGCAACAGCTGCGCGCGTTTATGGAGTTGCAGAATCGGAAGTAACCAAAGAGATGCGTTACAAAGCGAAGAGCGTGAACTTCGGAATTATCTACGGACAAGGCGCATTCGGTCTTGCGGAGAATCTTCAGATTTCTAGAACGGAAGCGAAGACACTTATTGAAAATTATTTCCGTGAATACAGCAGCATTCGTGAGTACATGGATACGATGACGCAATCTGCGCGCGAAAAAGGTTACGTTGAAACGTTGATGGGAAGAAGACGTTATCTGCGTGATATTAATTCGGCCAATGCAGTTGTACGCGGATTTGCGGAGCGCAACGCGATTAACGCGCCTATACAAGGATCAGCAGCCGACATGATTAAGCTGGCGATGATCAGTGTGTTCGACGCATTGAAAAAAGGCGGATTCAAAACACGATTGTTGCTGCAAGTGCATGACGAATTGATTTTCGACGTTCCTAAAGATGAAATTAAAGAAGTGAAAACTTTAGTTGAAAAATGCATGCGCGAAGCATTATCGCTTAAAGTTCCTGTTGAAGTAGGAATGGGAACCGGTCGCAGCTGGCTGGAAGCACACTGATTTTTTGTTGACAAATTCCGTTTTAAAACTGAAACAGAACACTACGCTGCTTCGTTGAATTGGTATCTTTGAGCCAATGAAAGCCCCTGTCTACTTCATTCATTTTGCGTATGTATTACTTGCACTCGGTTGCGGTTCGCCTGCAACTGAGAACAATGAATCCACTACCGATTCTTCTGAAATCGCGTTGAAGGATGAAGTTGTATCTGCAGAAAACGTTTTCATTTACATTCCCTCTCCGATTCAAACAGCGGAATTGATTAAGCAAGCGGGCGCGAAATACAATCGTGAATTATTGAGTAATCCTGCTGATGCAACAATCTACACGAGCACAGCAAGCATGGCGCTCAACATGGGCATTTACGGAAGTGATCTTGCGTTTGCGGGCATCTTCAATCAGAATTCGGACGTAGTAAAGTTCATGGATTGTACACGCAAGCTTGCAGACGGATTGCATGTAACCGCTGCATTCAGTGATGATCGTCAGACTCGTCTTGAGAACAATATCAATAATCGTGATTCAGTTTTGGGAATTATAACGGATTCCTATTGGGATTGCGACGCTATGTTACAGGACAACGATCAGGGACATGCATCAGCTTTAATGATTGCAGGTGGCTGGATTGAAGGATTGTACCTCGCTTGCCGTTTAGCAGAGAGAACCAATAACAATGAAATCCGGATCAGAATTGTCGAACAGCGTTCTTCACTCGACAAATTAATTATGCTGCTCGACAAACAGGAGCATAACGACGTTGTTGCTGTTTCAAATCAACTCAAGGAACTCAAAGTTATCTTCGACAAACTACCGAAATCATCAGATGGAAGTTTGGTTGAGAGTAAAGATCCTGAATCAGGCATTTCAGTAATCGAAGCAGAAAATCCTGAAAAACCAAAGAGCCTTAACGCTCTGGAATTCAAACAGATACTTGACAAAATCACAGAGATTCGCAACAGCGTTGTAACAACGAATTGAAACTCTGATCCACGTAATGTCGTATAAACAAGTCCTGGCAAAACGCTGAATCATTTTCAGCAGCACTGAGACTGTTTATGAAGACTTCTACAAAAGCGATTTTTCTCTCTCTCGTTTTTTCGTTAGCTGTAACAAGTGATGTTGTTTCACAATGCAGTAAAACATGGGTTCGCAAGAAATGCGTACCGAAAGTGAGTCCGTTCATTCACAACGGACAGATGAACACAACACTTCTGAAGGAAGGCGGAAAGATGGAATCCATCATGACGTTTTATTCCGGACAGGATCATCGCATTCTCATTTGTTCCGAAGAAACTTTAGAGAACGTAACATTCGTTGTTAGCGACATGACAGGTAAAATGCTTTACGACAGTAAGGCGCACAACAACACTGACTTCTGGGATTTCAAAGTGAAAACAACAACTGAAATGAAAGTTGAAGTTTTTGCAGGAACGAATGATGGAGGCAATGGAACTGCAACGGGTTGTGTATCTGTTCTGGTTGGATTCAAGAGTAAATAATTCCTCAAAACCCAAATAAAAAAACCGTTCTCATTTGATTGAGGACGGTTTTTTCGTTTTAATGCAATTCAATTATTCAACCAGCAATTTGCGCATGAGGTAATTTCCTTCTGCGTTTTGTAAACGCACGAAGTACATTCCTGAGCTCAACTCTGCCACGTTGATCGGCATGCGATGCATTCCGGCTGCGAGATTTCCGTTATGTACAGATTGCACAACTTTTCCGTTGAGATCCACAATATCCACATTCATGTTTTGAGCTTCGTTGATGCTGAATTCAACAGTAGAGTTATCATTAGCAGGATTCGGGAAAACATTGAAAGATGAAATACCATCTTCTGCTTCAACTACACCTGTTGCGCCTTGGATGTTGATGTCATCAATGTAAATATCGTTTCCGCCGTCGCTTTCGAATTCAAATTTGATGCGCACGTTTGTTCCGCTCAGCTGTGCAGAAGAAAGTGAAACAGTTTCCGTTCTCCATTCGTTTGCAGTTGGAACAAATGCACTGGTCAGTGCAGAACGCGTGGAAAGATTTGCTCCTGATTTTGTATAACGCAACAACCAAGTCGCGCCGCAATCTGTTGACATGTAAACGCGCAGACGATCAGCCTCAGTGCCGGCGCGTTGTGCAAATGCAACTTTGAACGTGAATACAGGATTAATCATTGCAGCAAAATTTATTGAAGGGCTGATAAACGCATCAGTTTGTCCCACCATTGAACTTGTGTTATCCAATCTGCAGCTTCGTGTTCCTGTTGCGGCTGCAGTGTTTGCATTGATCCAACCGTTGCCTTGCGGATTATCAATATCCCAATCCGCAGTGAACACGGTAGTATTTTCCATTCCTTCCTGATAAAAGTTACCGGTGTACTGAGCAACTGCAGGCAATACGTGAACATAATTCGTACGCGAAAAATTATCGCTGCCTTGTGCATTCGCAACTGTCAATGACACGCTATACGTTCCTGCTGTGTTGTACTGAATGGTCGGAACCGAATCACTTGAGGTGCTCGGAGTTCCTCCTTGGAAATTCCAATTGTACGATGTTGGCTGACCGTTATAGGAAACATCAGTGAATGTTAAAGTGCCGCCTTCACAAACATACAGGTCGTTGATTGGTGTAAAATCTGCAATAGGGGCACAAGGTTGGGGATTGTTAATTCCGGTAGCTGTGGCCGTAGCTGTTGTAACGAGTGAGCTTCGTTGTCCGGAAGCACTTTGCAATGCGTTCTGCATTCTGGTACGCTGACCTGCCGAGAACATACGTGAGCAGTAAGAATACTCCATGTAGTTCTGCACGTTTTCTTCTACGTTGTTCGTGCAAACATCATTAGTTGTGAGATTACAAGAAGTCCATCCTTTCGTTACCGGTGTATCATTTACACCGTCATTACCGCAGGAAACGCCAGGGCTGTTAGTACTTCCCCATACGTGTTGCAGATTGAGGAAGTGTCCTATTTCATGTGTTAATGCACGTGATGTGCTCGGTCCGCCTGTTCCAATACTTCCAACATAGTTTGAAAGAATAAGAATACCATCAACTGAAGCAGTTGGTGCAGTCCCCGGAAGATACGCGTAACCTGCAGCACCATTGGAGATCGCCTTCACCACCCAAACATTAAGATAGCGTGCACGATTCCAATAGTTGAGTTTAGAGCCGTCATCACCTACATAAGTTTCAGATGAATAAATACGATCAATTCCATTGGTACAGTTTCCATTCGGATCCAACTGCGCCAAGCGGAATTCAATTTGCGCATCGGCCGCAATTCCCTGAAATGTGGGAACGATAATTGAAGTATCAGCATTCAACTTACGATAATCCTGATTGAGTATTCGCATTGCGTCGAGCACCTGCGCATCAGAAATATTTTCAGAGCCGTAATCATGAATTATGTGAAACACGATCGGAATGATGTATTGCGGAGGCGATTGCTGCGCACTCACATTGCCGGCACTTCTGTTGCTTTGTAATGGATAACCTTGTTGAAATGCAATGCGATCTGCCTCTTCAGCTTTACGCTGCTCTTCTTCGTACTGCGCTTTCAAAAGCGGATTTGCTGCAAGTGATGCCGCAACCATCTGATCAGTTCCGCAAGGACGATAACCGCCTTCAATCACTTGTGAATTCGCCGTGAGACTGAACAACAGAACTGTGAATGATGTGAATAGTGTAAATTTCCGTTTCATTGGTTAGATGGAAAATTAATTGGTGTGCTGTTTGTTATTTTAAATCGCGAACTGAAAATACAGTTTCCCCGTATTTCTCAGGGGACTCTAAGATACTTAATAAAAGTCGGGCTGTCAATTCAGGAGACGCCAATTGATCTGTGTTCTTGTATTCGATAAACTGCTGAATGCGACTGAAATCTCTGACATTACTCTGACGAATTTCATTCTGCATCGCAGTGTCTACTATTCCGGGAGCAATTGAGAAAATACGAACATGATTCATCTTCGAAATTTTCAATTCTTCCGCGATTGTTCGTGACAGCATATCAAGTCCGGCTTTACTTGAACAATATGAACTCCACCCGTCAATGGGATTTTTTGCTGCTCCTGAACTGATATTCAGAATGCGAAGAGGAATATTTCTGTTGACATATGTTTTGAGAAAATTGTTGATCAGCACTGCAACACTCAACAAGTTTACGTTTAACGCTTTTACAATTTGGTCGGAGGACATACGTCCGGCGTAGTTTACAGAACCCGTTGTACCGGAATTGTTGATCAGCGTAATTTCAATTGCAGAATCAATCTCCGGAAATGTAAAAGCGCTCACATCATCCATCACTGCAAGATCAAGAGTAACGTGTAAGTAATTCAGATGCGAAAGAGAACAACTTCGCGCAATACCTGTAACATGGTTTTCCGAGTTGCTAAGCAGTTCTTCTGCGATAGCTTTCCCGATACCACGAGAGGTTCCGGTGATGAAATAAAATTTCGAAGCATTCATTGCTGTAATAGGGACAGCAAATGCTTTATTCCATAAAATTGGAAACCGTAAAAAATGACTTGCGGCAGTAAACGTTTACTTCAACGCATTCTCAATATCCATCAGCAAATCTTCCACATTTTCAATGCCAACACTGAGTCGGAGGAGATTATCCACAACACCTGCGCGTTCGCGTTCTTCCTTCGGAATGGATGCGTGCGTCATAGTTGCAGGATGGTTCACGAGTGATTCCACACCACCGAGCGATTCTGCCAGAGAGAATACTTTGAATGAAGATGCGATTCTGAAAGTTTCCTTAAGATCAGCGCCTTTGAGCACAATTGAAATCATTCCACCGAAATCTTTCATTTGCTTTTTAGCAATGTCGTGATTCGGATGATCTGTGAATCCCGGCCAATAGATTTTTTCAATTTTCGGATGTGTCTTCAGGAACTCTGCAATCTTGCGACCATTGTAGCAATGACGATCCATTCGTACATGCAGCGTTTTCAATCCGCGCAAAACGAGGAAGGAATCCATTGGTCCCGGATTTGCACCGCAACTGTTCAGTATAAATGCAAGTTGCTCGTAAAGATCTTTGTTGCTTGTAACCAAAGCGCCCATCACTACATCACTGTGACCACCAAGATATTTCGTAACGGAGTGCATTACAATATCTGCTCCGAGTGCAAGCGGATTCTGCAAATAAGGTGAAGCGAATGTATTATCAACCGCGAGAATGAGTTTGTGCTCTTTCGCAATCTTCGCACATGCTTCGATATCGATAATCTGCATGGTCGGATTGGTAGGAGTTTCCGCCCAGATCAATTTCGTATTTGCGTTGATGTAGTTCCGGATGTTATGCGCATCTGTCATATTGACAAAATGGAATTTAATTCCATAGTGCGCAAACACTTTAGTGAACATACGGTATGAGCCACCGTACAAATCATCTCCTGTGATCACTTCATCTCCCGGACGCAGCAATTTGCACACCGCATCCATAGCTCCCATTCCGGATGAAAAGCACAAACCGAATTCAGCGCCTTCCAACGCAGCGATACATTTCTCCAACGCAACACGTGTAGGATTTTTTCCGCGTGCATACGCATAACCTTTGTGCGTGCCCGGAGACTCCTGTACGTAAGTTGATGTCTGATAAATCGGCGTCATGATTGCGCCTGTAGTCGGATCAGGTTCCTGACCTGCGTGAATGGCTTTGGTGCCGAAGCCATAAGAGGATGCGTCTTTCATTATTTGAATTTATGCAGCGAAATTAGTGAATAGTACTGAGTTAACAGAGAACAGCGATCAGAGAACAGGTATAGTGGTTCAACGCGCTGGTGTTTCGTGGCAGGGTAGTCCGGCAAGATATTAATGGTTACACGTATATTTGCCCTGTTTACTGATTACTGTTCTCTGATTACTATTCTCTGATTACTGAATAAAATGAAAAAGCTCTACTACCTCGCCTCCTGCTCTACATGCGCAAGAATAATTGAAGAAACCGGAATTGCGAAGAAGAAATTTGAAATGCAGGATATCAAGACGGAGAAAATCACGCCCGCACAGCTGGATGAAATGAAAAATCTTACAGGAAGCTACGAAACGTTATTCAGTCGTGTTGCATTGAAGTATAAGACGCTTGATCCGAAACCTTCGACAGAGAAAGAGTATCGGAAACTCATTCTGGAAGAATACACTTTTCTGAAACGACCGGTAGCAATCATCGGCGATTGTATCTTTGTGGGCAATTCGAAAAAGAATGTGGAAGCGTTGAAAAAAGCGGTGAAGTAATTCTCCCTTCAGCTCGTCACCCGTTCAAAGAGGCCACCAAACAAATCATTGACAGAAAGTGAATTCCAATCTCCTCGCGCATGTTTCCCTGATCTGCTCAATGATCATTTATGCAGCAGGATTTTCCATCATCAAAGAAGTAACTCCTGAGCATGTTTCACCGTCAGGATTCGTAGCGTTACGAGTAATCGGCGCCACTCCGCTTTTGTGGTTAGCCGGATTATTCATCAAGGAGAAAGTGGCGAAGAAAGATATGCGGCGACTTGCATTATTGTCGTTATTCGGTGTCTCCATAAATCAATCGCTTTTTGTGAGGGGCATGGCGCTTACATCGCCGATCAGCGGGGCGATTATCATGATTACTTCTCCGCTGTTGGTATTGATCATCGGCAACCTCATTCTCAAAGAGAAAATCACATGGCAACGCATCTCCGGAATTCTAATCGGACTTGGAGGAGCAGCATTACTTATTTTGAGCGGGACTATTTCCAGTGAAAAACAAGACAACGCATTAGGAGATATTTTCATCTTCATCAATGCTGTTTCGTGGGGCACATTCCTTGTTTTGGTAAAACCATTAATGCAGAAATATCATACAATAACAGTATTGAAGTGGGTGTTTTTATTCGGCATGATCATACTGATTCCATTGGGTTGGACCGGCATGATGGATGTTGCGTGGCCAGAACTCACAGGCAGAACCTGGTTCGGAATAATTTTCGTTGTCGTTGCCGTTACTTACATTGCGTATCTCATGAATATTTACGGATTGAAGATTCTCAGTCCTACTGTTGTAAGCGCCTACATTTATCTGCAACCGTTGCTCGCTGCGGGCATTGCAGTTTATCTCGGAAAAGATGAGATCACGTGGCAGAAAACAATTTCGGCAATTCTGATACTCGGTGGTGTTATGCTTGCAAGCCAGAATCGCAAACAAACAGCTTCATAGAAATTCCGGAATTACGAATAGTTGTACATTTGATTCTATGAAATCAATGACCGGCTTCGGCAAATCAGTTTGTGAATTGCCCGGAAAGAAAGTAACCATCGAACTGCGTTCACTGAACAGTAAGCAACTCGATCTGAATCTGAGAACGCATACGTTGTATCGCGATAAAGAACCTGAATTGCGTCAGCTGCTTTCCCGTTCATTGGAGCGCGGCAAAATTGATTTTTCCATTTTCGTTGAAACTGCAGGTGAAAATCAAACTTCAGTAATTAATCAGACTCTTGCTGCGGGTTACTATGCAGAAATAAAAAAACTCGCTGAAGTAACAGGTGCTACAAGTGATGATTATCTGGGTTTAGTACTTCGCATGCCTGATGTTTTGAAACAGGATCGCGTAACGCCTGATGAAAACGAATGGAAGCAAGTGATGATTTTCGTCGAAGAAGCAATCGCGGCTTTCAATCGCTTTCGTGATGATGAAGGAAATATACTTGAAGCGGAATTCAAACAGCGCATCGGTCTGATTCAATCCAAACTTATTGCAATTGCTGAGCGTGATCCGCAACGTATCGCTTCAGTTCGTGAGCGCATTCACAAAGCGGTGAATGAAGCAGTGCCTGCAGGAGCGGTTGATCAGAATCGGTTTGAGCAGGAGTTGATTTACTATCTCGAAAAACTCGATATCACCGAAGAGAAGCTGCGACTTCAAACGCATTGCGATTATTTCCTTTCGACAATGAATGAAGCTTCAAGCGGCAGAAAACTCGGATTCATAACACAGGAAATCGGTCATGAAATAAACACCATCGGATCGAAAGCCAATGATGCTGCCATCCAGAAAATGGTTGTGGAGATGAAAGATGAATTGGAGAAGATCAAAGAGCAAATGTTGAATGTGTTGTAAGAAAAAACCGGCTGATCATTTCTGACCAGCCGGAACCCACCCAAACATTTAACCCATTACTGCCAACTTCACATAAGTTTTTAATTGCAATTAGTTGTTGCCTACAACAATCTTCTGTTGCGAAACATTTCCTTGTGTAATCACACGCACAGTGTACATTCCGTTTGCAAATGAAGTTGTATTCACGCGCACTACGCTTTCAGAAATGTTATTCTGAGAATACACAACACGTCCTGTCACATCCACAATTTCAATTGCATCAGCTACAGATCCGTTCTGATCAATGATCAATTCATCCTGTACAGGATTCGGATATGTACGGAATGTTGCAGCGTTGTTCTCATTGATACCTGAAGTGTTGCTCAATGGAAGCGGAATAAGATTTCCACCGTTAACAAGAGCAACGTACAATCCGAATGCAGGTTGACCCGGTGCCGGCGTAAGGAATCCCGATGCAACTACAGTCATCGCAGCTCCTGCGAGATTCAATGTCTGAAGCGGAGCATCATAAGTTGCAACTACTGTTGCGCCTGTTTGATCGCGCACATCGATCTGATAATTTGCTGTTGGCAACTCGAGGTATCCGGCTGCATTATAAGTTCCGTAAGCAAGATCGTTTGCTAAAGTTGGATTGCCCCCTGCAACAGTTACATCTACAGTTGGCGCATCAGTAGAACCATGGAATACAAGCACGTCTGAGTTTGCGCTGTTCGTAGCTGTTGTGCGCCCCATTGCGTAAGTGTACAAATTGAATTGTGTTTGTACCGGACCTGCGAGCAAGCCGTTTGCAACTACAATGTATGTTTCGTTAGCACCGAAAGTCACAGGGAAAGTTGCCAGCGCTTGTGACGCTGATGTACTTGTTTTAGCAGCTACGGCAATGCTATGCGATACACCTGCTGTAACGTTAACAAATGGTGTTGCTGTGCGGAATGCAAAATTATCGAGGAGAATTGCTCCATCAAGGTAAATGTCAACCGAATCTGCCGCAACATCAGAAGAGTTGTGAATGATCTGTACCAAAGCATTAGAGGTCGGCAGTGGAATCAGGTTACCGCCGGTTGGAAGCGCAACATACAACCCGAATGCGGCTTGTCCCGGTTGCGGAGCAAGAAATCCGGATGCAACAACTGTAATCGCGCTGTTCGTCAAACCCAGTGCTTGCAAAGGAGCTTCATATCCTGCAACAACTACTGCACCTGAGTCGTCACGAACTTCAATTGAATAATCCGCTGTCGGTAATTCAATATATCCGCCGCTGTTAAATGTTGCGTAACCAAGATCGTTGGATAACGTCGGCGATCCGCCGGCAACTGTTACATCTACAGTTGGTGCATCAGTTGCACCGTGGAAAACCAGAAGATCTGTGTTCCCTGATACAGCCGCAGTTGTTCTTGTATTCGCGTAAACATAAAGATTGAACGCAGTGTTCACAGGACCGGACAGTAAACCGTTTGCAATTACGGTATAGTTCGTTGAAGCCATCAACGTCAAAGTATCCGTATGAATTGATTGTGCTACAGAAGTACTGGTCTTCGGAGCAATGTCAACTACGTAAGTTCCCGCAGGTAATGAAAGTTGCCCGGTTGCGGTTCTGAACGCAAAGTTGTCGAGTGTCGGAGCTCCGTTTACGTAAACATCAACTGAATCCGCCAAGGGGTCCGCGCAGTTGTGAATGATCTGTACATTGGCATTCTGAGCGAAAAGCCCGCCGGCCATTGTTGCTATAATAGCGCTTAAGAGGATAATTTGTTTCATGATTTTTTGTTTTTGTTAGACAAAAGTATCTTAAACAATAATACGTTCAACTTATTTTTATTTTTATTAAACATTATTCAAGTTATTTTCGATTTTAAGGACTTTATGTTTAACAGTATTTGTATTTAATGAAACAATAAACGCTTATCAAATCAGATTCAATCCCTTGAAATTCAAATGTTTAAACAATGAAAGAGTAAACAAAACAATAAAGTCGAGCCTAATGTTTGTATTTACCGACATATGTTAAACAAAATCCAAATGGATACAGATGTCGCGGTTTCGTTTATCAAAACTTTGAAGCGGATCGCGTTTCTTATCTTCGCGGCATGGAAAACGGCAAACTCGTGATATTTTCAGCTCCATCGGGTGCAGGGAAAACCACGATTGTGCATCATCTGCTCAAGACGTTTCCTTCTCTGGAATTTTCTGTTTCTGCTGCTTCCCGTGCGTTACGCGGTGATGAGCAACATGGAGTTGACTATTATTTTCTGAGCGTAGAAGAGTTTCGAAAGCGTGTTGACAACAATGAGTTTATAGAGTGGGAAGAAGTTTATCCGGGACAGATGTACGGAACTCTGAAATCAGAAGTAGAGCGCATTTGGAGTAAAGGTCATCATGTAATTTTTGATGTTGATGTAAAAGGCGGCATCAATCTCACAAAACAATTCGGTGAACGTGCGCTGAGTGTTTTTGTGATGCCTCCTTCAATAGAAACTCTCGAACAGCGTTTGCGTCACAGAGCAACGGAATCGGAAGCGAAAATTCAGATGCGTCTTGCCAAGGCAAAACGAGAACTGGACGAAGCAGTTCATTTCGACACTGTGCTAATAAACGACAATCTCGAAGATGCATTCGTACGTGCAGAAGATCTGATCCGTCAATTCCTCAGCAAATGAAAATCGGTCTCTTCTTCGGATCTTTCAATCCTGTTCACTCGGGGCATATGATTCTTGCGAGTTATATGACGGAATTCACTGATCTCGATCGAGTGTGGTTTGTTGTTTCTCCGCATAATCCGCTGAAGGAAAAATCATCCTTGCTTGCTGACCATCATCGACTCGCATTGGTGAATGCAGCCATCGGTGATCATCCCAAGTTCAAAGCAAATGATATAGAGTTCAGTTTGCCGCAACCTTCTTACACGGTGAATACGCTTGCGTACATGAAGGAAAAATTTCCGAAAGAAAATTTCTCCCTCATCATGGGCGCAGACAATCTGGAGTCGCTGCACAAATGGAAAAACTTTGAAGAAATCCTGAACAACTATTCCATTTATGTTTATCCGCGACCGGGCAGTGCAGGCGGTAAGTTCGCAGCACATCCGAACGTAAAAATGACTGATGCGCCGGTGATGGAAATTTCATCGACGATGATTCGCAACGGAATCCGCGACAAAAAAGATATGCGCTACTTCATGCCGGAACAAGCCTGGAAGTATTGCGATGAAATGAACTTCTATAAAAAATAAAAAGGTCTCCGTTCTGGAGACCTTTTTATTTGTGTGACTGATGTGCTTATTCAGTGATCACAAGTTGTTTCACAGCATTTGCATTGCCGCTGTTCACATGAACATTGTAAACACCCGATGCAAGTGAAGCGAGATTCATATCAACACGCAACACATTTCCCGTTCCGCTTTGTTGTGAAGAATACACAACGCGACCTAAAGCATCTGTGATTGTGATGTTAGCATCAGTTCCTGCAATGGAAACAAACTGCAATGTAAAGTTGCCGTTGCCCGGATTCGGAGAAACTGTCATTGACGACTGCAGCATTGCGTTCTCTTCAACTGTTACTCCGTTTGTAGGTTCAAGGTTCGAGTGAATTGCATTGTAATCAACTTCCACGCGACGATCAGAACCGTTGAGTCGTGAAGGAGCGCAACCGCCAAACGGATGAACCGCTTCAACCATGTACCACAAGTTCCCCGGAGGAGGCGTAAGATCAGTATAAGCAAATGTATTGCCGCTGACTTGCGTAAGCAACGTCAATGTAGAAATGCTTGATCCTCTGTAAATGTTATACGTCTGAATCGGCAATCCTTCATACGCATTCCAGTTCAGGTTCCATCCGCCGAAGAACGAAGGACTCACTTGAAGATGAATGCTGCTGTGATGGAAGCTTGTATCCGATTCCATACCACATGAATCAACAGTAGTGATTAGATAGCGATATACCTGTTGTTGCGGAACAGAAGTATTGTCAACGTAAGTTGTAAACTGTGATGCAGGTTGCGATGCGATTTGTGTGTACACGCCGCTTACAGCCGTTTCGCGATAGATGTTGTATGCAGCGGCTGTTTGTGAACTGAAACGCTCCCAGATAACAACGTTCTTGTTCACAGACGTGTCAGTTGTTACAAAACATATCTGCTCAA